>Ga0307373_10004934_pt1 | contig 22144 bp, 23 predicted proteins | sample OX2MG_FD_202534 | JGI IMG/M metagenome (GOLD analysis project Ga0307373, IMG submission 202534) | Soil microbial communities from Risofladan, Vaasa, Finland - OX-2 | ecosystem: Environmental > Terrestrial > Soil > Coastal area > Acid sulfate soil | place: Finland: Risofladan, Vaasa | collected... | reverse complement strand
CTGGGCGGACTGTCGAGCGTGATGCCGATTTATGCCACCCTGTTTATGATCGTGATGCTCTCGTCGATTGGTTTGCCGCTGCTGAACGGATTTATCGGCGAATTCACGATCCTCCAGGGCGCGTTTGAGGTCAACAAAGCGTGGGCCGGCTGGGCGGTGGTGGGGATTGTGCTGGGCGCGGCTTATATGTTGTGGCTTTATCAGCGCACGATGTTTGGAACCTGCGACAACCCCAAGAACCAGGTGCTGAAAGATCTCAACCTGCGGGAGATTATGACCATCGTGCCGCTGATCGTGTGGGCCTTCTGGATTGGCCTGTATCCGAAGCCGTTCTTCCGGGTTCTCGAAAAGCCGGTCGACGCCATCGTGGAGAGAGTCAATCCGGACTTCTTCAAAGCTCCGCCCGAGAGCGCCAAGCTCCCGTCTTTGGAAAAGCATCTGCAGACCGGGACGCTGGGAGCTCATCCCGCCACGGCATCCCTCGATCCTGGGGTGGCCCGCTGAAATGTGGAATGCCTACTTTCAACCCGGTGATTATTTGGCGATCCGGCCGGAAATCATTCTGGCCATGTTTGGGCTTGCCATCCTCATCCTGAATTTCCTACTCGAAAAGCGTAACAAATACCTGAACGCCGTCACCGCGCTGATCGGCCTGGGCTTTGCCGCGATTCCGCTGGGATGGTTTTGGAGTTTCGCCTCCACTCACCCCGGCTGGCTCCCCTACCAGGGCTTTGACGGCCGGTTCACGCTCGATACCTTTGCGATTTATCTCAAGCTCATCATCGTGGTGTCGACGGCGATTGTGGTGCTGCTCTCGGTAAAATATCTGGAAATCGAAGATGCACATTACGGCGAATACTATTCGCTGCTCCTGTTTTGCGCCGTGGGCATGATGCTTTTAGCGTCGGGCACAGACTTGATTGTCCTGTTCCTAGGGCTCGAGGTGATGGCGCTGTGCGAATACGTCTTGACCGGCTTCCTGCGCGGCAACCGGCGCTCGAACGAAGCAGCGGTCAAATTCTTTCTCCTGGGAGCCTTTTCCAGCGGCCTCCTGCTCTATGGGATGTCGCTGCTTTACGGCATCAGCGGATCGACCAAGCTCGCGCCCATCAACCAACATCTTTCCGAGCGGCTGGCCCTTAATCCTCGTGATCCGATTTCCTGGGTCGCCTTGATTACGATTCTGGCGGGCCTGTATTTCAAAGTGGCCGCCGTGCCTTTCCACCAATGGACGCCTGACGCTTACGAAGGCGCCCCGACTTCGATCACGGCGTTTATCTCCGTGGGGCCCAAGGTGGCTTCCTTCGCCCTGCTGGTGCGCTTGCTGCTGGTCGCTTTGTGGCCCATGGCTCACCAATGGCAAGCGCTGACAATCATCGTGGCGATTGCCACCATGACCCTGGGGAATTTGGCCGCGATTACCCAGACCAACATCAAACGCTTTTTTGCTTATTCAACGATTTCCCATGTGGGCTATCTTTTGCTGGGCCTGGTGGCGGCGGCGGACGGCGAGAAGGGGAAGGAAGGGCTCACGGCGATTCTCATCTATCTGCTGGTTTACGCGTTTATGAACCTGGGAGCGTTTGCCGTCATCATCATGATGCGGCGCCGGGATATCGTGGGGGATGAGATCGACGATATGTCGGGGCTGATGTTCCGGGCGCCGGTTCCCGCCATCCTGATGCTGATTTTCCTGCTATCGCTCGCCGGCATTCCTCCCACGGCGGGATTTATCGGAAAGTATTTCATTTTTCTTTCCCTGATTGAAACAAGTCATTATATTCTAGCAGTCCTGGCCGTCATCTATGCCGTCGTTGCCTTGTACTATTACTTCCGGATTGTTGTAGTGATGTTTATGAGGAAGGCTACGGACACCGTGCCGCTGGCTGGGGGGCCGGGACTTCGCTGGGCGCTTGGAATCTCGATGACTTTTACGCTCCTCATCGGAATCTATCCGCAGCCCTTTATTGTCATGGCGCGAGAGGCGATTCGTCCCTTTTTCTCGTAAGGAGGTGGACTTGGCATTCCCGCCCGGAGGCCGTCAACAGGACTTATGGGGCCAGGTTGCGTTTTACAGTAGCTTGGGTTTTATTATCCCCGGGGCCGCGGTGGGTGGATACTTTTTGGGGTGGCTCCTCGACGAATATCTGCACACAACGCCAATTTTAGGTATTATAGGAGGTTTGGCAGGTGTTACGGCTGGGATCGTCGAGGTCCTCCAGATTTTGACCCGGGCAGAAAAAAGTGAGGATCGAAACAGTTCATCAAGCGACTCTGGAAAGCGCTGAGGCGAGGCTGCCACGATGGATGGCGGGGCTCACCGTGGTTGGAATGGTAGCGGCCCTGTGCTTGGGTGATTTTCGAGCCGCGGCGGGGTTCGGCTTGGGCGCCGGGGTAGCGGTTCTTGGTTATTCCTGGCTGCACAAAGCGGTGGTCGCCTTGATGGACGCTGGAGCGGAGCGGCCCTCCAATCGATTGCTGGGTAAGATTGTGATCCGTTACCCGCTGGTAATTGTTACAATCTTTATTTTTTACCGCGAGAACTGGTTGCCCCTGGAAGCCGTTTTGGCAGGGCTGTTTGTTCCGGTTGCGGGAGCTGTCGCAGAGTCCTTATACCAAGTCAGTTCGGCTTTCCTCCACTCGAAGGCCCTGTGAGCCGCGCTTTGGCGCGCCTGGGGTTTTCGTGAATGGGGTGAAGGGAACCTTTGTGTTGGAGAATGGCTGAGTGCCTAACGAACATCCGTTCTGGTTTGCGACGTTATTGAACAAATTGCTGGGCGGCCTGTTAACCCCGCTCCTGATCAAGATTGGATTTCCGCCTGGCCATCCTCATCATCCGATTCCGAGTTATGTGGCGGGAGAGATCCTGGTTCTGCTGATCATCGTGATCGGCGCTTTGATGCTCCGGCGGCGGCTTTCCGTGGAGAACCCGGGCAAGTTCCAGCAGACGATGGAGATCTTTTTGGAGTTTACCCAGGGGCTGGTGGATGAGATGATCGGCCACGGCGCGCGCCAGTACGTTCCGCTGATCGGCACGCTGGGGATTTTCATTCTGCTTTGCAACATTATGGGGTTGATCCCGACGTTGATCACGCCGACGGCAAGCATCCCGGTCACCCTGGGGTGTGCCGCGCTGGTCTTTGTTCATTACAACATTCAGGGCTTTCGCCAGCATGGAATCCTGGGGTATTTCCGCCATCTCTGCGGGCCTATGTTGGCCATTGCGATTATCATGTTCCCCACAGAAGTGATCAGTAACTGCCTGCGGATGCTTTCCCTCAGCGTGCGTCTTTGGGCCAACATGCTGGTGGGTGGAATGCTGGAGCAAGTTTCTACTAGTATGATTCCGATTGCGGTTCCAACCATCTTCATGGCTCTGCATGTTTTTGAATCGTTTTTGCAAGCGTATGTTTTTATGATTTTGCCTGCGCTCTATATTGGCTTGGCGGTTTCACACGAGCATTAGCAGGTTGCTGAGAGACCAGTTGCGCGACGTCATCCTGAGCGAAGCGAAGGATCCGCTTTGTTCATTTTCAGAAAGATACAGCAGATGCTTCGCGGAGTTTACCCTGAGCGAACTGCAGAGATTCTTCGCGGAGTTTACCCTGAGCCCCTTCGCCGTGCTCAGGGCCGTTCGCAAGCGGAAGGGCGAACGGGCTCAGAATGACGGCGAACGCGCTCAGCATGACGGGTGGCGTTCTTCCCGGGATTAAAGCCAGGAAAGCTGCGGGTACGCTCTTATCGGGATTTTGTAAAGGTTCACGAGGCCAAGTGTGGCGGCATCCGAAGGGATGCGGTACTCTTGGTCTACACCGGGTGTCGGAACGACCGCAAGGTGAATTCCCGTCTTAGGAGAAGAAGCGGGGAAGCGCCTGGCGGCGAAATATCAAAGTCAATGCCCGCCTGGGTAGGGTGAGGCTAACGTTAAGGAGGGAAGATGAGGCAAAAGGTTTTGATCTTTTGCACAACAATCACAGGTTTGCTGCTGACGGCGCCGTTGTTCGGCGCGCAAGGAGCGGCGGCGGGCGGGGGAGGGAGCGCCACGAATTGGGTGGCGATTACTTCGGGCTTTGCGATGGCGATTGCTTCGGGCCTTTGCGCCCTGGGGCAGGGGAAAGCCGCTGCCTCGGCTTGCGAAGGACTGGCTCGCAATCCGGGAGCCCGGCCGGGCATTCAGCTCTTTTTGATCCTGGCCTTGATTTTTATCGAATCGCTCGCCCTTTACACGTTTGGGATGATCATTTATAAGGTTCGGTAGATCTGCGCCAGTTGGTGGAAGGCGGGAGGCGTTAGCCTCCCGCCTTTGCTTATGAAAGCTGCTGTTCTTCACAAGCCGAATGCCCCGCTGGTCATCGAGAGCGTTGCCGATCCTTCTCCGGCGCCCGGAGAAATCCTGATTCAAGTGAAAGCTTGCGGGGTTTGCCACACCGACGTTCATCTGGCGGCGGGCGAGTGGCGTCTTCCCAAGCTGCCCCTCATCCTGGGGCACGAAGTGACCGGGACGGTTGCAGCCGTTGGGCCGGGGGTCAGCCAGTTTAAAGTGGGTGAGCGAGCCGGCGTTCCGTGGGTTTATTCCACCTGCGGAACCTGCGAGTATTGCACCACGGACCGCGAGCCGCTCTGCCGAGGGTTGGTGGTCACCGGTTTGATGGTGGATGGCGGTTACGCCGAATATGTCAAAGCACCCGCCCCGTACGCCGTTCATGTTCCTGCAGAATTGGACTTCCGCGAAGCCGCTCCCCTTTATTGTGCCGGTCTGACTTCCTATCGTGCGCTCAAGATTTCCGGAGCGCGGGTGGGCGAAACGGTGGCGATCTGGGGAGTCGGCGGGCTTGGCCATTACGCCGTTCAGATCGCGCGGGCGATGGGCACGCGTGTGGTGGCGGTCGATCTTGATCCGGCAAAGCTCAGTCTGGCGCGGGAACTGGGGGCTGAAGTGCTGGTGAATGCCAGCGAGCCGGAGCCCGCCAAAGCGATTCGGGAACACAAAGCGATTCGGGAACTTGGGGGAGCCCACGTGGTGATCTGCCTGGCGCCCACCGCCCAAGCCATCGAGCAAGGTTTTCATTCCCTTCGCCGGGGTGGAACTCTGGTCCTGGTGGGACTGCCTCCGGGCGATTTCAGCCTCCCCATCCGTGGCAGCGTGGCCAAAGGGGTCCGCATCCTGACTTCGGCGGTGGGTTCCCGGCAGGACCTTCGCGAAGTCCTGGCCCTGGCGGCGGCAGGAAAGATCAAGACGGCGGCCAGCGGAACGTCGATCGAGCGGATCAACGAGGTATTCGACCAGATGCGCAGCGGCCGCATAACCGGCCGGATGGTTCTGGAATTTCCTTAGAAAATCTAAGAAACGAAAACGGTTCTCTGGGAATCTTTGGCGCCTCGCAGTTTCCTGTTGCCAAGTTCCCGGGGGGTCCTTACTATTTTTGTAAGGCGGCGGATCGCGGAAGGGAACCCTGGAGCCTAAGGCATGGTGGCTGGTTTTAATACTGAGATCATGCACAAAGGAACGGTTTACCACGTTCAAACCGAGCCCCGGAAAGAGGCGGGCATCGAAACCGCCGTGTACGTCAAGGGAGCCGTGATCCATTCCCTGAAGACTTCGCACCACGAACTCGCCGAGCCCTCCCGAGATAGCGAACAGAAGATTTCTGAGTTGATTGAAGACCAACATCGGCGTGTGATCGCACAAATCCGCGCGGGGGAAATCAAACTTTCCCCCGTGCCCGCTCCTGGCGCCGAAGGGATGAAACGGCCATGACCATCCAACTGAACGGCGAGCAACGGCAAGTTCCCGAAGGCCTGACCCTCGCGGGTCTGCTCGAGTGGCTGGGGCTGGCCCCGGATCGGGTCGCAGTGGAACTCAACCGGGAAATCGTGAAAAGGTCCCAGTGGAGCACCATGCCGATTGTGGAAAGCGACCGGCTGGAAGTGGTCCAAATGGTGGGAGGCGGCTCGGGTCGCCGTAACTTGCCATGAACTCCGGTATGCACAGTACTTCGGGGTTCATCCTGGTCACCCTGCTGATCAAGCTGGGTGTCATCGCCTCCATCGCGAGCATTATCGCCCGCTTCGATAAGTTTCGGCGGCTCCTGCTGGTGGAAGTTCGGGAACCCAAACAAAAGCTTCTCTTTGCGGTCTTTCTGGGCGTGCCTTTTATGCTGGGCGTGCTGACGCGCCTTATTGCCCGCTACCAGGGCGGGGATCTGAGCCTTGAGGTCACCGTGCTGGGAGGGTTGCTGGGCGGGACCATGGTGGGGCTGGTGGTGGGCATGCTGGTCAGCTTGCCTGCGGTCCTAATCAAACACGAAATCCTTGCTGTTCCCATGGCGGTGCTCTATGCGGTGGTGGCGGGGTCCGCCCGCTGGCTATGCCCCAACAAAGAGGAGATCTGGAAATTTTCCCCCTTCATCGATCTCAGCCTCTATCGCTCGATCAAACAGAGATTCAAGCAGCCCTCCATGGACTGGCAGATCCTTTTTTTCCTGATTTGCGTGTTTTTGGAAATGTCGCGGATCGGGGTGGGCCGCATGTCCAACGGAATGCTTTTCTATCTGGACCCGCCTCGCGTTTGGACCGAGTTGCTGATCCTGCTGGCCACGGCGATTGCCATCGCCCTTCCTTTGCGCATCTGGAATAACACCCGCATCGAGCGAAAACTGGAAGAGAAAGAGCGCATGTTGATCCAGGCCAGGATGGACAGCCTGATCAGCCAGATCAACCCCCACTTCCTGTTCAATACCCTGAACACGGTTTCCTCGCTGATCCGCGTCGATCCGGACACCGCCCGCAAGGTGCTGGTCAAACTTTCCAACATCCTCCGGCGGCGGCTTAAGACCCAAACCCACTTTGTGCCCCTGCGCCAGGAACTGGACTTCATCTACGACTACCTGGATATTGAAGTGGTGCGCTTCGGCCGCGACAAACTCCGGATTCACCAGGAAATTGACCCGGCGGCTTTGGACGTGATTGTGCCCAGCATGATTTTGCAGCCCCTGGTGGAAAATGCCATTCGGCACGGCGTGGGGCCCAAAATCGAAGGCGGAACGATTACCCTGCGCGCCTCCCGGACCAACGGGCGCGTGCAGATTGAGGTGGACGACGACGGGGTGGGGATTCCCGAAGCGCGCCTGCCGGAAATTTTCGCCTCCGGCATTGGGATCATGAACGTCCGCGAACGCCTCAAAGTTCTTTACGGCCACGACTTTTCCATGAAGATTGATAGCGAGCCCGGGAAGGGAACGATGATTCGTTTTGACTTCCCGGAGGTCGTGCCCGCCGAGGAAACCCTCCCCGTGGAGCCTGTGCAATCGCAGCCACAGGCGTAAGGCGATTGGGATGCGCGATCGCTCGCCTCAGGGTTCTCTCCACCTCTTCCAGGAATTGGGGTGTGATAGTATCTGTAGTTTACCGAGGGGCAGGTCCAATCGACTGGAACGCGGAGCCGGGTTCGAGCGTTTCTTCTACACGAATCCCGCCGGCCCTGCCTGAATTCAGAGGACCGAGGAGCGTTTATGGCAAAAGGCGACGCTGACAAGCTGAAAACCACTCCCAGCTCGATGAGCATGATTGAGCCCCGATTTCGCGAAATCTACAAGTCGTTCTATAAGGAGACCTATTACACTCCCACGACTCTGGACCCCAAGACGAAGGAACTGATCGCCCTGGCTTGCTCTTTGGTGGCCAAATGTGAAGGTTGCGCCCGCGGCCACATCAAGAAGGCGCTGGAGTTGGGAGCCAGCAAGCAGGAAATCTCCGACGCCATTGTGGTGGCCGTCGGGATCGGCGCGGCGAGCGTGGTGGACATGTCCGATAAAGCCGCGATTCACCTGGATCTTCACCATTTTGAGTAGAGGCTGGCAAGCGAGTCTTCAAGGACCAAAGAGTCTTGAGGGCTTGGCGCGTTCGATCACGTTTCGATCGCTCGAGACCCGATAACGCTTCCGCTGCAACTTTCCGAGGACGCCGGGTGGACCTACCGATCATCGGCAACCTGTTTCTGCTGCTCTTCCTTGGCCTGGCGGACAACCAGACGGTTCCGGCACTCCTGCCGCTCTTAATCGGTTCCCTGCACATCAGCGTTGAACAGGCAGGCTTGCTGGCAGTCTTTTATTCCGCCGCGGCGGCCCTGGCCTCCTTAGTCACCGGTATTGTTTCCGATCACTACGGGCGAAGGCCCTTTTTGATTTTAGGAGCCCTGGTGTTTGGGGCGGCGTCTTGGATGGCCGCGGGCGCGCAGAGTTTTGCCGGGCTGACCGTGGCGCGGGGCCTGACGGGACTTGGGGCCGGGACCATTTCAACCTGTTCCATCGCTTTTGCGGGAGACTGGTTTGCCTACAGCGTGCGCGGGCGGGCTATCAGCCTGATCTCCACGGCTTACTTTGCCGCGCCCATCCTGGGAGTTCCTCTCGCCGCGCAGGTGGCCGACCGGCTGGGATGGCGTGACACGTTTTACTTTTTTGCGGTCCTGGCTGCGGCGGTGGCGTTATTTTCAACTCGCTTGCCGCGGGAAAAAAGGGACCCGCGTCCTGCTTCGGAGAAGTGGAGCGCCACGCTGCGCGCCTGCCGGTCCTTTTTCATCCGGCGCGATACCAGCGCGGGGCTGGTGATCGCCTTCCTGGTTTCGGGCGGCCTTTACGGATTTATTTTCTATATTGGCCAGTGGTTGAACGCAGCGTTCGGCGTTCCAACCAGAACCATCGGCTGGGTCTTCATGCTGGGCGGCCTGGTGGCCGTGCTGGGTGCGCCTCTGGCGGGCAGCCTGTCGGACCGCTGGGGAAAGCGGCCTGTATCGATTCTCGGGAATATTGTGCTGGCGGTGTCCGTGGCCGCAATCCCCCTTTTCCCGTGGGGGATTGGCTTGCTGGCGGTTTTCGGCATCACCAGCCTGGGAGCCGCCGCGCGGCAGGGACCGCTGACCGCTCTGATGACCGAACTGGTTCCCACGGCAGAGCGCGGTTCGTTCATTGCGCTGCGGAACGTCTTTTCACAGACGGGCATCGGATTGGTCGTGCTGGCCGGCGGGGCGCTTTACGAGCGGCACGGCTATCTGGCGGTGACCACGCTTTGCGCGGCCATGACCTTGCTGGTGGCCGTTCTGCTGACCACGCACATTGTCGAGCCTCGCTCAGAGGGAGCGATTCCCCGCTAACCGCCCGGGGAATTCAAAGGCGAGGAACACGCGCGGAGAGGATGAATCTTGGCAAAGCGTCGAATCATCAGAAACGTTCTTCTGATCTTGCTGGGATTGTTCCTGGTGTTCTTCCTGGCCGTGGTGCCGTGGTTCATCGCCAACATTATTACCACCGCCAGATTTCATTTCCGCGATCCGAACGACGGGAAGACGCCTCTTTCCTTCGGCCTCCCGTTCCAGAACATCGAATTTCACTCCTCGGACGGCATCCTGCTGAAGGGTTGGTACGTGCCGGCCGGCCCGAATCCGCAGGGAACGATTATCTATTGTCACGGGCACAATCGCACCCGCGTGGAAATGTTGCCCATGGAAGTCTTCGGGCATCGCCTGGGCTATAACGGCTTGCTCTTCGATTTTCGCCACGCGGGCCAGAGCGGGGGCAAGATCGGCACCCTGGGCTACCAGGAGCGGCTGGACGCCATCGCCGCTGTCCACTACGCCCTGGATCAAAAGAATGCGGCGCGCCCTGTCGTTCTGTGGGGCGTCTCGATGGGCGCCGCGGCGGCCCTGATGGCGGCGTCCGAAACTCCCCAGGTTGCCGCGGTCATTTCCGACAGTTCCTTTCTTTCCTTTCGTGAGGTCATCGTCCATCACGCCCGCTTGTTTTTCCACCTGCCATCCTTTCCCATCGTGGATGAGGGAATTTACTGGGCGGCGTGGCGCGGCGGCTTCAAGCCCTCCGATTTCGATTTGCGGAAGGCGGTGCAAGGCATCAATCCGCGCCCGATTTTATTGGTTGCCGTGGAAGGGGACAAGCGCATGCCGCCCAGCATCGCCCGCGAACTCTACGCCCAGTCAACCAGCCCGGCAAGTGCCTTGGTGGTCGTCCCCGGACACCGGCATGGCGAAGGATTCAATTCCGGCAAAGCTGAATACGAGCAGGCGGTGAAGAAGTTTCTCCAAAGTCTGCAACTTGCTTGGCATTCCCCGCCGCCGCTGAGGTAGAATAGCGGCAATTCAGGTTTCCCCGGGAAGTGAATCGGACTCGTCTTAAACCCGAAGGAGGTTTGCTATGGCGGAACTTCCGGAACAAGCCTATCCGAGGCCGCAATATCGCCGCTGGTTGGCGAGGCCCTTGGTGTTCATCGCGCTGCTGATTATCGTTCGCTTTGTGCTGGAATTACTCGGAACCCCACCCTCGCTGACGCGCTATATTTCGAGTTCCGGCGCCGTCTTTCTGGTGGCGCTTTACCTGGGCGCCGTGGCTCCTCTGCGCGGAGTCCGCAAGTCCTATAACCTTAGTCGTGCCGGGCATCCTGCTTGCTGCTTGGACGCAGGGTTGGGTGATCCTGGTTACCCTGGTTTCAGGAGCCCTCAAGCTGCAGCGGAGCCACTTTGCCGAGCCCCAGGATTGGGGGAACTGGGGACACTTGGGACACCACATTTCCGAACACTTGCTGGAAATTGTTCCCACCGCCGTGATTGTGCTGGTCTTAATGGCGGCGTCCCTGGTGCTATGGCGCTGGCCGATCACTGTGGGGCCGGGAACCTTGCTGGGCGCCGTCGTGGTGATTCGATTCTGGACGGAAGCCATGCACCTAAGTCCTACCGTTGCAGCCGCTTGGAGCTCTACGGTCCTCTTTTTGCTTTGCGGCTTCTATCTGGGAGGCGTGGGCCCGAGGGTGGGCGTTTCTTCAGCACGGCAGCTTTTCACCCCGGCGTTGGTTCTCGGTTGGACGTGGCGGATCTGGGTGTTTGTCGCGGCGCTGATGAGCGCAGCCCAACCATATTACAGCACTCACTTCTTCGACGCCGCTCGCGGCCACGTTCTTTCCCGTTTGGCAGGCTTCTTCTTGGGTGGGGTTCTCCTGGAAGGGCTCATTGCAGGGCTAATTCTGTGGGGGATTTCTACCTGGACTTTGCATGCCGTGCGCCCCGCAGCGCGGGCATAGCAGGTTGCTGAAAAACCAGTGGCGCGATGCCATCCTGAGCCCTTCGCCCGTCATTCCGAGCCCGTTCGCTCTTCCGATTGCGAACGGCCCTGAGCGAAGCGAAGGGGCTCAGGGTAAACTCCGCGAAGAATCTGCTTTCGCGAGCGGATGGCGAACGGGCTCAGCATGACGGGTGGCCTTTTATAGCAACCCGCTAGGGACGGCGCCCGCCCAAAGGACGGCTTAATTGCCGCCCGGAACCGTACGCAGGTTCCCCATAGGCTTCATGGCGGACACATGGCAAGGCGCAACGGCAGTCAAATGGTTCGATAGGAAGCCAAAATGTAAATGCTCCACCCGCAGTTTTGATTCGTCTTATTAGCCAGGCGTGCAACCCCATACGCAAGAATTTGCATGCAAAGCGAACCGTTTTTCTGGCGCATTCTCTTGGTCCCTCCGGCTTAACAGGAAACCGGGCTCCTTCAACCAACTGGATTTATCTCCAGCCATGAGGCCCCCTGTGCCCCGAATCCCCCAGAAGCCGACTCCCCTTAAGTTTGGACTCGACTTGCCCATCTGCCTGAACCGACAGGGATTGATGTGCAAGAGGTATCAACAAAGCGCCTCCGGGATGAATCCTGTCCACCCACTTGCCGCGGGAACTCGCTCAAGAAGATAGGGCAAAAGGCCGATCTGTGAATACAAATGCCGAGCGGCAACAGGAGGCGAACGGAGGCGGCTGGTTTGGCACGCGAGTTGCACTTATGTTCTATTTTTGAGGATGGATGCATCGAGAATGCGGAAGGGAAGGCAGGAGAGAGTGAGGCCGTGCAAGCGCTGCCGTCGTTGACTGCTTGGTAAATATACGTCCACGACAGTAGCGAGTTGTCAATTGGCTAGCTGGGGTCTTGTCAGGCCAAAAATCTCTGCTAATCTGACTTCACACTTTCATTAAGTGGAAGAACCAGCAGGGGCACTCTCATGGGACGCGACCGGGCGCGATTAGAGGGGTATCTCTAGTCCGTCGATTTACGTGTGGGGCCGCGATGTCGCAGGGTTGCCTTAAGGCGAGATATTTGCGTGAAGGAGCCGGAGATATGATCACGAATCAGCAGACCGCTTGGAGGCGCCGCGAGTCGCGCGGTATCAGCGTCATCATTGTTGCCGTGGGGATGGTTTTTGTTTTGGGCATGGGGGGCTTGGCGATTGATCTTGCCTCGCTTTATGTGGGGCGGAGTCAGGCGCAACGGGCGGCGGATGCCGCGGCCCTGGCCGGCGCCAGTGTCTTTGTAGCCCAGGGGTGCACTTCCGGGGTGACCAATCAATCCGCCTGCGAAACCCTTGCTACGCAGCAAGCCGAGGCCGTGGGGAACACCAACTTCATTGCCGGAGTGACCCCCAACATCACGGACAGCGACATCACTTTCGATTTTTCAAACCCCAACGATCCGCGAATTACCGTGGCCACGGCGCATACCATGCCCACCTTTTTCGCCAAGATCTTTGGGGTAAATTCAGCGAACGTTTCGGCCACCGCGACCGCGGAAGCCTTCAACCCCTCGGGTTCCAATATTTCGGTGGCGACAGCTTGCGTGAAGCCCTGGCTGTTGCCCAATTGCGACCCCACCCACCAGGAACAATCAGGTACTTCCAAAGCCAATATGAGCTGCCAGGCCATCAGCGGCACCAACTACCCGGCCTACTTTGTCTATCCTCCCGGAGGTACGAATGCAGGCGATGTCGTGTACCCGGGCAACTACACCCAAAACGGGGCAATGGGGCAGTTGCTGACGATCAAGCCCGGAGATCCACACCAGGCGGCAGCCCCCAGCAAATACTACACGGTGTATTTGCCTCCGGGAAGCCAGCCGAACTCCTGCCCCGCTTGCGCAACGGGCAGTGGCGGGGGCGGACCCAATAGCGGATCGCTCTACCGAAATAACATCGAGTGCTGCAACCAGTCGACGGTGGTGTGCGGCGCCAACGCGACCGTTCAGGCCATCGACGGCAACATGGTGGGGCCAACCCAGCAGGGTGTAACTTGCTTGATTCATCAAGGCAACGGCGGATCGGGCGGACAGGATACCTTCGATCCTTCAACTTTTACCATCACGGCTGGTGCCTCTAATCCCTATGCCGCAGCGGGCACGGTCGTCACCACTTCGGATTCGATTGTGAACGTCCCGCTCTACAGCGGGCAGACCCTCTGCCCCGGAAATTCCTGCCCTTCGACCAGCCAGGTGGAAGTGATTGGGCTCATGCAGTTGTTCATAAAAAGCCAAACCAATCCGCAAGGGACGGTGGAAGCTTACATCATGAACATCTCTGGGTGCGGCAATGGGGGCGTCGGGGGCGGGGGCGGTTCTGGCGGTGGCAACGTGATTGGGGCGGGCGGTTCAACCATCCCTGTACGCCTCATCCGCAATGGCACTTAACTAACGGATTCCCGTGTGTCGAGGCGCCCCGCCTGGGGCGTCTCGACCACCTTGGCCTCTTTGGCGACTCAACCGGAGCGTCCCGGGGGGAGTGCGATGGCCCGTGAAGCCCGTGGGGAGGGGGGAACGGGTTAACCATTCTCCAAGACTCGCCGGTAGAGTTCTTCATAGCGAGGGATGATCTTAGAGGAGCAGAACTCTCGCAGGGCGCGCTGCCGGCCTGCTTGGCCCATCCGCTTGTGCCGCTCGGGATCGGTCAGAAGATCTAATGCGCGAGCGGCCATGGTTCGAACGTCCCGCGGCGGCACCAGGAAACCTTCCACCCCATCCTCAACAACCTCCGGCAGGCCGCCGACCCGTGAACACACGGGCGGAACCGCGCAGGCCATAGCCTCCAGGGCCGCCAAGCCGAATGACTCCAGATCGCTGGGCAACAGAAAAACGTCTCCACAGCGCAAGAGGTCTTGCACCTGATTTTGCTTGCCCAGAAAGGCGACATCGCCGACCAGACCCTTGTCACGAACCAGCCACTCGGCGGCGGTGCGGTCGGGGCCGTCTCCAATCATCAGAAGCTTGGCGGGAATTTCCTTCCGGACCCGCGCAAAGATCTCAACCACGTCGGTGACCCGTTTGACCGGCCGAAAGTTGGAAAGGTGGATCAAGATTTTCTCGTCCCGGGGCGCAAACTCCCGGCGCCGGGAAGCCTCTTCGAGGGGATGGAAGATGTCGCAGTTGACGAAATTCGGGATGACGTCGATGGGACGGGAAACTCCGAATTCTTCTATGGTGACCTGGCGAAGGTGCTCGGAGATCGCTGTGACGGCGTCGCTCTGCTCGATGGAGAAGCGCGTAATGGGAAGATAGGAGCGATCCGAGCCCACCAAGGTAATGTCCGTGCCGTGCAGCGTGGTGACAAAGGGAACGCGGCGCGCGCCGAGCATGGAGCGCGCCAGGAAGGCGCTGACCGAGTGCGGGATGGCGTAATGAACGTGGAGCAGGTCCAGGGATTCGTTGACGGCCACATTGTACATCTGCGAGGCGAGCGCCAGGGTGTAGGGCGGATGGTCAAACAGCGGGTAGGTCATCACTTCCACTTCATGGAAGTGAAGGCGCTCGGATGGTTCCGACATGCGGACGGGAACCGCGTAGCTGATGAAGTGAATATCGTGGCCGCGCGCCGCCAGTTCCAACCCCAACTCCGTTGCAACTACGCCGCTCCCACCGTAGGTTGGATAACAGGTTATGCCGATTTTCATGGAGATCCGCAGGCGGCCGCCCGGCCGCGGCCTTATGTGGCGGGAGGGTCTTGGGTTTCTCCGCCGCCCTTGCCGGCCTCCAGCACGATAATATACTTTACCGTGCGCTCGCCGCGCTTCTGGTCATAGTAAATCAGGACGCTGGTTCCAGGCGTCAGGGTCTTCAGATTCATCTTCTTGCCGTTAATCGTCTCGACGCGAACGTCTTTCTTCACGGGGAAAATCTCTGTGTCCCGGCCCTGGCGGGAATTGACGCTGATTACTTTTTGCTTGAGGTCGAGGGATTGCACGGTTCCGCTGTAGGCCTGCTGTTGCGGACCCGAAGTTAACTTTCCCAGGATGGGAACCTTGCTCTTATGCTGTTGCGCGCGGAGGGAGGTTGCCGGAAGGAAGGCGAAGCAGCAGGCGGCCACCGCAATGCCCCCCACCCATAGTTGAGCCCCGCTCTGCACAGAGCAACTCCTATTCCCGGCTGCCGGCACCCAGGCCAGCGCGCCGAAAATTTTCGTAAAAAGCTGTTTCACGGTTCCCCCTCTGCTGATTCCATCAGCAAAAAGACTTTCAAGCGGTGCGAACTTGGCTTCCCCCAACGAGGGAGTTCATCGCTTAGCCTCGCATGTTCGTAGGGAATGCCGATCCCAAGCGGTGTGTCATTCAATGTCGAGGCCACGGTCGAAATTGCCGTTGTCGCCGGTCTTGCTTTCGCCGTCTTTGTAAATGTACCGGATACATCTCTTCATGATCAGCAGGTTCGGTTCGCCGGTCCGGTGGACCTTAATGCAGTCCTTATCGTACCATTCGATCACGCCATGAATCTTTTCACCTTCGTCAAGGACCACCACCATGGAGGTTCGACCCTGCATCTGCTTGAGGTAATAAAAATTCTCAGCGCTCGTCTGATCCGGGGGAGCCGGTTTCTTGCGTTGCAGACGCCCTCCCATCTGTTCCTTGACTTCCGAGAGTGTTGGACGAATTAGTTTGCGGTTCACTCCTTGATACTCCTTCAGACCTTGTCAGCTAGTGCAAACCCACGGGGGCTTGCTCGAGAAGGTATTCACATACCTTAAGAGTAGATGTAAATTTGCGCGTTCCGGTTTCTTCGGTCTTGAAATATAGCCCAGAAGAACTTTCGGATGATCTTTGACATATATACCACATTCCCGGCCGCGGAACAATGCGACCCGCCCGCCCGTAGTGGGTCATTTTGACGTAGAGGCGGCTTTATGCCGCCACATGGCGAGGTAAACTCGCCGCTACGCCGCCAAATTGACCCACCACACGCCCGCCCGTCCCTCCCCTTTTTCGGCTTGCAGGATTGCCGGGCCGGCTCTGAGCGAGGGCTGGAAGCGGCCTTCGACAACCCGTCCCAAAACAACCTCTATCGCCCAGACACCGGGTGGAGGAGGCGCGAGGCAAGCGAGTCCAAGGAAAGCCGCTGATTGAGGTTACGGACTTGCTCCCGGTAGATTCTTTCAATACCGTCTTCGAGCCTCTCAATTCCTTTTAATCCCAGAACACGGGCCCAAGCCTGCAGGCGGGGAGCCAAGTCGACATTGGTTATGGCAAAACTTTTCTCTTCCAGCAGCCCCTGGAGGAGGTCCCGGAAAAGGATGGAACCGATTTGAAGGGTTTCCTCGACATTGCCGGTGTCCTCGGTCAGGGACTTGGTGGTATCAAACAGCACCTTCCATTCGCCGGGTCCGGGCGGGCGGCTGGGCGGGCGCGCCACGACCTCCAGAAAATCCAGCCAAGGTTTGCGCCGGCGCACGTACTCGGCGAGGTCCAGGGTCTTGGCGCGTGCCACGCTGCCATCGATGACCCGCATCGCCAGCGCCAGTTGCGGCTTGGGAAATCCACGCTCCTCGGTAAGGATGCGTTCAATCACTGCGTCTTCCACGGGCGAAAACTGGAAGGTAAAACAGCGGGAGCGAATCGTCGGCCGCAATTCAAAAGGGCGCGGGCAAACCAAAATGAGCGTGGTGGTGGCGGGAGGTTCTTCCAGGACCTTGAGCAGCAGATCGGCGGCTTGCCAGTGAATGGTATGCGCCTGGTCCACGATGAAGACGCGCTGCGGCAAATTGAAAGGCTGGCTGTAGGCCGTGGCGCGGAGCTGACGAATCTGTTCGATCAGGATGTAACGGGTGAGAGGCTCGATCAGTTGCAGATCGAAATAAACGAGCCCGTCCACGCGCCGGTGGGCGTCTTTGATCTCGCGGCGCCCGGCCATGTCGGCGGCGCTGGCCGCAAGAAACTCGTCGGCCTTGCGGCAATGGCTGCATTCCCCGCAAAAGTCGTTGCCTTCTGAACCCGGACGCTCGCAGTTCAGGGCCTTGGCGAGCATCGTGGCGAGGGTTTTCTTCCCCACGCCTTCCGGCCCCGTGAACAGCATGGAACCCGGAACCCGCTTTTGCGCGAGCATGTCGCGCACAGCTTGAACCTGCTTCGCATTGCCCAGAAAAGAATCAAAACCCATCGTCTTCGTGATGCGTGAAAAAACGCGGTCTGCCCGCGCCGTCGGGCCGCGTGAACCCTCAAGGATCATTATCGGCCCCGGCGGCTGGTCGCGCGGCGGGTCTGGCTGGCGGCTGCCCGAGGCTGAAGCCGCTTGGCCAGGAGAGCGTCCACAAGCTTGCGAACGTCCTCCTGAATCTCCGCGGCCGGCCGGTCAGCGGGAATCACCTTGATCCGGCGGGGCTGTTGCCGGGCCATGGCCAGGTAACCGGCGCGGACCCGCTGCTGGAATTTCAGTCCATGATTCTCAAACCTTGTGTCCCTTGACCGGCGATGGCTATTGCGGCGGCGAGCTCGCTCGAGAGCCGTGCGAGGGTCGAGATCGAGAAGCAGCGTCAGGTCGGGCTGGGTTCGGCCGCAGATGATCTGGTCGAGGGCCCGAACGGTTCGGGCGCCGAGCATGCGTCCGTACCCCTGATACGCGAACGAGGCGTCATTGTAACGGTCGCTGACGATCACGCGTCCTCGGGCGAGCGCGGGCCGCACCACCTCATCCAGGTGCTGTTCCCTCGCGGCGTACATCAGAACAAGTTCCGTGAGCGAGGCCATCTTGCCGTTGCCGGGGTGCAGCAAGAGGGCTCGAATGTGTTCGCCCACTTTTGTTCCGCCGGGTTCGCGGGTCATCACCGCCGGGACCGAGCGGCCCCGCAGGTATTCCACCAGCTTGCTGACCTGCGTGCTCTTGCCCGACCCGTCGATTCCTTCAAAGGTAATAAAAATGCCATGAGGCATTGGTTCTCCCCTCCCCTTGTCCCCGAATGGCCTGATCCCTGATTATCCCTCGGAATTTGAACCGCGGAAGCTGATAATCGATTTCCCTTTTATCAGGATTATGATTTGCAATCCTACCATCGGAGCTTTGACACCGACAAGATCAAAAGCCCTGCCGCACCGGTGGTACAATAGCGCCTCATTATGAGAGTTGCGGGCAATCGCCATTTGGGGGAAGAGCCGCCGAGGTCGCTCGGAAGAGTTCTTGATCAGGATGTTGAGCGATGAGTGTGAATGAAAACGTCGAGAGCGTGCGCGGGCGCATTCGGGCCGCCTGCGAGAGGTCCGGCCGCCGGAGCGATGAAGTGCGGCTGATCGCGGTCTCAAAAACCATGCCGCCGGAACTTATCCGGGAGGCCTACGCAGCCGGAATGCGAGACTTCGGGGAAAACCGCGTGCAGGAAGCTGCGGCCAAACGCCAGCAGCTCTCGGACCTCGATGCCACCTGGCATCTGATCGGCCACTTACAGTCCAACAAGGCGAAGCTTGCCTGCCAGCTTTTTGATTGGGTCGAGTCAGTCGATACGCTGCACATCGCAGAGAAGCTCAACCAGTCCGCGGCGCCGAGCGGGCGCAGGCTCCCGGTCTTGCTGGAAGTGAACCTCGGGAAAGAAGCCAGCAAGTTCGGAGTTGAGGAAGCGGAAGTGATTCGCCTCGCGGAAGGAATCGGCCGGCTCGACTCTTTGGAGTTGCGCGGCTTGATGACGCTGCCACCGTTTTTTGACGACCCGGAAGAAGTTCGCCCCTATTTCCGGCGCTTGCGGGAATTAGCGCGGCGGATCGAAGATCAAAACCTGCCCGGCGTTTCGATGCGCGAGCTTTCCATGGGCATGAGCCACGATTTTGAGATTGCGGTCGAAGAGGGCGCAACCATTGTGCGGGTCGGGACCGCCATCTTTGGCCCGCGGCAATATTGAGAGTTACAAAATATAGTGACAACTATTACTGTAGCGCGGGTCTATGACCCGCGTCTTTCGCCGCTCATAGAGCGGCGCTACAAAGAACGGCGTCACTATATTTTGTAAACATCAGTAGAAGACGGTCGTCGAGGCAAGAAAGAGCCTGTGAGCGAATTTACTGCGGAAGGTGACAGCGTCAAGTTCTGGCTGCGGGTCAAGCCTCGTTCCTGCCGCGAACGCTTGGGGCGGAATTCTTCCGGGGAGCTTGTTCTCGAAGTCCCGGCCCCTCCCGTGGAAGGGAAAGCCAACCAGGCGGCAATCAGCTTCCTGGCCGAAGCGCTGGGCTTGCCCCGTTCCGCAGTCGAGATCGTGGCCGGGGAACGGTCGCGGCGCAAGCTCGTTCGGATCAGCGGAAGTCCCGCCCGGGAAACGATCTCAAAGCTGAATGCTTTGGCGCAAAGGAGAACGCCGTAGGCTGTGCTATACGCGCTGAGTCTGAGTCTGATTGTTGCCGCGCTGCTCTTCGTGAGCGTCGAGCGGTCGAGAAAGTTAAAGTCTCACGCCGACTTCATGGTGGCGGACCGCAAGCTGTCGGTCTGGGTACTGGTCTTTACGCTTCTCTGCTCCTGGATCGGCGCCGGCAGCCTGTTTGCGGGCGCGGAATTTGCTTACCAGCAAGGGCTGGCGTCCCTGTGGCTCCCGGCGGGAGGTTGGGCGGGGCTGCTGGTGATTTACTTCATTGCAGGGCGCGCGCGCTCCTTCGCGCAATACACGGTTCCGGATCTCCTCGAGACGCGTTACAGCCCCACCGCGCGGGTTCTGGGAACGATCTGCATTATTGTTTCTTACACGGCGATTGTCAGCTACCAATTCCGCGGCGGCGGCCGGATTCTGAACCTCGCATTCGGCGTGAGCGAGACGGCGGGTACCATCATCCTGGCGATGTTTGTGATTCTGTTCACGGCTCTCGCGGGAATGTCATCGGTGGCGTACACCGATCTGGTGATTGGCCTCGTGGTCACGGTGGGCTGCCTTTTCGCGCTGCCCGCGATGATCGCGCACGCGGGCGGATGGAGCGCCGTGCGCGGTGCGCTGCCAGCCAGCCACCTGCGCCCGATGGGGACGATGGACCTGGGAGAGGCGCTGGGCTATTTCCTGCCTACCTTCACGCTGATGCTGGGCAACCAGGCGATGTATCAGAAATTCTTTTCCGCCCGCAGCGAGCGTGACGCGCGCCTTTCCGTGGTGGGCTGGGTGTGCGGCACCATGGTGCTGGAGACCATCATTGTGCTCCTGGCGATTGTGGGCGGCGTAATGTTCCATGCGAGAGTGGAGTCCGGAAAGCTTCCGGCCTGGGGCCTGATTCCTTATACGGCGCGCTATGGGGTGCTGCCCTGGATTGGCGCGATCTTTTTGGCGGCGATTTTTGCGAAGGTGATTTCAACGGGAAACAATTACCTCTTTTCGCCCGCCACCAGCGTGGTGCACGACGTCCTGCAGAGGTTTATTGCCAAGCGCGCGAGCGACCGCAGCCTGCTGCTGATGTCGCGCATCACGGTGGTGGTCCTGGGTCTGCTGGCGCTTGCCCAGAGCTTTCAGCCTTCCATCCTGCGCACCGCCGTCTATGCCTACGACGTCTATGGCGCGGGCATCACGCCGGTGGTGATTGCGGCGTTTTTCTGGAAGCGCGCCACCACGGCGGGAGGGTTGAGTTCGATCGCCACAGGAACGGCGGTGGCGATCATCTGGAAACTGTTCAGCCTGGACGCCTATGTCCCCATGATTTTCCCGGCGCTGGCCGTCTCGGTCGCGAGCCTGATCGGAGTAAGCCTGCTGACCGCTCCGCCCCGGCCCGAGCAGTGGGAGCCCTTCTTCCGGCACGCCGGAGAGAGGGGTCAGTTGTAGGGGCGGTGTCCCCACCGCCCGCTGTAGCGTCGAGCTGTGCTCGACGCTGAAAACCCGGCGATCATAGATCGCCGCTACAGAAGCCGGGCCGCGAGGACACGGTCCCCATCAGCCTTCTTGTGAGGTGAAAACGAAAATGGATCTGGAAGGAATTCAATCCGCGCTCCGCGAGGCGGGCCTCGATGCCTGGCTCTTTTACGACCACCATCACCGCGACCCCATCGCCTACCGCGTTCTGAAGCTGACGGCGCCGCTCTGTACGCGCCGGTGGTACTACCTGATTCCTTCGCAAGGCGCGCCGGCCAAGCTGGTGCACCGCGTCGAGCGCGACAACTTGGACGGCCTGCCCGGAACGCGGCGCCTTTATTCTTCCTGGCAGGAACAGCGCGAGCAATTGCGAAAAATGCTGGAAGGCAAAAAGCGGATCGCCATGCAGTATTCGCCGCTCAACGATATTCCTTACGTGGGCCTGGTGGATGCCGGAACGGTTGAACTGGTGAAGGGTTTCGGCGCGGAGGTGGTGTCTTCCGGGGATTTGGTGCAGTGGTTTGAGGCGCGCTGGTCCGGGGAGGCGCTGGCGTCTCATTTGGAAGCCGGGAAGGTGGTGCACGGGGCTGTTCGCATGGGGTTTGCCGCCATCCGCGACGCCCTGCGGGCCGGGAAGACCCTGAGCGAATACGACGTGCAGCAGGAAATCTTAGGCTTCTTTGCGGCGCATGGCGTGGTGACGGAGGAAGTGCCGATTGTGGCGGTCAATGCCAACTCCGCCAACCCGCACTATTGCCCCACGGAGGAAGTTTCCCTGCCGATCCGCGAAAACGATTTTGTGCTGCTGGACGTCTGGGGCAAGCTGGCGAGGCCGGGCGCGGTCTATTTCGATATCACCTGGACGGGTTTTGCCGGGGAGAAGGTTCCCGGCCGCTACGCCGCGATTTTTGCGATGGTTCGCGAAGCCCGCGCGGCCGCTGTCCATCTGGTGCAGGAGGCCATGCAGAAAGGACGGCCACTCTACGGCTACGAGGTGGACGATGCCGCGCGCGGCGTCATCCGCCGCCACGACTGCGGCGAGTATTTTATTCATCGCACCGGACACTCGATCGGCGAGGACATCCACGGCAACGGAGCGAATATGGACAACTTTGAAACGCACGACTCCCGCCGGATCGTCCCGGGCACGTGCTTTTCCGTGGAGCCCGGCATCTATCTCCAGGATTTTGGGGTGCGCAGCGAGGTGAATGTCTACGTGGAAGAGCGCGACGCCCGCGTCACCGGAGAAGCGCAGGAAAGCATCATCCCCATTCTCGCC
>Ga0307373_10004930_pt1 | contig 22151 bp, 14 predicted proteins | sample OX2MG_FD_202534 | JGI IMG/M metagenome (GOLD analysis project Ga0307373, IMG submission 202534) | Soil microbial communities from Risofladan, Vaasa, Finland - OX-2 | ecosystem: Environmental > Terrestrial > Soil > Coastal area > Acid sulfate soil | place: Finland: Risofladan, Vaasa | collected... | reverse complement strand
CCCAAAGGGGTTCTAACACACGCACGGACCCACGCCTTTGGGATTGGCACCAAAGCGCCAAATCCCCGCCGTCTCGGCGGCGGAATGCCGTCTTCAGTGCCTGTTGGTGAAGATTACTCCGCTTCCGACTGAGGCAAAACACGGTCACCGGGTCGATCTTCCAGCGACCGCAATAACTCGATCTTGTCAAATAGCGCCGGACCTTCCAACGCAGTGGGGGCGATCCCCGTCAACGTGAATTCGCCGAAGTCCTTCCAGAGGTCGACGGTCACGACGGTCCACTCGGTCGGGACATCGGGGGAGACTTCGGTCGCCGCCCAACCGCTGGAGTTCCTGCCGCTGTAATAGCGCCGGAGCGGCTTGTCGGCCGGTGGCCAATGTCCGTCGGCCGCCAGTTCGAACATCACTCCTTGAGCTCCGACCGACTTCCAGGCGAACCGCAGGTAGCGGAAAGTCGGTGAAGGCAGTGGCGAGGTATTCGACTCGTTTCTGTTGGTAGCGGCTCGATCGTTGGTGTCCGGGTACTCGACGATGTGGAACTGCCAATCGAGAATGCGAGGTGAGAACCGCTGGCCCTCCGTCAGCAGCAGCGCGGCGTCGCCGCCATGTTTGTCGCTCGTCGTCAGGCTCGCTTTCGCGGCGCCTTCGGTCAGCGCGGCAAGAAAAGTCGGCTCGTCATCGAACAAGACCATTCCAGGGGCGACGACTGGGCCCAGCGAGTGGCGCAGAAAGCCGATGAGATCGGCAACGTTCTGCGGAGTCAGTTCCTTCTCAAGCCCCTCGGGCATCAGCGACTTCGTCAACGCGCGCATTTCGTCGATGTCCTTACGAAGGATCGTGTCGTCGGCTAAGCCCGTCGCCTCGCCCGCGTTGCGCAGCGTCACACTCGTGGCCGTTTCACTCGCGAGAAGCCCGCTGTGATTTCGGCCGTCCGTCGTCACGATTGCGTAAACAGTGTAACCATGAGTCAGGGTACTCGACGGATCGAGGATATCGACGAGCAGGGTCTCATCGGCGCGAGTTCGGGCCGCGAGCAGATTGGGTCCAACCTCGAATCCTTGATCGGCCAGCTTGTGGCATTTTGCACATGTCTTCACGAAGACCGCTTGACCCCGGCGAGGATCGCGAGACAGCGTCAACGCCGAGGCATAGAGCTGGAGGACGGGGACGCGGTCATCATGAATTCGGCCGACGAGCAACTGACGCGCGCGTTCGCGGATGGCCGTGTTGCCGTGTTCGATGAGTTGCTCTCGCCGCAAGGCGCTCATTGTGGCGCCGGGTACGAGCCCCTTTTCGACCGCTGCCAGGAGGCGTGGCAAGCGGTCCTGCCGTGCGAAGAACGCATCCACGACAGAATCCTGGACCTTGGGCACCAGACCCGCCCAGTTCTCCAGAAGGACATCGGCAACGTCGCCTTCATCCGAGTTACCCAGCGCTTTCACGACCGCGAGCTGCAATTCGGTCGTTTGGCGCGCATCGAGCAACTCCCGGAGCGGTCTCTGCCGCGACCAGGGAGCCACAGCAAGCAGAGAGACCGCGTCGAGCCGAGATTGGAGGGACCGTTCGGAATCCAGCGCCGTTTTTTCGGCGGTCTTCCAGGCTGCCTGCATCAACGGCGAATCGCTGAGTTGCAGCAACCCGGCAATATGCACGGCCTGCCGCGATACGTCGGACGAGGAACTGGCTAGCAATCCTTCCAGTCCACGTACTATCGGCTCGGTTCGCAGCGGACATGGCTTGCCGTGGCCAAGTCCACGGATCAAGCCGTCGAGTAGAATACGCTGGCGGTTCGCGGCTTCCGGCCCTGTCAGGCCGGCCGTCTGTTGCAACAAGCTCCCGACCGCCGACTCGTCGCGCCGGGCGCCGACCGTTTCGGCCACCTTGTCCAGCATCGCCAGCACTCCGTCGCTTGTCGGCCCGGCGAGCATGTTCCCCAGGAATGCGTCCGCAGTCTGGGCAATGGAGCTGGCGACTGCGGACGACATCCAACGCTCATGACCATGATTGGCAGCCAGCGCGGCTAACGCGGCGACGGCCCGCTGCTGCCGGCTCTCGCCCAGGGTTAGAGCGACCTGCAATCGAATGCGCGGGTCGTCGTCGTCCGTCATCGCCAGCACGCGATCGAGAACCGCCGCGTGCTCGTCGAGCATGCGATCCGCCAGTTGCAGTGCGTGCAACCGAACACCGGCATCTTCGTCGCCCAATGCATGCAACACATCCTGCGGCACGAGCAAGGAGAGGCCATCCAGAACGTAGAGTGCGCACGTCCTGCCTTGCGGCGTGTTTCCTCTGTGTACCAAAGTCGCAAGTGCACCACGGGTCGCGAGGTCGCCACGTTCCACCAGCAGACGCTGAGCCGTCTCACGCCACCAGTGGTTCGGGTGGTCGAGGTGTTTGATGAGATCGTCAGCCGTCATGATATCGAGCTGAACGGGAACAATGCCGCGGTCGACAGCTTGATCTCCCTGCCACGACAATCGCCAGATGCGACCATAGTCCCTGCCGGCGATCAGGCTCGCGGCATATTGCTGCTGCAGAAACCGCGGAATGGCCGAAAAGTCCTCGATGATCTCGCGGTACATGTCGACGATGTAGATCGCGCCGTCTGGACCGACACCCAGGTTGATGGGACGAAACCAGGAATCGGTCGATGCCAGGAATTCGGAATTCTCGTTCTCCGGGGCGCGTCGTGCCAGGTATTCCGTTCCGCGACGTTCAAGTAGACTACGGTGAATGAGATTGTTCGCGGGATCGCAGACGAAGTAATTACCGCGATATGGCTCCGGTAGAGCATCGGCGCGATAGATCACTTGCCCGCTCGATGCGGTGAACTGGCCGTTCGGCTGTGTCTCAGCCTCACCGTAGAATTTGACCCAGGCCGGGTCGCTCCCGCGAGCCTTCCGCCATGGGTCGGGCTTGCTGATTGGAAAGATCGTGCGCGACGGATTGACGGCGACGTCCCCGGCCGGGGACTCCAGGTAAGGGTTCCGCGCCAGGTAGTGGTACGGCAGTGGAGAGGAATACGAGATGATCGTGTGAAAGCGGTCACCGAAATCCGTGAATGCGAGCCCAAACATGAATTCCCTGCCGGTTACCGGTTCGATCTCGCTGCCATCCGGCCTGAATCGAAAGTCGGTTTGACCGATCGTTACCGACTGGGATAGCCTCGGCCCGCTGATCATGCCCCCTCCCCCACCGGCGGCAACGTAAATCCAGTTGTCGGGCCCCCAGCGTGGGTTGCTGATGCCGCGCTCGATGAGCTCGCGGGAAAAGCCGGTGAACATCGTTTCGCGAACTTCAGCGCGACCGTCTCCGTCACGGTCTGCGAGGAAGACGATGTCCGGGGCACAGACAACGATCACGCCGCCGCGGGCGGCAATCACTCCGTAACACGGCGGCAAGCGGTCAGCCCAGACCTCTGCCGTATCCATTTGGCCGTCGTCGTCGATGTCGCGCAGCAGCGTCACCCTGCCGTAGGTCTCCCGCTTCGCCGCCTCCTGAGATTCGGGAGTGGCGTGCCGCACGCGGCGAACCTCGCGGTCGAGCTTGCCCGTCTTGTTGAGCTCAACGATGTCGAGGTACCCGTCCAGGTTGTAGCCGTGAATCTCGCATACAAACAGCCGACCACGCTCGTCGAAGCACATGGCCGACGGTTCGCGTATCAGTGGCTCGGCCGCCACGAGATCGAGGCGGAACCCCGGGGGCAGTTTCACGCAGCGAGCGCTCTCGATGGGCGATTTCGGTTGAGGGCGGTCGGTGGCTGGTTGAATCTCTTGGCCCAGAACCGCCAGTGGACCACCCCCGCTCAAGCACACCCCGATGACCAGTACCACTCGAAGCCGATGAGATCGGCTGGACCGTCCGTCGATGGTTTTATGGCTAAGTCTCACGTGCGATCTCCGCAAGGTCCTTGTGAATTGAAAAGTGGTAGCGCGCCTACTGTGGCTGCCGCGCTCGTGCGGCCTGGCTTTCCCTCCAAGCTGCGGTGTATGCGGCGAAGCCGCGGCCGACATGGGCGGGTGCGGCACCTAGGGCATCGGCAAGGTCGCCGTCGAACAGCGATTCGCCGCCGGCGGCCCACACGCTAGCGGCTTGCACGGCGACCGCTTCGTCGTAGTCTGTCAACCGGCGGCACAACTCCGTCGCGTCGCCTTCGGCCGCCTGGACCAGCCGCACGGCGTAGTCGTGGGCGCAGGTGAATCCTTTGACGCCGTCGGCGTCAAGCCGCACAGCGCCGGTCAAACCGATGACGTACGGCTGCCAGTCGGGTGACGTTGGCTGGTACGATTTGGGGATCGGCCAATAGGGTGCGGCGACGCCCGGCCCAGTGGCGACCGCCACCAAGTAGATGTCGTGCTTGGGCCGGGGCAGCGTCCACCTGGCTTGACATTGGACGCCCGTCTCCTGGCTGCCCTTGGTCCGCACGCCGACCGTCGCCTCCCGTATCGGCAAGCCATTTGCGTAGAGTACGATATTACTGGCCCTGGTCCATGAGGGACTGAGCACGCAAACGGAAACGTCAATATCGTCGGCCATTTCGACCAGGTCGCCGGGACCAAATTGGCCGGCGAGGGAGATCTCAGTTAACAGGCCCATACTCACGGCCACGCGGCCGCCCAGCAGGTTGTCGATCACGGCATCGACGTCGATTGCGCCGGGGTCTGCGTCGTCGCAACGGATGTAGGTCCGCCCCTGGCCGATGAAGTGCCTCGCCACGTCGTGCGAGTCGCTACTGCCGACGGGCACGATCGCCAGGCCGCGATTCAAGAGGCCGAACCAATCTCGCGGCAACTGCATGGGGTCGCTTTGCAATGCCCCTGAGTTGACGACCTCCATCGCGTTGGCCCCCAGCGCCCGGCCGTCGAGGTTTTCGCCGGCGACGCCGATGTGGTGTTCCGGCGCAAAGGGGCGAAAGCCACCGTGCATGTCGCGAGCGTGGTTAAGCACGGCGACCCGCGCACCGGCTACGGAAAAAATGCGCTCGAACAGCGACGGCCAGTCGGAAACGTCGGCGTCAACCGCCGGCGACTCGGCGGCCAGTGGGAATACGTTGAAGTGCCCGAGTCGGGCCGTAGTGACCTCATTTCCGGCGACTGGTGTAAAGTAGCGGCGCAGGCCGGCTGTGCGGGCCGCCTCGTCGTAATCGACGCGCAGGTTGTGGTCGGTGGCGATCGGTAGCTCAATCGCTTCGCCGGCGACGGCGATCAGACGTTCGGCCAGCGTGGCGTCGCCGTGGCCCGAATAGGTGAGCGTGTGGCAGTGCGTATCGCAGGCAACCCAGCCCTCGGTCGGTACTTCACGGCTGATCGAGAGCTTCGAGTTCGCCGAGCCTCCGGGCGTCAGTTCAACCTCCGCCGAGTCGATGCCATACTCAAAACCGCGGCCGGCGTACAGCGTGTAGCGGCCGGCGGGCAACGCGAGCCGTGCCCAACCGTCGGCCGTGTAAACCACGCCGGGGCGCACGGCGAGCCGCTCGCCCGATCGGGTACCCAATGTCATCAGCGAGCCGTTGGGATCGACGAGCGTCAAGCGGCAGGGGATCCTCTCGCCGTCTTCGGTAATGGATACTTCCAGCGTTGCTTCGTTGAGAACCGTGTCGAGTGGCCGGTCGTCAAGCCGCATGTCGCCGACTTGAATGTCATCGGGCGCACTGCCGGCGGGGACGATGGCCAGCGTGTTGGGCCCGGCGGGCAGCTCATCCGGCATCGGCCAGAAGCTGACCGTGTCGTTTTCGTCCTGTGGGAGCCGGCCGATTTCACGATCGTTGAGCATTAACTTCCACGATTGCTTGACATCGCGATGCCGCAGCCGGAAAGTCTTGGGCGGATGCTCGGCTTTCACGTCAAACGCGATGTCAAGACGGTCGCCTTCGGCCTGTTCGGCGAACTCCGTCCACTCGCGCACGTCGCCCGCCCGCAGGTGGTGAAACTTCGTATCGACGACCGTTTCACTTGCGAATGCCGGACTGCCAACGGCTAGGGCGGCGAAGAACAAAGCGAGCTTGCAGGTCATGGGGAGTGGGGGCTAAGTGGCGTTGCCTCAGGACGTGCCTACGTTGTCGAGGTCGGGCAAACCGTACGGCGCGCGGTACTCTTTCGTCAGCAGCCGGTTGGCATCGTCGCAGTCAATGAACCGTTCGGACTTCGGGTCAAAATCGAGTCGCCCGCGAGTGAGGTATGCTATCTCGCCGAGATGCACCAACGCGCAACTCCGATGCGCAATCTCGGGCGCTGCGCGAGTCGGTGTGCGGAGCCGCACGGCGTTCAGGAAGTCGGCCATGTGTTCTGGATACCCGGTCTGCCGCCGCAACTCCTTTCCTTCGGTCGGCCCCGGCGTTCCCTTGGCGCCCAGGAAAACGCTGAACGCCCCACGACGTGAGAAGATCATGTAGCCTTCGGTGCCGTAGAAAACGTTGCCGTTGTCGAACCCGTGCAAGCCATAGGCCGTGAACGGGTAATTCTCGTAGACCAGCAGCCGGCCATCGGGATATTCGTAGGTCACGTTCATGTTGTCCGGGTACTCGCTGGCGTGGCCGTCGAGGAGCATGCGGCTACCGCGAGCGGTTATCTGCTTGGGCAGCGTGTCGATGCCAAGCCCCCAGGCGGCCATATCGAGGTCGTGGATACCGTCGTCGCCGATTTCGCCGTTGCCGTAGTCGTGAAACATCCGCCACGTCCCATGAAAACGATGCGGGTTGAATGGCCGGCTCGGCGCCGGGCCGAGCCAACGGTCGTAATCGACTCCATCCGGCACGGTCCCGTCGGGCAACGGCCTTTCCACCGTTCGAGTTTCGGCGGTCCAGGCGCGGGCAACCCTGACGGTGCCGATGATCCCCTCCTTCAGCAGCCGGCCCGCCTTTTCAGTGACCGGACTGCTGCGCATCTGGCTGCCTTGCTGAACGACTCGTCCGTACTTCTTCGCGGCGGCGATGATCAGCGGCCCTTCGTCGTAAACGTGCGAGATCGGTTTTTCGATGTAGACGTCCTTGCCCGCTTGCATCGCTCTCAGCGCGATGGGGGCGTGCCAGTGGTGCGGCGTGGCAATGATGCAGGCATCGACGTCCTTGTCGGCGAGAACGTCTTCGTAACGGGCCGTTCGCTTAGGCGGGGCCGGCTGGAAGTCGCCCGTGACCACGGCGGCCATTCTGTCGATCTGGCGAGGATCGACGTCGCACAACCAGGCGATGGAAACCGCTTCGCGCCGGTTGACAAGACCATTGACGTGGTGCGTCATGATCCCGCCACAGCCGATGATTCCCAGCCGGATGGCAGGTGGCTGCTCCGCGGCGAAGGCATGCACGCCGCCAAGCGCGGTCGCTCCAGCCAACAGCACCGCCGTTTCCGTCGATTGCTTCAAGAACTGTCGTCGGGTTTCTTCGTAGTTCATTGGGTTGCTCCGAAGGAAACGAAGGTTGAACCGCTTTCATACTTCCGAGCGGACGCCTAACGCCGACTGGTATAAAGCCTGAAAGTCCCACGTCATCCGTTCCCAAGCGGCAGACCGCTCGCTTGCAACAGTGAGGTCTGCACCGTTAGGTCATGCTCATACGATAAATCGGCCGGCTTCTCGCCACGGATGATGCGCGCCATGTCGGCCGCATCGTCCACGTACCGAGTGTATCTCGGGAACGACAAGTCCTGATACCCCTTGGCGTATTTTCCATGTGCGGCTGACAACGCGACACGGGCAGATGGATCATCGAGCGGTTGGATATGGAACGTGCCTTCGCTGCCGCAGACGACCACGTGCCGGCGTTCGTAGCCTTCGACCTCCATCGCACTCGATTTGACGGTGGCCGAGGCACGCGGGTACTCGAACACCGCCAGCATGTTGTCCACGAGCTGGTCGTCGATGTTGGCGGCGTGTTGTGGAAACGGCGTGACCTTGGTCGGCTTCCCGAGCACGCCGACGACGAGATCAATGATGTGACAGCCTAGTTCGAACATGATCCCACCACGATACTCGGCCAGCCTGCCGCGGCTCGTCGGATCGACAACCTTGCTCATCACGGCGTGGACTTCGAACGGTTCGCCAAGCCAACCGCGCTTCAGTAATTCATGCAGTAGCACGATGCCCGGATTATAGCGGTACATGTACCCCATCTGCACCAGCAGCTTCTGGCCGGCCGCCGAGTCAAGAATTCGGCGAAATTGGGGAAGCGACTCGCCGGCCGGTTTGTCGAGGTGAATGTGCTTGCCGGCCGAAACGCACGCCTCGGCCACATCAAGTAGATCGCGCACGCGCGTCTCGACCAACACCGCCTCCAAACCAGCGACATTCAGCAGTTGTTCCTGGGTCATCCAAGGCAATTCACGGAAAGGGGCTTGCGCCACGGCCGCTTCTCGCAGCGCCGCGTCCGGTTCGACCAGTCCGACCACCTCGTAGTCCAGTGATTCGCGAAAGACCGCGAGCTTGGCCGCGTGTGCGTGCCCAACACCAATTTGGCCAATCTTGATCCGCCTCTTCCCAGGTTCACTCTGCGCTCGTAATTGGCCTGCAAGGCCCGCGAGTATCGTACCGGCACCCGCACCCGCAAGCAGCGATCGACGACTAAGCATGGCCATCGGTTCCTCCGTCATTTCCTCGTCAGAGAAGCCCGTGGACAACCCGGCCGTCGGCGAGCATCGAGGGCCGGTTTTCCTGGTCGTACATCAGGCGGCCGGCGTCAATCCCCAACAGGTGATACATCGTCGTCAACAGATCAATCGGCGAAACGGGGTTCGAGGTTGGGGAAGCCGCGATCTTATCGGACGCGCCGTAAACTTGCCCGCCTTGTACGCCGCCACCGGCCACGACAGCGCTGTAACACTGGGGCCAGTGATCGCGACCACCATGTGCATTGAACCTCGGCGTACGGCCGAACTCGCCCAGCATGATGATCAGTGTTTCGTCGAGCAGACCGCGCTGGGACAAGTCTTCAACGAGTGAGGAAAAGGCCGCGTCGGTCGGTGGCAGTAATTCGCTCTTGGCCCAGGCCAGGTGCGGCGGGCTGGGCGGTACGCCGTGGCTGTCGTAGCCTTGTCCGCCTTTGCCCCGATCGTGCCGGACGAAATTGACCTGCACCAGCCGCACACCGGCTTCGATGAGCCGCCGAGCCACCAGCACCGACTGGCCGAAGACGTGCCGCCCATAGCGGTCGCGGACGTCGTCCGGTTCGGCGCGCACGTCGAACGCCTGCTGGGCGGCGGACGAGGCGATCAGATCCATCGCACGGCTGCAATAGCGGTCGTATGAACCGTCGCCGGCCGAGATGACGCCAGATGCAGCCAACCGGTCAATGCGTGCCAGTAGCGAGCGGCGGCCATCCAGACGTTGCCGCGAGACGTCGGCGACGGGGGACACCGCGCCGGGGGAGTAGTCGGGCAGGTTCGGGTCGCTGTTGATCAGGTAAGGATCGTGCGCCGCACCAAGGAAGCCGCCGTACTGACCAGGCCGGGGTACGCCCACCGGCGAGACGAATTCGGGAACCATGACGAACGGCGGTATCGCCGCCGGAGATTCGAGCACCTGCGAGAGCACGGAGCCCACGTGAGGCCGGTCGCTGCGTTGCATGCCGGAAGCTTGAATGACGGGCCTGGAAAGCACACCGGCCGTCATAGCCAGGTAGGTCGCCTTCAAATGGTCGCCGTCGCTATGACTCATCGACCGGATGATCGCGTATTTGACGGCCAGCCGGGCCATGCGGGGCATGTGCTCGCAGATCTGGGTGCCGGGCACACTCGTATCGATGGGGCGGAAAGTCCCGCGGATTGCCTCCGGCGCCTCGGGCTTCATGTCCCACATATCGAGTTGCGACGGGCCGCCGGACAGGTACAGGATCACGACCGACCCAGCCTTCGACTTGGGTGGCGCACCCGCGTAGCCATCGCGCAATCGCAAGAGGCCGCTCAGCGACAACCCAAGCGCCGACCCGGCGTGCAAGAACGACCTGCGGGATCTCAGCACGACGCTTTTGCCTTGCGTGGCATTCATGCCTATACCTCGTAAAACTACTTCGTCGGCACAATCGTCTCCCCGCGTGGTTGGCTTCTTGCAGGTTTGGGCATCGTCAATCGAAACGGCGATCGTCAGCCGTCAAACTTCCCACCCCTTGCGGTACTCCTTGCTCAGCAATTGGTTCGCTTCGGGCACGTCGATGATCTGCACCGTTTTGGGGTCATAGGTGACGGTCTTCCCGGCGCGATACGCGACGTTGCCCAAGAGCACAATCTCGGTGAACGGTCCGGCGTACCGGAAGTTGCTTCCTGTGGGGCTGCCGGTCTTGCAGGCCTCGATCCACTGCTGATGATGGCCGGGCGAACGGGGCAGAAACGCATCCGGGCCCTTGAAGTCCCGAAACTTCTCTTCGGGCAGAAGCACCGGCTCTTTGTCGTGCCGGATGGCGATCTTCCCCTCGTCACCGATGAAGAGCGAACCGTTCATGGGCAACATGGCGGCCACGTCGGCCCGGGGCATTGCGGTACCCTCGTACCAGAACACGTCGCACCCGGGCAGGCCGTCGCGCTCGCCGAATTCGAACCGCGAGATCATCCAGGTTGGCCCGCTGTCGCCCAGCGGCGGCGGGCCCTGGGAGGTTACCTTGACCGGCCCGCCGAGCTTCAGCGCCCAGAAGGCCGGATCCATCAGGTGGATCGCCATGTCGCCGATCGCTCCGCAGCCAAAATCCCACCAGCCCCGCCAGGCAAACGGCGCGTAGGCGGGATGGTACGGCCGCTCGGCCGCCGGTCCCAGCCAGAGATTCCAGTCCAGGCCGGCCGGTGCGGGCGGCTTTTCGGTGGGCCGGTCGAGCCCTTGCTTCCAAAAAGTGCCCGGCCGATCGGTGATCACATGCACTTCGCGCACCGCGCCGATGGCACCTGATCGAATCAGCTCGACCAGCCGCAAGTAGCCAGGGTGCTCGTGGTTCTGCGTACCCATTTGCGTGGCGACCTTTTTTTCGGCCGCCAGTTGCGCCATCAGCCGGGCTTCGGCGACCGTGTGCGTCAGTGGCTTTTCGCAGTAGACGTGCAGTCCGCGTTTCAAAGCCCGGATGGCCGCCGGGGCGTGGTGATGATCGGGCGTGGCTACCACCACGGCGTCGAGTTTCGCCTCATCGAGCAGTTGACGATAATCGGCGTACCGTTTCGCGGCGGGGAATCTCCGGGCCGCCTGATTCAAACGGTCCTCGTCGACATCGCACAACGCAACGATGTTTTCCGCCGACACGGCGTCCAGGTCGGCCGCGCCACGTCCTCCCACGCCGATCACACCGAGATCGAGTCGCTCGTTGGCGCCCAGGGCGCGAGGGGCCGACCAAGCCGAAGCTGCCAGCCCCAGTCCTGTTACCGCGGCCGTTCTCACAAATTGACGTCGATTCGGTTGCGGCGACATGGAGTTCCTGCGAGCGATTGTGCCGGGTGGACCGTCCTGCGTTTGCACGTATCCGTTCCATTCTGGTGGAAACGCCCGGCGTTCGCAAGCATGTCCAAGCGAGGCCGTCCTGGCGGCAGGCAATGTCGGCCAGCTTTTGGTACGATCAAGACATCCGCACGGATGATCGATCCATGAAATGCCCCCGGTTGATTGCGATCCTGATCTTCGTGAACCTGCTGGCCGATGCCGCCTGCTGGCCGCTGGCGGCAGGCAGGGTTTTCCCGTCACCTGCGTTGATCTTGGGTTATGCCTTGGCTTTCAGCCAAGTGAGCCTGCTGGCGATTTGGACCGCACTTTCAACAACGACTGTTTGGCTCCGCTTGCCGATGTTGGCGGGCGGATATCTGCTGGCCTTACCGTCCTTGTCGCTGTTGCACGACAATCAAGGTGGCTGGTTCATCCTGCTCGGAGTGCAGGTGGGCGTTGTGTTGCTGCCGTTGTTTCTTGCGAGATTTGCGCAAGTCGGCCGCATTCCTGGTAAATTACAGCCATCCACTTTCCGCTTCCAGTTCCGGTTGAGAACGTTTTGCGGGACCAAAGAGATCCGCATGAGCAATTCGCACAAGCCCGGCCATCGCCGCCAATGGATAATCCTAGGGGCGTCACTTTCGATTTTGGTCGTTCTCGCGGCCAGGCCGACCTGGCACCTGCTACGCACCAGCTTCGGTGACCGAAATGAAATTGAGGCATTGTCACCCGGCTTTATGGACGACGCCAGCCGCCTGAACCGAACCGAGGTCGCCGACATCTGGCCGGTGCCCGCCGATCCCCAAGAGGCGGAACAGCAACTGCAGCAGCTACTTGACCGCGCCAAGCGCGACGGAATGCGCGTTTCGATCGCAGGCGCCCGGCACAGCATGGGCGGTCACACGATAATTCCTGGCGGCATTGTGCTCGACATGCTCCCCTTCCATCAGATGAAACTGGACGAAAAGGCAGGAATTCTGCACGTGCAATCCGGCGCCCGCTGGTCGGAGATCATTCCCTACCTGGACCAGCGTGAACGCTCGGTCGCGGTCATGCAGTCGAATGACTCCTTCAGCGTGGGTGGATCCATTAGCGTCAATGCTCGACCACAAATTCTTCTCGCGCAACCAATTGCTCAACGAGAGCGCCGAACTGTTCGCCAATCGCAGTGCCGAGACGACTGACATCCTGCACGAGTATTTTATCCCGCCCACACAATTCAACGCCTTCTTGCGCCGGCTCCGAGAGATCATCCCGCGACACGACGGTGACTTGCTCAACGTCACCATCCGCAATATCCTTCGTGACGACGACGCTTTTCTGCGCTACGCGGACCAGGATCTCTTTGCACTCGTGATGCTTTTCAACCAATCTCGCCTGCCGGAAGGAGAGGCACAGATGATGGAAATGACTCGCGACCTGGTCGCCGCCGTGCTCGAACTGGGGGGCCGGTACTACCTGCCGTACCGATTGCACGCCACGCAGCGCCAGTTCGAGCAGGCTTATCCGCAGGCGGCAGAGTTCTTCGAGCTTAAGCGCCGTTACGATCCAGACGAGTTGTTCCAAAACCAGTTTTACGTCCGTTATGGTAAGCCGAAGTCTGGATCGCCGCGCGTTCGGCCGAGCGCAGGGATACCCGACCTCGAATCACCGGCCGCAATCGCTGAAGAGTGAAGCCTAGGCCAGACGCTATTTTGCCCCCTTCGCGGAGACCAGCGGCTTTTTGGCGGCCCACTTGATGCCCTCGCGGATGTGTTGCCGGGCAAATTGCGTATTGAGCGAACGGACGTCGTGGCCGAACTCGGTGTAGAAGAACCGCCCGCCAGACTTCGGCTCATGGGTCCAGGCGATGGGATGATCCTTGCCCATCGGCTTGCCGTCGCGGGTCTTGAAATACTCGCGCACCGGCTCGTAGGTTGTCTCGTTCACACGCATGAGCACCCGAAAACCGGGCAGACCGGTGACGGAGCGGTCGTGGTTGGTCCAGTCGGCCTCGTACCAAAACTCGGTGGGCTGCCCCTTCACGGCGGGATGATCTTTCACCGCCTGGTCAATGGTGATCTTCGCCTTGCTGAAATCGGAGTCGCTGTTGAAATCGCAACCGCCGAGCTGGTGCAACCAGGGCCAATTCGTTTGACGCACAAGCGCGGCATGGAGGCCCACGATCCCCTTCTTGCCCGTGCTAAACCATTCCTCGACAGCCTTTCGCTGTTCTTCGGGCAGAACCAGGTCAAGTTCGTTCGCGTTGTTCAAGACGAGCACGTCATAACCAGCGAGCACATCCGGCTGCAAGTCCTTCCAGTGCTCAGTAACGTCCGCGTTGAAGCCGCTCTCGTGCCCCAGAAGCACAAGCCAGCGGTTGACCTTGGGAATGTCGGGGTGCCGATAATAGCCCGTATTGGAATAGACGAGAACTTGGAGCCCGGAACTCTTTGCGGATTCCGATTTCTGATCGTGTGCGGTTGCGATGCCGCAAACCAGAAGAAACAAAGTGACGAAGGAGAGAGCGGTTTTCATGATGTTGGGCTCGGATTAGAAATCAGAGAATCACTTCATGGCTTATTTAGCATAGTCACAGGAGGAGCCCGATCGCTCGGCTGAACGGTGCTCAATTGGGTCCGACGAGCACAAAGGCACCCCAGAAGTAGGGACTTTGCCATTTTTCCTGCTCCCGGACCCCATGCCCGTCAGCATCCCGCGCCGGCGGGCGGCGGGCAAGTGGGCAATTGGCACGCCGTGTGCTGCATTTCTTTGCATGATGTCGCAGCTTTCCGTTCTCGAATTCTTGGATGTCGTCGAGCGTAGCGGTCTGGTGGACAAGACTCAGTTGTCCCAGACACTCTCCGCGGTGGAGAAGGACCGCGCCGCGGCACCGAGCGACGCCACTGCCAGCGAAACGCGCTTGGTCTGTTCGCGGCTCGCCGAGGCGGGGCTTTTGACCGACTGGCAAAGCCGGCGACTCCTGGAAGGGCGCTACCGCGGATTTTTCGTCGGTAAGTACAAGGTGCTCGATCAATTGGGATCGGGCGGCATGGGAAGCGTTTTCCTGGCCGAGCACGTGGTCATGCGGCGGCGGGTGGCGATCAAAGTGCTGGCAACGATCCGAGTCCACGACACCTCGTACCTCGGCCGTTTTCACCGCGAAGCGCGGGCCGCCGCCGCGCTCGATCACCCCAATATCGTGCGGGCATTCGACTTCGGTAACGACGGCGACATTCACTACCTGGTCATGGAGTACGTGGCCGGCCGCGACCTGCATTCGATCGTCGCGCACGACGGACCGCTCGACTTTGCCACGGCCGCCGATTACATCCGCCAGGCGGCCGAGGGCTTGGCCCATGCGCACCGCGCCGGGCTTGTGCACCGCGACATGAAGCCCGCCAACCTGTTGGTCGATTCGGTCGGTACGGTGAAGATTCTCGATCTCGGGCTGGCCCGCTTCGACAATGACGACGAGGCATCGTTGACGCGGCAATTCGACGAAAAGGTCCTGGGGACGGTCGATTTTCTGGCGCCGGAGCAGGCATTCGACAGCCACCTGGTCGATGCGAGGGCCGATTTGTACGGCTTGGGTTGCACGCTCTATTTTGCGCTCACCGGCCACCCCCCGTTTCCCGCGGGAACGGTCGCTCATCGCGTGTTGTCGCACCAGACTCGGGAACCGAGGCCGCTGGAGCTGGAACGGCCCGGCACACCCCGGCAACTCGCGGCGATCTGCCGACGAATGATGGCCAAGTCGCCGAGCGAACGGTACCAATCGGCCGACGACGTGAGCGTGGCGCTGTCGAAATGGCTCGAAGAGGCGCGCCGGCCGGCCTCGCCTTCGAGCACCGTTGCTTACTCGTCGCTCGACGAAGAACCGTTGAAACTGGCCCCATTGGACAACTTGCGGCAAGGCGACAAAGGCCCCTGTGCCACGGCGGTTGCGGCCGTCGCTTTCACCGGTCGGTCCGATGCCATGGCCGTTCCAGCCCCGCCGATTGCCGGGGCTGCTTCAGTCGCGCCGGCCGCCGTGCCGTCGCCGGATGACTGGCTGAACGACTTGCCGCCCATCCAGGCGCCGGTTACGCCGGACGCCGCGTCGTTCCTACCCGTCGGCAAACGTGGCCGGCAAATGGCTGCCGCCAAGAGCAGCCACTGGGACTCACTTTGGTTCCTGATTGGTACGGGAACGATGCTGGGATTGCTGATGGTCGCGGTGTGGCTCGTCGTTTGGGCATTGTGGAACTAATCCAATCATCCCCTTGCAGGATGCCCAGCCCCCTCGCTGATCGCGGTTCGCTCACCAAATCCTTACGAGATCCAAACTGGACTCGCCCCAGCGAACTGTCATCATGTTCGTATCCATTCATGATCGAAATCAAGCACCGGATCAGCTCCGTCGTCCTCTTGCAATTGCCGTCATCGCGGCTCGACGGCCAAAAGCTGGACCGCGCGCATTTGGCCGAGGCGGATCTGGCGGGCGTCAACTTGTCCGGTACGAACCTGATCTGCGCCGATCTCAGCAAGGCCGATTTACGACGCAGTTGCCTGAAAAGCGCTTTGCTGGACGGCGCCAATCTGGAGGCGGCGTTGCTGGCCGGCGCCGACTTGACCGATTGCCGGCTGGTCGGGGCGAACCTCTCCTGGGCCAAGCTCCGCGAGGCGGTCTTACGGTACGCGTTCCTGTCGGGCGCCAACCTCTATTGCGCCGACCTGACCGGCGCCGACCTCAGCATGGCCGACCTGCGAGCCAATTTCAGCGAGGCCAACCTCGCCGAGGCCAACCTGCAAGGCGCCAACCTCAGCGGCGCCAACCTGCAAGGGGCGAACCTTGAACGAGCCAACTTGACCGGGGCCAACCTGACCAACGCCAATTTGTTCGGCGCGAAACTGGCGGCGGCCGTGCTCAACAAGGTCGTCGGCTGGCGCGGAGCGACCTCGCGCCCCGTGCCGATCAGGGCGGCGCCGCGCAAGGAATGGTGGCGGCTGTGGAATTGATCGGCGACACTCAACTTCATGCCATTTCGGTCCTGGCCGAACTGCACTCCCACGCCTTCGAGGTTGGCCCGCAATCGCTCGGACGAGAAGTGGCCGAGGAGTTCGAAGCGAGGCCCGAATTGCCGGGAGTCATCGTCGTTCAACAGGCCGGTCAACAGGCCGGTCAACAGGCCGGTCAACATCGGCGCGTCGTGGGCATGATCTCGCGCGAGAAATTCCTCGAGCACCTCAGCCGCCCTTACGGCCTCGAATTGTACATGCGCCGCCCGATTCAGGCGATGCTCGACGCCAACGAGGTCGAGCACCTCGAATTGCCGGGGAGTTTCGGTGTGCATGAGGCGGCCCGGATCGCATTGTCGCGCACGGTCGATCTGGTCTACGAGCCGATTGTCATCGCCCACGGCGACGGCAAGTTCAGCATGGTGGGAATCCACACGCTGCTGCTGGCGCAATCGCATCTCCTGGCCCTGGCCAACGAGACCATTCGCCGCCAGAAGGAGATCGCCGACGACGCCAACAGCGCCAAGAGCCGTTTTCTGGCCAACATGAGCCACGAAATCCGCACACCGATGAACGGCATCCTCGGCATGGCGGAATTGCTGCTCGACACCGAGCTCTCTCGCGAGCAACGCGACTACCTCGAGACGATCAATCTTTCAGCCGAGTCGTTGCTGACCGTGATCAACGACATCCTCGATTTCTCCAAGATCGAGGCCGGCAAGCTGGAGCTCGACCGCCACGAATTCAACCTCCGCGACAGCCTCGGCGACATGCTCAAGCCGTTCGCCTTCCGGGCGCACGCGAAGGGGCTCGAGTTGACTTATCTCGTCGCGACCGGCGTGCCCGACGCCGTGCTGGGCGACGCCGGACGGTTGAGGCAAACGATCGTCAACCTGGCGTCCAACGCGATCAAGTTCACCGAACGCGGCGTGGTCGCCCTCGAAGTCGAATGCCAGCGGCAGGAGCACGATTCAGCGCTATTGCACTTCGTCGTCAGCGATACGGGTATCGGGGTCCCGGCCGACCGGTTGCAAGGCATCTTCGAGGCGTTCGAGCAAGCCGACAATTCGACCACGCGAAGGTTCGGCGGCACGGGGCTGGGGTTGGCAATCTCCGCGAAGCTGGCGGAGCTGATGGGCGGGCAGATTTGGGCCGAAAGCCTGGTGGGCTATGGCAGCCGGTTCCACTTTACAGTTCAATTCGGCCTGTCGCCGTCGAGCGGCGCGGTCGCGACCGGGCGCATCGCGACTGGGCCAAAGTGGCCCGAGCTTCGCGCGCTCGTCGTCGACGACAGTGTGATCACCCGCCGCTGGCTCGCTGTCGTGCTCGACGAAGCGCGAATTCCTTGGGTTGCCGCAGAGACCGCGCGCCAGGCGTTGGACCTGTTTCGCGAGGCGGCGCAAAATGGCAACGCTTTTTCCCTGGTGATCGTCGATGCGCACCTCCCGGATCTCGACGGTGAGGCCCTTTGCCAGCGGATGGTCCGCGAGAAAGCGTCGGGGTTGGAGCGGTTCGTCGTGCTCACTTCGCCAGGACACCCCGATACGACGCCACGCCGCGAGGACACGCGGCAAATCGCCTACGTGACCAAGCCCGTCAAGCGCTCGGAACTCAATGGCGCCATCGCGAGGCTGCTCGATCCCAACCTTCGTCAGACGGCGGCCGGGGTCCCGCGCGCGGACGTCGCCCGGCGTGCGCCGCTCCTGGTTCTGCTGGCGGAGGACGGCGTGGTGAACCAGCAGGTCGCGACCCGGCTACTCGAGAAACGCGGGTACTCGGTCAAGATCGTTACCAACGGCCGCGAAGCGGTCACGGCCCTGTCGACCGAACATCCCTTCGACCTGGTCCTGATGGACGTGCAGATGCCCGAAATGGACGGCCTGGCGGCCACGTCCGCAATTCGCGAATTCGAGCGATCACGGGACCGCCATACGCCCATCGTCGCGATGACGGCGCACGCGATGAAAGGGGACCGCGAGCGCTGCCTGGCCGCCGGCATGGACGGATACGTGACCAAGCCGATCCGAGGCAACGAACTGTTCGCGGCGATCGACGAAGTCGTCCAACGGCGGGCCCAGCGGGCCGCCGCACAGCGCACCGGACAGCAGACTGCTCAGCATACCAGCGACGATTCGCCCAATGGCGAGCGTCTCCCATTGGGCGACGGCGGGCCGCCGGCGCCCCACGATGTTCCCTCGAATGTCGTCGACTGGGAGGAGGCGTTGTCGGGACTCGGGGGCGACCGCGAGTTGCTGAACTACGTGATCGGGCTGTACTTCGACGAATTGCCAGGGTTGTCGTCGCAAATCGACGCGGCGATCCGGGCGAGGGACGCGGCAACATTGAAGCGAACCGCCCATACGCTCAAGGGATCGCTGGGGCACCTCGCCGCGCGGGCCGCGGTCGACGCCGCCATGCGGCTCGAACAGCTCGCGACCGCCGGCGCGACGGCGGACGGCAATTTGACGGAAAACGCGCTCGCCGACAGCACCGACGCCCACCGCACATTGCTCTGCGAGCTCCAACGGCTGGAACCGGTCTTGAACGACTATCGAGCACCGTCGCCCAGCATCCCTTTGCAAGGGCCGTGTTAGAGTTTCGCAAGATTCTTCCATTCCAATTGACTTTCGGCGGGCTTACTGTTTACTGCCAAGCGGGAGAACCCATGATGACCGGAGAACCCATCGAATTGCCCGTGGCGGCCGAACGCGGCGCGCCGGCGCACGGCGACGTGAGGCCCAAAGTCCTGATCGTCGACGATTCCGCGCTCGAAGCGCGTCTGGCGGCCAAGATCCTCGAACAGCACTTGCCCATCGACGTCGTCTTCGCGCAAGACGGACTCGAAGCGCTGGATGTCATCGCGGCCCAGGCGCCCGACCTCGTGCTGACCGACATGCAGATGCCGCGGATGGACGGCTTGACCCTGGCGGCGCGGGTTCGTGTGTCGTATCCCTTCGTGCCCGTCATCCTAATGACCGCGTACGGTAGTGAGGAAATCGCGCTTACCGCCCTGCGGGAGGGGGCGGCAAGTTACGTGCCGAAGCGCCATCTGGCGCGCGACCTGGTGGACACGGTGCAGAGCGTCTTGTCCGTATCCGGCGCCGAAAGCCAGTACCGGCGCACCCTCGGGACCTGGGTGCAGACGGAGTTCCGCTTTCGCCTGGAGAGCGACGTGGCATTGATCGCAGGGTTAGTCGATCACATCCAGCAATATGCCCGCGTGATGTCGGCCGTCAACGAGGTCGAGTTGATTCGCGTCGGAGTGGCGCTGCACGAGGCGCTGACCAACGCCATTTATCACGGCAATCTCGAACTCGACTCGGAAATGCGGCACGAAGACAACGACAGTTATTACCAATTGGCCGAGGAGCGACGAGCGCTCGAGCCCTATCGTCACCGGCACGTCCATGTCGTGGTGCGGGAATCGCCGCGCGAGGGGCGTTATCTGGTGCGCGACGAGGGCCAAGGCTTCGATCCCTCGTCCGTTCCCTCCGACCCCACGGACGCGGCGCACCTCGAGCGGCCCAGCGGCCGGGGGCTGTTCCTGATCCGAATGTTCATGCACGAGGTCCGCTTTAACGACCGCGGTAATGAAATCACCATGATTCACCGGCACGAACCGCCGCAGGGCTGAACGACACGCCTGAACGACGCTGGGCTGGTTGGGCTGAACGACATCAAGGAATTGAGCATGCTTGAAGTGAAACTGTTGATCGATGAACACGACCTGGTGCAGCTCGAATCGTTGGGCACCGTGTCGCGCGATGGTTGGGGGTTAGGCACGAACCCGATCGAACAGGCCTGCGGTCCGGCGGTCTATTCGAGAAAAGTGCTGCTCAGCCTGGCGAGCTGCCGGTACCTCGATTCGACGGGCGTCGAATGGCTGCTGCGGTGCCACAAGCGCTTCGCCATGGCCGGCGGCATGCTGATCATTCATTCCGTCGCCCCGGTCGTCTCGCAGATCCTGAAATTGATGCGGATGGATTTGGTGCTGAACCTGGCCGAGAACGAAACCCAGGCCCGGAGCCTTCTGGAGGGAGCGACCGGTGGCGACCATTGACTTCGAAGAAGTGGGCGGCGCGGAAAACGGCCAGGAGCTTTCGCTCGATCGTGTTTCGCCGGAGTTGGCCTTCTCGGTGCTGGTCGACTACGCGGTGCGGAGCGGCGCCAGCGACCTTTTCATCTGTTGCGAGCAAGACCGGGTCGAGGTTTCAACCCGGAACCTGGGCATCATCCGCACGATCGCGAAGTTGCCTACCGAGCTCGGATCTCGCTGCATCTACCACATCCGCGCCGCGGCGGGCATGAAGTTCGACGAACACCGCAAGCCCCAAGACGGCCGGCTGGTTCGGCACCGCAGCGACGGCCGCACGATCGACCTGCGGCTGAACACGATGCCGACCATGTACGGCGAAAGCTTCGCCATCCGCATCCTCATACGCGACAGCCATTTGTACGACGTGACGAAAGTGGGGCTGGTCGGCCCGCAGTTGGACACACTCATGGGTTGGCTGCACAGCCCGAGCGGGCTGGTCGTGGTGACGGGACCGACGGGTTCGGGTAAGACCACGACCTTGTACGCCTGCTTGAACTACTTGAACAATGGCCGGCGAAAAATCCACACGATCGAGGACCCGATCGAATACGCGCTCGACGGCCTGCGCCAGTCGCAGGTCGACGACCTGAACGGCCCCTCTTTCGAGCAACTGTTGCGGGCCGTGCTGCGGCAAGGGCCTGACGTGGTGATGATCGGCGAGATCCGCGACCAAATGACCGCCGAAACCGCCGTCCGCGCCGCTAACAGCGGTCAGCTCGTGTTCGCCACCTTGCACGCGCCGGTCGCCGCGGGCGCCATTCAGAGCATGCTCGCTTTGGGAATCCACCCGCACTTCCTTTGCGCCTCGCTCTTGGGCGTCATCGGCCAACGGCTGATCCGCACGCTTTGCCCCGAGACCAAGGTACGTCTCGACCTGGGCCACACGCGGCACATGTTCCAGGAAATCGAGCGCTGGATTCCTCCGGGCGACGAGCCCCAGGTTTACGCGGCGTCTCCCCAGGGAAATCCCACCGACGGCTACGCGGGGCGGACCGGCGTGTTCGAAATCTTGAGCCTCACGCCCTCGGTACGGCAACGGATCGCGGAGGGCCGTCCCTTGGGCGAAATCAGCCAGCAAGCCATCGACGACGGGATGCTCGACTTCCGCCGGGCTTCGCTCTTGAAGGTCGCCCTGGGCGAAACCAGCTTCGACGAAATCCTGCGAGTCGTCCCGACGGCGGAACAGTGGGTCGGGATTTAATACGCCGCACGACTACAGGAAGAGGATGAAGTCGCCGTTCTTGTCCACGATACCGGCAGCTCCATTGCCGGAACTGGGGCGGAACCGGGCGACCCCGTGGGGCGGCCCTTGGCGTCGTAGAGCTGCCAACCAAGCTGCTCATCTTTCTTCCAGGCCACCAGGGTGCTTCCGTCCGGCGCGCTCAAGGCGATGATGCCGGAGCGCATGCCCGAGAGGCAAGGGCTTGCCCTGGTTGTCGAGTCGTGCGAAGTACTTGATACTTTCATGATTATTTATGATACGAATTGTGAACAACCGTTCCTGACACCTTTATCTGCCCGCAAGGGTAGCCGCCTGCGATGACCGCTCGCCACAGGCGAGCGGGGGGCGTTAGCCCACTGGTGTTCTAAACATCTTTTGCAGCGACCCCTCGCCAGCTTGCCTGGCAGGTGAAGCAGTTTTCCAGGCTAGCACGGCAACCTGCAAAGCGCGCAGTCCCTCCCGTGGTCCGGCGCC
>Ga0307373_10004929_pt1 | contig 22158 bp, 17 predicted proteins | sample OX2MG_FD_202534 | JGI IMG/M metagenome (GOLD analysis project Ga0307373, IMG submission 202534) | Soil microbial communities from Risofladan, Vaasa, Finland - OX-2 | ecosystem: Environmental > Terrestrial > Soil > Coastal area > Acid sulfate soil | place: Finland: Risofladan, Vaasa | collected... | reverse complement strand
AATCACGTCGACCGCCGATCTGATATCGGAGTAGCTCTGGTGGCCCTCGAAGAGAGCCCGAAGGATCAATCCGCTCCAGCGGGCCACGATTAGTTCGACCGCGCTCTGGAACTGATCGCAGACGCTGCCCGGCACTCAGGTAGACTCCTCGACAATACTTGGTGGCTCCACATTGCTGAGCTACTCGAAGGCGACGGGTGGCGCCTCCTCCGGATCGACCACTTGGTGAATTCGACAGGCGCTGGTACTATCGCCGCTTCTGTCGCCGCCGGGCCCGCCGAGCTCTGGGGACCGGATTTACCAATCGGGATCCTGCACCCACCTCCGAAGCACAAGGATCTAGAAATGACTACCTCGTCCGACCCGCAGGGCCCGCCCCTGGCGCCAGGACGCCCGCCGGGCACCACCGGGAACACGGCGTCTGGGCCATCGGCGGGGGAAAGGGGAGGCTGGAAGCAGGTTTTGAGGGCCACCCCCTTGCGCCACTCCGTTGACGCGGTCCAGTACGGCGTCGCCGTGGTCTTGCTCCTGATCGCGGTGGTGGTGCTGATTCGAACCACCGCGAACTTCGTCACTGCCCAGTCGAGCTATCCCCAGAGCCTCATCAGTGCCATCGACGGCGTACTGATCGTGATCATCGTGGTCGACGTCCTGCGCACCGTGCTCACTCACTTCGAGGGCTCGGGGTTCCCGCTGCGACCGTTCCTAATCATCGGGATCATCTCGGCCGTACGAGACATCCTTTCCGTCTCCGCCCGGCTGGCCCTCCAGGGGCCGGTCAGCGGAGCCGGCTTCGAGCGCTTGGCGATCGAATTGGGAGTCAGCAGCGCCGTGGCGCTGGCCTTAGCCGGAGCTCTGGTGCTAACCAAGCTGAGTGAAGTCGGAGCTCCGGCCGAGGGCTAGCCTAGCTCAACGCCCGTTTGCGAGCGCCACCTCCTGACTCCCTGCTATTGGGCCGCCCCGATCCTGGATCTCCCAGGCGTGGTCGAGTACGTGCCACGCTGCCCGCCTGGCGTAGTAGCGGGGCGGCCAGCCCTTTGCTCCCCGTCGCAGGGTGGCCGGCGAGCCGAGCCCCCGGCAGACAGCGTGCCGGAGCGCGGCCACCGCCTTCGGGTCCTGGACCGCGGCCCGGAACCTCAGCCCCAATTTGCGGGCGTAGACAAAATCCGCCCCTAGGACGTGGGCGACGACCTGATCAAGGTCCCGACCGCCGCCACGGGGGCCTTTGCTCAGGTCTAGCGGGCCGTGGCTGGCAACTTCACCGAACAGCTCCCAGGCGGCCGTCAGGATCACGGCCAGCCTCTGGCCCGCCTCAGCGGTCAGGGCCGCGGCGTCAGCGGTGGCTAGTGCCCCAGGGACGCCAAAGTCGGTAGTCATCGATCCGGTCAGGCGCTCGGTTACCTGGAAGCCCCCGGCTGCTCCGCTCAATGAGGTGGCACCGGCAGCGACCATCACCGGCCGGTACCGGGGCGCGTAGGCCGCCAGGGCTGCCAGCGCCTCAGACTCACCTCGGCCGGACCGGCACCACCCGGGCCAGTCCAGGACCCAGGCGAAGGTTCGCCGAGAGCCCGCTTCGACCCCAACCTGAAGTGACTGCGACAACCCTCCCAGCATGCCAGACCCTTGGAGCGCACTTCCACCCAAACACCCGTGTGGGTGCCGCCGTCCCTGCGGGCTGCCGAGCGACCGACGCCAGTACGATCTCACGATGACTCGTTTCGCCGACTTCCAAACCGAGATCAACCTGGCTGGCGTGGCCGGCAGGACGCCCCCTCTGCCCCTAACGGCGGACGCCCTGGAACTGGCGGCGGCCGAGGTGATGGCACCGGAGGTCTACAGCTACGTCGCGGGATCGGCCGGGACGGAGTCCACCGCGCGGGAGAACCGCGCCGCCTTTCAGAAGTGGGCCCTCGTGCCCCGGCACCTTCGGGGGGTCGCCGAGCCTGACCTCACCGTCGAGCTCCTTGGAACCACTCTCCGCTCCCCGATTCTGCTGGCTCCGATCGGAGCGCTGGGCGCAGTGCGGCCCAAGGCCGAACTGGAAGTGGCACGGGCGGCCAGCTCATTGGGCGTCCCGATGATCCTCTCCACCTTGTCGAGCACGTCTCTGGAGGAGGTGGCGGCCGAGCTCCATCGTGATCGAGGCACCACTGATCCACCGATCGCGGGCGGAGCTACAGGGATCGGCTGGTTCCAGCTCTACTGGCCGGCAGACCGGGAGATCGCGCAGAGCCTGGTGCAGCGCGCCGAGCGGGCCGGTTACCAGGCGCTCGTGGTGACGCTGGACACCTGGAAGCTGGCCTGGCGGCCCCGCGACCTGGCGAACGGGTACCTGCCATTCCAGCGGGGCCACGGGCTCGCTAACTACCTCACCGACCCGGTCTTCCGATCTCGCCTCCCGACGCCCCCCGAGGAAGATCCCGCGGCCGCCGTCCAGTTGTGGTCTCAGATCTTCGGAAACCCCGAGCTCCGCTGGTCGGACCTGCCCTGGCTGCGGGAGCTGACCAAGCTGCCCATCCTGGTGAAGGGAGTTTGCCACCCTGACGACGCGCGGGCCGCCCGGGCCGCCGGTCTGGACGGTCTGATCGTGTCCAACCATGGTGGCCGTCAGATCGACGGAGCCCGCGCCGCCCTCGACTGTCTGCCTGAGGTGGTGGATGCCAGCGGCGGGCTTCCGGTGCTGTTCGACTCCGGGATCAGGACCGGCTCGGATGTGATCAAGGCGCTGGCGCTAGGGGCGGCCGCGGTTCTGCTGGGCCGCCCATACGTGTACGGTCTGGCGCTGGACGGAAGCCCGGGGGCGCTGCATGCTCTGCGCTGTCTGCTGGCTGAGCTCGAACTCACGGTGGCCCTGAGCGGTCATCGGAGTGTCGCTGGGCTTAGCCGCCAGGACCTGGTCCCCTGTCGGCCCTAGGAGCCGGCAGCCTCCCTACGTGCGAAAAAAATCGGCTGGGCGGACCTGCTCTTCTGCACCGGGAGCGGCGCGAGAGTCCGGGACCGGGAGCCTGTCAGAGTTGCTGCCGGCCGGAGAACGCGCGAGCCACGGTCCTCTCGTCGGCATACGCGAGCTCGCCCCCCACCGGGAGCCCGTGAGCTAGCCTGGTCACCTTTACGCCGCTCGGCTCTAGCCGGCGGTGCAGATAGCTGGCGGTGGCCTCTCCCTCAATGTCGGAGTCGGTGGCCAGGATCACTTCCGAGACCCCTCCGGCCCTCACCCGGGCGAGCAATTCATCGGCGTGGATCTCCCCGGGGCCTACCCCATCCAGTGGGGAGAGAGCGGCACCCAGCACGTGGTAGAGACCTCGGTACTCACCGCTGCGCTCGATCGCCAAGACGTCGCTGGGGTCCTCCACGATGCAGAGCAATGACTGATCTCGACTGGACTGGCCGCAGATGGCGCACAGCTCCCCGCGCAGGGAGAGAAAGAAGCAGCGAGGGCAGCTGGCCACCTCCTGGACGACGTCGGAGATAGCCCCCGAGAGGGCCAGACCGTGGGCAGGCGCCATCCGCACCGCGTGAAACGCCAGTCTCTGTGCGGTCTTGGAGCCGATCCCCGGAAAGCGGGAAAATTCCTCGGCCAGCCGCTCGACCGGTGGCGGCAGAAGCCCCACTATCGGATCCTTTGAAGGGCCGCTGAGTTCAGCGAAGTCCGGGGGGGAGCAGGCCCGGGGGCAGCAGCGATTCCATCGACCGAGCGGCCAGCTCCCTCGACCGGTCCAGGGCGTCGTTCACCGCGGCCAGGACGAGATCGCTCAGCAACTCGGCACCCTCCTCTAGAACCTCGGGCTCGATGGTGACCTCGGTGATCCGCTGCTGACCATTCGCGCGCGCCTTAACCACGCCCCCACCGGCGCTTCCGTCCACCTCTTGGCTGGCCAGGTTCCCCTGCGCCTCCTCCAATTGGCGCAGCATGTTCTGCTGCATCTGGCGCAACTGCTTGGGATTGGGGGGCGGCACTTCTCAAGGCTCCTGTGACTGCTTCGGGCTCATTCTAGGGCGGCCCTCCAGACGGGCTATCGCTTGTCGGCAGTTCCAAGGCGGGTCACCCGACTGCCCGGGAAGACGCTCATCGCCTGACTGAGAGCCGAGGCCGAACCACCGCCTCCGTCGGGCTCCTGGTTCCCGGCGTCGGTCGCCTCGAGTTCAGTGCTGGACGACGTCACCACCACAGTCACCTCTTCGCCCCACACTTCCAGACAGGCGCGCTGCACCAGCTCCTGATTGGTCTGCGACTGCATCAGCTCCCGGTGGAACCGAAACTTCGGATCGAACTCTACGGTCAACACGCCGTCGCGGTGACTGACCGCCCGTCCCTCAATCAGGAGCGCCTTCACGGGCATGTTGTCCCGACCGAGCCAGGCGAGGATCTCCGGCCATCGGGCCACTTCTCCCGCCTGTGCGGCAGCAACCTGGCCGACGACGGGTAAGGCTGGGGCTAACGGGATCTCGGGGGCGGGAGCCGGCGCGGGTAGATCCACCAGCGGTGGTTCGGGTTCCAACTCAGTTGCTGGTCGCGCCGGGGCCGGTTGAGCGACTGTCACGGGCATCTCCTCCACCGTCCGCTCGGCGACCGGTTGGGGAGCGGGCGCCGGCAGAGCTGGCTTATTGGCCCGCGACTGCTCCGGGCGCGTCGACTCGGTGCCCGACTCCGCCCGGCAGAGCCGCAGCAGGCGCGCCTCCAAGGACATCCACGGATCGTCGGCCCGTCGCAGCTCAGCGCCGGACGAAGCCGCGATGGAGATCACCTCGAGCCAGAATCCGGGCGGTGCGGGCACCTCCTGCAGCTGGGCGGCACCGGCGTCCGCGCCGCCACCGAGCTCCTTCCAAAGGTAGAGCTTGGCGAGAGCCCCCAGGGAACGCATCATCTGCCGGGGTTCCACGCCGGCCGCCTGAAGCTGGTGGAGCTCTCCCCAGGCGGCGCCCATCTCGCCCTGAGCCAGCTCGGTCGCCAGCTGCACCAGCGCCCGGGGGTCGGCCATCCCCAGGCCCGCCTGAACCGCGTCGCGGTCCAGCTTCCCCGGGGCCAGGCCTAGTAGGCGATCCATCAGGGACAGGGCGTCCCGGAGCGAGCCAGCCCCGCCCTCCGCCACCAAGGTCAAGGCCTCCGGGGTGGCCTGGACACCCTCCTGGGCGCAGATCTGCGCCAGATGAGCCGCCATGGCGTCTAGCGGAATCCGCCGGAAATCGAACTGCTGGCACCGCGAGCGCACCGTCTCGGTCAACCGTTGAGGCTCGGTAGTGGCCAGGATGAAGCAGGCGTGGTCGGGGGGCTCCTCCAGGGTCTTGAGGAAGGCGTTGCTGGCATCGGCGGTCAGCATGTGCGCCTCGTCGATGATGTAGACCTTGGTCTTGAACTGGCTAGGGAGGAACTGGGCCCGCTCGCGCAGGTCGCGGATCTCGTCGATGCCCCGGTTGGTGGCGGCGTCAATCTCGATCACATCGAGGCTGCGCTGCTCAGCGATCGACAGGCAGGCCTGGCACTTCCCGCAGGGCTCGCCATCCTCGACCTGCTCGCAGTTGATGGCCTTGGCCAGAATGCGGGCGGCGCTGGTCTTGCCGGTTCCCCTGATCCCGGTGAACAGGTAGGCGTGACTCAGCCGACCCTCGCGCACCGAGTTGCGCAGGGTCTGGGCCACCACCTCCTGCCCCACCAGCTCCGAGAAACGCTGCGGCCGGTACTTCAGGTAGAGCGTCTGCCGGACTGAGTTCACCTTGCTCACGTTGATGTAGATGATCGCGCACCGCCGGCTGGCGAACCACCACCCGGGGCAACGCTGAGCCGGGATCCCCGGTTTTAACCGGGCGGGCAGCGGATCTCCAGGCTCGGGTCTCCCGGGGGCAAGGGCCGTGCGCCCCTGCCCCGGGAGAGAGATGATCGCGCACCCCTCTTCGATGAGGCATCCCCGGCGCTGCCCTCACCTCGAGCTAGACCCGGGGAGCCCGGCGGCACTCCAGATGTTCCGCGTACCGCTGCTTCCTTCCGGACCTGACGGGGTTGGCGGTCGCTGGTTGCGCCGGACCCGGATTTCAACGCCCGGGAATGAGGGGCCGACCCGATGACACCTCCCCTCGGAGGGGAATTCGACCCCGCTATAGCGGATTGCGGGTACAGGGCACCGCTAACTCCCCGTCTAGCGCGATCAGGCCGATTCTATCCCTCCTGGTCGGGGACCGAGCCCTCCCTGACCGCACCGATCTGGTCTCCCAGGCGACGCTCCTCGCCCCGACGCAATCGGCCCAGGTTGTCCCGGTGCCGGTACACCAGCAAGCCGAGGGCGAAAAGACAGAAGACAGGCCCCTTCCGGGGCCGGCCTCCCGACCGCACCAGGGTGGCTATCGTGGCCACACCAAGCCCAGTGAGCGCGCCGGCCGAGACGTACTTGGTGGTCACCGCCGTGGCCGTTCCGGCGGAAGCTGCGGCGACGGCTGCGGAATGGTCCATCGCGATCAAAGAGCCCCAGCAGGTGAGTACCGACCGGCCCCCTTTGAACTCCGCGAAGACCGGCCAGCTATGGCCCACCGCCGCTCCCACAGCCGCCGCCACCGAGCCCTCGTCGCCGGCGATCCCCTCCCCCACCCGAGCCGCGAGATACCCCTTAGCTGTGTCCAATCCAAAAGTGGCGGCGGCGGCCCCCGGGCCAGCCGTCCGCAGCACGTTGGTGGCCCCGCTGACCCGGCTGCCGAACTTGCGCACGTCAACCCCGGCTGCCAGCCGACCGACTATCACCCCCATGGGGATCGACCCCAGCAGGTAGCCTGCTCCGGCGGCGACCACGACCCGGCCCAGTTTGAGTTCCACCGTTGGCGAGTGTACGAAGCGGGAACCGGTCGAGGCGAGGACTCAGGAGGTGGCGATGCCTACGAACTGAGAGGTGGGATCATCGGAAAGCGAGGTCACCTGGCCGGTGGCGCCGTCCACCAGAACCACCTCGGACAGCGGAGCGGAGTCCTGCAGGGCATACGCCTGCTTGGTGTACTTGGTGGCCACAATCTGCCCATTGGGGAGCCAAGCGTCTGGCACCAGCCCGACCGCTCCGATCTGCTGAATCGAGCCAGTGGCCAGGTCGAGGACCTCCATCTGGCTGCCAAGGTCGGTGGCGCTTGGGCCGGAGCCGCAGCCGGAGCAGTCAGCGAAGAGGATCTCGGCGCCTGAGGAATTGTAGGCGGCGGCTCCGTAGCCGGCCCCCGGTGGCAACGACCAGGCACCGGTGCTGATCCCGTCAGAGCCTGACTCCAACTCCGTGGCCTGGCCGCCGCCCTGTTGGAAGCAGACGTAACTACCGGTGCCGAAAACCGCACTGATGGGGCAGTTCTGCGAGTTGGTCAACAGGGTCTCCGCCCTGGTCTGCGGGTTCACCAGCGACACCTCGAGCGCCTGGCTGGCGAAGGAGTCGGCGCCAGCCGGCACCTGAGCCAACACCAGCGAACCGTCCGCCCAGCCCAGCAGCTCCCAGTTCCATCCGTTGGGGAACTCCGAAGACGACTCCGCGGTGCCCTGTGCGGAGCTCACCAGCAGCTTCGGAGATCGGTTAGGCTCGCCGAGCCAGAGCTGCTGCGTCTGCGCGGTACCCCTCGAGACCGACTGAAGATAGCCCCACTCGGTAGCCCCCGGAGCCATCGCCAGGGAGCCTTGCTCGGGGGCGGTGCCGACGGACGCACCACTTCCGGTGGGAGCGGTGGCCACCGTCCCCACGATGGTCGTGGAGCCGTCGTCACCCAGCCTCATGAGTTGGTACCCGAGCACGTAGTAGATCCCATTGGTGCCGCTCGCGATCGGAGGCAGTACGCCTGGCGCCAGGGTGACCGAACCGACCTCATTACCACCCAGCGAGATCATGTGCAGGGTGGCGCACTTGCAGTATCCCTCGGTCAAGGTGGCCACCCCGTCCACGGCCGGAGCGATGGACGGGGTCTGGACTGCAGCCACCCCCGAGGTAGGCGATGGGCTCGCGGGGTTCTTCGGAGCCGGGGATGCCGCGCAACCGGCGAGCAGGCCCAAGCCTAGGACCAGGCCAATAGACCTCCACCTCCCCGTCAACGCGACCTCCTACTCACCGCCTCCGGCGTCTGACCAGATTCACCAAACTAGCGCAGCGCTCTTGACGTCCGCGACAACTATGCAGCACCCAGCGGAGCGCGGACTGACGCCTTTGCCTGCCCTCCGCCGACTACTTAGAGCCAGAGCCGAGACGACGGGGAGTAGCTCAGATCTCCAGCCGCTGCAGCCGGGCGTAGCCCAGCCCCAAAGTGGTCGCTCCGACGAGCAGGGCACAGAGGGCGCAGGCAAGGATCGCGGCCAGATCGGAGCCCACCGTGCCCAGCTGGGTGATCACCAGGGGCACGGTCAAAGCAACCATGCAAATGCCGATGTAAGCGGAACCGAATACCAAGAACACCACCGACAGCCAGATGCCCGTAGCTCGTCGGGGATCTGTCCAGTCCAATCGGGGCCAGATCGCGCCCAGCCCAGTGGCCAAGGCGGCCAGCCCGGTCACCGCGAGCACCAGCAAGACCGCCGAGAAGCCCATCTGGGTGAATGGCACATGAGCCCGAAGCTCGGCCGACCACATGAGAGTGAGGCCCGCCCCCACTGCCACCACGACCGGCAGAGCCAACTTCCCCAGCAGGAGGTCCCGGAGGCTGAGGGGGGCGGACCGAAGGCACCAGAAGTGCTTGCCTTCGGTCCCCACGGAGCGCAGCCCCAGGCCGCTCGCCACAAAGAGGGCAGCGAAGATCGAGGTGGTCAGCGGGCCGTACCAGAGCGGGAAGTCCTGGAAGAGGGTCTGCGACCCGGTGGACTGAGGAGCAAGCAGGTAGATGGCGAAGAGGGCCAGCGGCAGAAGCAGTTGGCTCAGTTGCACCGGGTCCCGGCGCAAGTTGCGGCTGTCCTTGCGCAGCAGGGCTAGGGCCGGGGGCAGCCGACCCCAGCTGGCCGCGGCGCGCTGTCTGCGCTTGGGAGCGATCTGAGCCCGAGCCCATCCCTCGCGGTGGAGGGGCCCGCTGATCCAAAGCACCACGGCGACGGTCAGCAAGGCCAGGAGGATCAAGGGGACCAACCAGACCAGAGATCCGGACCAGTCAGCCCTCCAGGCCAGGGTGACCACCCGGGCCGCCCAGCCGGGCGGGAGCCACGCCGAGTGCAGCCACCCCGACCCGAGCGGATTGATCGCGCCCGCCCATCGCAGCCCCGCCCCGCCGCGGTGGGCGGTGATGCCGAGTCCAGCCATCGAGAAGCCCACCAAGCAGATCAGCGCCGCGGTCCCGTCCCGGACCCGACTGGCCGGGATGATCCGGACCACCACCACGACCAGCAGGAGCCCCAGGGCAACCGGCACCGAAAGCAGCGCAAACACTGCGAGGACCACGATCGGCAGCAGCAGCAAGGTACCGGTGTGGAAGGCCGCTCCCAGCAGCACGGGACCCAGCAGGGCGGCACCCACGGCTAACCCCAGGATCAGCTGCGAGAACAGCCGATGTGCCAGCAGGCCCCGCGACGACACCGGCAACGTGAGCAGCCACTCGATGTCCTTGGCAAAGTACACCGAGGCCACGGCAAAGCTCACTGATGTAACCAGGCTGAATCCAGTGAGCAGCATCACTGCTCCCGTCACCGTGGTCAGCAATCGATCTGGAGCGGCACCCAGCGCGCCTCCCAGGGCCAGGTCAAGTAGCGGGATGGCGGCCAGCCAGAGAGCGCTCCCCAATCCCACTCCGACCAAGGCTCCCAGCCGCCGACGCCAGCCGCGGTGCCAGGCGGCGTTCCAAAGTGACTGACGGTTGGCCTTGAGCAGGTCTGCCACCTGGGCGGCCCCGTTTGGGAGCCTTGGGTCGAACTCGCTACCAGGGAGGCTGATGGTCAACTGCGGAGGGCCGTAAGCAGGTCGGAGGAAGCTTGGTCTTGGGAGCCGGTAACGGCCATGAAGGCGTCCTCCAGCCCGCCTTCACCACCGCCGCCCCGGCGCCCGGTCTCTTCCAGCTCCGCGACGGTGCCGCAGGCGGCCAGCCGTCCGTTACTGAAGATCCCGACTCGGTCGCAGAGGGACGCCGCGATCTCCAGGGCATGGGTGCTGAGGAACACTGTGTGACCGGTGTCGCAGAGGGTGCGCAGCATCACCTTCAGCTGTCGGGCGCCCCTGGGGTCGAGCCCCACCGTCGGCTCATCCAGGAAGAGCACCTCGGGGTCGTGCACCAAGGCGGCGCAGAGAGCCAGCTTCTGGCGCATGCCGCGGGAGTAGCTCATGATCAACTGCCCCCGCGCCTCGCTCAGGTCGAATCCGTCCAAAAGGGCCGGGATTCGTCGACGGCGCCGCTCGGGGGACACCCCCTGTAGGTCAGCCGCCAGTTGGAGCATCTCTGAGCCGGTGAGGCGGTCGTAAAGCGCGGCATTGTCTGGCACATAGCCCAGATGACGCCGAGACTCGCGACCGTCTGCCTGCACGTCGTGACCGCAGATCAGAATCCGGCCCAATGTGGGGCGTAGCAGCCCGACCGCCATCTTGATGGTGGTGGTCTTGCCGGCCCCGTTGGGCCCGATCAGCCCGAACAGCTCGCCAGGGGCTACCTGGAGGTTGAGATCTCCCACCGCCACTTGGGCGCCGAAGCTCTTGGAAACGCCTTCGAAGCTGACGTGGCTGGCACGGTTGGCAAACTGGGCCATCCGCCGGATTATCCGCAAGGCCAGCCGGTCCACCTAGCGCCGATGCGACGTTGTAACCTCGGCCCATGAGCACTAGCGACCAGATCGCCCCCCCCGCGCCGCGCCGCGCCTTCCTCGATGATCTAGACCTACCCCAGGGCAAGCGGGCCCGCCTCCACACCCTGCTATATGACCATGGACCCGCCAACGGCACCCTCCTGCTGCTGCCGTTGGATCAGGGTCTGGAACATGGCCCGGTCGACTTCTTCGTCAACCCACCGGCTCTCGACCCCGATTTCGAAGTGCGGCTGGCATTGGAAGGGAACTACTCCGGAATCGCGCTCCAAATTGGTCTCGCCAAGCGTTACCTGACTAGGCAGGCTGGGCGTTTGCCGCTGGTGCTCAAAGTGAATGGGCGGACCACCCCGCCCGGATTCGACGAGGCCTTCTCCCCGCTGACCTCTTCGGTCGAAGACGCGGTGCGACTGGGCGCGGCCGCGGTGGGCTACACCTGCTACGTCGGCTCCCCCGCTCAGGACCGAGACCTGCGCCAGATGAACGAGGTCCGGCAAGAGTGCGACCGCTACGGCATGCCTCTCATCTGTTGGGCCTACCCGCGCGGCTCGGCGATCGCCAAGAAGGGCGGCCAGGACAGTCTGTATGCCATCGACTACGCCGCCCGGGTGGCAGCCGAGATGGGCGCCGACGTGATCAAGGTGAACATCCCGAGGGATCACTCCGCAGCGGATGCCGCCTCACCTGCGCCATACGACACCCTGGTCGAGGACCGTCGCCAGATGCTCACCCGGGTGATCCGGTCTGCTGGCCGCTCGCTGGTGATTTTTGCCGGTGGGAGCAAGCTGGCGGATGACGAACTGCTGGGTCGGATCGACGACTGCATGGCGGCCGGTGCCACCGGCTTCATCTTCGGCCGGAACATGTGGCAGCGGCCGATCGATCAAGCGATGGCAATGAGTACCCGGGTCCACGAGGTTCTGCAGCGGTACGGCCACCAAGCCTAGACAGCCTCAGGATAGGGTCTCATCACCCGGCGCTCGACGCCGGCGGCGGGACCGGCGGTCGACCAAATTGGCCCTCGCCTATGCGCTGGCGTGTCCACATCGGGAAGGGAGTGCGGAGGTCGATGCGCTGCTCGGCTGGGCGACCGCCGTTCTGCGACGAGTGCTGCGGTCGGCACTGGAGCGCGACGGCGGTGCCGGCGGCGCACAGCAACCAGCCTGGGCCAGCGGCAGTCCGTGGGCACGGGAACTTCCCAGTCGCGCACTCGCGCGAAAGGCGAGACCTGCACTAAGACTTTGCCTGATCAATATCCCCCGAGATGCGCGCGAGCGGACGTCGCCCCGCGGCGCGCGAATCGCGACCCATGACGGTCGCCGCCTGCACTGTTGCCGTCATCATCTCGGAAGGCCGAGCGCTGCTGGTCCACCGGCATCCCCAACGGCGCAGGTAGCCCGACGTGTGGGGTCTCGCCGGGAGGCATGTCCGACCGGGGAGACCACTGTCGACGCGCTGGTACGCGAGATTGTTGAGGTTCTCGGCGTCGCCGTCCAACCATCTGCAGCAACCAGCTCGGTACGGATCTTCGTGGCGGACGCGACTGTAATATGTGGGTGATTCGGTACTGGTTGCGCATCTCGGCCAGCCGCGCTGGCGACTAGCACGCCGCGGTCAACTGGTTGAGCTGCTAGTAGATCCCGGCCAGACCCTGACGTATCCGGCAGTCGCGGACCTGTGTGCCAACGCCGTGCGCTCCAGGGCACGCAGCTGAACTAGAGTCATTCTATACAGTACTACCTTGTGGAGAATCTCGGAATCGAGATACTATGGGGTGATGAAAGAGGATGAGATCGATCGCATCGTCCGGGAGTGGAACCGGGAGCGGCCCGGACTCGACGTCTCCCCCACCCATGTGCTGCAACGGATTACCCGGATTTACCTGTTGCAGTCGAGCAGCTTTGCAGAAGTTTTCAGTCACTTCGGCCTCACCTTCGGTGAGTACGAAGTATTGTCCGCGCTGGTACGCTCCGGCCCGCCCCACCAGATGAGCCCTACTCAACTGGTCGGCGCCCTGGTGCTCTCGTCCGGTGCGATGACCAACCGCATTGACCGGGTCGAGGCTGCCGGACTGGTCCGCCGGCTCCCCGACCCGGATGACCGACGCGGCACCCTGGTCGCCCTGACCGACCGTGGCCGCCGCGTCGTGGACGAGGCGGTTCAGGCCCATCTGGAGAATGAGGAGCGACTCCTTTCGGCGCTCACCGCCGGCGAGCGGCGAAAGCTTGCTGACCTGCTGCGCAAGCTGCTCGTGGCGGATCAGTTCGCGGCCCTGGATCCGGGCCGCGCCAGCAGCCGGGATGGCCGGGCGCCTGACCGGGCGAGGCGACCGCGAAGGGGCGGCCGCCGCTGAGTCACGGGCACCGATCGGGTGCCGGGAAGGGCGGCGCCGACCCGGTCGTGACAATGACATCCGGACACCGAACCCAGCAACTAGGACCGCCACCAAGGCCACGGCCGCGGCCGCCAACATCGCCTCACGGTCTCCGGCCACCGAAGTGATCACCCCCGATGCTCGCGGTCCCATCTCTGCCAGTGAGAGCAGGACCGCAGCCCCGATCGCAGCTCCGATCTGGCGACTCATATTCAGCAAGCCTCCAGCCAATCCCTGCGCGGCGTCGCTCACCCCGTTACTGGCGCCCACGGTGGCGGCGAAGATGGTGCCGGCTGTGCCGAAGCCGACCAGGCTGACCGCCGCGAGCATGATCGGGTAGGTTCCGACCGCCGTGGCACCCGCGAGCATCAACAGCCCCAACCCGGTCGTCGTCGCCGTAAGCATCAGCAGCCGCTTGAGTCCGAGACGCGCCACCAGACGGGAGCCGGCTAACCCGGTGGCGAGGCCGACCAACCCTTGGGGCGCGATGGCCAGGCCTGATAGGAGCGGCGAATAGTGGAGTCCCTCCTGGAGGTACAGCGTCACGACGATCATCTCCCCTCCGCTCCACACCCCAAGTAGCAGCGTGATCGCGTTGGCCGCGCGCAGGGTCGGCAGCCTGAGGACCTCGAAGCGCACCAGCGGGTGCGGATGGTGACGCTCGAGGACGACGAACCCGGCCAGAGAGGTGACGCAAAGGATGACGGCGAGGAGGACGTCCGGCGCACCGAAACCGACCAGCGGTGCCTCCGAGACGGCGTAAACGAGGGCGGCAATGCTTGCGGTGATTAGCAACCCGCCGCCGACATCGAGTGCGCCGGCGACAGCTCGGTGGGCTGGCTTCGGCAGGTAGCGCAAGGCGAGGCCGGCGGCGACGAGGCCCACCGGAACATTCACGAAGAACACTGCTCGCCAGCCCAACAGCTGCACGAGCATGCCGCCCAGCACCAGTCCGCCCACGAAGCCAACCGACGCGGTCGCACCGTAGAGCCCCAGGGCTCGGTTGCGCGGCCCGCCTTGCCGATACCCGCTGGTGATCAGAGCGAGCGCGGCCGGGGCGACAATCGCGGCGCCGATCCCTTGAATGGCCCGGGCGGCCACCAGCAGCCCCGGCCCGCTCGCCAGCCCGCCGACCAGGGAGGCGCTGGTGAAGACGACCAGTCCGACGACAAAGATCCGGCGGCGGCCATAGCGATCCGCCAGTCCCCCACCCAGGATGAGAAACCCGCCAAACGTGATGGCGTAGGCGGTCACCACCCACTGCAGCGAAGTCGCGGAGAAGCCGAGCTCGCGCTGGATCGAGGCCAGGGCGAGGTTCACGATGCTGAAGTCGAGCACGACGACGAACGCGGCGACCAGGACCAGAGCGAGAGCAACCCGACCCAGTCCCTCCGGATCCGCGCTGGCCCGAACCGACTGGGGTAATTTGGGAAGGTCGCCCGGGCCCTCGCCCGCGGTCCACCCGGCAGGGGCCGTCATGCCGAACTTCCGATGCCGGCACGGCTGGTATCGGCCGCCGCTGGGGCCAGCCCATATTGGTCGATTACGGCTGTAATGTCGAGTTCGGCAGCTACCTCCGCGGCCTCGCTAACCAGTCCACGAACCAAAGTTGTCAGCGGCGCTCGCACCGTCGACCGGCGAAACTGTTCGAGCGCCAGATCGAGGTCCTTGAGGAGGTCCCGCACGGCGAAGAGGGTGGGTTCGTGGCGGCGGTCAAGGTAACCAGCTCGCCGCGTTTCGAGCCCGGGCGCCAGCCGGGCCAGCGCCCAGAAGACCTGATCTTGGTCGAGTCCAGCGGCCTCCCCCGCCACCTGAAGCTCGGCGGCGGCCAGGGTGATGGCGGCCAGCATGCTGTTCGCCACCAACTTCAAACGCGCTCCGCTGCCCAGTGGTCCGACGGAGTGCACCTGACCCAGCATTTTCAACACCGGCCGCGCCCGATCCTGATCGGCAGGCGATCCGCCCACCAGGACCGCAGCCCCTCCCTGGAGGACCACCGTGGGCGCCCCCAGAATGGGAGCGTCGATGATGCCCGAACCCCGCGCGCGCAGCTGGGGCTCGATCTCTTCCAGAAACGCAGTCCCCGATGTGCTCATCTCCACGAACAGTTGCCCGTGCGCGGCTGCCAGGGCGCCTTCCGGGCCGCCGAATGTACTCCGCAGGGCCCCGGCGCCGGTCAGCGAGCTGATGACAATGTCAGCGTCGCTAACAGCGGCCGCCGGGGTGGCCGCGACCCGGCCGACGCCGACCTGTTCCGCCCGTGCTCGGGAGCGGTTCCAGAGCGTCGGTTCGAGCTTCGTCAGCCTCCGCGCGACGGCTGACCCCATCCGCCCGGTGCCCAGGATGGCGACCCGGGTACTCACAGCGACATACCATCATCCGGCTGAACCGGTCCCCAGCCGGCTTCACTGCGGCTGAGCGCCTCGGCGATCTCGGCCAGATCCTCGTCGGTCAGCTCGAGCGAGCCGGCATCGATCCAGCCTTCCACCTGCGCCGCGTCGCGGGCACCCACGATGGCACCCGTCACGCCGGGCCAGACGATCGTCCAGGCCACGGCTACCGCGAAAACGGTCGTGCTGTGGCGCTCAGCGATCGGACGCAAGGAATCACGCAGGGTCAGGTTTCGTGACAGGTGGGGCTCGAGAAAGGGCTCGGAGCGCCGCCGCCAGTCGTCGGAAGCCATCCGCGCCAGGCGCTGGGTCGAGAAGGTGTCAGTGAGCAGGCCGGACTGCATCGGGCTGTAGACGATGACCCCGGTGTCATGGGCGGCCGCCCAGGGAATGACGTCGACACCAGACTCGCGTCTGATCAGTGAGAAGGGGGGCTGGAGGGAGTCCACCTGACGCATCGCCGCCGCTCGCTCCAGCAGGGCCACGCCGAAGTTCGACACTCCAGCCGCCCGGATCTTACCCTCCTCGACGAGGTGGATCATCTCGCCCCAGGAGTCTTCGATCGCTGTCCCGACCTGGTCGGGCCAGTGAAACTGGTAGAGGTCAATGCGGTCGATCCCGAGTCGGCGCAGCGAGCCTTCCACCTCGCGGCGGATCGAGTCTGGCTGCAGGTTGCGCTGGGGCTCCTGATACGGCTTGGTGAGATCGTGGATCATGCCGCCTTTGGTGAAGATGAAGGGGCGCTCCGCGGACGGAATCCCCCGAATGGCGCGGCCGACGACCTCCTCCGAGTGGCCCAGTCCGTAAATGGCGGCAGTGTCAACCCAGTTCACGCCGAGATCAACCGCGTGGCGGATCGCCGCAATCGAGCTCTGGTCGTCCTGCGGCCCCCAGCCGTAGCTCCAGCCGCCGCCGCCAATCGCCCATGCTCCGAAGCCCACCTTGGAGATTTGCAGGTCAGTGGTGCCAAGTCGCCGCTGGTGGCTGGCCAGGTCAATCGTCTTCATGGATGAGCTCCCGGTTTTCCGTTCTTACCTCGAGCTCAAGATACTCCAGGCCATAACACTATGTCAAGAGTCTTCACCCAGAGACACCGTCCACCCAGTGCTCCGCTCTCTCGACAACCCCCTTGCCAAGCTGGACGGCTCCGAGTGTCCGGTGCGGACTGTCGCGCGGCGACGCGCGGGCGGCTGTGCCCAGCCGCCGGACTTCAGCGGTCCACCTTCACCGCTTTCGCGTGGTCGAGAGCCTCTTGCGCACCTCCCATCACCCGTCAGCCGCCACCTGTCCACCGGCACGTCCTCGGCTCACTCAGGTTCATGCACCCACTTCGGTTCGGCCCTGGAAAGCCGGGCTGCGGCGGCGGCTACGGCCACCATCAGGATGGGAGCGATCACCAGCACGAGGCGAGCTCTTCCTGATTCGATCAGGAGCGCGCCGGCCAAGCCTCCTAGGAAGATCCCCAGCACCGCAGGGAGGCGTCGACCCAATTTAGATCCGCGCCCACCCGCCAGTCCGGAGTCGGCGGCAATACCGGTGATGGTCAAGGTCAGCACAGTGGTCGTCAGGTCGGGCACCGCGAGCTTGCGGGCGGTCGCATTCTGCAGGCCCATGGCCGACCCGAGCAGGGTGATGAGGATAAAGCGCGCGGCACCTCCATCGAGTGCCTGAGTCGTGAGGGACACGATCAGGGCCGCGGCGGCTAGGACCGCTTCGACACTGGCGGCCAGGCTGAGCAGCCGGCCACGGTTGACACCGAGGCGGGTGATCAGCCAGCCGCCCGCGAGGGCTCCCGCCGCGAACGCCGCGATCGCCAGCAGAGAGGCTGATACCGAGAACCCGCGAGCTCCCGCCAAGGCGAAGGCTAGGAATGCAACGTTGCCAGTGGCGTTGGCTACAAAGACGTGGCCCAGCGCCAGGTAGCTGAACGCGTCCACCAGTCCGGTGACCACGGTCAGAACCAGTAGGAGCGGCGCGAGCGGACCGTGCCGATCGTCTGGAAGCGGGTGGATCAACCTCCAGGCGTCGGCAAGGACGTTCATCGGGTTTCCTCTCCGTGCGCTGGGTCCCCTTCCATGATCCCCGAAGCAGCCCCGCTCCGGAGCGGGGTTGAGCGGGGCACCGCCACCGGAGTCAGGGGCCGATCAGCGGCGGCACAGCGCCGCGAGTAGCGATCGCGAAGAGCGGGCCTACCAGCAAGCCAAAGCTGAGCACCGCCGCCGTGCAGAGCACGATGCCGATCACCGCGGACCGCTCGGGCAAGGCCAATTCCGGACCGTCTGCTCGCGCGTCGAAGATGGTGAGCAGCCAGCGGAACACCACCAGCGCGCTCAGCACCGCCGACAACAACTCCAGCCAGGCAAGCCACCCCAGGCCGGAGTGGAGCGCCGAGTCAACCGACATCAAGCGTGCGAAGAACCCCGCCAGCGGGGGCAGCCCTGCCAGCCCCGCTAGTAGCAGCGCCAGGCCGGCGGTCAACACGGGCGACCGAGCCCAAAGCCCGCGGAGCTGGGCTGCCCCGGTGCCCTCGCCCTGGGCGGTGATCGAGCCCAGCAACCCAAGCAGCCCGGCGGCCAGCGGGATGACACAGAGCAGGGAGTAAAGAATGGTGGCCGTCCCCTGTTGGGAGATTTCCGGGAGGGTGGCTGGCACCAGTGCCAGCTGGGCGATCAGCAGGTAGACCACCGCCCGACCGAGGCTCCGCTGGCGCCAGGCCACGCACGGCGCCACCACCAAAGTGACTCCAGCCAGTACCCCGACAGCTAGGGTCCAGGTCGAGGGAGCCGCTCCGAGTGCTCCGGGAAGGATTCGCAGCAGCGCCGCCGATCCCGCCAGAGTGCCGAGCAGGGTGGCGGCCAAGAACGGCAGACTGGGCAGCCGGCCCGCGAGCCCCGCGCGCCACCACACGAACGGGAACACTCCGAGCTGAGCGGCGGCGCCCAGAACCACGAGGATGGCGCCGATCACCAAGAGCGGATCCACCTGGCGCAATTCTGCTGGGATGGCGTGCAGTGCGGTGCTGCCTGCCAGCCCGGCCAGGATCGCAGCCCCCGCAAAAAAAATCACCAACGAGAACCCGCTCACCGAGAGCGCGCGAGTAGCGCTTCTGACCGCACTGGCCTCGGTTTTGTGCAACCCCTGAGCCAGGGCCATCGGCAAGGTCGTCAGAGCCAACCCCGAGCCCAGCGAGACCAAATCGGTGGCGGAAGCAGTGAACAAGACTCCCGCACAGCTCATCAGCAGAAGCAGGTGGAAGACGCCTCGATGAGGATCCAACTCGCTCTCGGCGTCGGCGCCGCAGAGCACCACCGCCGCGGTCGCCGCCAGCGTGATGGCGTAGAAGAAGAGAGCGAAACGATCGATGACAAAGCTGCCGTGCTCGATGTCCGGCGGCGTGGGGCCGAACGAAGAGTGCCAGAAGCCGATGCTGGCTCCGAATGCCAGCAGCAGCGCCACCAGGGTCACCCAGCGGGTGCGCCTAGGGGAGCGACCGTGGCTGTCGAAGGCACGCAGGTCAAGCGCCGCACACACCACGCAGCCCAACAAGAGGATCCCGATCGGCCCGAAGTCCTGCAGGAAGCTAAGACTCATCACTTGGCCTTGGGGTGCACGACGGGTGCGACTGCGGAGACCCGGGCGGCGACCAAGGAGGTGCCCTGGACCGTGTACGGAATGAAAAAGCCGGCGAAGATGCCGAACATGATCGCGGCCGCCGCCAGCACCCAGCCGGCGTAAAACTCGGAGCCATGCGAGTCGGAAACCGTGACCACCTCGGCGTTGTCCGGGTTGGCGGTGAAGACTCGGTGTGCCACTCGCCACCAGGCTGCGGTCAGCACCAGCAGACCCAGCACAGCAAAGGCGGTGACGTAGGGCTGCGTCGCTATTCCCGACACCACGATCTCGAAGATGGCGGGGAAGCCAACCAGCAAGGGAATGCCGGTGAGGCTAGCCGCGGCCAGCATGAAAAAGAGCCGGAGTCGCGGAGAGCTCGCGGCTGCTCCCGCGAGCGGCTGGATCTTGTGGAGCAGGCTGCGGTCGCAGATCGCACCAACCGCCAACAGGAGCAGGGGGGCGGCAAAGATGAAGGCGAAGATGAGGTAGATGGCTCCGCTCAGCGATGTCTCCGAGAAGGTCGCGACGCCCAGAATCACCAGGCCGCCCACCGCCACCAAGGAGTTGGCCGCGATCCGGCGCAGCTCTTGGGCACCGCGTGCACTGAGCGCGCCCCAGAACAGGGTGATCAGAGCGAGCACCAGGAGTGGCACGGTCAACTGCAGCGCCCCATTGGGCTCCATCGCCACAGCGATCCGAATCAGCCCGTAGGCGCCGAGTGGGAGCGAGCTCACCGCCAGCAGCATCCCCAAGGGGGTGCTGGCTTCCGTCAACCCGTCGACCAGCCAGCGGTGGAACGGGAAGGCTCCCATCCGCATAAGAAAGGCGGCCAGGAAGAGGGTCTCCACGATCAGTCCCGTAGAGCCGCTGGCGGCTTTGACGGTCGTGAGGGTGCTGAAATTCAGGGTACCGTTGCCGGTTCGGAGCAGCAACAGAAGTGTCCCCGCGATCAGGGCCGCCAGCGACAGGGACTGGGTCGCCAGCAGCCGTCTCGCCGCCGAGCGTGATCGAGGTGTGGCCCCGAGCCCGATCAGCAACGCCAGCGGGAGGATCGGCAAGCCGAAGAAGATGATGAACATCCCGAGATCCTGGGTCGCGAGCGCACCGGTGAGGCCGACCTCCGCCAAAAGCAGGAGCGCGAAGTAGGTTCGGTAGCGCTCGCGATGCCGCCAGCTGGCCAGCACCAGCGCCGGAAAGATGACCGTGACCGCCACCAGCAGCAGCAGGTTCAATCCGTCGGTCCCAAAATGGTAGTCGAGCTGGAAGAAGAAGCCGCGCAGCCAGGGTGCATCGATCGCGGGTGCGGGTATCGAGCCCTGACTCGAACTGGGCACCTCTGCCAGCATGTCGAAGAGCGCTAGGAGGAGGGGAACTACGGTGGCGAAGAGCGCGGCGGTTCGAACACGGAAGCGCTGCAGGTCGTTGCGCACCGGCATCGACAGCACGATCAGCGCTCCCACCAAAGGGGCGAAGACGATGCCCGAGAGGGTCAAGTCTGTAGGCATCTAAGGTAGCCCCGCTCCCTGGTGCGTTTCCGCCACCACCCAGATCACCACGGCGACCATCAGGGCCAGTCCGGCGATGGTTGCGAGGCTGCTCACCATGCTCCATCGGAACCAGCCCCGAGCCGACGGGGGATCAAGCCGCGCCAGATCACCGGCGGTCCCCGCAGCAGCGTCGCCAGCTGGGGAGATCACCTGGGACTGAGCGAACTCCACCAATCTCGCCGGAACACCGAACGCGAAGGCGTCAGCCGCGGTCGCCAGGCGGGTCCCGTCTGCCCAGGCGACCCAGGAGGGATCGTCCTGCGTGGAGATGGTCAGCTGGCGCCGCCGGACAGCCATCAGCGCCACGCCCAACAGCGGCACGATCAGCACCGCCAGCAGCGCGAGCCCCTGGAACGGCAAAGCCGTGACTCCGTCCCGGGGACCCATGAAGGCGCCCAGACCCCACCCGAGGCTGGGGAGACCAACTAGGCCGCTCACCAGCGCCAGGGCCGTCGCCGCGACGCTGGGCCATAGGCGCCGCAACCCCCGACCCTGGGCCAGCTGCCGCCGCACCAAGCGAGCTTCTCGGGGGTCGGCCGACTCCTGGCCGCGCATCGCGATGAGGGCCACCCGGGCGGCGGCGGCGGAGAGGATCAACATCGCCACGATCTCACCGGCGGCGGCGATCTGCCGGAACAGCGCGGGAGGCATCGGCGCCCCGTGGGGGGCCGTACCGAGGGCGACTGTCAGCACGGCCACGTGGCCGAAGAAAGTCCCCACTCCGACCACCCCCGTGATCGCCGCCAGCGCCGCCAGCAGCACCAGGACCGGGCGCCGCGCGAGTCGCCAGGCGGCGCCTAGTTGGTCGATCGAGTCCACTCTCTGGTCCCGGCCCAGTGAGCTCACGACCCCCAAGAGGGCCACCGTTGCCAGCGCCGACGAGCACAGCACGGAGGTGGCAGCGGCCGGCGATCCCAGACCGATCCCAGCCAAAGACCAAGCTGTCTGGCTGAGCGCGAACCACACCGCCAATCGACGAAGCCGGCGCTCGCGGTAGGCGAGCACCGCCGCCACCACGCTGGTCAGCGTGGCCAGCATCAACAGAGCGGGAAGCACCCCCGAGGCCCACCGTAGGAGGGTGAACGTCTGCAGCAGCAGCGCCACTCCGACGACTCCCCCGGCCACCGCCACGACCAGGCCTGCAGCAGCTCCCGGGGCGTTGGCCAGATTGCGGACCAGGCCGTGCCCGGGCAGCTGGCCGCAGGCGAAGACGGCCGCGACCAGAATCAGCACCGCGGCCAGGGTCAGCGACCGTCCGCCCACTCCGTGAACCAGTCCTTTGGTCGCGGCCACCCAGATCTGATCGAGCGCGGTCAAGTTAAGTGAGTCCGGGGTAGGCAGTACGACCTTGTGCTTGGCGGCCGCCGCCACCGCGGTCGCGGCGGCCGTCGCCACCGATCCAGAGAACTTGAGGTAGATGAAGGCGACCCCCACCAGCAGCGACAGGCCGCCCACGCGCCAGGTCAAGAAGGCGCTGCGCGCCGCGCCTCCGGCGCGCCCGCCCAGTGCTGCCGCCACCAGCAG
>Ga0307373_10004927_pt1 | contig 22167 bp, 23 predicted proteins | sample OX2MG_FD_202534 | JGI IMG/M metagenome (GOLD analysis project Ga0307373, IMG submission 202534) | Soil microbial communities from Risofladan, Vaasa, Finland - OX-2 | ecosystem: Environmental > Terrestrial > Soil > Coastal area > Acid sulfate soil | place: Finland: Risofladan, Vaasa | collected... | reverse complement strand
AGGCGCGTGCGTGCGCCGGGGCGCCGACCGGCCGCGCCGCCGCAGGACGCGCCGCGGCGCTGGAAGCCTCAGAACTTCCGGCATGAGCGCGGTCTCGTTCGACAGCGGCGGAGTCCGCTGCGCGGGTGTCCACCTATCCGGGCAGGACGACTCCTTCGCCGGTGAGGACGGCCGGCGCCCCTGTGTCGTGCTCGCCAACGGCCTTGGCGGCACCGTCGACTCGGGGCTGCTCCCGTTCGCCGAGCGCTTCGCCGCAGCCGGCATCGACGCGCTTGCGTTCGACTACAGGCACTTCGGCCTGAGCGACGGCGAGCCCCGCCAGCTGCTCTCGATCCCCCGCCAACTCGAGGACTATGCTGCAGCGATCTCCTACGCGCGCTCTCTGGAGGGTGTCGATCCGGATCGGGTCGTGGTGTGGGGCTCCTCCTACGCCGGTGGCCACGTCGTAGCAGTAGCCGTCGCCGACGGCAGCGTCGCGGCTGCCATCTCCCAAGTGCCGGCAATGGACGGCGCGGTGGCGCTGCTCAACCTCGCGCGCTACGCGGGTATCGGCCATCTCGCAAGGTGCGTGCTCGCAGGAATACGCGATGTCGCCGCCTCGCTGCGCGGTCGCCCGCCCGTGATGGTTCCGCTGGTAGGGGCACCCGGCACCATCGGCGCGATGACCAGCCTCGATGCTGAGCCGGGCTACCGCGCGATCGCGGGTCCTTCGTGGCGCAACGAGATGGCAGCGCGAATATTTCTCAGGGCTGGCGCATACCGTCCCGGTCTGCAGGCCGGCCGCCTTCCTTGTCCGATCCTTGTGCAGATCGCCGACCACGACGCGGTCGCTCCCGTCAAGGCCGCCCAGGACGCCGCGTGGCGGGCAACTGGCCGCGCGGAGGTGCGGACGTATCCGATCAGGCACTTCGATATCTATACCGGCGAGCCATTCGAGCGGGCGATCACCGATCAGCTGCACTTCCTGCGCCGGCACGCCGGTGTGTCCTCGCGCGCACGCCCAGCAGCCCAGATCCAATAGCTCCGGCGCGATCTTGCCTACTTTCTGCCGACACAACCGCTTCATCGAGCGCTGCCCGATCTGCAGCAAGACGCTGCCCGGCAACAAGCCTCCGGCGAGCCGATCCCCGCGAGCGCCCAGGTCTGAGAAGCCTTCCTCTCAGGCCACCCGGCGCGGACGCATACGCGGCGAGGCCGTGCGAGTTCGCAGGGAGGGTCGCGCAGAGGATGACGGCTACCGCTCAGCGCTTGTGCCCGGCATTCACGCCTCTGCAGACGCGAGCCGCCTAGCCGAAGAGATCGCCTTCGCTCACGGTTGCCTGCTTGCGCTGGGCGCGGAGCCCCCAGGCCTATACGGAGAGGTTCGCGCGCTTGCCTCCGAAGATCTCGAGCAGGCAACCTGGACGTGCTTCTTGATCGCCTACCTCTCACCGCTGGAGGGCGATGATCCTTTCGCCGGTATCCGCACGGCCTTGGCTGGCGCTCGCGATGGCAGCGCTTACGCTGATGGCGAGCTGGGAGATCTCGATGGAATCCCGCTCGGGCCACGAACTTCCCACAATTCCGCGCGCGGAGCGAGCACGCTGCTCGCCTACCGCCACTGGGCTGAGCGTGCTGGCGGCCAGGCGCAGGCGTTCGAGGGAGATCCTGAGTGGAGCTCAGAGCGGCGCTTCGAGCGGTGCTTCGAGCGCCTCGCGCTTGCAGGCTACGGCCGCATGGGGCGCTACGACCTGCTCATCATGCTGGGAGGGCTCGGCCTGTACGGGCTGCGAGCTGACTCGTTGCATTTCACCAGTGCCAGCGACCCTTCCGCTCCTGACCCCGCCACACTGGCCGCCAAGCGGATGTTCGCGATCGGCGACCCGCTGATCCTCGAGCGTCGCGCCCACGCGCTCGCCGAGGCTATCCCGGTGCCTGTTGAGTCACTCGACCTGGCGCTTTGGAACTGGAGCCCGCCTGCCCCCGGGGTACGGGCAACGCTCGGATTTCCAAGCGAGACCTGCGATCTGGATACGCTCGAGCGCGGCCGGGAGGCGCTGGAACTTTAGAAAAAGTACGTCCACACCGCCACCTACAGTCTGGACGATGCCACTGTGCTTCATTGAGCCCCAGGACGCGATTCGTGTGATCGCCGAGTCGGTCGGCCGCGAGGCTCGTCGCCAGCTGGTGGGCGAGGTGGTGCGCGCATGGGTGGATGACATCCCCGACCAGGAGCTCTCGGTCCACTACGCCAAGGCGATCGCCGATCTCGACGAGGATGATCTGCACCTGCTCGCCGCCTGGCATGCCTCACTGGAGGTCGGCCAGCCGATTCCCAACACGGAGTTCCTCGTTGGAGTGTTCGCGAGCCTGGGCGAGAACCGGCGCGAGGCGCTGAAGATCGCGGCAGGCTTTCGCGGCGAGGAAGCTTTTCAAGCGGGTGTCTCCGAGGAGCAGGCACTGGACACCGTGCTCCCTCGCCTTTCACGCGAGCGGGCGATGGAGCTCGCGACCGAGTGCATTCAGCTGTACATGTGGGACCGCCTCGGCTGCGACAACTAGCGGGCCCGCAGGGCAGCTAGACTCGGTCCATGTCCGACGAGGTTGCCGCCACACCTACGGTCGATGACGTGATGGACGCGTTGTCAAACGTGATCGACCCCGAGCTCGGGTTGGATTTCGTCGAGCTGGGTTTGATCTACGGCGTGGAGGTCTCAGGTGGCAACGTGAACGTCACGTTCACGCTCACGACGCCCGGGTGCCCAATCGGCCCGCAGGTGACCGAGCAGATCGAAGAGTTCGTGGGCGAACTGGAGGGCGTCAAGACGATTGAGTCAGAGATGGTCTTCACGCCGCCGTGGTCACCGGAGAAGATGTCCGAGGACGCAAAGTTCGCGCTGGGATATTGAGGCAAGCTCAGGCGGGCGTGGCGGCCGCTTCGCGAGCGAGCGACACCAGCATCGCCAGTTCCTCGGCGATGATCTGGCCGATCGAGCCGATGTCGGGCAGGGCATCGAAGTCGCCGAGCAGGCCGAAGTTCATCTGACCGTTGTAGGACATGATCGCGATCGCGAGCGCGTGATGCTGGGGGAGAAAGGCTACCGGGTAGGCCTCGAGCATCTCGCGGCCAAGCACGTACAGCGGGAATTGCGGGCCGGGCACGTTGGTGACGAGCAGGTTGAACAGGCGCGTGGAGAAGTTCAGGCGCGAGGCCTGCGCCAAGATTGTCGGTGGCGCGAAGTTCTGGGCGCCAGCGATGACCTCGGCGCCCAGTGCCTGCTTTGACTCCTTCAGGCCGTCCATCGCCTCCGAGACGAAGCGCAAGCGCTGGATGGGGTCGGCGATATAGACGGGCAGGGGCCCGCGCATCACGACGATGCGATTGCCCCCCTGGTGGTGCTCGTCCTCAGCCCGGACCGAGACGGGGACGAGCGCGCGTAGCTCCAACCCCGCAGTGCGCACGCCGCGGGAGATCAGGAACGAGCGCAGTGCGCCGGCGACGACCGTGAGCACGACATCGTTAACGGTGCCGCCAAAGGCGTTCTTCACGGCCTTGAAGTCCTGAAGTGAACTGGCGACGCCGACAAAGCGCCTATGCGGGCCGATGTCGACGTTCAGCGGTGTCTGTGGCGCGGGGTTCAGGCCTGCCCACACGATCTCGCCGAGGCCCTCGGCGGCCTCGCGAGCACGGGCGAATGCGTGGTCGGGGTGCGACAGCGCGTCGATCGCCCCCTCCAACAGCTCGATCCCGGCTCGCACCGCGCCACGCAAGCCGGCGGTGAGGAGCTCGGCGGCACCCGGCTCGCTATGAGGCCGCCATGCGCGCCCTGAATGTCTGAGTGGAAGTGGCTTTGGGGAGAGGTCGAACAGCACGGTCGCCAGATCGATGCCGGCGATGCCGTCGATCAGAGCGTGGTGGGTCTTTGAGATCAGCGCGAAGCGGTCGTTCTCGAGCCCCTCGATCAACCACATCTCCCACAATGGCTTCGAGCGGTCGAGCTGCTGGGAGAAGATCCAGGCGGTCAGGCTCTGCAGCTGCTCCCAGCCTCCGGGAGTCGGCAGCGCGGCGTTGCGTATGTGGTACTCGACGTTGAAGCTCGGGTCATCGACCCACACCGGCCGTCCGCTGTCAAGTGCCGTATGGGCGAGCTTGTGGCGGTAACGCGGGACCAGGTGCAGCCGCCGGCGGATCTGTTCGAGGAACTCCTCCATCGAGGGAGGCGGCCCTTCGACGATCGTCAGCCCGCCTACGTGCATGTGCGACGTTGGACCCTCCTGGTGCAGGAAGGACGCGTCGACCGGGCTGAGCCTGTCCAAGTGGCGCTGCGCCATCGGTCTAGCGTACCTGGAGGCTCTCTACAATGGCCATGATGTCCAACACCGTCGAGAAGGTACTGCTCGCGGCACCGCGTGGCTATTGCGCGGGCGTGGATCGTGCCGTGCAGACCGTCGAACGGGCGCTCGAGATCCATGGCCCGCCGGTGTATGTGCGCAAGGAGATCGTGCACAACAAGCACGTCGTTGAGCGGCTGCGCGAGCGGGGGGTGATCTTCGTCGAGCGGGAGACCGATGTCCCGGAGGGGTCGGTATGCGTGTTCTCCGCGCACGGCGTCGCGCCCAGCGTGTACGCCAACGCACGGGCGCGTGAGCTGCGGACGATCGATGCCACCTGCCCGCTCGTGACGAAGGTTCACCGCGAGGCGCTGCGCTTCGCCGAGGATGGCTACACGATCGTGCTCGTCGGCCACGACGGTCACGAGGAGGTCGAAGGCACGATGGGCGAGGCCCCAGAGCGGATCGTGCTCGTGCAGTCAGAGCAAGACGTGGATGAGCTGGAGGTCGAGGACCCCGAGCGAATCGCCTACGTCACACAGACCACGCTCTCCGTCGATGAAACCAGCTCGATTCTCGCCCGCCTGAAGGAGCGCTTCCCGAGCGTGGTGGGACCCCGCACGGATGACATCTGCTACGCCACCACCAACCGCCAGACAGCCGTCAAGCAGCTGGCTGGCAGCTGCGACCTGATGCTCGTTATCGGCTCGCGCAACTCGTCGAACTCGGTGCGGCTCGTCGAGGTCGCGCGCGCCTGCGGCACCGATGCTCACCTAATCGACAGTGCGAGCGAGGTACGCGAGGAGTGGCTCGATGGTAAGCGCGTCGTGGGGATCTCCTCCGGCGCCAGCGCGCCCGAGAATCTGGTGGGCGAGCTGGTCAGCTACTTCCGGGCTCGGGGGGTGAGAGACATCTCCGAGGTGGACGCGATTCGCGAGGATGTTCGCTTCATGCTGCCCAAGCAGGTGCGCGAAGCGATTGGGTCCCCGCCCACCCCGCCCACCCCGCCGACCCCGCCCACCCAGCCCGCCCCGCGACCGGATGGCGTGGTCGAGGTCTCCTGAGCACATTAATCGTCTCTGATCTGCACCTCGGCAGCGGCTTGGGCTCGGATGTGCTGAGCCGTCCCTCACCGCGCGCGGCTTTGCTGGAGGCTCTGGAGGAGGTCGACCGCCTCGTGCTGCTCGGCGACGTGCTCGAGTTGCGCCACCGCCCGCCGCGCGACGCGATGGCCGTCGCGCGGCCGTTCTTCGAAGATCTCGGGCAGGCGTTCTCCGGCCGGGAGATTGTGGTGAGTGCGGGCAACCACGACCATCTGCTGATCGAGTCGTGGCTCGGCGAGCGCGCGCTGCAGGCGCCGGAGCCGCTCGGACTCGAACAGCGCCTGCTTCCGGAGCAGGCCTCGCCGATGCTCGCCAGGCTCGCCGAGTGGGCCGCGCCGGCACAGATGAGCGTCGCCTATCCGGGCCTGTGGGTGCGCCCCGACGTATACGCCACCCACGGCCATTACCTCGACTGCCATCTGACGGTACCCACGATCGAGCGCCTGAGCGTCGCCGCGATGAGTCGCCTGCTGGGGCTCCCGGCCACGTCCTTCAGCCGAGTCGAGGACTACGAGGCGGTGGGGGCGCCGGTGTTCGCGTGGCGAGACACCGTTGCCAGGGAAACCCGTATGGGCCACGTCTCGAAGGTCGACACGATCCGCGCGTGGCGAGCACTCACAGGCGACGGAAGCGGCTCTTCGCGGGTGCGCAAGCTGCGCAGGCTCGCCCTCGCGGGCGCGTTCTCGCTCGCCGTCGCGGCGCTCAACCGCGCCGGGCTGGGGCCGTTGCGGACCGACATCTCGACCGGGGAGTTGCGCCGCGCGGGGCTGCGCGCGATGGGCGAGGTGGCCGAGCGTCTCGGCCTGGGCGATGCGTACGTGATCTTCGGCCACACGCACCGCGCCGGGCCACTCCCGGGCGATAACGAGTCCGAGTGGCACGGGCGCGGCGGTGCGCGGTTGATGAACTGCGGCTGCTGGACGTACGACCTCGTGTTCCTCGGCCGCGGCGCCGGTGAGACCCCCTACTGGCCGGGCAGCTGCGTGCTCGTCGAGGACGACCAGTCAACTTCACCGCTGCTGAAGCGCCTGCTGCTGGATCGCTCCCACGCCGAGCTGGCGCCGGCCCTGGCCGGCAGTCCTACGCCAAGCCCGGCGTGAAGCAGGTCGCGTAACACTGCACGTCCGGACCGATCTCCAGCTCCAGCGCGGCGGCGGTGTGGCGCTCGTGCTCGATCAACGGATAGGCGCCCGGGTGGGTGACCTCGTGCTCCCTGCCGTTGACGCGCACGGTCCCCGACCCATCGAGCACCGCCCACACGCCGCGGGCCTCATACGGGCCGGAGTAGGCGCCCTGTTGATCCTCGGTCTGCTTCACCAGCGCGGCGTCCGGCGCGTCCTCCGGGCGCAGCGGCGCCAGGGGCTCGCGCTCGACTCCCAAAAGCTCCTGGATCGCCAGCTCGGTTTCCGCGTAGGCGCCCTCACCGTAGTGGTACTCAAATAGGCGTGCGCGGCCGTCGAACAAGTAGCGCGCCGGCCAGCCCTGGTTCTCGTAGTCACGCCACAGCTCGAGCTCGCGGTCGATCAGCACGGGGTACTCGATCCCCAGGCGCGTCACTGCCGCCCTGACCGCGTCCTCCTCGCGCGCGGGTGGAAAGCCGGGTGAGTGCACGCCGACCGTGCGCAGGCCGTGATGCGCGTAGCGCTCGTGCCAGGCCTGTAGATAGGGCAGCGTGCGGACTGAGTTTGGGCGGCAGAAGTCCCAGAAGTCGATCAGCAGCGGCTTGCCGCGCTGGATGATGCTCGCCTCGCGCCCGGCCACGTTCGCCCAGGGCAGCCCCGTGGGGAACAGCGGCGCGACGATCGTGTCCGTGGGCACCCTCAAAACGGAGCGCGCCTCAGCCTATGGAGCCGACCATCTCCAATTGGATGAGCCTGTTCAGCTCGACCGCGTACTCCATCGGCAGCTCCTTGGTCACCGGCTCGATGAACCCATTGACGATCATCGCCGCCGCCTCGTCCTCGGTGAAGCCGCGCGAGCCCATGTAGAACAGCTGGTCATCAGAGATGCGCCCGACGGTGGCCTCGTGGGCGACCGTGACGTGCGGGTTCTGGATCTGGATGTCCGGCCAGGTGTCGGATTTCGATTCGCCGTCCATCATCAGCCCGTCGCACTGGACGCGCGCTTTCGAGCCCTCGGAGTGCTGGCCCATCTTGACGAGGCCCCGGTAGCCCATGATCCCGCCGTCCTTGGAGATCGACTTGGCGAGGATGTTCGAGGTCGTGTTCGGCGCCAGGTGCACGACCTTCGCCCCGGTGTCCTTGTGCACGCCTTTGCCCGCCACGCCAACGTTGAGGTGGTCGGCACGTGCTCCCTCGCCCATCAGGTAGGAGCCCGGGTAGAGCATCACGTACTTGGCGCCCATCGATCCGCCGACCCACTCGACGGTGCCGCCGGCGTCGACCATCGCGCGCTTGGTATTGAGGTTGTAGACGTCCTTCGACCAGTTCTGCACGGTCGTGTAGCGCGCCTTGGCGCCCTCGTGCACGAAGATCTCGACCACCGCGGAGTGCATCGAGTTGACGCTGTAGGTCTGCGCGGTGCAGCCCTCGATGTAGTTCACCTCGGCACCCTCGTCGGCGACGATCAGGGTGTGCTCGAAGGTGCCCTCGCCGGCGCCCTCCATGCGGAAGTAGGACTGCAGCGGCAGGTCGCACTTGACGCCCTTGGGGATGTAGCAGAAGGCTCCGCCCGACCACACCGCGCCATGCAGCGCACTGAACTTGTTGTCCTGCGCCGGGACGCACTTGGTCATGAAGTATTTCTGCACCAGCTCGGGGTACTCGGTGATGGCGGTGTCCATCGAGCAGAAGAGGATGCCCTGCTTTGCGTACTCCTCCTTGAGCCCCTCGTACACGGGCTCCTGGCGCCACACGCCCACCACGCCCGCGAGGTGCTCGCGCTCGGCTTGGGGGATGCCCAGATCCTCATAGGTCTGCTTCATGTCCTCCGGCACGTCGTCCCAGCTGTTGAAGCGACCGGCCGTGGGCGGGGAGTAGAGGACGAGGTCGTCGAGGTTCAGGCCGCTCAGGTCCGGGCCCCACGTCGGGACCGGCTTGCGTTCGAAGATCTCCAGCGACTTGATCCGTTTCTCGGCCATCCAGTCAGGCTCGCCCTTGATGCGCGACAGCTCTGTGACGACCTCACGCGAGATGCCCTGACGGGCGCGCAGCTGCCCCTGGTCGTCCTCGACGATCGGGCTGGGCTTGGCGATCCTGGTGCGGTCAATCGTGGCCATGCGACTCCTCGCTGCGGGGTGGTTTGCGAATCCCGTGCTCTGAACTAGGAATTGTATCGCGGGCGTCAGGCGGGTCGGGGCCGGATGGCGTCAGGCCGGCCAGGCGTGGTCGCCGGTGATCGCGCCACGGACGACCTTCAGGTTCAGCAGCGCGCACTTGCGCCGCGTCGCGGACACAGGGATGCCGAGTAGCTCGATCATCCAGTCGGCGTCGAGCTCACTGACCTCGTCAAGCTCCATCCCGATCAGCTCCTCGGAGGCGATCGACGCCGATGCCTGGGAGATCGCGCAGCCGTGGCCGTGGAACTTCAGATCCTCGATCCGCCCGCCGGCGACGCGAATGTGCACGCCCAGCTCGTCGCCGCACAGCGGGTTGTGCTCGAGCGCCGCGAAGTCGTGTGGGTCGAGCTCGCCGAAGTTGTGCGGGCGCTTGTAGTGCTCGAGGATGTAGTCGCGGTAGAGGTCGTCCATGGGTCAGAGTCCAAACACCTTGCGCCCAGCCAGCAGCGCGTCTATGAGCGCGTCGATGTCGGAGGGCTCGTTGTAGACGCCGACCGACGCGCGCGCGGTGGCGCTGACACCCAGACAGCGCATCAGTGGCTGCGCGCAGTGGTGGCCGGCGCGGATGCACACTCCCCCGCGGCCGGCCAGCTCGGCGACGTCGTGGGGGTGGATGCCCTCGACCGTGAACGACGCCAGGCCGCCCCGGCGCTCGGCCTCGGGCGGGCCGGCGACGCGTAGGCCGGGAACCTCTGTGAGACGGTCGAGCATGTAGGCGGTCAGGGCCTGCTCGTGCGCGCGCACGCGGTCCATCCCGAGATCGGAGAGGTAGTCGACCGCGACGCCGAGGCCGACGGCCTCGGCGACCATCGGCGTACCGGCCTCGAACTTCGACGGCAGCTCGTTCCAGGTCGCGGATTGGAAGTCGACCGAGGCGATCATGTCGCCGCCCGTGAGAAACGGCTCCATCCGTTCGAGGATCTCACGCCCACCGTGCAGCACGCCGATGCCTGTCGGTCCGAGTGCCTTGTGACCCGTCCAAGCGTAGAAGTCGGCTCCGATCGCCTCAACGTCCACGGACATGTGCGGGACGGCCTGGGCCCCGTCGATCAGCGAAACGGCGCCTGCGGACCGCACGCGCGCGGTCATCTCTGCGACCGGGTTGATCGTGCCAAGCACGTTTGAGACGTGCGTGAAGGCGACGAGCCGCACGTCGCCGCGCGCTAGCTCTGCGTCCAGCTGATCGAGTGACAGTTCGCCGCGCTCGTCCACCTCCAGGTAGCGCAACGTCGCTCCCCGTTCTCGGCAGAGGACCTGCCAGGGGACGATGTTGGCGTGGTGCTCGGCCTGGGTGATCAGCACTGCCTCGCCCGGGCCGACGTTAGCCCGGCCCCAGGCGTAGGCGACGAGATTGATCGCCTCGGTGACGTTCTTCGTGAAGATCGTCGTCTCCGGCTGGGCCCCGGTAAAGGCGGCGACCCTGGCGCGGGCTTGGTCGTACGCCGCGTCGGCCTCCTGCGCGAGCGCGTAGACGCCGCGGTGCACGTTCGCGTTGTGGCTCTGCAGATGTTCGGCGACCGCATCGATCACGACCTGCGGCTTCTGCGAAGTCGAGCCTGAATCCAAGTACACGAGCAGGCGCTCGTCGAACCGGCGGGCGAAGATCGGGAAGTCGGCCTTGACGTCGAGCGAGATGGGGGAACTAGCGACTGGTGGCATACGTCTCGATGTCCTCACGCGCGGAGGCGAGCTTGGCGGCGAGCTTCGTGCGGATGAGGTCTTCCAGGGGCTCGTCGTTCAGCTGGGCGAGCACGGGCTCGAAGAACCCCTCGACGAGCAGGCGCACTGCCGCGGGGCGGTCGAGGCCGCGCGACTGCATGTAGAAGATCGCGGCCTCGTCGAGCTCGCCGACGGTGCCGCCGTGGGAGGCGGAGACATCGTCGGCGGAGACGAGCACCGAGGGGATCGCGTCCAGGCGCGCCTTGGGGGAGAGCATCATCGTGTGGATCTGCAGGTAGGTGTGGGTCTGCTGGGCGCCCGGGTCGATCTGGATCAGCCCCTCGAAGCTCGCGCGGCTCTCACCGGTGGCGGCGCCGCGCCAGTGGACGTCTCCGCCGGAGGGCCCGGTCTCGTGCAGGTCCACGGCGAACGCGTCGAGATGCTCGTCGGCCTCGGTGAAGAACAGGCCGCGAAACGCCATGTCGCCGCCGGGCTCGGATACGGCCAGCTCCAGGTGCTGGCGCACGAGATGGCCGCCGAGCAGCGAGGGCAGCCAGTGGCAGTACGCGTCGCGCCCCACGCCGACGAAGCGCGTTGAGCAGTCATACACCTCGCCCCGGCCCCAGTCCTGCAGCTGCGCAAGCCGGCAGCGCGCACCATCTTCCAGGTAGCACTCGAACGCGCCCGCGTGCAGCGACTGGCCCTCTGAGAAGTCCTCCGCGAGGTCGTACTCGTGCACGCGGAACTCGCTCGTCTTGCCCCCGATCACAAGCGTGCGCGCGTACTGGGCGACGCCGGGACCGTCGATCGCGTAGACGATCTCAAACGGGTCCTCCACGACCACGCCGGCAGGTACATGCAAAAAGGCACCGCCCGTCCAGAACGCCGCGTTGGCGGCCTCCAGCTTGTTGCGATCGACCGTCAGGCGCTTGGAATACCAGCGCTCGGCCAGGTCGTGGTGATCTTGGAAAGCTTCTTGCAGCGAGCACAAGATCACGCCGCGCTCGGCCAACGCGGGGTCGAGCTCGACATGAACGACCGACCCGGCGCTCTGCACGATTCGCCCGGCGTGAGGCCGGTCGGGGATGGTGCGTGTGACGACCTCGGGCACGGCGCCCGGCTCGGATGGCATGGGTGCAGTCTCCAGCGCATCCAGGTCGAGGCTCTGCAGGCTGGTGGTCCAGAAGCCCGAGCGCCGCCAGATGGGCAGCTCGGTGGTCTCAAAGCTCCTCAGCGCCGCCTCGCGCAGCTGCTCGAGCGTGCGCCCGTTGCCCGCCCCGGCGCCGGCAAGCGCATGGTAAAGCGCCGCCTCGCGATGGCGGCCGGGCTTGACCGCCACCTCAGGCACTTGCCCCGACCTCTTGGCGGATCTGGTCATAGCCCTCGCGCTCTAGGCGCTCAACCAGCTCGACGCCGCCCTGAAGCACTATGCGCCCGTCCATCAGGATGTGCACGAACTCGGGCTTGACGTAATGGAGGATGCGCTGGTAGTGGGTGATGATCAGCGCGCCCAACCCCTGCTCGTCGTGCAGCCGCTGTACGCCCTCGGCGACGGTGCGCAGCGCGTCGATGTCAAGGCCCGAGTCGGTCTCGTCGAGGATGGCGATGTCGGGGGCGAGCATCGCCATCTGCAGGATCTCCGCGCGCTTCTTCTCGCCGCCTGAGAAGCCGTCGTTGAGGTGGCGTGAGGTGAACGAGCGGTCGACGTCGAGCAGCTCGATCGCGTGCTGGAGCTGGGTGCGGAACTCCTTGACCTGGATCGGCTCCTCGCGCTGGGCGTTGATCGCCATGCGCAGGAAGTTGGCGACGGAGACGCCGGGGATCGAGACGGGGTACTGGAAGGCAAGGAACAGCCCCGCCTTGGCCCGCTCATGCGGCTCGGCCGCGGTGATGTCCTCGCCCTTGAAGGTGATCGAGCCCTCGGTGATCTCATATGACGGATGTCCCAGCAGCGTGTTGGCGAGCGTAGACTTGCCCGAGCCATTGGGGCCCATCAGCGCGTGGACCTCCCCGCGCGAGACGTCTAGATCGACGCCCCTGAGGATCTCGCGCTCCTCGATGCGTACGTGCAGGTCTCTGATCTCTAGGTCGGCCATGTCGTGTGGTCAAGCTCCAGTGGGTAGGGGTTCTATGCCGGTTTGCCCGCGCGCTGCGCCGGTGGGTATCGGGATCGCCCCGGCCGGGAGCGATGTCTCCTGTAGAGATGCGGGGTGGGCTGAGTTCGATACGAGGTCGGCGAGCGTAGTGTCGTTGAGCGTACGCACGATCGAACCACGCACGCGGGTCCACAACAGCTTTGTAGGGCAGACATGGGGTGGGTGGGCCCCAGAGGTTGACTCCCGCGAGCACACGATGCTCCCGTCCGAAGCTTGTGAGATGCACTCGATCGGTGCGATTGAGCCCTCCAGCGCCTCCACGACCTCCGCCATGGTGATCTCCGCGGGTGGGCGCGCGAGCATGTAGCCACCCCGCGAGCCCCGCCGCGAGTCGACCAGGCCGGCCTTGCGCAGCCGCGCGACGAGGTGCTCCAGGTAGGCGAGCGGCAGCCCGTCATGCGCGGCGACCTCCGCGAGCGGAACCGGATCCTCGCCGGCCCGCCGGGCCAGCTCGACCATCACGCGTACGCCGTACTCGGCCTTGGTTGAGAACATCATCTTGAATGTCTACCCATTGGGGGGAGGTCGGGAGGGGGCCTACCCACCTCCCGCTCAGATCATCATCTGAACATTTCCTACCTGCCAGCTAGGGTATCAGCCGGCCCACAGCTTCCGGATGTCGTGGGCGAGGCTTTCGGGGGTCAGCTCTTCGGGCTGGAAGAGGACCCGCTGGCGGCCTGTACGGTCGAGTAGGAAGACCGAGGCGGAGCGGTCAAAGGCCGCGCGCCCGGCCGTCGCCGGGACGATCCGGAAGGAGCGCCAGACCGGACGCAGCTGTGCCAGCGAGCCGCCCAGGTAGCGGACGCGGCCGGTCAATGAGACCTCGGTTAGGAAGCGCCTGACGTGCGCGGGCGTGTCCGCTGAGGGATCGGCGCTGATCAGCAGCACGGGCACCACACGGCGCAGTTCGTCGAGCGCGCCACGGATCTGTTCGGCGATCACGATGCACGCCGGCCCGCATGTGGAGTAGAGGAACGCGACGATCGTCACCCGCCCGTGGTAGGCGGCGAGCGGCACGGACCGGCCTTCTTGATCGGCAAGCGTGAAGTTGCCCACGGGCGCTACAGCGGGCAGCGCGGCACCGTCGAAGCCCGAGGCGCTCGCGCTCGGCGGCGCAGCGGAGGACAGCTGGGACGACGATGAGGACCCCACGGAGCAGCCCGGGAGAATCGCGGCGAGAGCGACCGCGATCGCGATCGCTCTCGGCTGGCCGGTTCTCAGGCGGGAGCGCATCGTGGGGAGCGTAAGGGAGCAGGGGTTCGCGCACGGCAAGCCCCAGTGCCGCCGGCTTCTCCTACCTGCTCGTCTTTTGAAGTTCTCCCTGCGGATGAGCGTAGTACAGGGGGCGAAGCCCCCACCAAGCCTGGGTGAGCGAGATGAACAGGCGCTATACTTTATGAAGTTTCCCTAAATGCCTACCCGATTTAGGAGTTTCAAAATGAGTCCCTCCGGAGCGGAGCTTCTCCGCGAAATCAAGAGCCGCATCGAGGAGATCGATCCTTCCAAGGTGCACGAGCTGCTCGACGAGGGCATCGCGATCATCGACGTGCGTGAGACCGAGGAGTACGGCGCGGGCCACCTGCCAGGTGCTAGGCACGTGCCCAAGAGCTACCTGGAGACCCGCATCGAGGGTGTCGTCCCGGACCGCGACGCGCACATCGTGCTCTACTGCCAGTCGGGTAACCGCTCCGCTTGGGCAGCGCGCACGCTGGAAGAGGATCTGGGCTACACCAACGTCGCGTCGATGACCGGCGGCATCACGCTGTGGAAGGACCGCGGCTACGAGGTCGAGGTCCCGCGCACGCTGACCGCGGAACAGCGAGAGCGCTACTCGCGGCACATGCTCGTGCCGGAGATCGGCATCGAGGGCCAACAGAAGCTGCTCGACGCGAAGGTGCTCTTGCTCGGCGCCGGCGGTCTCGGCTCACCCACCGCGCTCTACCTGGCAGCGGCCGGCGTGGGCATGATCGGCATCGTGGACGACGATGTCGTAGATCTCTCAAATCTTCAGCGTCAGGTGATCCACTCGACGCAGCGGATCGGCATCCCCAAGGTCGACTCCGCTGAGGAGTCGATCCACGCGCTCAACCCCGACGTCGAGGTCGTCAAGTACCAGACGCGAATCGACGCCTCGAACATCGTCGAGATCATCAAGGACTACGACGTGGTCGTCGACGGCGTCGACAACTTCCCCACGCGCTACCTGCTCAACGATGCCACCGTGCGTCTGAAGATCCCGGTCGTGTCGGCTTCGATCCTCGGCTTCGACGGGCAGCTCTCGGTGTTTAAGCCCTACGAGGGCCCGTGCTACCGCTGCCTGTTCCGCGAGCCGCCACCGGCCGAGCTGGCGCCGTCGTGCGGCGCCAACGGCGTGCTCGGCGTGCTGCCTGGGACGATAGGCCTGTTGCAGGCGACCGAGGTCGTCAAGCTGATCGTCGGCATCGGCGACCCCGCGATCGGGCGCCTGTTGCTCTATGACGCGCTCGGCGCGACGCTGACCGAGGTCAAGGTCCACCGCGACCCGGAGTGCCCGATCTGCTCGCGCGATCCGGATGAGATCCGCGATGAGGAGCTCGGCGTCTTCCCCGACTACGAGGCTTTCTGCGCGGCCGCCGGCTAGTCGCTAGGCTGGCGCGCTGATGGCGACGATCAAGATTCCACCGGTGCTGCGCGCCTCGGTCGGCGGTGAGAAGCAGGTGAGTGCCTCCGGTGCGAACATCGGCGAGGTCCTGCGTGACCTCGCTTCGAGCTACCCCGCCACGCAGAGTCAGCTGTTCTCGGCCGAGGGCGAGCTCAACCGCTATGTGAACGTGTACCTCAACGACGAGGATGTGCGCGTGCTCGATGGGCTGGATACAGCGGTAGGCGAGACAGATACGCTGGTCATCCTCCCGGCGATGGCCGGGGGCCTGTAGCGCGCGTTTTCCGCCGCCGCCGGATCTAGGCTTCGCGTCCAGGGTTTTCCGCTTGGTCTAAATCTTTTCGACTCGCCGAACGATGGGATCGCGTTGTTATGAGAGCAAGCCGCTTTTTCCTAGCCGGACTCCTCTCCTGTTTGGCGCTGCTCGCGACCTGCATAGCCGCTGCGCAGGCATCGGCCACGTCCAAAAGTCCCGAATACTCGCTCGCGATCACCGAGGGGGCTAGCACCCAGCCCGAACTCTTCCCGGTCGCGATGACCAGCGCGCACATATCGCCCGAAGCCGAAGTCGTCCTGTCGATCATCCGCAACGGTCTCCTTGTGGGGCAGCACTCGGACAAGAGCGGCAACGTCTACATGAGCGAAGTACCGAACGTCAACGACGTGGTGCGCGTGGAATCGCCACGCGGCAACATCGTCGAGCAGGTCGTCTATGACGGTCTGCCCTCGATCGACCCGACCGTCTGCGCGGGCTCTGCGAGCTTCTCCGGCCAGCGCTCCGTAGGACAGGAAGTCGAAGGGGGCTACTACTCGCTCGTTCTCCACACCGATCCCTATGGTCACACGAGCGCTCGCGAAGTGGGTTCCGGCCGGGCTCAGGTTACGCTGCTCTCCGGGCCGGTTTATGCCGGCAACTTTCTGGTGCCGCTGGCGATCGGACAGACCGTCTGGGCAAGCGAGTCGCTGCGAACGCCGCTCGCCGGTGGGGCGATCAGCAGCTACTCGAGCGAGAACGAGCGCCCAGTGGGCGCGTGCCCCGTGCCGCCTCCGCCGCCGCCCCCACCTCCGCCGCCGCCGGCGCTGCAAGGCTCGATCTTCAAACTCGCGAAGACGACGATCAAGAAGTTCCTCAAATCGGGCCTGTTGGACGAGGTGACGATCAACCAGCCGGGAACGGTCGTGCAGGATCTGTACTTGAAAGACGGCAAGCTGCCGGCATTTGCATCGAGTAGGAAGAGCAAGCACCACCACAAGATCGTTCCAGCGGCAGAACTGGTGGCGCGCGGATCGGCGACGGCGAAAAGCGCCGGCACGGTCAGCGTGCTGATCAAGGTGACCGGAAAGGGCCGGCGCCTGCTTCGCCATCGCGGTCAGGTGCAGCTGGTGCTGGTGACAACGCTGAAAAGCAACACCGGCGCCAAGCTCAGCTTGGCACGTCGTACGGTCACGCTTCATCGCTAGGTTCCTCAAGGTCGCGCCCCAGGCGCTCGGGTTCGCCCTGAGCGCGGTCGTCTGGCTGCAGCCTCCCTCCGTCCTGCCGGTTCCCTCGCGCAGCGGCGCAGAAGGACCGCCACGGCCATTTGGTGTGGTGCCACCGCCGGGGCCGGCTCCGTCGCATACCAGCCCGGGGTGGGTACGGGCACAGGACCATGCCCTGCTCTACGGCCCGTTCCCGCAGGGCGCCCTCGTACGTGGCGTCTCCGACGGCATACCGCTCCTGAGCGAAGACGCGGATGTGCGCGAACTGGAGCTCACGCGCATCCGTGGGATTGGGGCGGCGACCGCGCGTATCCCGGTCAGCTGGCGCGAATTCGTGGCGGCCTCGCCGTCTCCGGGCTTTCAGGCGCGCGACCCGGCGAGCCCCTCCTACCAGTTCGCGCGGCTCGACGCCGCCGTGGAGAGTGCCGCGGCCCAGGGCCTCGAGCCGTTGCTCGTCGTCGCCCATGCGCCGGCGTTTGCCGAAGCGCCCAATCGCTGGCCCTACGCGTACCTTGGCAGCTGGGCCCCGAATCCCGCGGCGCTCGAAGAATTCGCCGCCGCGCTTGCGCGTCGCTATGACGGGTCTTTCCCCGATCCCACGCGGCCCGGCCGTGCGCTGCCGCGGGTGAGGCTCTTCCAGGCCTGGAACGAGCCGAACCTGGCGCGCTACCTGGAGCCCCAGTGGATCGCTGCGGGCGGCCGCTGGAAAGCCTTTTCACCGCTGCTCTATCGCCAGCTGCTCAATGCGTTCTATGCCGGCGTCAAGTCTGTTCAGCCCGCCGATGTGGTGGCCGCCGCCGGTGTGGCTCCGAACGGAGAACCCGCGGGCGAGGGGCGCATTGCGCCGGTGTCGTTCCTGCGAGAAGTGCTGTGCCTGCAAACTCACGTCCGCTGCTCGGACCCGCCGCACTTCGACGCGCTGGCCTTTCACCCGCTGTCGGTTGGCGACCCCGACCAGCCGGCCGCGTCCTCGCTGGACGTGGCGATCTCTGATGCGGCGAAGATCACCGGGTTGCTAAGGCAGGCAGAGCGGCAGCACACCGCGTTACCGGCCGGCAGAAAGCCGGTGTGGGTCACAGAGCTCAACTGGGAAAGCTCGCCACCAGCATCCGCGGGCGTACCGGACCGTCTGCAAGCGCCGTGGATCTCGCGTGCGCTGCACCGCCTGTGGGTCGCTGGGGTGGGGCTCGTCGACTGGCAGTTCCTGATTGACCCCTACCCCGCCGAGCGCGCGAGCACGCCGGCGGGGGGGACGGTCGAATACCAGCGACCGGCTGGGCTCTACAGCGCCGGCGCCGGCGGCGATCCGGCGGGCGCCAGCCCCAAGCCGTTCCTGGGGGGCTTCACGTTCCCATTTGATCCGCTGCGCGTGGACCGGCGGCACGTGCGCGTGTGGGCGCTGCTGATGCGTGCCCATCAGCCGGTGCGGCTGCAGCATCAGAGGAGTGGGGGAGCCTGGCGAACGGTCGCTTACCTGCACGCCAGCGCCGGCGCTGTGCTCAACGCTCTCGTAACGCTCCGCGGGGCCGCAAATCTGCGACTCGTGAGCGCAGCGCTCACGAGCGCCTCCGTGCAGGTCACTTCGCGGCGAAGCTTGCCTGCTGGTCCTCGACGCTCCCCTCGGCCTCCGGTACATGACTCATCGCGTGCTCGGCCAGTGCGGTGATCGTCAGTGACGGGTTGACGCCGACGTTCGCGGGGATCGCCGAGCCGTCGCAGACGAGCAGGTTCTCGTAGCCGTAGACGCGCTGGCGGGCGTCGATCACGCCGCTGGAGGGGTCGGGCGCGATCACCGCGCCGCCGAGGATGTGGGCGGTCGTGGGGATATTGAAGAGCGCCTCGGTGGTCGAGCTCTGAGCGATCCCGCCGGTGCGCTTGGCGAACCATTCGGCGGCCTGATTGGCGATTGGGATGAACGTCGGGATCGGCCTCTCTGGGTCCTGTTCGGTCTTCAGCCATAGCGAGCCGAACGGCCCCTCGCGCGGGCGCAGAGCGATCGCATTGTCGAGCGTCTGCATTACGAGGATGATGATCGTGCGCCGCGAGTAGTGTTTCGGGAACAGCACCTGCGACAGCCGCCGCGGGTGCAAAAGAACCTGGACGAGCCACTTCAACGGACGCGTCACGCGCGTGCCGTCCCCGACGAGCAGCGTATAGAGGCGGTGCATCGAATCGCCGTCATCGCCATAGGTGACGGTCTCGATGTGGGTGTTTGGGTCGGGATAGATCGAGGAGGTGATCGCGACACGTTTGATCAGGTCGTCGGGGTAGTCCTCGGGCACGGTGACCATCAGGATCGACTCTGAGTTGGTCCGCACGAGCTCACCGAGGCGCGCGGAGATCCGCCCCAGGGAGCCATTCAAACGGCAGCGCTGGAGCAGCTTGTTCGTGCCGAGCGGCCCCGCGGATACGACGACGCCGCGCGCGCGCTGAACCCGGCGTTCCTTTCGGAGCCACGCGCCGGAGCGGACGCTTTCGACCTCGTAGCCGTCTTTGCCGGAGCCGTCGCCGAGCGGGCGGATGTCCAGGACCGTGCGTTCCGGCATCACCTGCGCGCCGCGCTTCTCGGCGAGGTAGAGGTAGTTCTTGACGAGTGTGTTCTTCGACCCGTGCGGGCAGCCGACCATGCAACGCCCGCATTCCCTGCAACCGGTCCGCGCGGGCCCCTCGCCGCCGAAGAAGGGGTCGGGGACGGTCACGCCCGGTTCGCCGAAGTAGACGCCGACGGGCGTTTTTTTATACGTGTCGCCTACGCCGAGCTCCTCGCCGAGCTCGCGCAATAGCTGGTCGGCGGGGTCCTCGGTCGGCGTCTGCACGACGCCGAGCATCCGCTGCGCCTCGCTGTAGTGGGGCGCGAGCGCCGACTCCCAGTCGTTCATCTCCGCCCACTGGCGGTCCTCGAAGAACTGCTTCGGAGGTACATACAGCGTGTTCGCGTAGCCGAGACTGCCGCCGCCGACGCCGCAGCCGGAGACGACGGCGACGTCCCGGAACGTCGTCAGCCGGAAGATGCCCTTCATGCCGAGGAACGGCCGCCAGAAGTAGCGCTTCAGGTCCGCGGTCGATCTCGGCAGCTCATCGTCGGCGAAGCGCCGGCCGCACTCGAGCACGCCCACGCTGTGGCCTTTCTCAGACAGGCGCAGCGCGGAGACGCTGCCGCCAAAGCCGGAGCCGATGACCAGCCAATCGAAGTCGAAGGCGTGCTCCATGGCCTGCCTATCCTAGTGCCTGGCCGGGTTGCTGGCGAGTGCCGCTATATTTCCTGAAGTAATGGCTGCCCAGCCCTTGAGGAACAGGCCGTGCGGAGGCCGGTACGGGGACATCGTGCAGTCGATCGGCAACACGCCGCTGATCGAGCTCCCCCGTCTCTCCCCGAAGCCGGGCGTGCGGATCTGGGCGAAGCTCGAGTCGCGCAATCCCACCGGATCGGTCAAGGACCGGGTGGCGAAGGCGCTGATCGAGGACGCCGAGCAGAAGGGCGCGATCGGACATGGCGAGAGGATCCTGGAGCCGACATCGGGCAACACAGGCATCTCACTGGCGATGATCTGCTCGCTGAAGGGCTATGACTTGAAGGTGGTGATGCCGGAGAACGTGACGCCCGAGCGTACGCAGCTGCTCGAGATGTACGGCGCGGAGATCGTCTACTCCGAGGGCTCACTCGGATCCAACGGGGCCGTGGAGAAGGCCTTGGCGATGGCGGCGGAAGACTCCTCCTATTACATGCCCTACCAGTACGGCAACGAGGCCAACCCGAACGCCCACTACAACGGCACGGCGCTGGAGATCCTCGAGGAGCTCGACGAGGTGAGCGCGTTCGTGGCGGGGCTGGGCACCGGCGGCACGTTGATGGGCAACGGCAGGCGGCTGAAGGAGACATTTGGCGATGGCGTGAAGATCGTCGCGGCGGAGCCGATGCAGGGGGAGCCGGTGCAGGGCTTGCGCTCGCTGGACGACGGCTTCATCCCGCCGATCATCGACATCTCGCTGCTCGACCGGAAGATCTTCGTGACCAACCGCGACGCGATCTCCTGGACGCGCAAGCTCCTAGACGAGGAGGGTCTGTTCGCGGGCGTCTCCAGCGGCGCGATCGCGAGCATCGCCGTGCGCATCGCGGGCGAGATCGACGAGGGCAACGTCGTGTTCGTCGTTGCCGACGACGGCTGGAAGTATCTCTCGAGTGGCATCTACACGCTGCCGGTCGATGAGATCGAGAACCTCGACTCGACGGTCTGGTGGTGAGCGGTGCTCATCGGCCGTACCTTGCTCGATGAGCTGATCGCGCACGCCCGTGAGAACCCGAAGATCGAGTGCTGTGGTCTCGTCGCCGTCGAGGATGTGACGGGCAGGCGCGCTGTTCGGATCTATCGTGCGGAGAACATCCATGCAAGCGCGCTCAAGTTCGAGATCGATCCGATGGAGCAGCTGAAGCTAACGAACACGATCGAAGAGCAGGGCTGGGAGATAGGCGGGATCTACCACTCCCATGTGCGCAGCGCGCCGTATCCGTCGCAGACGGACATCACCTTTGCCGCCAACCTGCCCGGGATCGAGTGGATCATCGTCGGCTTGGCGAGCGGGGAGCAGCCGCAGGTGCGCTCCTATCTGATCGACGGCGGCCATGTCGCCGAGGTGGCGATCGAGGTCGGCGACGAGGAGCCCGCGCGATGAAGCTCGTCAAGGTTGCCTATGCGCAGCACCTGCCCGAGGCCGAGCTGCTGCAGAGCTTCCTGCGCGACGAGGGCATTCGCTGCATGGCGCGCCGCGCCGCGGGCTTCGACGTGCCCGACTTCCTCGCGGCCGGCCCGCGCGAAATCCTCGTCGCCGAGGGAGACGAGGAGTGGGCGCGGCGGGTGCTCGACGGGTGGCGGCCCACGGGCGACGACGGCAGCGGCGGTCCTTCCGCCGGCGCAGCGGAGCCTAGACGAGGGCCGGCTGGCCGGCTTCGCGCGTGATCGCCTCGATCTCCTCAGCGGCGCGCTCGAACTCGGCGTCGGAGAGCACGGGGGTGCCCTCGAACGGAAGCTCGCGCTGCAGCTCGACCCATGCTTGGGTGGCGGTGTACTCGTCCTTGACCTTGACGGTGACCGGCCGCGGGATGCGGTAGGTGCGCAGGAGCAGAACGTGCAGCGGCTGATGGCGGCGCCAGCCGAGACGCTTCTCGGCGTAGTCGGTCGTCCACACGTAGAAGGGCGAAAGGGCGTCGACGCAGCGGGGGTCGGCGATCGTGAAATGACCAGCAACCTCGGCCCAGGCGCGAATGCGCACCCGGTCGGGCTGCTGGATGCCGCCGGCGGCGAAGGCATGCAGCGGTGGCTCGCCGTCGCTCCAAACACCCTCCTCGAGCGCTCGGCGCAACTCGGGCTGATGGGATTCGCGCACCAGATCTCCCGGCTGGTGATCAAAGGTGGGGTACAGGAAGAAGCGCTCGTGGGCGAGCCGGAACGGCTTGCCGGGTTCGCGAATTCCGCCCTTACGGAGAGTTATGAGCTGCTCCCCTTCGGCAAGCGCACGAACGGT
>Ga0307373_10004923_pt1 | contig 22176 bp, 20 predicted proteins | sample OX2MG_FD_202534 | JGI IMG/M metagenome (GOLD analysis project Ga0307373, IMG submission 202534) | Soil microbial communities from Risofladan, Vaasa, Finland - OX-2 | ecosystem: Environmental > Terrestrial > Soil > Coastal area > Acid sulfate soil | place: Finland: Risofladan, Vaasa | collected... | reverse complement strand
TGCTTTCGATACCACCGGCAAGTATCTCGGGCAGCTCATGAGCGGTGGTACCTATAGCACTCCCATTCAAATCAACGGCCTCTGGGGCATCACCTTCAATTCCATTACCGGCGACCCGAACACCCTCTATTTTACAGCCGGTCCAGACGAAGAAAACCACGGTACGTTCGGGTACGTGAAGGGGCAATGAATGAGATGCAGTCCACTCACCGCCGCCAACAATAGGCGGCGGTTACAAGAAAAGCTTGCGGCTTCGGATTACCGTCCATACGGCGCGGTGGCGCCGGAACTGCCCAGCATGGCCTTATAGCGGGCATAATTGGCTATATTGAGTTGCGCCGCGGTTGGATTTGCGAGACCGGCCTTTTGAATGTCCGCCGTTATTGCGTCAATCCGCTCCTGATCGACGGGATGGGTTAGAAAAAGCTGCTGAAATTTGCCCGGCTGATTTGGCTCCGCGGCAAGAGACTTTGTGAGAAAGAGCTTCACGCCGCCCGGCCACCAGGGATGTCCCGGAAGCTCGTTCAAATCGTCGAACGAACCCTGGTCGGCTTCGCGCTCGTCATCGCGGCTGAATTTGAGGACCGTGAGGTTGCTTCCAAGATTCGCCACGATTGATCCAAGCTGGGCATAGCCTCCGGCGGCTCCGAGCGCAAGCGATTCCAGCGCCTGTAAGCCATATTGCTGCGTCATGTTGCGCGTGGCGTGCCGATGGTCCGCGTGCGTAGTCTCATGCGCCAACACCCCAGCGAGCGCCGATTCGTTATCGATAAAATTAAGCAGGCCCGTATAAACATAAATCCCGCCCGCAGGAATCGTAAAAGCATTCACCGTTTTCGGATCGTTGATGATCGTCACGGTATAATGGAAGTCTTTATTCTGAACATTGGGGGATTGCACAATCCGGTCTTCAATGGATTGAAGATAGGCGGTAAGGGTCGGGTTGTGCAGGATCGGATAATGCACGGGATCGGCGGCGATTTGTTGCGTCATTTGCTGTCCAAGCTGGACATCCTCCGATTTTGAAAATAGATTAATTCCCGCGGCACAGCTTACGATTGCGGAACAAACGAGCATAATACTGGCCAATATAAGAAAACGTCGCCTGTTGTACACGATTGATTTCATCATTCTCACGAGTCTTTCATTCTTCCTTTCTCATCTTGCAAGTACTTCGCCAATGCGCCACAGCCCGAAGCGCTCGGGATATTCGACCCCTTCGAGCACGAGGCCGTGCGCGGGCGCGATGTATTTCGCCCTCCATAATTCACGTGGCTCGCGCAAAAGTGTCTCGAATTCGTCGATCGAAAGTGTTCCCTGTCCCACCCTCACCATTGCGCCCACGAGCGCCCGTACCATTCCGCGCACAAAGCGATTGGCGCGTAGCGTGAGCGCAAAGGTCGTGCCATGAAATTCCCAGCGCGCCGATGCCACGATACACCGGTAATGCTTCACGTCCGATGTGCGCTTGCTGAAGCTTGTGAAATCATGCTCACCGATGAGCAAAGACGCCGAGCGCTCCAGCTTTTCAAACTCGACATCGCGCCGGACGGCCCAGACGAAATTCCGGTCGATCGCCGTGCGCTCCCGCTTAATGGTGTAGCGATATTCGCGCGCGAGAGCGCTATGCCGCGCGTGGAAATCCTCCGTGACGGGCCGAAGATCCCGAATCGCAATGTCCTCCGGCGTGGTGGCATTAATCGCCATGAGAAGCTTCTGTAGGGTGATCGGAATCTCATCCGGGAACTCGATGTGCGCCACCATGCCGCGCGCATGGACACCGGCATCCGTTCGTCCCGCGCCGTGTACGGTAATGTGGCGAGCAAAAAGTTGATGAAGCCCGCGCTCGATCTCGCCTTGGACAGAGCGGCCTTTGGGATGATCCCGCTGTGTTTGCCAGCCGGCGAAATCAGTGCCGTCGTATTCGATGAGAAGAGCGAGCTTCAGAAAATTGAAAATTAAGATTGAGAATTAAGAAATTTCTGATTAAGTCCATTCCTATGTCATTGTGAGGAGCACGAATCGACCGAAGGGAGATTCGTGCGGTCCCGAGGAATCGAGGGAAGCAATCCGTTGATGTTACAATGGATAGCTTCGTCGGATTTTTCTCCCTTCGGTCGAAAAATCCTCTTCGTAATGACGTTGAGAATAGACGAAATCAGAAGTTCCTTAAGAATGCTTTTTTTTGAACACATACATCCCCATTCTTAATTCGTAATTAAAGCTGGCTGATCGTAGGCGATCAACTCGGAAAGGAATTTGCATGTTACAAAATCATGCGTATTCGTCGAATCTCGGCTGTGATAATTTTTGCGGCATTGGCCGCATCTTCGGTGATGCCGGGTTGCGCGCCTTCGAAAAAGATTACGACTACGCCGAAACCAGCGCCGCAGCCGCTTCCTTCGCCCTCATCCCCGTATGTTCCTCCCACACCGCCGGAAGCGCCGGTACATATTCTCGTCGCGTATCCCATGCCGAACCAATGGCGGCCGTATGTCGATTCAAATTTTATTTTCGGCGCAGTGGGCAATCGTAACGCTTCGCTTACAATCAACGGTTATCCCGTTCCCGTCTGGGAAAATGGTGCGTTCCTCGCGTTTCTCCCCATGCCATTCGATGGCGTGTATCATCTCGTCGCACGTCGAGGGAACGATGTCGATTCCTCAACAGTCGTTTACAGGCCGTTGGAAAAAGTTGGAACGGCCGAGCGCGCGGCAATCGAGCATAAGACGTTCACTCCGCCCTTACTGGCGGAGATTTCAAAAGGCAGCGACACGCTCCAGACCGGCAACGATGTCGCGCCCGGCGCGCTCACGCCGGATGGGAACCGCGAATGGTTCTTCCCACGCGGAACACGGCTGAACATCATCGAGCAGGAAGGAAAATATTATAAAGTCGAGCTGGATAAAGAGACCTTCGCATGGGTCGCCGATACGAATTTTGATATTCACGCGGATTTGAAATCTTCCGAACATAATCCGCGAGGCAAGGCGGAAGCGAGTCCCGGTTATGTCGATCTGATTTTGCCAACGGACTTCAATCCATTCCAAATTACGCCAAATGGAACGGAGCTTCGAATCCATATCTATGGCAAGTCGCGGCCATCGCTTTTAAATACGCAGACCAGCGATCCGCTCATCCACTCCATTGGCTATGACTCGACAGGTCTTGGAACCGATTTTACGGTCGAGCTTACCAAGCCGGTGTGGGGATACAAAGCTTTTTACACAGATAATGGCGCGCTCGATGTTCGGATTCGGCGACCACCCCATGTCGATCCGAATAATCCGCTGCGCGGAATTACGATCATGCTCGATCCGGGCCACCCGCCGGGCGGCGCCATCGGGCCGACGGGCCTCACGGAGCGCGAAGCGAATCTCGCCGAAGCCACTCGCGTGCGAGATCAGCTAACGGCCAAAGGCGCGATTGTATTGATGACCCATTCGGATTTGCATGGCATCGTCAGCGATTACGATCAGGTCGAGGAGTTGGATGCGCGCTCGGCACTTGCGGTTCACGATAACGTCGATCTCATGGTGAGCCTGCACAACAATGCGTTCCCCGATGGAACGGACCCCTTCCTGAATTATGGCACTTCGACTTATTACTTCCATCCCTTCTCAGCGCCGCTGGCGGCGGAACTCGACCGTGCCATTTCGGAAGTCACCGGAATTCCGAATTTGGGATCGTTCCAAAAAAGCCTCGCTATTTGCCGGCCAACATGGATGCCGTGCGCTCTCACGGAGTCGCTTTACATGATGTTCCCCGACCAGGAAGCGAAGCTGCGCGATCCGAAATTCCTCGATACCCTCGCGGCCGCGCATGTTCGAGGCATCGAGAATTTCCTGCGGGAGCAAGCGCAATGACTCCGGCACCTTTATTGCTACCATTGTACCGTTACCAGTATTTTCACAATTTTTTCCATTATGCTTCGAAACTACCGTATTTATCTGCTTGGCGCTATTGCCATGCTTGCCTCCAGTTGCCATTCTTCCACGACGCCACCCCCGGTCGTCGCGCCATCGACTTTTCTCGTAACGCCGCTCACAGCAGATAAAGCAAACGCGAGTAGTTACGGCACCGTCGCCACCGGGAATATCGATACGAACTTGCAGGATTCGTGGGGATTGGCGTTCAATACAAAATTTGGCGTTCCTTGGGTTGCCAATCGTGCGAGCGCCACTTTGACGATTTATGATACCACCGGCGCTCGCAAAACGCAGGTTTATCATGTCACGGACCAGAACAGTATGAAGGGCAGCCCCACCGGACTTGTGTTCGATTCAACGTCCTCTTTTTTTATCCCGGCTGCGGGGATTGGAGCTAACTGGATCGTAGCCGAATTAAATGGAACGATTGCAGCAGTAGATGGTGGCGATACGACGTACCTTCTTGTGGATCGGCATTCGAGTTCAAGCTTCACGGGGCTAGCATTCGCGAAGGCTGGGGGAACACCGTATCTTTATGCGACCGATGTACAGTATAGTTCATTGGATCGGTTCGGCACAAGTTACGGCGCACCCACTACCTTCACAAATCCGCATTACAACGCCGGGTTCGCGCCATTTAACGTGGTTGTGATCGATACACAAATGTTTGTAACCTATGCCAAAGCGAACACTACTTCTCCATATTTTGAGATTGGCTCATATTTAGGGGGTTATGTCGATATCTACTCTCTTGATGGCTCGAATCCGAGAACACTGATCTCCAACGACTCCCTCGACCAGCCATGGGGTGTGGCGATTGCGCCTCCCAATTTCGGAACGTATAGTGGCGATCTCCTCGTCGGAAATTTTGGAGACGGACATATCCATGCTTATAATCGTTCCACCGGCGCATTGGTCGGAACTCTGAATGATGCCAGTGGTGCTCCAATCGTCATAAATGGCCTTTGGGCGCTCGTCGTCTATAACGGGACGCTCTATTACACCGCCGGCCCGAATGCTGGGGCCGACGGCGTATTCGGGACGATCTCGGTGAGGTAAGAGGCTTCATGCTTTGAATTCCCCGAAGACGCCCCGCAGCGTGTCCGAAATCTCTCCTAATGTAGCGAAGGATTCGACCGCGTGAATAATATGTGGCATCAGGTTTTCACCCCCGCGCGCGGCACGCTCGATTTTTTCGAGTGAGGCATTTGCCCGCAAGGAATCGCGCCGGGCGCGCAAATCCCGAACGCGGGCGATCTGATCTTTTTCGAGTTCCGGATCGAGCCGGAGTGTTTCCGGCGTTTGTAATTCTTCCGTTACGAATTCGTTGACGCCAACGACGATCTCTTCTTTCTGCTCGACTTTTTTCTGAAATTCATACGCGCTCCGTGCGATGCGTTCCTGATAAAATCCCGCCTCGATCGCGCGCACCGCGCCGCCGAGCGCGTCTATTTCCGCTATGAGTTCTTTCGCTCGTCGAATGAGTTCCGATGTAAGATATTCTATGAAATAACTTCCCGCCATCGGATCGACGGTCTCCGCCATGCCAGATTCATACGCAAGAATTTGCTGCGTTCGTAGAGCGGTTCGCGCGGCATCTTCGGTCGGCAGAGCAAGTGCTTCGTCCTTGCCATTGGTATGGAGCGACTGCGTTCCGCCAAGTATTGCCGCCATCGCTTCGACCGTCGTTCGGACGATATTGTTCTCGATCTGCTGCGCGGTGAGCGTCGAGCCTGCAGTTTGTGAATGAAACCGGAGTTTCATCGATTCCACATTCCTCGCATGAAACCGATCCCGCATAATTTCCGCCCAGAGCGTTCGCGCGGCGCGGAATTTCGCAATCTCCTCGAAAAAATTCGAGTGCGAATTGAAAAAGAAGGAGAGCCGTGGCGCGAACCGATCAATATTGAGGCCCGCATCGAGCGCGGCCTGAACATAGGCGATACCGTTCGAAAGCGTGAGCGCCATTTCTTCGAGGGCCGTCGCGCCGGCTTCGCGAATGTGATAGCCGGAGATGGAAATCGTATTCCACGCTGGCAATTCCTCGGCACACCAGCGAAATATATCGGTCACGATGCGCATGGAGGGCGCGGGCGGATAAATATAGGTTCCACGCGCGGCATATTCTTTTAAAATATCATTCTGGACCGTTCCCGAAAGCTTCTTCAAATCCGCGCCCTGTTTTTTTGCTTTCGCGACGTAGAGCGCAAGAAGAATCGCGGCAGTCGCATTGATTGTCATCGAAGTAGAAATGCCGGACATCTCGATGCCATCGAAGAGCACATCGAAATCTTCGATGGAGTCGATGGCAACGCCGACGCGCCCGACTTCGCCGGAAGCCATCGTGTGATCGGAGTCATAGCCGATCTGCGTCGGCAAATCGAAGGCGATGGAAAGCCCCGTCGAGCCGGAAGCGAGAAGATATTTATACCGCTCGTTCGACTCGCGTGCGCTGCCGAATCCGGCGTATTGCCGCATCGTCCATAGCCGGGCGCGGTACATTTCGGGATAAATCCCCCGAGTAAAAGGAAACTGGCCTGGCTCGGCTATCTCCCCTTCCTTAAGAAGGAGGGGGCTGGGGGGTGGTTGATCTGGAGTGGGGTAAACACGAGCTACCGGTATCCCCGAACTCGTCTCGAATTTCTCTTTGCGTAATGCCATACTACAAAAATACGGGGAGAACTGTCGCTCCCCTTCCAAGATGGAATGTTTTAGGCACGGCTTTGGCACTATGGATGAGGTTATGAAGCACCCCGCAATCCGGCTTTCCATTATGGCGATTATCACCGCCGGGTCGCTCTATCTTGCATTTCGTGGGGTGAATTTCAACAGTCTGCTCGCCGAACTGGAAAAAACGAATATCGCGCTCATTCTCGCTGGCGTTGCGCTGCTGTTTTGCTCGCATCTCTGCCGGGCCTGGCGATGGACGGTCATTTGCCGGCCCATGAAAGTTGGCACAAGCGTCCTCACGGGATTCCGAGCAATCCTCGCCGCTTACGCAATGAATAACGTGATTCCACGCTCCGGCGAACTCGTGCGCCCCTATATTTTCGCGAAGCATGAAAAAGTCTTTATGAGCGGCACGATCGCAACGATTTTAATCGAGCGCGTTGCCGATCTCGTGGCCAACATCCTCGTCATCATGTTGGCGCTCGTGATTTTTCCGCGCGAGATCGCGAATGGGTTCCCAACCATTTCCGGCTCGCTCGGCTGGATCGTCATGGCACTCATCGTCATTCTCGCCCTCGTTATCATCATGATTTTTAGCGCCGGTAAAACAGAGCGCGGGCTCCACCGGCTGGCGGCCAAATGGCCGGAGAAAATCAAAAAGCCCGTCTATCGCGCAGCATCCGAATTCGCGAGCGGCCTGCGCGGCGTTCGCGCGAGCGGCGCGCTGCCCGTCGTCATTGGAACGATTGGCATCTGGATTTTTTACGTGCTCAGTATGTATGCGTGGCTCTTCGCGTTTCCGGATCGCTCGCTCGCGATGGTGGGAATTATTGGCGCGTTCTTCCTGCGTGTCGTTTCCGGTATTGCGTTCCTCGTTCCCACTCCCGGCGGAGTGGGATCGTATCATTATTTTATCAGCCAGGCGCTCTTTCGTATTTTCAACGTGCCGCTGGCCTCCGCGATTGCGTATGCGACCGTAACGCATGCGGCCTTCGATCTTCTCACCACCATCCTGGGTCTTACCTTCGTGGCCAGCGAAGGCATCACCTTCAAGAACTTCGGTGAAGTCCTTCGCGCCTCCGAAGACCGCTCGCCGGAAGAACTGGCCAAAGCGCTCGGGGAAAGCCCTGAGGCCTTAGTGCTAAGTACCGTGCCAGATTCCTCCACCGAAAGCATAGAGCACCTGGCAGAAAAAACTTAGCACCTAGCACTTCGAATCATGCTGAAGCACCCAGCCTTTCGTTATGCGCTCGCCATTCTCATTGGCGGCGGCGCGCTGTATCTTGCCTTCCACCGGCAGCACTTGCACCGGCTCGCGGAAGATCTCGAAGGCGCGAATCTGTTCGTCATTGTCGCCGGAACGCTCGTGATGTTTTTGTCGCATCTCGTCCGGGCCTGGCGATATAAAATGTTCCTGCGACCCATCGCGCCGCATACGCGATTGTCCTCCGCGTTTCGCGCACTCATCGCGGGATATGCGACGAATAATTTCCTTCCGCGCGGTGGCGATATTGTGCGCCCCGTTCTCTTCTCGAAGCGCGAAAACATTCCGATCAGTTCTTCGGTCGCCGTGATGCTCATCGAACGGCTGGCGGATTTCATTGGCCTCACCGCGCTGCTCGGCATCACGATCTTCGCTTTTCGCGCTAAACTTTCGGTGGAATTTCCTGCCATCGAACTATTCTGGCTGCCTATCGCCGCGCTGCTTGGCCTCCTTTGCATCTTCGCCGTGCTCATTCTGTTTAGCGAAAAAAAGACGCGCCGCGTTATTGAATTCCTCGCCCGGGCACTCCCGAAGCGATTCCGCGGCGCAATCGAACGCGGCGCCGCGCGCACCGAGGAGGGACTGCGCGGCGTTCGCACCGGATCGGCCGTGCCGGCTATCGTTGGAACCTTCGGAATTTCGGCACTCTACACCGCTTCGATGTTCGTTTCGACGCTCGCTTTTCGCGGTACGGGTCTCATGCACGTCGGAATCGTCGGCTGTTTTCTGCTCCAGTCCATGTCGGGCATCGCGTTTATCCTTCCGTCGCCCGGCGGGACAGGAACCTATCATTTCCTCATCAGCCAGGCGCTGGCGGTAATGTTCGGCGTTCCCCCGGCCCTCGCCATCGCATTCGCCACGCTCACCCACGCCTCGAATTATCTGCTCACGACCGTCGTAGGAATTCTTTTTATGATGGCGGATGGGATCTCGCTTACAAGTGTAAGAAAAGTAAAAGTACCGGTGGCCGCGCAGACTAACGACGCGCCAGAAATAATTCGCACAACAGCGCGCTAAAAAACGATCGCTACGCGATGTAAAAAAAGATCCACTATGGCCTAATGACTCGCTGCTGAAGGTTCGGGAGTAGCTGCGGGTAGTCCTTTATCGAAAATCGCTTTTTGCTTGTTTAGCTCGTCCAGGAGTTTCTTATCCTTGATCGGATCGATCATCGCGATCGCACTGGCTTCGGTCTGCGATGCTTCGGAAGCTTTCCCCTGCTTGAAGAGAATATCGGCGCGCGTATCGATCGCGCTCGCTTTTTCCTCGGGCGAGGAGGCCAGAGCCTCCGCGCGTTTGGAATATTCCATCGCGCGGTCGAGCACGGCGGAGTGCTGTGCCGCGGCCCAGGCGAAGAAATTGAACGAGGCACCATCTTCGGGGTGGGACATCGCCCACCGGTCGATGCGGCGCGCGGCGTTCTCCGGCTGCTGGGAATTGAAATCGTTCCGAATGAGCAGCATGTTCGCCTGGTTGGCATCGACCTCGTTCGGAAAAACGCGGAGCGCGCTATCGAGAATGCGTTCCTGCTCGTCCCCGGAAGAAAGAAAACCGACGGCATACAGCGCCTCGGCATTATTACCACCTTTGTTTTGTGGATCGAGGGCCAGCACTCTTTTAAATGCCGCCACGGATTTTGCAGTCTCGTTATGTTCGGCGTAGTAATTTCCGGCCGTGAACCATTTCTTCGGATCGGCCGTCGAGGTTGCGCTTTCCACTTCGTTGATAACCGCTTTCGATCCGCCGGAAGCCGCTAACTCGAGCGATTGCGCGAAGCGCACCGCGTCCTCATAGCCGACCACGCGATCGATTTCCTTGCCGCCCTCGTCGAAAAAGATGATCGTCGGATACCCGTTGATGCCATATTTTTTCGCAAGCTCGATGCCCTCGCCTTTTTCCGCATCGATCTTCACCGGAATAAACTTCGCATCCGTAATCTTCGTGACGTTCGCATCGGTGTAGGTATTTTTGTCCAGCACTTTGCACCATCCGCACCAGGTCGTATAAAAATCGACCATGATCACCTTATGCTCTTTCGCGGCGGCCTGCTTCGCTTCCTCGAACGAAACGTTTCGAAAATGGACTTCCGCGCTCGCCAGGTTCGTTATCATACCAAGCGCCAGTGTGATGACTGCTATCTTAATTTTCATACGTGCCATAAAAAATTTCTCTAAACAATTTATTTCTCCCAATGAAATTTGACCGTCTCGGTGCGTGGACCGTCGGACAGCCTTGCAAAGTAATCGCCGGAGGCCAGCGCGCCGGCCGGGATCACCGAAAGCGCGCTGCCGTGGTTCAACGAGAGTTCGCTCATGCTTCGCCCCAGCACATCCACGATTTCAAGTCCCGCGCCATTCGTAACGATAGGGGCATAGGTTAGTTTCAGCGCGCCCGGTTCCATGAAAACGCGAAGCGGCTCTTCGATTGCGCCATTCTCGGCCACGGCCGCATTCGCGCTATGGAACATCGTAAATTGTGATATGGGAATCGCTTCCTGATCAAAATAGAGCGCGTCGATAGCATGAGGAAGCTGCGCGGTGAAGGTTTGACTTCGCGAATTATTGATGAAGCTAAGTTTGGTCGAGTCCGTGCCTTGCACTGCCCAGAATGTGAGCGGCATTAGGTAGTGATCGGTCGAGTCCTGGGATTGATCGACCTTTACCGTCAGAAGATTATTTTGATCCACCGACCACGTGAACTTATAAATCGGATAATCGGGCTGGAAGATCCATTCATTGATGAAATCCTTCAAGTCAATCGGGGAACGCGCGCTATCCCGCTGTTCGATAAAATCGCGGAATTGAAACGTATTCGCGGTAGTGTAAGCGAAGGCACTCGAATAATCCCGCAGTGTATTAAAGAAGATCGTGTCGCCCAATACGCGCCGAAGCGTGTGCAGCACGCAGCCCGGTTTATAATAGACGAGCGGCACGTAGCGATAGAACATTTGATCGACCGGCGGATTATAGGTCGGAGCATTATTTACCATGGTAGGATCCGGAGGATGAAAATAGGAATACGCGTATTTCTGAATTACGTATTCATACGCATCGTACCCGTGCGCAGCCTCTTCCCACAGCGCCTCTCCGAGCGTTGCAAATCCTTCGTTCAGCCAAATATCCGCCCAGGTCTCGCAGGTTGTTTTGTCGCCAAACCATTGGTGAAATAGTTCGTGCGCGATTACATCCTCCTGATTGCCATGCAGGATCGAACGGTCGATCGAGGTCATCGTCTGATGTTCCATTCCTCCATATCCGTAGGGTTGCAACGGCACTTGGCCATACTGCTTGAACGGATATTCGCCGAATAATCGCGAATCGTTCGCAATCATTTTCGGAGTATTCCGGAACGCATAATGAGCATTGTGCGCGATTCCGGTCGTGTCGCTCGCATAAAAATCCGGAGGCCATGCAAAATAGACTACCGGCACGCTGTCATTCGGGTTCGAAAGCCGGTGATAATAATCTTGCCACGTCATCCATTTGCTGGCATCGCCGCACATGAGATAGGTCGCAATGGGCCGGTCGCTCACCCAATTGAATGTGAGGGAGCCATCGGCATTCGTATCGACCGATTGCAGCATGCCGTTCGATTGAGCGCTGTATCCCGCCGGGACGATAATGCTGATCGCGGAATTCGCTTTTTCGTACGGCGCATCATTGCACGGCATCCACTTCCGAGCATCCGAAGGCTCGCTCATCGTGTACGCGAGGCTTTCTTCGACAAACACGGAGTCGTTGGGCGGGTTGACTCCGACTAAGTACCCCTTCGGATAAAAATACATCCCATCGTCCGTGGCCGAATTACGGGTGTAGTACACATCGAGCGTAAGCGAGGTGCCAACTTGCCGCTCAGCCGGAGTGAGGGGAACCGAGACCGTATCGGCGACCGGCTCTGGCGTTGGAATCAACTCGCCGCCGATCTTGACGGAATCGATCCGCATCTCGGCGGCGTCGAGCACAATGGCGGAAGTGGTGTCGATCAAGGTTACAGCAATTTGGTTGTGTCCGCTGAAAATCTGCGTTTGATTTTGGAAAACGGGCCGCCAGTCCATCGTCAAACTATAGGAAGTTACATCGTAAGGCCTTCGCGAAGAAGGCGCGGGCGTCTGGGCAAGGATGGTGAGCGGGAAAAACGAGAGGAGCGCGGCGAGTGCCAATTTTATTCGCATAATTTTATAACACCGAGCATCCGCAAAAGAAATTCGGTATTTTCTTAATTTCGAGCCAATCCACAACACATGACCGATCGCGTAATCTCGTATTGATTTTATATAAAACGAAAGCACCGGGTTTGCCCTCCCGGTGCTTGCTGTGAGAAGCTTTATAGCTTCAGGTGGAGTCTATAGTTTAGTTTGCCAAAGCAGAGTCATTACAAATAATCGTGCCAAATGTAAAATCGCCCAATTAGCCCTACTTTTGCCTATTGAAAAGTCTTTAGGTGTCGTATAATGAGAATCTTTCACGTTATCGTCTCAAAATCATACAAGTCGCGATTATGATTTTCTCAAAATCGTACAGTATTTAATGGTTTTCAGTCTCAAAATCGTACAAGTATCAATGGCTGATTTCGACCGTTCTAACTTGCCCCCCACTTCGGATAAGGTACACGCCAGCGGGCAATCCCCTTACGTCTATCGCGGCCTGATTTCCTTGTGCTCGAGCGATCGACACCTGCCGGCCCAGCATATCATAGAGCGTTACGCTCCCGGCCGCGTTCCATAAATAAAGTGTATGGTTCGCAGGATTAGGGAAGGCTTCGATCTCGCTCGAAGGCGCGGCCTGATCGCGTACCGCCAACGTGCCGAGGGTGCCCACACGGTAATTCGAAATGAGGCTTCTCGCAACTTGAAGCATGTTCGCGGAATCGCCCGGCGTGAGCGCAGGCCCGGTTGCCGGCTGAACGTAAAGTGCATAATCGAAATACACCGTGTCGCCCGGAACAAGGGGAGTTTGGCTAAGGCTGGACATCAGGATGCGCGCATCGCCGACCTTGCTGAGGGCCGTATCGTGCCGCGGCTCGGTGAGGAACGCATAGCGATCGGAATCGGTCACGGGATCTTCCAAAATATCCCAATAGCGGAGCGAGTTAATACCAGGATCGAACCGGCCGGTGCCATGCTGGCCGGCGAGGACCATTACGCCAAGCAGCGGATCGGTCGTGCTTCGATCGGTGAAAAAAACAGTGGCGCTCGTTCCTTCGTCCTGCACCCCTTTCGTTCGGTCGTCGCCAGGATAATTAATATCGCCATCGACCACCAGGGCGACCACGGGGTCGAAAATCGTATCGTTGGCAATCGTATTATTCCCAGAATAAATAATCTCGTTTTGCACGATGACGACATTGGCAAGCAATCCGCTCCGCCAGAAACTCGCCTGCGTTCGCACTTCGAGTCCGAATGGATCGGTAATGCTATCGGGATCGGAGTCTTTGTAGATCAGGAACATATCCTCATCGCCAAAGACGGCTTTCGGACCAGCGGCATCGCGTAATGTGGTATCGTCGATGTACGCAGTCTTTCCATTCACGATTCGGAGGGGCCACGGTGGCCCGACGGGATCGTCCGAACGATAGATGCGGTATTTATCCCGCGCCGTAGGCGACGTATCGGTTGCCGCGCCATCGTAGACCAAGCTGCCGGGCGCGAATTCTGATAGAGCGGAATCGGGTTTGTAGGAGTACTCCGTGTGCGGCACGAGCAGCATCGTCGACGATGCGCCCGAACGCTTCCGAAGCCCACCAACCCACAGCCCCGCGCCAAACACAACGGTATCGAATCTTCCGCGTCCCGTCCAAAGTCCTCCCGCTCCCAATCCGAAGAGCGAGGGATGGTTGGAATCGCTCTGGTTGAATAGCGAGCCGGTGTTATTCAAATACCCAATCCAGTTCCCAACGCTGTTCGACCGGCGCATAATCAAATCCTGGGCGCGAAGGGAAGGTATGAAGTATGAAGAATGAAGTATGAAGACAAGCGAGCAGATTCCGGCAAAGATGCTCAACTTCGGAAAGGAATATCGATGGAAGCTTTTTGGAGTTGCAATCATCCCTATTTCATTCTTCATAATTCATACTTCATAATTGCCCGATCACATCCATCCATTTTTCCGGTACCATTCGGTCGTGTCCTTAATTCCATCTTCCAGCGAAATAGATTGATGGTAACCAATTTCGCGCTTCGCCTTTTCCACGCTGCAGGTCCAATTCGCCTGCACCATATCGCGCCCTTTTTCCCAGTTGAGCACGCTCGGCTTGGAACGAAACATCGAGAAAAATTCCGAGAATCCGGCGACCGAATAGACCAGCGCATGGGGAAGCTTCACCGTCAAACCGCGCCGTTTCAAAATCTCGGCGGTAAGATCGCTCACCTCGCGCCAGGTATAATGCTGCTCGCCGCCGATAAAATAGGTCTGGTTTTTTGCCTCATCCTTTTCGACCGCCAGCAGCACCGCATTCGCCGCGTCCGAAACGTGGGCGAGATTGATCGACTTATCTCTCATGCCAATGAGCGGCTTGAGGCCTTTATCGACGGTCTGGAAAAAAGTGAGGATTGCCGTGTCCCGAGGGCCGTAGATCGCGGCAAGCCGAAGAATCGTTACCGGAAAATCCTGCCGCGCCCGCTCGCATTCTTCTTCCGCCGCGCGTTTCGATTTGCCGTAGGTCGTGATCGGATGCGGCGGCGTAAGTTCCGTCACCGGCTGGCCATCGAGCGAGGGGCCGATCGCCGTCTGGCTCGAACACTGCACGAACCGCGAAAGCCCCGGATTGAACCGCCGCGCCGCTTCCAGCAAATTGCGCGTCGGGAGCAAATTACCGTCGTAAAAACCCTGCCGGTTTTTCGCCGCCGTCACGCCGCCTACGTGGACGATGGCATTCACATTTTCCACGGATGCTCGGAGCGAATCGACATCCATCAAATTCGCGCGGACGATCTCGATCGGCTTGCCATGCAGCCATTCGTCGCTCGATTTCTCTCGGAGTAGCGCCCGGACTTCATGCCCAGCCTCCAGGAGCCGGTCCGCAATATGCGAACCGACAAATCCGGACGCGCCGGTTACAAGAATTTTCATGCGGAATAATGCGGAATAATATAGTTTCGGAAGCAACCACCCCTGAGACGCAAAAACGAGCTATCTAATTCCCATGCCCTATCAAACTCTATATTCACACAGCATGAACAAGGATAAATGTACCGGTGCGTAACAATCGCTATTCATATTCAGTAGAGAATATCATTAACTTATGCGAAGCTTATGGCTCGCCCTTGGTTTCGCGGAATCAACCTCAACTAATAAAAATAGCAACACTATGAAAAAACTCACGATGATCCTCCTCGCCGCCGGCGCGATTGCATTCGGAACGTATGCCGCAACGGCTGGCGCTCGACATTTCTCGCCCGAAAAGCGAGTCGAGCATCTTAAAAAGACGCTGAACCTTTCGGACGCGCAGGCCGCGCAAATAACGACCATCTTTAAGGAACATCAGCCGGAAATGAAAGCCGACCGGGATGCGGCCAGGGCCGCGGCCAAAGGCTCGGATGCAAAGAAGGCTGCGTTCCAAAAAATGCGCGCGGACCGCGCGGCGCTTCAGGCGCAAATCACTCCCGTTCTTACCGCCGATCAACAGGTGAAATGGAATCAAATGATGGCTAAACACGAGCATGAGCACGACAAAGATGGCTCCGAGGCTGCTCCCGCGCAAAAGTAAGCGGAGCAGTGGCGAGTGGCGAACGAAGATTTGAAAAATCCTATTAGGTTCGCCAATGACCGTTCATGCTCGGCACTCGCCACTCGCCACTCGCCGTTCGAAGGGCCGGCTCGCCATTGTCACACAGGATCCCGCCAACTATGGCGGCGTGCTACGTCTTGCCGAATATCTTTACCGCCGGAGTGAGGCCATTGGCCTCGAACCCACGCTCCTTCATTATGGGCGCTACGATGCCCATGCCGATCTGCACGCATCCTTTGCCAATGTGCTTCGCGGTGAAATAAATCTGGTTCCGAAAACAACGTCCTACACCTTTCGTGGGATGAGCGCTCTTGCCATCGGCGCTACGCTTCCGGAGTGGGAACCGAACCGTTTGCGGTCGAACAAAGCATGGCGCCAGGCCCTGGCGGAGTTCGATGCCTGGCTACTCGTAACCGGTTCCGCGCAAACCGGACTGCCGCTGGTGCAGTGTGGGAAACCTTTTGTTGCGTGGATCTCCTCGACAGTCGCGCACGACCGCCGTTCCCGGCTGGTCCAAGCCACGGTAACCAATTGGATCGAGCGGCTGGGATTGCATTCCATTCTTCGCGCGGAGAAACAGGTATTGCTCGGCGCTTCGCGATTGCTCGCCGTGAGCGACGATACTGCACACCACGTTGCGGCAAGTGCGGAAAAGAAGGTGGAAGTCTGGCCCTATCCGGTGGATACGTCGAAATTTCAGCCCTCTGGAGGAGGAGAGACTCCCGATCGGTTGCATCGATTTCTTTTCGTAGGGCGTGCGAACGATCCACGGAAGCGGGTGGAGCTTTTTCTTGCCGCCTGCGAGGAACTTCAGCGAATCCGGCCCGATCTGCCTTTCGAAGGCACGGTCGTTTCCGTGGATCTCCCGATTCGAGCAAATCCAGCGTTCACGATTCAGCACATTGCGCGCGCGGGGCAGGGTGAATTGATAGCACTCTACCGAGCCTCGACCGCGCTCGTGGTGACGAGCGAACAGGAGGGGCTGGGCATCGCGGCGATGGAGGCCATGGCCTGCGGGCTTCCCGTGATCTCCACGCGATGCGGCGGGCCGGAGACTTTTTTGGAGGATGGGAAAAATGGATTTCTCGTCGAGGACACTCCGCCAGCAATCGCGCGGCGCATGAATGAACTTTCGAGCGATGACGCGCTTCGCCGCGAGTTCGGGGCCGCCGCGCGAGAGCGAATCGAAATGAATTTTAGCGAGCAGGTATGGAATCCGAGGTTCGAGGAGATGCTACAAAAGTATGCCGAAATCAGTTAAATAAGCGAACCCAAACCGCTCCCATGGCGTTTGCTCCCGTCCTGCGTTGTAGCAGGCGGGAATGAAGGGATTTTTTAGGTTATATTATGGCAAAACAACAAACATTTGGAGACAAATTAAAAAAGCAGACGCACGAGCGCGTCGAATTCGTGCCACAGCTTGGAAAAAACGCGAAATTAAGCCCCGTGCGGCTTATCGGAGTTTCGAAAAGCGCGACGGGATATAAATTCGAAGACCGCATCGCACGCTTGGCCGAACCCGAAGGCGGCGGAGAAGCGATCATCATCTGAACAATGATGAATTATGAATTTTGAATGATGAAGTTATAGGATTTTCTTCATAATTCATCATTCATAATTGCCCAATGAGGATCGTTTCTCTTCTTCCCAGCGCCACGGAGATATGCTTCGCGCTGGGACTTGGCGAGGAATTGGTCGGGGTTACGCATGAATGCGATTATCCCGCCGAGGCGCTGACGAAACCTAAGGTCACTACTTCCTCGGCCCACGAAGGGCTTTCGAGCCGCGAAATCGACTCGCTCGTTCGTTCACAATTGCAGAATGGCGACTCGCTTTATTCTCTCGATGCCCAAAAACTCGAGGAATTAAAGCCGGATTTAATCCTGACCCAGCAGCTTTGTACGGTCTGCGCCGTTTCCGTCGATACAGTCCGCTCGATAGCGGCCGGACTCAGCACGCGACCCCAGGTGGTCAGTCTGGAGCCGCGGATGATGAGCGAGGTATTTGCGACGTTTCGGCGGGTCGCGCAATTATGTGGGAAAATCGAGGAATGCGCGGCGCGAATTGCCGCCCTCGAAGCGCGATACCGTTCTGTTGGCCGGCTCGTGCAGGAATTGCACCGGCCCCGCGTTATTATGCTGGAATGGATCGATCCGCCGTTTTTATGCGGTCATTGGATTCCGCAAATCATCGCGATGGCGGGTGGCAAGAATCCCATCGGTGAAGGGCGGTATGGGCTATTTTTTCGCAGGCCGTCGAAGGAAATTACCTGGGGCGAGGTGCTCCATGCCCGCCCGGATGTTCTCATTGTAGCCGCGTGCGGCTTTGGGATCGAGCGCCAAAAACAGGAGCTCGAAATTATTGTGCGCGAAATGGGGTTGCACGGCTCCGCTCGCGAAAGCATGGGTGCTCCCAAGCTTTATATTTGCGATGGTTCGCATTACTTTTCCCGGCCCGGGCCGAGATTAGTCGATACCACGGAAATGCTCGGGATGATATTGCATCCGGAACTCGCAGTGGAATTCGGATCGAAGTTTCAAACAGGTTTAGATTACGAACAGATAGAATATGGCTCAACAACGTACGACCGCTACTGGCAGCCGGAATGGCCAAGGGAGGCCTAACAGCCGCGACCCCCGCGGCCAGCAGGGGAACAACAATGCCGGCGGCTACGGCCGCAATCAGCAGAACCAGCGCGACCCGCTTCGGAAGAAGCCGAATCCGCTCAAGGTTCGGGATATTACCTATCTCGATTACCGGGATATCCGAATCCTCGAACGCTTTTTGAACGATCGCGGAAAGCTGCTGCCAAACCGGATTACCGCCGTAACCGCGAAGGAACAGCGGACGCTGGAGCAGGCCGTGAAGCACGCGCGGCATCTCGCGCTCGTGCCCTTTGTAGCCGAAGGAATGAAATAATGAATCAGGACGTGCGCAGCACGTCCTTACGATGACAAAATATCACTTTTCATACGAACTACAATGTCACGAGTTTGCGAATTAACCGGAGCACGGACCCACGCGGGCAACCACGTATCGCACGCGGTCAACCGCACGAAGAAACGAATTCTTCCCAACCTTCAGACCAAGCGAATTTGGGATGAATCGGCCGGTGCCTTCGTGACGGTCCGCGCTACCGCGCGCGCCATCCGAACGCTCGATAAAAAAGGCCTGCGGGCCATGCGGGCGGGTAAGTAAGGTTTTTTGGATTGTTCATGGCGCGCGCACCGTTCGGTGCGCGCGCTTTATGTTTTTATATGGCTATCGCGTCGCTTAAACCCATTGAATTATTTTTTCGGAGAGCATTTCTCCGGGGTTTGGAGCTTATGGGACGCAGGGGACGAATGCGTCCGACTTCTGAATTGCTGATTCCGGAATCGCCATCGATTTTACTTTTGCGGCAAGACCGGCTGGGCGATGTTCTGATGAGCACGTTTTTTCTTATTGCGCTTCACGAGCGATTTCCAAAATCTCGCATCGCGATGTTGCTCGGAAAAAATAATACCGGCGTCATTCCGCTGCTGCCGGTTCCTTGCGAGACCTTCGTGTACAGAAAGCGGTTGATTCCCGATCTGAAGATGCTGCGAGAAATCCGGAGGGAAAAGTTCGATGTCGCTCTCGACCTGACGGATAAAGCTTCGGTCACGTCCTCGATACTTTTAAGCCGAATTCGCGCGAAAGTCAGCATTGGCGTTGCAAAGGAAAATAGCGTCGTTTACGATATTACCGTTCCCCGCCCAAGCCAGACGGAAGTTCATATTACCGAGCGCGTCGCGGAACTGCTCCGGCCCTTTGGGATCGATCCCAAAACGGTTGACAAGCGGCCCCGTCTTCGGCTAAACGCCATGCGACAAATGGGACGGATAGGACTAAATGTATCTTCTCGAACAGAAGACCGCTCCGCCCCACCTGCCGCAAGCGCTGACATAGCGAAAGGCGTTTTGGAATTGGGATTTTCCGAAGTGCTTGTTTTCGCCGCGCCGCATGACCGCGCGCGCGGCGAGGAAACTGTCCGGCTGGCTGGCGACACGCGCGTTCATTTTGCGGAAGAGATGCCAACCTTCGCAGAATTCGCGGAGCAAATCGCCACCTGCGAATATCTCATCACGGCCGACACCTCCGTTATTCAAATCGCGGCCGCGGCGGGTATTCCGATGGTCCTGATGTTTCGGCCCATGTACGATGAGCATCCGTGGACACCCGTCGGCATTCCATTCGAACTCTATACGCAATATCCCGCGCTCGCGGCACTCGAACCACAGCCGGTGCTCCTGCTGTTCAAAAAGCTTATGGGAACAATTATGAATGATGCCGGATGAATTAGAAAAAAGCGATTTATTTTCATCATTCATCATTCATAATTCATCATTGCCTTAAAGTATGCTATTCCGACTCTACCGCCGCCTTCTTCCGTTCGCGAAACCCTATCGCGGGAAGATGGTCGTCTCGTCGATTTTTAATATTCTTAGTAATTTCGTCGGAAGTGTAAACATGCTGGCCCTGCTGCCGATCGTCGCCATTGTCATCGGCGAATCGAACACTTCTCTGGGAGGCAGCGTAAAAGGCGGCGCGGCCTGGTTGCAGAAATTCAGCAATCTTTTTATTGTTCATGGAGCGAGTGGCGCGATCGATCAAACCGGCTCGCTCTTTCGGATCGCTATTTTTGTATTGGGTACCTACCTGCTGAAGAATATCTTCCAATATGCGAGTGGATATATGATGGCGGTTGTCGAAAGCGGTATGTCCCGGAGTCTTCGCGATGCGGTATTCGAAAAACTCTCCACGCTTTCGCTCGATTATTATTACGACCGCAAATCCGGCCAGCTCCTGAGCCGCCTGACGAACGATGTGAACTCCGTTAACAGCACGCTTTCCTCGAGCATTATGACGCTGATCGGCCAGCCGGTACAGTTCGCCGTGTTTTTGACGGGGATGATCATCATCAATGTGAAGATGACGATTATCTCGCTCTTCATCGCCGCGTTGAGCCTGTATTTGGTGCGGTTATTCCGAACGACGATCAAAACGATGGCGCACCGGCTGCAACATTTGCAGGGCGATATTCTGAGCGTCGCGCAGGAAATGATCTCCGGTGTCAAAGTAGTGAAATCGTTTGGGATGGAACGCTACGAGGTGCGCCGGTTCAAGACCGAAACGGAAAAGCATTATAACGGCACCCGGCGTATCGCGCGCGTTCGGCTCCTCACCAGCCCGCTCAATGAAATGCTGGCGGTGCTGGGGTTCATCGGCATTCTTTGGTTCGGCGGCGGAGAAGTATTCGCGGGCCACATGACCGGCGCCTTTTTAATTTATTTCCTGGTCGCGCTCATTCAACTCATGCAACCGGTCCGCAATATCAGCGATTTGAATACGCGCCTCTATGAAGGCTCCGCCGCCGCCGAAAATCTTTTCGCCATTTTGGATGCCGAGCCGAGCGTCAAGCCGGGTGTGGAGAAAGCTTCGAGAATCATCGAGCAGCCGATTGTTTTCGACGATGTGAGCTTTCACTATCAATCCGTTACCGAGAATGCGGTCGATCATCTCGATTTGGAAATTTATCCGAATGAAGTGCTCGCGCTCGTTGGGCCGAGCGGCGCGGGGAAGACGACCCTCGTCGATCTGCTCGTCCGCTTTTACGATCCGACTTCGGGAAGAATTATGCTCGGCGGACGCGACATTCGCGACTACGAATTCGAAAGCCTTCGCGCGCTTTTTGGAATCGTTACGCAGGACACGCTGCTCTTCCACGATACTATCCTGAATAATATCGCGTATGGAAATCGCGACGCCTCGACGCAAATGATATTCGAGGCCGCCAAAGCCGCCAACGCGCACAACTTCATTCTGCAAATGCCGGATGGCTATGATACCCTCGCCGGCGACCGCGGCGTCCGGCTCTCCGGCGGACAGCGCCAGCGCATTGCCATCGCGCGTGCGCTGCTGAAAGACCCGCCAATTCTCATATTCGACGAAGCCACAAGCGCGCTCGATACCGAAAGCGAAATGCTCGTGCAGGAAGCGATCCAAAATTTACTGCATCATCGAACCGCCGTCGTGATCGCGCATCGCCTTTCGACCATCCAGCAAGCCGACCGCATTGCCGTCATGGACAAAGGCCGCATTGTCGAAATGGGAAGCCACAACGAATTGCTTTCGCAGAAGGATGGACTCTATCACCGGCTTTACACGATTCAATCGCGCGCGGGGACGGAATCAGTGGCAACGATTTAACTATGAACACATCCATCTCGTCCACGGGGCTGATCGTCCCAAACGAACCGCCACAACGTCCTCGGCTGAAGGGCTGTATTGTCAAATACGAAGACTGCTTCACGCCGATGTATTATTATTGGTCGGCTCGGCTCGGGATGGGAACCTACCCTTCTCGAAAGCAATGGGAAGATGTCGTGATCGTCCAGGCACTGTGGGAACGAGGCTGCCTTGCTGCCGGCAAGATGGCCGTTGGTTTTGGCGTTGGTAAAGAACGCATGGCCGCGCTGTTTGCCAGCTACGGCTGCAAGGTCTTGGCGACCGATCAAGTACTCACTCCGGAGTCGAAGATTGCATGGCAGGAGAGCAACCAATTGT
>Ga0307373_10004921_pt1 | contig 22179 bp, 51 predicted proteins | sample OX2MG_FD_202534 | JGI IMG/M metagenome (GOLD analysis project Ga0307373, IMG submission 202534) | Soil microbial communities from Risofladan, Vaasa, Finland - OX-2 | ecosystem: Environmental > Terrestrial > Soil > Coastal area > Acid sulfate soil | place: Finland: Risofladan, Vaasa | collected... | reverse complement strand
CCTAAAGGCGCGGGGGTTCTTCTTTCAACCAGCCTACTTGCCCGTTTTCAGTGTCTGAGAACGAGTAGGGGTAGATTGTCCAGAAGCGTTACGTACACTCGCGGGTGTACCCGTTGCCGAATGCCCTTCGGTACGGTCTGCCCTGGCTAAAATGTTGATGGCGGCATTGTGGTCACGGTCAAGCACCAGCCCACAAGCAGTACAGAGGTGTGTTCTGACTGAGAGGCTTTTCTTGAGACGTGTGCCACACGCTGAGCAATCCTGGCTTGTGAAAGCTGGCTCTACCGCGATAACCGGGATGTTGTGCACCCGTCCATAGTAGCACAGCCACATCAGGAAGCGCCCCCATGCGGCATCACTGATGCTCTTTGAAGTCGCGTGGTTTTTTACGAGGTTGCGTATCTGAAGGTTCTCATAGGCAATCAAATCGTGAGATGTGATGAGCGTGCTTGCCGTTTTACGGGCAAAGTCTTCACGCTGCCTCTGTACTTTCAGATAGCCTTGTGCCAGTACCTTACGGGCTTTTTTGCGGTTCTGCGACCCTTTTTTCTTGCGCGAAAGCCGCCGATGCAAGGTCTTCAATCGCTTTTCCGCTTTTCTCAGATGGCGGGGATTGGCTATGGTATTGCCCGAACTGTCGGTCAAGAATTCCTTGAGGCCCATATCAATACCGGCGTGTTTGCCAGTAGGAATGTGCTTGATCGTGCGTTCTGCTTGTACGGCAAACTGGCAATAGTAGCCATCGGCCCGTCCAACGATGCGTACCCGCTTGATGTGCTTGATAGGGAACGCTTCAATGCGTTGATTCTTGCTGCCTATCAAGCGTAGCCGTCCGATCCCACAGCCATCAGTGAAGCTGATATGCTTGCCATCAGCTTCCACCTTCCAACCCGTCTGTTTGTACTCGACTGAGCGGTTGTCATGCTGAAAACGCGGATAGCCCTTCTTCCCTGGCTGGTGATTTTTGCAGTTCTCATAGAAACGGGAGATAGCGAACCACGCCCGGTCTGCCGCCGCCTGACGGGCCTGGGAGTTGAGCGCGGCGGCAAAGGGGAAGGTGTGGGCAAGCACCGCGCAATAGCATTGGAGGTCATTGCGGGTGGTGCCGTGAGTATCGGCCCACAGGCGCACGGCCTTATTGCGGATGAACTGCGTTATCCGTATCGCCTCATCAATAGCGGCATATTGCGCGGTGTTGCCATGGACCTTGTACTCAAAAATCAGCACTGCGCTTGCCTTTCCCTCTCATTTCTGCTATACTGATTATACTACAGAATAGCGTAGTATGTCAAGCAATGGAGGTGTATAGTATGCCCAAAGCCCGAACGAACATCTACATCACCCAACGGCAAAGAAAACAACTGGAAAAGCGGAGTCAAGAGGAAGATTTGCCGATGGCTGAAATCATCCGGCGTGCGCTTGACAGCTATCTGGCGTGGGATGACCCAACCTATGCGCCCACCCCCAGCACGCCCCATAAGGAACGTCTTTCATCCCCCGCTTGAAAGACGGGGGCTTTCAGACCCTCTTAACTGTAACGTAGGGTACGCGCACGGCACCAACCACGCCGATATCACCCGGCTCAAAAAACAGGCAGAATTGTCGCCATAGCGAGAATAATACGCTTCCTCACGTTCCTTGCACGTCACAGTATCCCCAAGGAGAATGCTCGCCCGCGTTGCCATGTTATTTCCGTTCTGCCGTCCAATACGAAACACCCCGCGTTCCAACAAGATTTTCCCAATTTGCTGGATCAAGATTTAGTTCAACAGCATCCTGCTTGGAAAGACCAGTGACGACAATACCTTCGTGAACACTTTTTTTCCACACAATTTCATCTACCAAAAAGAAGCGCCCATCACCGGCACGACCCACAAAAGCATGCTTCAGCCGGTGATAAAAAAGCTGCGTATCGCTCAGCTTGCGTTTGATCTGATTGATGCGTTGCCGTGAAACACTATAGCGACGAGCAAGCTGTGTTTCTTTCCCCCTGTGAGTTCCGTACAGCCCATGTAAGCACGTGATTACTTCATCCTCCAGCAATTCCCTTTCAATTATCAGCTTTTCCGCTTCAGTCAAAAGCTGATCGCCGCGTTTCCAGCCCGACATTACAGATACTCCACTCCGGCAAACGCCAGGAAAAAAGCCAGTTCAACAGCCCCCTCACGCGTTGCCGAAAATGAACGCAAGAGTTCTTGCGTATCGTCATTTTTCTCAATAACGTATGCATCCTTCGCACGCCGGATCAATGTTTCATCGTCACGGATAATTCCCGGTGCATAAAACCAGGCCCCCTCGTCCAACAGATGCATGATGCCTTCCGGCGTCGTTTCCTCTTCTATAACTCGTGGAAAACTCAATACTGTATTCCCCCTTCTTTCTCCCAGGAAATAGCTTCAATCGGAACAAAACGCGAATCGGCCCGGTGCAATACCTCCACGGTCTGCCCGTTCGTATTCCAGATATGCACCGATCCTGTACTTGATGCCGAAACAACCTGCAATCCATCAGGAGACCAGGCAAACGCTGTAATCGTTCCTTTGCGGCTGATGCCGTCACGATGCCCATAATAGGTGCACCAGACAGTGCCGTTCGGAGAAATAATTTCCAGCGTGTGTTCCTCACGCATGCTGGCTCGAAGCTTCCACCCGTTGGAAACCGCAATACGCGGCTGCGGTTTGCTTATATGCATAGAACTCATACCTCTTGCAACAGCTCTAAATATCGTTCGTAAATCGGCACTTCCAACCAGCGTTCAGGATTCTCGGAAAGCGTATTGACAATAATCTCCAACTCCGTTTTCACCAACACCTCAACATACCGCTTTGATGCCCTTCCATCTCGCAGCAGCTCCGTGTACCTCCCGATCACCGACAGGCACGTCCCCTCACTCGCCCGTTCAGGAACGGTTGTCGCTCGTACCGGCCAGTGCCGGAACTCCTTCTGCAATGCCCGCACATCCATGAAAAACGCCTCTCCTCTTAAAAATACCGTGAGAAGCACCAACGTCTTCTCACGTCCTACCTGTACGCCTGTTCGCACCTCGCTTTCCTATTCAACGATCAACAGTGCTTCTTTCCTCACCACTACTCTTAGTATACGATACATATCGTTAAATGTCAAGGTTTTTCATTGACATTCTTAAAAATCACGCGGAAGGTTGCGCAGTGCGGCGTCACGCGTAAACCATGCGCGTTGTGTATCATAGCAGCGTGCGGCATGTTCAATGCGTTCAATCAGCGTCATGTCATCTACACGTGAAAGCGGCTCGCCGGCCATGGCGATCAATTGACCCAGCCTCAGATCAGGATGCGCCAGCCAGACCGCATAGAGCCTGGAAATGAGTGCGAACTGGTCAGTGTTCATTGGATTGTAATGCCGCAATCTCACGTAAAGCTTCGTCAAGACGTTTCGAGAGCGATTCGTTGATGGAAAGAAGCGCCGCCAGAAGTTTCTGCGTTGCCTCATCGTACTGCCTGTCTTGCTGTGCCAGGTGTGCCATCATTACTTCCGTATCATCGAATGTTTTCATCGTGGTATGATATTGTTCTTCTGCCTGCAATTCGGCGTGCTTCCCCAGCAACGTTTGCCCAACTGCTAAAACAGACAACGCGACAAGCTGGATAAACGTCTGGCTAATCCATTGCACGTACTGTGTTGGTGTCGCATGCAGCCCTGGAAAGCCGATGATTGCAAGGATAGTGAAAATATAGGCACATACCATCGTGCCTAAGCCTTTCGTAATGCCGACCGCGATCTTCATGTTAAACCCGGTCAGCGCGTCTGCCGCGTGCTTCATCGTAATGAGACGCGGCGTATGTTCCTTCGGCATAGCCACCCCCGCAGCTATTGCGCTTGATTGATTCGCACCCTTTTATTGGGACACGCTGTAAATAGCGGCTCCTGCAATAAGTATACCATAACGAGCACCTGTCAGGATGCTTCCTCGCTATTCTGTTCCCAATCGCTGTTTCGTCCATGATCGAGCCAATCGCTCAGCGCGTCTTCGTACTCCGTCATAGATTTTTCAACGATGTTTCCTTGCGCATCGTACTGCTTCTTCCAGACGACGTATGGCATGAACCCGGCCCGATCGCCAAGCACCCGCTCGCACAGCCGCTGTCCCTCTGTCCAAACGTCACGCGAGCCATCAGCAGAAATGTGCGTCTGCATCGTTCCAAAGCGGTAAGCAAATTGCAAAAGCGCCGCCGATACCAGCAAATCATACGGCATATGCCCTGTTTTGCAAAATGAAAAGAAAAGCCCGGCGTGATCGGGATAATCAAACCGGTCAAGCGTCATGACACGCGGCACATAAAACGACTCCCAGCTCATATCTTCCCCACCAGAAGCCTGATCGTTGCTTCCGTTCAATCTGACACATTCAACAGCAAACTCCGGTTCGCCAATCCCTTCTGGCCCGGCAATACGAAGCGGCTGTCCTTTATAGGTTGGTGGAAGCCAGCGGTGCAATTCTTTCACCTCTTCCACCCATAATGAAAACCTTTTCTGTTCAAGTGTTTGCTGGCGATGCCAGTAGCGTGTAAAACCCATACTTCTTTTTCCTTTTTCTTGTACATTTGTATAAAAAGCGGGCGTCCCGAAAGACGCCCGTACTGTGCCGCGTATAGGAGCTTGTGTTTCCATGCCCGCTTACACACACGACAGTATAGCACACTAATCCATACGGCGGTGCCCAAAGCCAAGCCGGGTCATCGTCGCCTCGGTCAAGTAATATTTCTGACCTTTTCTTATGTTGAGTAAGATGTCTCGCTCACGAAACCAGCTAATGAGCGGCTGGCACTCCGTATCGAAGTACCAGAGCTGCTGGTTGCGATCCTGCATCTTTCTCATCTCTTCACGACGGCGGTTGAGTTCCGTCAATTGCTTACGAACTTCACTCTCCGTTACCGCTGGCGGCATAATTCTCATTTTTCCTCCCAATAATCAACGAGCATCTTATGTAAGTGTACACAACCATGCTACGATATGTCAATGTTTTTTATTGACAATTGAAATTTCTATTTTATGTTGGCTGCGTGAAAAATTGTTTTAAGTACGCATATGATAGATTTATACGCGTCGCCTCCACATGTTCACCGCCCTTATCTTCGTGATGGGTGCGCATCAGCGCGATCCATCGCTTGCGTGCCTCCTCTGCCGTTGGAAGCGAACGAAAACCCAGGATACGCAGCGCATCCGCGAGCGTTTCTACCGTCGCACGTGGAATAGCATAGCGATTGGTAGAAAGCTGGCGCTGCTGCTCTTTACGTGCTTCCATCACCTCCTGATAGTCATCTTCCGCCTGTGCAACCATCTGCTCGTAGTTGTCGAAAAACTCCCGATAACGTGCGAGCAACGATCCAGTCATCCACCATGCACCTTTTCCCTCGTAGGCGCCTTTCGCCCACCGGCAACTGTTTCTCTGCTGCTTTACCAGGTCTTTGAACGTCAGAAACTCATCTGTCGTGTCACCGGAAAAGCGCACATAATATGCGACAATCAGCGCTGTTTCACTGTCACGCAAGAGGTATCTGAGCGTCAGCATACATCTTTCCCCTTCCCAACTCAAAAAAAATCATCCGTGGCACAAAACGCCACGCCGGCATCCCTGGCTGCCTCCGCGTCTTCCGGCATATCTCCAACATAAAGCACCATCGAAAGCGGGACGCTCATCATATATACCAATGAGATATCCTCAACTGCTTCCACAATCATCTTTCCACCCGGCTTGCGCCTTGGGGATTCCGTATTCCATGGCGCTGTCTTTCCTTTCGGGTGATTGAAACAGACCTTAACGGTACTGGCATGCACCGTATGTGCCAGAAGATACAGCTCTTTCATGATATCACCTGGCTGATATATTCCAAATGCCACCCCGCCTTGATTGGTCACAAGACCGATGGGAATGCCGGCCTGAACAAGTGCATGACAGCGTTCCAAACGCTGTGGATACACGTGCCAGTCCGTGAGCGTTTTCGGAAACTTCTCGCCGATAATCGGACGACGCAGCGTCAAATCCACATCAAACAGGATAATTGCGAATGCCTTCGCCTCTTCCATCGTCATCATAAAATGCTCAAGCGCAGCGTATCCGCTGCCTTTTTGCCTTCAGCTAATTTCGCTTGCTTCAGTTCCTCTTCCGTTAGTGGACGCTTGCGAAAAAGTCCAGGCTGTACAAGCAGCGTCGCCCGCTGCGACTCCCAGAAGAGCTGCTGCGTCTGCTTATACAGCAACCCGGCAAACGTGTTGGAAGTCGTCACCCAGTGACCTTCTTCCATACGCATCGTACGTGCCTGGTGATACCAATGTGCAAGGCAACCCTCTTCTGATTTCTCCAGGTCGAAACCGCCTTCGCTCAGTATCAACGCCGCCTGATAAATCGGCACCATATCCACAACAGCAGAAATGTGTGCGCCACGAAACAGATGCATCGCCGCCGTGAGATTGGTTTTCACTCCAGCTTCGACTTCCGCCGTAATATCACCGTCATATCCGCCTGATGCGAGCGGCTCCAAACTTTCCGAGCGCAAGTTTGCCGGCCAGAGAAACGTCTCTAAGTACAAACAGATCAAGCACATATGAAACGTCTGCATACGACCGAGGTCGGTTTTCTTGCCGTCCTTGCGCTCGCGGAAGGACATTTCTTTCCAGAACGAATGCTCATAAATGCGTGCCAGCGTCTGCGCGGTTTTCGTGCGCAGGTCATAGACGTAACTGTGCAGCGTCTCACCTTTCGAGAGCCTGCGACCATGCTGAAGCCTGCGGAACAAATCAGACTGCTCCTCCGCGCTCATGCCTTCAACAACCACGACGGGCAGCGTGCGTGCCAGGAAGCGTTCTGCTACTATGGTCGGCAGCTTCTCGAAATAACTCTGGAACGGAATATCCTCGCTGCTTTTTGTCAATGGCGAGAGCCGTGAAAGCTGTGCTTTTGAGAGCGTGCGAAAATCACCTGCCAAAAAATGCAGCACGGCATTGAGCCGTTGCTGTCCGTCGATCACATCATTATAGATGCGATCATTTTCTTCGCGCGGCGCAAACATGAACGATGCCACGTTATAGCCGCGCAGAATGGTATCGCAGTAAAACTGCATGTCTTCGTCACGCCAGACAACGCCGCGCTGGAACGGCGGAATAATCAAGCGATCACGCGAATCCCACAGACTCTTAATCGTAAGGTTCTGCGTTGGGCTTTCTGGATTGATTCGTTTCTTCATTTCTTTCCCCTTTTTTCATGTCATTGAAAACGACTGATATGATTATAGCATACCGTTTCAATCCCTATCTCCATCTGGCATGACGGTGACATTCCCATGCAGCATCAGCGTGCAGGAATATCCGCTTCCGCACGCACATGCATGCACCGGTGTTCGAGCCAACCAGACGTAGCCAGGATGCGCTTCCTTCACAAAGCAACACGGCTTTTCGTCAAGCGTCACTTTCCAGAAGCGTGGTACAAGCGACTCGCGACGTATCGTAATAGTTTGCGCGTCTAGCTCTCTATCAACCGGCGTTAATTCCGGGCGGCATTTCCAGCACGCGCATGCATGCGCTTCATACAGCGCTGATAATTCCGTCCCTTCAAAATGCGTCGCAACCAGAATACCAGCAAAAACCGTTTGCAACGGATGTGGTCTTGCATTCAACCCACGATACGAAAGAAGGTTGTCATACCTGACATCCAGAAAACCACCGTTTTCACTCATATCTCCGCCTCGAACACGTGAAATGAAACGCCGTTCGAGGCAATCGTACCAATATACCCGGAGTAAGGAGTGACATCCTCCCCTGTATATGCCGTAAAGAAGAGCCGTTCTTCTTTCTTGCCGCCATAGATATCCTCTGGTTCAAGCACAATCAAACAGCCAATACTCAGCGCTGATTCCGGATTGCCGCGTACCCCCGCTACTTTTGCATCGCGCGGCAAGCGGAGTATCTGGCCTTTGCTGCCATCGTACAACTCATATTCCTGTACTCTCATCTGCTTTTCCTTTTTTTATCTGCCTAGCAAAAAATGCAATGCCAGGTATATCCCAGTGCTCACGCGTTGCCAGTTCATTCCACTCTCGTTCTGCCTGTATATATTTTTCAGGTGTCCCAGCATACGATCCAGTAAGAATATACCGCTCCATGCCATCATGCTTTTTATGATAGACCGTCACTTCATCACACACGCGGAGCATATCGAACAACGCTTTTTCGATATACCGCCAGGGAACGGTCAGCGAACAAAATTGCCTCATACTGCTCTCAGTTTCTTTCCATCAGGCGTTCTGAGCATCCAGAGCGGGAACTCCTCAAGAGTATGATTGAATTCGACGCTGTACTCGTTCCAAAAAAAATGATCGTACACACGCGTAATTCGGCCATGCATCCCAGCATATGGCCCGGTAATCACGACAACCGGCGTATCAATATACGCCCCAACTTTTTCTTCTTTTTTTCCAAACATTCTTTTACTCCACTTCTTCATAGGAAAACGTGCAAGGCACTTCCGGGTACCATTTTACGCGTAAGTGCCGCCGTGCGTTTCTAAGCGTCTGCTTATCCGTAGCGCCCGCTGCGACATGGAAGTAATGATTCGCCATCCATGAGCCAACACGCACATAGGTTCCTTGCGCATCCTGCTTATACGTCCACTGGTCAATAGACCAGTCAATGACCTTGAGCGGACCGGCATCGCTATAACACGAAACGGGATGCTCAAACGTTTGGCGCAGTACTAATTGCTTCATATTTCACCATGCTGGTACCGATCAACCAACGCCTTCCAAATCATGCTGTGCTGCCGACTCTGCTCGGCAAGGGCTTCCGCGGCGGCGCCACTTTGTGTCTTCACGTAAACAGCCATAAGCGAAATGCGCATGATATCCTCTATATTTTTCTGAAATTGCTCAGAGTTCGGGATATATATCCCGGCACTTTCCAAAACCTGGTCAACCGACCAATCAATTTCCTCCTGCACATACGTAGGGATATCGCTCTCCATTCTTTCTCTCCTTTACATTTTCAACATCCGGGCAACTTCTACCACTGACTGCGGACGCTTCGCTGCGTCCATCTGCACGCACTGCATAATCACCCGCTCCATTGCTGCCGGAACCATGTGCGCCCGGTCAAATGGAGCGAAATGGAAAATGTTTCCAGCCGGATCATCACCAGACAACAGATTGTGCAACGTTGCGCCCAGACTGTAGATATCCGCCGTAACACCCGTTTGCGCCTTGCCGTATTGTTCAGGAGCCGCGTACCCGTTAGTGCCGAATGCCCGTGTATCCGTAGACTGACCGGCTTTATACAACCGGGCGATGCCAAAATCAATCAGATAGACCTGATTGTCAGGAGTCAGCATAATATTGCCTGGCTTCAAATCGCGGAAGATGATTGGTGAGCGCTGCCGGTGCAAATAGCCCAGCACATCGCATAGCTGCAAACCGATATCACGAACTTCACCCACCATAAAGATACCCTTGCGATTTTGGATTTCTTCCAGCGTCTCACCTTCAATGAAGTCCATCACCAGATACCACGAACGGTCTTGTTGGAATTTATCGTAAATACGCGGCAGATTCGGATGCTGTAAGTTCGCCAGCAGTCTTCCCTCGCGCTCAAACGCCTCTACCGAGTCGGCAATCTGGCCGGTGTTCATGCTGGTCAACTTCATCTCTTTGACCGCAACGGTACGTCCAAATAAGGTGTCCTCAGCCCGGTAGACCGAGCCAAAACCGCCCTGACCAATTTTTTTCTCAACCCGATACCGGTTCGAGAGCAGCCCGCTTGCTGCTGTTGCTTTGCGTGCCAGCGGCAAAAGCGCAATGCGTGCAGCCTGCGGATCAATCGCTGCCGTTACTGTATGAGTAAACGCTCCTGCCAGTTCCGCTCCGCATTCATCACAGAATTCTTCCGTGATCGGCGTCTGTTCCCGGCACACCGGACACGGCACCATACGCGGCGGCGTATTTTTCCGCGCCAGCAGAATTGGCTGCGGTGCCGGAACAACCGGCGTCGAAACTGTTGGCGGCAATTGCGGTGCATACTTTGGCGTAAGCGGTACTGACTGCCCAGGCCAGCGTTGAAACCCGTAATTCGGGTCGCTGGAAACAACGGATTGATACCCCTTCATCTGCTTCTCATGCACTATACGGTCGTAATAGGATTTCGCGGTATATTCTCCAGGAAAATCTTTGCTGGAGAACGTCAGCCGGTTCCCACGCCGACCATATTGCGTGGTGAATAAATACCCCCCGCCGGGTACCTCTTCCAGACATGCCGCCCATACCTTATCATGGCCCTGAGACGGATCATAAAGGGCCCCATGCCATTCTCGTACGATCATACGCTCTCTCCAACCGGCACACGATATGCCTCTATAAATAATACCGCCAGACTGGCAAACAGTTCATCGCTTGGAACCACCTGCTCGTCACGGAAATACCGCAGCGCCCAGATCAGCGCATATTCCTCCAGCGCACTCATCTGCGCACCAGGAAGCATCTCATCCGATAAGAACGCTGTTCCATTTCTCGCATACTCACGACTATGCTGAAAACGTATCCGGCGTGCCGCTATCCGCGCATCCGCCGCGCATTGATTAAAAATTGCCTGCATCTTTTTTCTCCTGATTTCATTCACATTCCTATTATACTATTTTTTCGTTAATATGTCAAGGTTTTTTCATGATATATTAACGAGAAAAAAATTACGCTTCGAGCGGCTCGCTGTGCGCCGCTTTCGTTAAGAACGGGATTGTTTCATTCATTTTCGTGACTGGCGGAGCAACCGGCAGCTCTTTCCCGGTTTTGACCCAGTACTGTGTCGCCTTGAATTCGTTCTCGTCCATTTGCAGGATATCGGTATAGAGCACCACCGGGTCATGCTCCGTTTGAAAATCTTCAAGAAAAAAGACATCCCCGTAACGCATAACCAGTTCTTCAGCACGGTTCAACTCTGATCTCGTTTTAATCTCAATAGGATGATACTCAGCATCCGGCTTGCGCCGGATGCCGGCGCTTGACATCAACGGCAATCCCATTATAGCCCTTCCTCTTCATGACCATAGCGTGCTCCCAAAAGCAGGTATTTTGCCGTAAGCAGCTTCAACCGAAGAAACGACAACTGGTCAGCATGAAACCGCCAGGAATGACGATCTATAAACTGCTCTAATGATAAAAGCGTACGCTGTATTTCATCTAGTGAAAGTTCGGAATACTTCATATCCTCACGAAGAATTTTCCGTAGCTCATCAAACGCTTCGCTATCGCTCCACTCGTTCATACGCATCAAACTCCCGAAACACCATGTGGATTTTCCTGGCCGTCTGCTCAAAGCGCTCGCGCTGTGCCTCGGTCAGTTCCTCCCAGGAAAATGCCTTTAGTAATTCCAACTGCTTCTCTACCGGAAGCGGTGCAAACCGCTCCATGCAGAGAAGAAAAAACTCTTCGCCTGTCATGCTTTTAACGCTCCTGCAACAGCGCCTGCCAACTCAAGCGCGTCTTCAACATCTTCCGTTTTCCAGAGCGGCAATCTTTCTGTCTGCGTCCTTGACGCCCTGACTTCAATCATCCAGACCGGCTGGCGCATTTTTCCATACTGTTTGATTTCGTCAGCGTACTTGCACGCCCGCAGCGGGCACAGAAGCATATCCCCATCTTGCCCCCATGTTCGGTAGTGAGGAATATCTATCGTCATGCTGTCAAATCCGAGCGTAACCGATAGATTTCCGTCATCAAGAAGAACGAGATACGGGCAATTCCATACATCGCTTGCAGCTGCATCCATCAATTGAAAAACAGCTGATTCTACCTGTTGTTTCACAGAAATGTTCAATTCCGGAACAACAGACAACCGCTCCAGTATCGCTCCAACCGGCATCCGGTAATAGCCGTCCTTCACATCACTTCCACTTCCCGTTGCATTCGCCCGCGTCCACCAGAGCGCCTGCGGCAATCCCAACGCCTCCGCCAGCTTATTTTCCGGTTCGCGACCAACATATGCCGCGTACAGCCCAAGCGCATAGAAGCCATCCCCAAGGTCCATCACATCAACGCTCGTCTTGTGGAACCGGCTCCCACCATTATAATCAAAAGACTCACCGCACTTGTAATAATGATCGCGCTTCTTGCGCCACTTCTCAAACTTCGGCAGCAGCACTTTTTCCACAATCGCGTTGTCTCCATCACCGAATCCGGTAAGCAGTGCAAACGCGGCGCCATCTCCAGGCATCTCGGAAAGCATCCGGCTGAAAGCATGCCGCGCTTCCGCAACACGCCCGCTGCCATAGGCCCGCAAAGCTAAAACCAACTCGTCCCACGAGTTGAACAAGATATCCGCGTAATGCGATTCCGTCTCCACGTTTACAAACAGTTTTTTCATCGTGCGCAATCCTTTCAAGGGCAATGCAGCAGCGCCAAAATGTCCAATACAAACCCACTGCTGCTTACCTTTTCTAGTATATACCATCCAGCGCTAGATGTCAAGGTTTTTTCATGATATCTAGCGGCAAAAAGAAAAATGTACTACTCCGCGTTTTCTGCACCGGGATCATTCACCAGGCGTTTCACCAGGTCCCAGTTTGGTTCAGGGCCGTCAAGCGGAACAATATAGTAGATGCCCCACGGGCCGAACTTCTGGAGCGGCGTTCTTGTTTTCACCCACTTATGCTGATTGCAGACCATCAGCACATCCCCGTCCGGACTTGTATCCAGGATGTACAGGTACTCGGCCCAGAACAGATTACGGTTTTTTTGCGTGAACGTTTCCGCGCTGCAATCGGCATCGCCATGACAGCGGCACATCGGGCGGCGTTCATCGTCTGAAGTCAAGTATGCCATCACCTTTCTATCGCTTTCTTCTTCCATCTCACCGTCCACTGATTCAGGCCACTTCACTGTTCTATTCGCATCGGAGACATAGCGTGCTTCCAATGAAAAATCACGCTTCGCCAGGCATTCCCACCCGGCTGGATGATCGTCAAGCAAGTACCGTTCCATGCGCTTCAGATCGTGCTCAAAGTAGCCGTTGTAGCCATCGTAGAGCGACTTTCCGACACTTTCTGGATGACCGTCCCAATGAACGAATACGCCTGAAAAGGTTCCATCACCTGTCTTACGGGCGACAATACTGCGCGTACTCATACCTTTTTCCTTTCTTCGTGCACCAGAATGTCCTGAATGCGTTTCCAGACTGGCTCAGGACCATCAAGGGCAACGCTGGCAAAGACGCCCCACACGCCAAAGGTGCGGAAAATCGTCACTGATGGATAGATGTTGGCAAGGTCAACGAGCGGCTTGCAGCAATACATCACAATGTCATCACTTGTTTTCGCAATGATATACGCGTACTCGGTATCGGCCTGCGACCAGTCGTCCTCGCAGCGATTATCCACTGCTTCGTGGCGGCTACCATGACAATAGCACTTTGGACGACGCCAGTTGGCGCGTTTTTTGTATTTCTCTTTTGCGTTCCAATACTGCTGACGACCTTCATAAGTCAAAGGAAAGTCATATCGGCTCGGATACCCCTTCATGGTTTCGACGAAGCCCGGTTTTAGCTTAAAATCAACAAACGCAATGGCTGACCATCCTGCCGGATGATCGTCAAGCAGCACCTTCAGCATCGCGTCCAGGTCGTGGTCAAAGTGTCCGTTGTGTGAAGTACCCCATAGCTAGAAGCTAGGGGCTTCTACGCAGGTTGCCCCGCGTTGGCCTCTTCCAGGCCGATGTTCGTTGCAACCACACCGAGCGGCTTGTAGGCACTAGACTCAGTGTATCGGCTGGCACATTGAACATTGGTACGTTACTGCTTTTACCCAGGGGAACGATTTACCCTGGAACGCCCAAACAGTATTCGGTTGTCAGTGTGCAGTAGAACACTCTGATTATATCACGTTGACATACAGGCGTCAAGGGGGTACAATCCATGCATGGAAAAGAACAAACAAACAACGATGCGGTTTACCCCGCAAGACATGCAAGCAATTGCTTCTATTCGAGAGAGATACGGGTGCATCTCAGATACGGCGGCGGTGCGCTTGGCTTTGCAGATTGTTGCAAGGCAAGAACAACCTCCACCCATCACGCCCCACAAGGAGCGGCCCTCATATCCCCATGACTGAAGTCAGGGGTTTTACGGGCCGGTTGTATAAATCGTAGAGAGCTTTGCCAACTCCTTCAACATACCCATCCGAGTGCACATAACGTGCGCGAAAAGTTCCTTCCCCTGTCATCTTTCCAATTAAGCTTCGTGTACTCATTCTTGTTTGTTCCTTTTAATCTGTCTTTTCATCGCCTCAATGAATAGTTGCAGTGTTTCTTGTTCCCACCTTTGCATGAATGCCTCATTCTGCTTCGACAAACGCCGCAAACGCCGCCATTGCCGTACAGCGATCACCAGAGACGCAAGAACAAACACTGCAACGAAAACGATATACATCGTCACAAACATTCATCTTCCTCCTCCGGATCACGCGGCTCAAGCGTTCCCCAGTCAGGTTCAGGACCGTCAAGCGGTACAATCGCAAATGCCGACCAGATGCCATACTGGCGACGCGGAACGAATCCATCCGGCAAGTATTTCCGCTTCGCACAACAGGCCATCACATCGCCGTCAGGGCTCGTGTCGAGCACGTAGGCGTACTCAGCCCACGTATCGGTGTTATCCTGCGTCACGAAGTCGTACGGCCCTTCTGAGCGCTCTCCGTGACAATAACACTGTGGCCGACGCCCGTTCTCCGATTGTTCGTAATCTGCGTACGTGACGTACTCCTCCGACATATAGCTATAGTAGCCAGGCGTCAGCGAAAAATCCGCGTTGTTGATCGTTGACCACGCGTAGTGTTCATCCAGCAAGAACCGCTCCATGTGTTTCAGGTCGTGCTCAAAATGCCCGTTGTAGAGCTGGTAAAGCGTTCTTCCAAGCCCATCACAATAGCTGTCGAAATGGTGATAGCGAAATCTTGCAACTCCATCTTCGTCTACCCTTCCAATCAATCCCCTTGTACTCATATTTCATCCCTTTCTAAAAGCTTCCCGTACAACACGGCGGTAGCGTTCTACCGCAACATAACAATCGCACCTATTCGTGGCATGCCGCGGCATCTCTTCGTCGAGTGCTGCTTTCAATCGCTCTAGCGCCGACTTGAACGGTTCGCAAAACGTTTTGATAGCGTCTTCATAGGAATCATAGTCACAGGCTGCGCGAAGTGCAGCTTCAACTTCACGACACGACGACCTGTATGTGCGCGGCCACGGCTCATCAAGCTTGACGATATCCGCGTAATCAAGCCCGACTCGCCACACGTCCCCGTACTTCTCAAAATCCACGCACACAAAGTAGTCACCATGCGCGTAGGTTTTCGCAACGTAGGGAACCTTTACCGCACCGACAATACCCCGGTCTGCCTCCGTAAAGAAGCAGAGCGGGTTTCCTGCGTATCCACTGTAGTATGCCTTTTCAGGTCGGCGCGTGGTGACAACATCGCCAAGCGCGATGTTTTTAGCAGAAGCTTTCACCGGATACCTCCTGCACCGAAACCAGCAGCAGTTCTCCTCGCCCGCGTGTAGTTTCTGCTTCTGGTCCGTTGGCAAAACAGGCACGAAGCATCTGAATATTTTTGAAGACGTAGTGGAAACGCTGTTCCGCACTGTCCCACCATGCCCAGTGATCGCCTCCGGGGTCCTCGCGTACAAGAACGCGCCGTACCGGGTCACTTTCCCAGAGGAGTTCAGCAACCCGTTTGTTGTTGGACGACCAGCACCATCCTTTTACCGGATCAAAGTGCGCCCACGTTTCTGCTTCCCTCATTGCCACCTTCCTTTCTTCATAAATGGCGTAACCGGAACAACCGGTTTCCGCGCCCGTTTTTCGTTCGGGTTGAGCAGATACATCGGGCGCAAGAGTCCGATAAAGCAAACAAAACTCGCAATCGCACCCGGTACGATTCGTATCCGTTCCGGCCAGTGTTTGAAAAGACGCGCCGACCACAGCATGAGCCCTGCTGCCAGTGTCAGTATGCCAACCATCCATGGCGCAGCCCAGAGCATCTCAACAACATTCGATTCAGTTAAGTGCAACGTCTCATGAATAATGTTTGCCTGTGCTTCTGCGAGACGCTGCCATTCCGTTGGCTGCTCCTTGTCAATGCATGCCGTCGCAATATCTATCTGATATTTCCCAAGATCGCATTGACCGCGTGTTATCCGTTCTCCAATACTTAGACATTTAGGACAAGCCCAAATGTGGGTTGGTTCCTGCTTCACCGTGGGCAGTTTCACATCCCGTTTCCAGAATGTCAGAGCTTCCTACTCCACAGGCGTTTCGTGTGTCGAGAGAACTTCCCGCCACATCTCTTATATTTAGCGCGGCATTTACATCACGGTCAAGCACGTTTCCGCACTCCTCACAGATGAATATCCGCTCACCTAAACTCAGCGTAGGCTTGACATAGCCTTTTCTTTTTTTTCAGTGGAATAATATCCCGGTGTCCATACCATCGCTGCTCGCGTCTGGTAATGGATGATTTCGCGAGCAAACACTTCAACATCCTGATAGCGAAGCTATCCGGTATGAATCTCCATTACCACAGGTACAAAAAACCCAGATTCCGGTCTCCACGACTTACCATCCCGTACGTAGAGCCAGTTCTTATACTGCTCTATCGTCACCCCAGCTGGTGACGTGAACATCCCATTTGACCGTTTTCCCTCGTCATCAAAAGAAAGCTCACACCAGTTTCCCAGTGCCATGAAACCCTCCTAACTATGGAAATCCACACCAACCGCAATGCAGTCCAGGTGGTCGCGCAGAATTTGCTTTGCTTCTTCGTCCCAGAGCGCTTCACGACGATCCAGTTCAGCACGCCAGAGCGCAAGCTCAGGAGAATCGCGTTCGGCCATCGCGTAGCTATGCCACGGCTCAACCCCGTACCAGTCCCAGTGTCCGTCATGCCACTCACCGTCAGGCGTAAGAATGGAAGCACAGTACGATTTTTCGATGTCCATCCACTTCACCCGCAGCATATTCTCACCGAGCGTGCGGTATTCATCGTCAAAATTAAAGCCATCCTCACTGCTGCGCGGCTTATCGAGCAGGACGCCGTTCCAGCGCCCGCCGATAGAATACCAGTCCCACTTCCCGTCCGGGTTAGTCGTGCTGTAGCCAAAGAGTTTCCCCTCGTTCACGAAGCCGTCTTCCAGGCCATCATACTCTTCCAGGTAGTCCGCAAGCTGTTCCAGGCTCGCATCTGGAAATCCTTTATATTTCGCTGCCCACTCGCGCAATCCGGCAACATCGCCGGTGTACTCGACCAGATACGGCTCAACTTCTTTTTCCTCGTAGTATGGCGCCATCATCTCTTCGACAATACCTTCGATAAGTGAATGGTCAAGGGATTCGCCATCGGCGATCAAAACAATATGAAAGTGATGCATTGACGCCTCCTATATATGAAAATCTACGCCGACCGCAATGCAGTCGGTATGCTGGCGCAGGATATCTGCAACCTCAGTATTCCACGCGTCTTCGTCTTTTGGATCAGCGACCATACCGAACCAGCCGCCACGGCCTTTCTCATGCCAGACGCCATCGGGAGTCAAAATCGAGTGACACTCAACCGTATGATCGAGCCAGACGACCGGAAGCATATTTTCCGGCAATTGACGATACTCATCGGGAAAGTTGAACCCGCTCTCATCCCCGCGATACGTGTTGCGTATCATTCCGTTCCAGCGCCCGCCAAAGCTCCACCAGTCCCATTTGCTGTTCTTGTTGTAGCGACTAAGAGAATAGAGGTTCCCTTGTTCGTCAATAAAACCGGATCATCCATACCAATCAGGCATATATTCGGCCAGTTCATTCAGCGACAAGGTTCGTTCCACTTTTTCTTCGTAATGTTTCCGCAATCTGGCGATATCTTCATCATCCAGGTAATCACGATACGATGCAACCTCGATGCTCTCATCATACGGCTCCATCAATGCCTTAACAACAGCCTTAACAGCGCTCTCGCTCATTGGCGCGTCCGGTTCTGACGGCCGTACCAACACTACATGAAAAAAATGACTCATGCCTGTTCCTTTCGTTTCTCGATATACTCGGTGAAGTACCCCATGCCAGCTTCCGCATACCGCGATACAGCGGCACGGCAGCTCCAGACGCTAATCACTATCTTTCCTGCACGGGGTATCATCAAACGTCTCCTTAACGATGAATATCTAAGCCTATCGCAATACACTGCGTACAGTGCCGCAGTAACTCATCAACATCCGCGTACCAGAGCGTACGTAAACGCTCATCCTCTTCATCAACGGCATCGTGAGATGCCGTTTGCCAGGATGGGCACGCAACCCATGACTCATCATACTGGTGCCAGGAGCCATCCGGCGTGACGACCACACGACAATGAACGGTATGGTCAATATGGCGCACCAGGATGCTGTTGTCGCGCATCATCCGTTCGCGTTCATCAGGAAGCGGGTCAGATTCATAGCGAAAATCCACCAATTTTTTGCGCATCTCACCATACCAGGAACCACCAATAAGCCAGTAATCCCATTTCCCTTCCGGGTTGCGGCGGCTCATAAAGTACAACCGACCATTTTCGTCAACATCGCCGCTTTCATCTCCGTCCCATTCGTACGCATACCTGGCAAGCTGGCGCAGATCATCCGTCTTATACCACTCGCGCATCCGACGGATTTCTTCTGCGTCGGGATAGAAGCGATAAGAAGGCACTGCCCGGTTTTCATCATACTGTTCCATCGCTTTCTGAACGGCAGCATAAAGGTCAGGCGTATCACAAGGTACCAGGACAATGCCAAAGAAATGTGTCATGACAAGTTTTCTCGCTCTCGCTCTTCGCGCAGGTGCTTTTTCCACGGGTCTTCAAACAACCCGCCAACCAGCAAACCATATGCAAGCAGCGCATCAGTGAGCGTCGCGAATTCCTGCCACCGCCTATTGTCCACGTCATGAACAAAAAAATTGTTGTTCTTTTTCTTAGAAAGTGTATAGACATTTCCAAAATGCCCATACGTATGAAGCTCTTCACCGCCTTCAAGGTGAGTCACAAACTCTTCTTGCGATAGTTCCGGCATATCCAGTTCATCATCGTCGTTTTGGTACATATAATCCCTCCGTTTCATCATCCCGCAGCTCCGGCTTATCGCCGTCAGCCATGTGCCGGTGCTGCGGGCAGTAAAAGTTCCAGTCGTTGTCATGAGCCCACCGTTCCATCTCGGCCCGTTCTACAAGCGCGTATTCCCCATGCTTATAACTTCCATCAAGATGGTTCGTGCATGAAGCCGAACAGTGTATCCGGTAATAGGTCTTCATATTCACTGAGCGCCCTAACTCTGGAATATAAAGAGGCACATATGTCATAGAATACCCCCTCTCATTTTTCCAGAAAAGCAATCGCCAGATCAACTATCCAGGTAAGCATACGAAACAGGACACGCTGAATGAAAAGCCAGCGACGCTGTACAGCGACCAAATATCGCTCCATTACTATCGTATGCAATTGCAATTCTTCGTCATTATCCATTGCCATTTTCCTTTTTGAACGCGTTCATAACATCCCGTAAACAGTTCTGATACGAACGCCACTCGTGCTCAAACCCTTCTTTTGTTTCGGGCTTCTCGATGTACGGAAGCATTGAAACCATTGCCTCTATTCTTCCAACAAGAAATGTTTGCATCAAAGCGAGCTGTATCGTATTTCCGCGCAGACCATGATGCACGTTCGCATTATGAAGAATGGATTCTGAGCGCTGAATACAATCATCAAGCACAGAGTATAGGGCCGAATAATCCGGCTCATCTTTTCGTTCACTGCTCCAAAGCAGCCAAAGCAGTTCTAATGCTGACCGCTCCATCTCAAACACTCTCCTTTATGATCGCTCATCGAACACGATACGCCCACCCAGACGGTCAATGATTTCTAGTGCGCAGTCGCAGCGCTGATCCATTGAACGCTCATCGCGAACGCCATGCTCTTTGTACCAGCCTGTCATCAGGTCAAATACCCGATCAAAGGTCGGACCAACCTTGTAGTGATACGTACGCGAAATGGGATACTCCAGTTGCTCAACACACCATGCTGCGCATGCTTCATACAGGTCGGCCTCCATTACTCATCCTCCCTATCTTCATTAGCTGGATAAATTTCCCCGCCGCAGATAAAGCAAAACAACCCATTCGGATAAAACTCCAATGGGAACTGCTCAAACTCAATGGTTCCTTCGTGAATGACGGTATAAGCAACATCGTCTACGTCTAAAAAGCTGACATCATCACCGCGGTCTACCGCATCATATTTTTCCTGATCGCCGCCGAACAACGTCTTCACTGCACAATCCGGGCAGTAAGCGTGTTCTTCGATCGTGCCGTCCGGCAATTCCGCATCCTGTAAAAATCCATAGATATCCATCACTTTATTCCCTCGTACACATCTAGTAAGTCCACAAGCTTCCGCAAGAATCGTCCTTCCTGCGGCGTCAGTTCGTATATATTCGCCTGCACGACGAGCTCAATCGTGCCACCATTGCGCAGTTCAATTGTGCGCTCAAATAACCGCACATGGGGGAAGGGTGGTTTGCTCACCCAGACGCGATGATGCTCAATACGCGAAATAGTGCCGCGATCAACCAGATACTCTTGCGCTAGCTTCTCGCGCGACTCACCAGCGGCAATACGCTGGCGAATGCTATCGGCCTTCTCTTGCGTGAGTTTCCTCCCCATCACGCAACCTCTCCTTCTTCCTCATCGAGCGCTTCCTCAAAGGCTTCCCCAACCTGAAAAGCCAGCTCGAAAAACTCCGCTGGGCATGCGCATGTTGGCTCCGGGCCATAGGCATCGAAGTGCTGGCACGCATCTTCTGCCAGCAGCGTACTATTGACGCTGCCGTATACCCAATCAATATGCTTGTTGTCGTCCAAGCATCGTTCCATATACTTCCGCACATCTGTTTCTGTATAGGGCGTTTGGCCCTTTTTTGTTGAAATGTACATTTTTCTTTGCTCCTGATTTTCTATGAGATGACTGGTTTCCATTCATTCAACCGTCTCTGCATACTGGCGAAATCAGCTTTCGCCATCCGTATAGTTGCTTCATACCCATACTTTTTGTTTGAGTAAGCATTCTCATATGTTCGCGCCATAGAGCTTCTGTAACTATCTTGTTTGAAATCGTCCGGTTTTGTATAGATGACCTTTTCCGTTTCTTTACGGATTACAGATCGTCGTTCAAAAACGGTGATCGTCTGTGGTGGATTTTCCAGGAACCCTACAAATTCCTTTTCCTCGGAGTCAATGAACGCGCCCACCATCGCGGTTACTTCACGTAACCGCTCACACGACACTTCGTAGGGAACATACCGCGCACCTTCACAGGATGCCGTTTGCCACCCTGACTGATACGGGCGCTTGTACCCATGATGGGCAATAATCCCTGAACTCGCCTTAATTTTGCGACCACACACCTGGCACGTCATTTTTTCTATAGAGGTATCTAGAATAACCTTCTGGTAGACGGTATTGTCTTGCATGATACCCCCTTAAAATGTCTCAGTCTCTATTTCGTAGGACTGTGTAACAGTGTTGTAGGTGCGAGTAATGAACTGCACTTGCGGGTACTTGCGGATATAACGCATGAGGTACGCCTGTGCAACCTCTTCGCTATCCGTGCGGTGCGTGGCAACAATCTGCGTCTCGATGCCGTGTACCGTGTACTGATAGTCGTAAACCGTGTATCCTGTGCGCATTATTGCCCCCTGCTGATTTTCCTTTTTTCTCACACATTTATTATGAGAATTTTCTCGCCCGATATCCACCGTTTCCGGTAGGAATTGTCAGAATGCGATGAATTCTGGCGTCTTTCGCGGTTCGCAATTCCGTCACCGCCCACTGTGCCCGACACGCTTTTTTGAATTCGACAATCGCACCATCACAGGCTGGATAGGAAAGCGTTCCATCGTCGTACTTTTTCACGATATCTTTGACGATTTTTCCCAATTCGCGGGGCGTCTGCGCCGCAAAAATGGCTTCGTGTAACTGCGGAAATCTCTCTTCAAAACTTTGCTGTACCGTATATTCGTTCATTTTTCTTTCTCCTGATTTCCCTTTTCCTCACATTTCTATTATACTATTTTTTAGCTTAAATGTCAAGGTTTTTTCATGATAT
>Ga0307373_10004919_pt1 | contig 22190 bp, 15 predicted proteins | sample OX2MG_FD_202534 | JGI IMG/M metagenome (GOLD analysis project Ga0307373, IMG submission 202534) | Soil microbial communities from Risofladan, Vaasa, Finland - OX-2 | ecosystem: Environmental > Terrestrial > Soil > Coastal area > Acid sulfate soil | place: Finland: Risofladan, Vaasa | collected... | reverse complement strand
TTGTGGCGAACCAAATCCTCTCACGTGCTGATCGTGAAGAAGCGACTCAGCGACGGCTCCTACCTGTCGGTGATCTACCCGAGCACCAAGGACCGTCGCCACGACACCAACGGCGCGAAGGTGCGCGTCGTGGAGTACTCCTTGGGCACCGATGAGGACGCCACCTACCGTTTGCTCACCACGATGCTGGACCCGAAGATCGCGAGCGCGAGCGAACTCGCCACACTCTACAAAGAACGCTGGGAGTTTGAGACGGCCCTCGATGAACTGAAGAGCCATCAACGCAGTCCCCGCGTCGTGCTGCGCTCCAAGATGCCTGACGGAGTACTCCAAGAGGTTTACGCCTACCTCTGCGTGCACTACGCCATTCGCTGGCTAATGCACTCGGTCGCTCTCGCCGCTGACGCGGACCCCGACCGGCTCAGCTTTACTCGCACCCTTCGGGTGGCGCGCCGCAGCACAGCGTCTCACCCTGGTTTTTCCCCCTCAGGTACTTGACGCCGCTCACTGTCAGGCAACATCAGAACTTCTCTTTGAACTTCTTCCGCCCCGACGCCATCGCTCGAACCCTCGCGTCGTCAAACGAAAGATGTCCAACTACGGAGTAAAGCGACCCGAGCACACGAATCCCCCACGACCACCGGATCGAATTCCAACGATCGTGAACGCTTAAGTAAACGGTATTGGAGCTAACCCCGATCATTCACGAGTGATCTGAAGTCGGCGTCAAATCTGTTTTGCCGTCACCGAAGGCACTTCGGAACTGGTCGCGCGATCGTCGCGGGCCCCACGGGTTTGCGATCACGATTTTCGACCATGCAAAATGACCGGAGGGACGTGTTGTGACGACACAGGTCCAGCGTGGCCTCTCTGAAGGGGAGATGATTCGCTCAGGTCAGCAGAGCGATGCGCTGATAGGCACCGAGCAGGACGTCAGCCGTGGGCCAGCCGTCAAGGAGGCGCACGATCCGACGGCGTGATCGGTAGACGAGACGACCCGGCGCGTGAAAGATCTCCCAACGTAGGGCCTTGGGGCGAGCCTCTTTCCATGAACCCTTCAGACACAGCAACTGGAACCACCGCACGAGGTCAGCGGAGAGGGCGACGGTCATGAGCCAGTTGGCGTTCGCCTCGAAGCTGGTGAAGGGGAACCGGCAGAGCCCCGACTCTTTGAGTCGTTGGATGTGACTCTCGACGTGGGCGTGGGCTCGCATGGTCACGTCGTGGTCCACGGGGTCGCCTTCTTGGTCGGTGTAGAAACCCCAGTAGCGAAACTCGTGGCTGGGAAAGAGACTGCGTTGGGCCCCGGGATGTAGTGGTTCTCTGCGCACGATGAGTCGGGTGCCCTCGGGCATGGAAGACAGGTTCACGTAGTTGCTCAGCTCACAGACCGCTGCCCCCTCGCGTAGTTCACCGGCCTGGGTGAGCGACGGCTGCCACAGTTCAGGGACGTCGACCGTCTGGTAGAGAGCGCCCGTGATCTGGGCATTCGTGCGTGCCGAGACGAAGAACGACACGTGTCGCTCTCGACAGGCGGTGAGGAATTCTCTGGTGCAACCCGCACTGTCAGCTCGTGCGATGACGGTGCGCGTGGTCTTGGTCGCAGTATCACCCACGTGGTGTCCTCGGGTGATTCGTTCGGGCAGTTGACGCAGTGCCGCGTCCAAGAGTTCGACGTGATCGCTCGCGTTGTTGGCCGTGGCGTTGCCCGCACGCAACTTCGCCGCCAGCGTCTCACCGGTCAGGTCCGAGAAGACGAACAGGGGATGGAACCCGAAGCCGCCCTTGTAGTTGGCGGCCGCCTTCTCCTTCAGCTCGGAGTGCACGTCAACCAGCGACGCGTCGAAGTCGAGGATCACGGGGTCCTTGCAATTCTTATCCAACTTCTTCCAGACCTTGGCGCGCACCTCGGCCAGGGCCGCAGCGAGGCTCGAACGTTGTTGGGCGTCGAACTCGTGCAGGGTGCGAAAGACCGTCGAGTCCGAGGGAACCGAGCCGAACATTTCTTCTTGGGCTCGCAGGTGTTCGATGTCCGCACAGCTCTCACCACCCCCGGCGATCACGAGGGCCATCTGCACCAGCACCTTGCCCCGGTCGTGTAGGGGCATGCGTTCACCGCGTGGAGCAATGCGTGAAGAGAGCGAAGCCCCGAGTCCCAATTGGTCCGCCAGGGCGCCCAGGGCGTGGAGTCCGACGTGGGCCGCGACACCGTTGCCGCCGGATTCCACACTCACGTAATTCGTTGAAGTATTCTGCATCTGAGAGGTGCCCTTCGTTCTTGGTGACTGTTGTCGTGATAACTCCAGTTTCCCTTGTGCGGAGGGCACTTTCGTGCATTGTGGTCAGTTGTTCACGCGGACTCGTGAAGTATCGGGGCTAAATGGAGCAGACTTTCTAAATGTCCTTCGACGCACCCGTCGCCCGGTTCGATCTCACCGAAGTCGGTGACATCTGTTCGAGCCCGCGGGCGGTCTTTGCGGAGTGTCCGCACTGTGGATCCGCTCTTAGTCCCGAACACGCCCACTACCGCTGCCAGCAGTGCGGCTGGCGCGACAGTTGTTGCGACTAATTCGTTGATTTCACAAGCGAATTCTTAATTCTTTTTAATTTCACTTGTCCAGTTCCTCCTCATCACTATCTGTTTACTTTTGATTCCTAAGTTGCAACTGGCAGAACGTGGGCTTTGAAGCGTTGTGCCGCTAGGTATCAACATCTTTCTATAGGAGGAAAGTTCAGTATGAAGAACCTTTTGAGGTCTCTCACGGCGCTCGCACTCGCAATCAGCGGTCTGCTCGTCGTGGTGGCGCTCCCGGCGAGTGCCACGACCAAAGTAGTTACGTGTTTCAGGCTCGAGAAGAATGTCGTGCACACCGCGAAGTTCCACGGCGTCTGCGGACATGGTTGGTCGAAGAAGCGACCCAAGCCAAAGCCGGTCGCCGACGACGCGGTTCAAACACCCCCCACGGCCAGTCTCACGGAGACGGGCAGCACCCTGCTGTACCCACTGTGGAACATCTGGGCACCGGCCTACCAGAGTGAGTTCCCCCAGGTGAGCCTCACCACGGGTGGCACGGGATCGGGTACGGGCATCGCTGACGCGGCGAGTGGCACGGTGAACATTGGATCGTCGGACGCGTATCTTTCTTCGACGCAACTAGCGGCCACGCCGAACCTGTTGAACATCCCCTTGGCGATCTCGTACCAGATGATTGAGTACAACATTCCGGGCGTGACCGCGCACCTTAAGCTCAACGGCACGATTCTGTCGCATATCTACCAGGGCCAAATCACGAACTGGGACGACGCGGCGATCGCGGCGATCAACCCGGGCGTGAAACTTCCGAACTTGCCTATCGTGGCGCTGCACCGTTCAGACGGCAGCGGCGATACGTTCATCTTCAGCACGTACCTCGCGGACTCGGACCCGACGTGGGCGGCAAAGTACAGTTACGGCACGACGATTGCGTGGCCGTCCGTACCCAACGAATTGGGAGAAAACGGCAACGGTGGCATGGTGTCGGGCTGTGCGGCAACGGCGGGCTGCATCGCCTACGTGGGCATTAGCTTCCTAACTTCCGTGCTGGGCGATGGCCAAACCTACGCTCAGCTCGAGAACGGTAAGGGTCAGTACGAGTTGCCGACTACGGCGACGGCCGCTAAAGAGGCTGCCGGCTTTACCGCTAAGACGCCGGCCAACGGCACCATCTCGATGGTCGACGGCAAGGTCAGCGGCGGCTACCCCATCGTGAACTACGAGTACGCGATCGTGAACAAGGTCCAGTCAAGTTCTTCGCTGTCTAGGGCGGTGCGCTCGTTGCTCGAGTGGGCCATCGATCCCTCGTACGGCCAAAGCCAGCAGTACCCCAGCCAAGTGCGCTTTGTCGCGTTGCCCGTGAAGGTCGTGACCCAGTCGTACAAGCAGATCAAAAAGATTTCGTAGTTAATTAGGTATGGGTGACGAGAAAGCTTCTTCAGCAAAAACGTTGTCCATAGTGAGTGGCCCCACCCGACGAACCTCCGGGCTCCGTCGGGTGGGGCGACTGCTGCGCGGATCTGAAGAGAACCTTTGGCGCTGGAGCACTCGCGTCGCGTCGCTCATCCCTCTCGTGGGTCTCGTCTTCGTCTTGACGGTCCTCGCGATCAAGGCTTTTCCGGCGATCAAAGTGAACGGTGCTGGGTTCTTATCTCGCAGCACCTGGAGTCCGGGCAGCACCTACGGCGCTCCGATCAGGACCGACGGCGTCTTGCATCCCGTGGGATCCAGCTATGGCGCGTGGCCCCTCATCGCGGGAACGCTCCAGACGTCGGTGATCGCTCTCATCGTTGCCCTACCCATATCCCTGGGCACCGCGTTCGCTCTCACGGAGCGACTGCCGCAATGGTTGTCACGGCCGCTCTCCTTTTTTGTAGAAATATTGGCGGGTATCCCCAGCGTGATCATCGGACTCTGGGGTGTGCTCACGCTCGGGCCCTTCTTGGCCGATCACGTCTACCCATTCATTTCGAACAACACGCCCAACGTGCCCGTCCTTCGCTACTTCAAGGGCAACGTCGGCTACGGTGAGGGCCTTTTGACGTCGGGCCTCGTGCTGGGCTTGATGATCGTCCCCATCATCGCTTCGACGGCGCGCGATCTCTTCATGCAGGTGCCGCCTCTGCCCAAAGAGGGGGCGGAAGCGCTCGGTATGACCGAGGCCGAGGTCGCGCGTCGGGTGACGATCCCCTGGGTCCGCTCGGGCCTCATTGGCGCTACCGTGCTCGGACTCGGCCGGGCGCTCGGTGAGACGATTGCCGTGGCCATGATTTCCGGTTCAATTCTGGGGACGGTCTCACCCAACGTCTACGGCACGATGACGACCATCGCGGCGACGATCGTGAGTCAACTCGACTCCGCGGCTACTGACGGGACCGGCTTCGCGGTCGCCACGTTGGCCGAAGCGGGCCTCGTGCTGGCCGTTATCTCGGTCGTCGTGAACGTCCTAGCACGCGTTATCGTGAATCGGACGTCTCGCCACGTCGCGCCGGTGGGCCGGGGTTGATCGTGGCCACGGTGACCAACGCCTATCCCTCGACGCGATCACGGCGACTGCGCGAACGTTTCTTCAAGGCGCTGTGCGTGGTGGCCCTCCTCTTCGTCATCGGACCGTCAGTCTGGCTCATCGCTGACGTCGTTATTCGTGCGGTGCCACACTGGCGTTGGAGTGTGCTCACGACCGTGCCGGTGGGTGTGGGCGGCGGACTCGAGAACGCCGTCCTCGGCACTCTCGTGATCATGGTCGGGGTACTGCTCATCGCGGGCACCGTCGGGGTCCTCACGGGGATCCACTTCGCCGAACTCCAGCGTCCCCGGCGTAACGGCAAGCCCGGCGGGAATTTCTTGCGCACCGCGACCGAGGTCATGGCGGGCTTTCCGTCCATCGTCCTTGGTTACGTTGGCTACGTCGCGCTGTGCGTGGGCCTTCACTGGGGATTCTCACTCTTACCCGCGCTGATCGTCCTCTCGATCATGGTGACGCCCTATATTGCGAAGTCCACCGAGTCGGCCCTGCGTCAAGTGCCGACGAACTACCGCGAAGGCGCCGAAGCGTTGGGCATGTCGACCGGCTACGCGTTGCGCAAGGTGGTCATCAAGAGCGCGCTACCCGGTATCGTGACCGGTCTGCTGATCGCGCTGGCGATCGCGGTGGGTGAGACCGCGCCACTGCTCTACACCGCGGGCATCACGAATAATCTGCCATCGGCCTCACTCATCCATCAGCCCATTGCCTATCTCACGTACTACGTGTGGACCGACTACAACCAGCCAATTGAGGCAACGCAGTATCTCTCCTACGACGCCGCGCTGATCCTCGTCGTCCTCGTACTGGTTCTGCTCGTGTCGTCGAGGGTGTTAGTCAACTTGACCCAGCGTTACGCCGAGGGCCGTCGCTAAGTTTCTATCCGGCCAGAGAAGCTCGAAGTGACCGCGGTACAGCGATAACGAACGTCCTCGACGTCGAGGGTGAATTGAAACTCGAAGACGGTGCTAGCCGATCAGGCCGTTGACGTAGCGAGCCGTGTCGTGGTGGACGGGCGAGTTGAAGAGCTGGTCCGTGGGGCCGTGCTCGATCAGGTGGCCATCGTAGAAAAACATCGTGGTATCGGAAACACGCCGAGCTTGACCCAGGTTGTGGGTCACGATGATGATCGTGAGGGCCGGCACCATTTCACGTATCAGCAACTCCACCGACTCGGTGGTGACCGGGTCGAGCGAGGACGTCGGCTCGTCGAGCAAGAGCACTTCTGGACCCACGGCGAGCGAGCGAGCGAGGCACAGTAGCTGTTGTTGGCCGCCCGATAATCGGTAAGGAGAGTCGTTGAGGCGATCCTTGACGGCCTCCCACAGCCCTACTTCACGAAGACGTGTTTCGGCGATGACGTCGAGATGCTTGCCCTTAGCGATGCGATGCGCCTTCACCCCCGCGATCACGTTGTCCCTAATCGACATCGGAAACGGGTTCGGACGTTGAAAGAGCATGCCGACGCGGCGTCGTATGGTGAGCAGGTCCTGGCCCGAATCCCAAATGCTGCGGTCGTCTAAGAAGACTTCTCCCTCGTGGTGGAATCCATAGACTTTGTCATTCATCCGGTTCAGTGTGCGCAGGAAAGTGGACTTACCCGAACCGGTAGGACCGATGAGCGCAGTGATCGTGCCTCGCGGAAACGTCATGTCGATGCCGCTAAGGATCTTCTTGGTGGAGAAACTGAGTGTCAGATTCTCCGTGCGAACGACGTTCTTGGGTCGCAGCGCGTCGGGGTCGAGCGCTTCGAGCTCTGGCGTGAACTGGCGCTTCACTGGCTTGGTGGTAGCGGTGTACTCAACTGCCTCGCCCATGGCGCGCCCTTCTTTCTAAGGTCTGCACCGTAGCCTAAGGAGGAAAAGTTACCGGAACGTGACCACTTCATGAACGGCGCTCGATTTGCTGATGCTCTTAGCCAGCGTGACGCTCGACGGCGACGACCTCCACCGGCACCGTCGGACTTGCCTTCAGACGACGACGCGTTGAAAATTGAAGCGGGTGAATTTAGTAGAAGCGCGTGGTGTTCGATACCGCGATAGTTTCCTTAAAATCCCTCAACTCCTGGACCGACAGTTGCGCCTTCGAGCGCTTCGCTCGAAGCAACGTTACGCTCGGGCGTGACAAACTACCCAGAACGGTTGTTCTGGGGGAGACGAATGGCAAAGGAACTGTGGCAGGAGTCGGCCACGACGCTGGCGGGGCTCATTCGAAGCGGTCAAACGTCGTCGCGTGAAGTCGTGTCGTCGCACTTGGCACGAATCGAGGAGGTAAACCCTAAAGTCAACGCCGTCGTTGAAGTTCGCCCGCAAGAGGTGCTCGCCGAAGCCGACGCCGCGGACGCGGCCCTCAGGCGCGGTGACGCGCATGGCGCTCTGCACGGCGTGCCCTTTAGCGTCAAGTCGAATCTCGACGTTGCGGGTTACGCGACGACCGAGGGATCGGTGGCCCTGAAGGACTTCGTGGCTGCAACGGACTCACCAATCGTGGACCAGATGCGTCGCGTGGGCGCGGTCGTGCTCGCGAGGACCAACATGCCCGATCTCGGGCTACGCCTTAATACCGAGTCGTCACTCTTTGGGGCAACGCACAATCCTTGGAAGCACGGCTACACGACCGGCGGCTCCTCGGGCGGTGAAGCTGCCGCCATCGCCTCGGGCATGAGTCCGCTCGGCTTGGGTAACGACATTGGCGGATCGCTGCGCAACCCGGCGTACTGCTGCGGCATCGCTTCAATTAAGCCCTCGCGTGGTCGCGTCGCCCAAGGCAACCCGAGCGCCCTCTACGAGATGGCCATTAACGCTCAATATATGTCGGTCGACGGCGTGTTAGCGCGCAACGTGGCCGACGTGCGCCAAGGTCTCGAAGCGGTGATGGGGGCGCACCACGGCGACCCCCAGTCCGTCGACGTTCCCCTGCAAGGACGTTCCGTTGCCAAGCGCGTGGCCCTCGTGCCCGAACCACCCGGTGGCGAAACGAACAAGGACGTCGCCGAGGGCGTGCGCGTCGCGGGTCGAGCACTCGAAGCCGCGGGCTACGAAGTGGAGGAGGTCGAGATTCCTCTTTTGCTCGACGCGTACTTCGCCTGGGCGGAGTTGATGATGACGACCTTGGGCGTGTTGATGCCGCGCCTCACCCCACTGTTGGGCGAGGGCGGCAAGAAGTTCCTCGAGTTGACCTACGTGGAGTTCCCTCCTGCGACGCCAGAGTCCCTCGAGCTCATGTTCGAAACTCGCTACCGGGTAGCGCGAGGGTGGCGCGAGTTCTTGACGTCGTATCCCTTGATCGTTGGACCAACGTGGACCCAACCGCCCTTCGTGCACGGTTACGACATCCAAGACGCCGAGTCAGCGACGAAGGTAATCGAGATGGTCCGCTTCGTCTTGCCGGCGAACCTCTTGGGACTGCCCGTCGCCTGTGTGGCGACGGGCGTCGCGAACGGACTACCAACGGGCGTACAAGTCATTGGCGATCTCTACCGCGAGGATCTCTGTCTCGACGCCGCCGAAGCCATCGAACAGAGCGTGGGCGTGCTCACGCCGATCGACCCGCGTAACTAACGCGTGGACGTACTCATTCGCCCGATTGCGCTTGATGATGTCGCGGCGGCGTCACTCGTCGTCCAGGAGGGATCGCTCACCCCCGGAGCAGAAGACGAGGCGAACGTCGCGGCCTACTGGGCGGCCGTTGAAGAGACGCGTCGACGTCGTGGCGACGTATTAGTCGCCGAGGTCGACGGCGAGGTGGTGGGCGTCTGTCAAGTTATGGTCTTTCCCCACTTCCAACACACCGGTGGTTGGTGCGCGGAATTAGAGAGTGTGCACGTACGGGGCGACCTGCGCTCTATGGGCATCGGCGCGCAGTTGCTCGCGGGCGCCGAGGCACTCGCGCGAGAACGCGGTTGTTACCGCGTGCAGTTAACGAGTCGCAACGTTCGAAGCGACGCCCATCGTTTTTATACGGCCCAGGGCTTTGAACAGACGAGTCAAGGTTTTAAAAAGAGCCTTTAGGGCGTCGCTACTTCGCGAAGGGCCCCGTCGTCAACGTCAAAGACGAAGCCGCGAATCTCGGTGTCGTCGACGAAGGGACTCTGGCGAAGTGTCGCGACCGTGGTGCGAACGTCGGCGTCAACGTCGAGGTAGGCGCCGAGGCGAAACGGAGGGCGCGTGCCGAGGGCGCTCGCGATCTCGTTCACGAGCGTCTCTTCGTCAAAGGTCTCGAGTCCACAGCGCGTGTGGTGAATGACCATGACGGCACGTGTGCCGAGGAGTCGCTGACTGAGCAGCAGCGAGCGAATCGCGTCCTCGCTCGCGAGACCGCCCGCGTTTCGAACCAAGTGCACTTCACCGAGATCGAGGCCTAGCGCGCCAAAGAGGTCGAGGCGCGAGTCCATGCAGGTAAGGACCGCCAAGTGGAGTTGGGGGACCGTCGAGAGTTCGCGGTGGCCGTGAGTTGTTACGTAGGAGCGGTTGTGGGCGAGAAGCTCGTCGATAACGCTCATGAATCCATCTTAGGAAATCCGGGCAAGCTCTTTGTCTCGACGCTCAGTGGCTACGCTCACCTACGGAGGTGGCCATGGACACGATGCACGAAATTAGAGAAGAGCTCCGCCAGCCGGCGAAGGATTTAGCGGGACTCATACCCGAGGTCATGAAGAGTTACGCCACGATGTCCGCGGCGGCGATGGCGAGCGGCGAACTCACGAGTGGGGTAAAGGAACTGTTGGCCCTCGTGGTCGCGATAACCCGAGAGTGCGACGGCTGCATCGTCGCGCACGCTCGTGGCGCCGTTCGAAACGGCGTCACGCGCCAACAGGTCGCTGAAGCGATTGGCGTCGCCATTGCGATGAATGGGGGACCGGGGACCGTCTGGGGCCCGAGGGCGTTGCGCGTGTTTGACGAAGCGCAGGCTGATCGCCAAGCGTAAGGCCCGCTCCCATGGTGCCACCACACCGGTGAATCGGTGCTGGTTTCTAGGACGACGAGGTGATCGTGAACGTGCACGCGCTGGCCCAAGTGGTTCGTTTCCTCCCGGGAAATCAACGGTGGTCGTCATAGAATCATCGTGATGGCACCTCTACCTTTCAGTGTGGGACAAGGAGCCAAAGCGCTCGCCACGGTGCGTGGTCTCGCGCCCAAGGTTGAGGCGCCAGTGCGCCAACCGTGGAGCCGTCGGTCTTGACGCGGATTCTGGTAGTAGAGGATGACCTCGAAATGGTTGGCTTGTTGGAGACGTTTTTGACCTCCGAAGGTTACGAGGTGCTCGTGGCACCGGACTTCGCGAGTGCCCTTCGCGCCACGTCGTCGCTGGCGCCCGATCTCGTCCTCATCGATATCGTGCTGGGCACCGAAGACGGCCGCGAGGTGTTTCGCGAACTTCGACTCATTAGTGACGTGCCGACGATCTTTCTCACTGGTCGAGGTCTCGAGTCGGAGAGGATTGCCGGGCTCAAGATGGGCGCCGACGATTACATCGTCAAGCCCTTTTCTTTGGGCGAAGTCTCGGCGAGGATCGAGTCGGTCTTGCGTCGTTCTAACTCCAACACGACGACCTCGGGTATCAACACACCAAATTTGCGCTTTGGCGAACTCGAGATCAACGAAAGCACCCACGAAGTGATGTTGGCGGGGAATCTCCTCGAGTTGACCTCTAAGGAGTTTGCGCTGCTCGTCTTCCTGGCCTCATCTCCTCGTCAAGTCTTCTCGCGCGACCAACTTCTTCAACACGTGTGGTCGTCATCGAGTGACTGGCAGAACGAAGCGACCGTCACGGAACACATTCGACGAGTGCGTACGAAGATTGAAGTCGACCCTGATCGTCCTCTTTGGATACGTACGGTACGCGGGGCGGGCTATCGCTTCGAGCCGGGATCGGACGCGGCAAACCCCGTGGCCAAGGTCGACTCCGCTGAGCAACCTACGTAAGCGTTCCGAGACCGACTCGCGCAGTTGCCAACGCTACGACGTACCCTTGGAATTGAGCTCACGCATTGGCCCAGCGCCCACGACGCCGAGGTGTCACCGGGCGAGAAGTCGCAGCATCTGATCGATGAGTTCGCTGGGCTTAAAGGGCTTGGAAAGAAAAGCGGCCGACGCAGGGTAAAGACCGTCGAGAACCGTGGCGTCCTCGCTTCCGGAAATCAACAGGACGAGTAGGTCGGGATTTTCTTCTTGCAACGTAAGAGCGACGTCGCGTCCCGACAACGTCGGCATGATGACGTCGCTGAGGAGAAGGTGTACGGCCCCGTCGTGACCGCGGGCTACCTCGATCGCCTGCTCACCCGTGCTGGCTTCGAGTACGTGATAGCCAATTCTCCTCAGCACTTGACCGATGAGGCGGCGAAGATCTTCGTCATCTTCGGCGAGCAGCACCGTGGTCGAGCGGGGAGGTTGATCCGGAGACTTCAAGGGTGACGAGCGAACGACCGCCTGCGTCGTTGCGGGGAGGATAATTTCAAAGGTTGTCCCGTGGCCCAGCTCACTGGAGCAGCGGATCACGCCACGGCTCTCTTCGACGAGGCGTCGTGCGGCGGAAAGTCCGAGTCCCGACCCCTTGAAAGGACCCTTGGTGGTGAACATTGGCTCGAAGCAACGCCGTCGAGTTTCCTCGTCCATTCCGTGTCCGGTGTCGGCAACCTTGATCTGGACGTACTTTCCCGCGGGCAAGTCCGTTGCGGGAGCCGCGGGCGTACCAAGCGTGACGTCATCGACCGAAATGCTCAACTGCCCACCCGCGGCCATGGCGTCGCGCGCGTTGAGCGCGAGGTTCAGCATCATCTGTTCGAACTGATCAGCGTCAACGAAGATGCTCGGCGACTCCGGATCGAGTGACCAGACCACTGAGATGTCAACGCCGAGGATTCGATCGAGAACTTCGCTGATCGATTCAATAGCGGCGACGGGATCGACAACGACCGGCTCGACGGCCTTGGTTCTCCCGATGGCTAGAAGTTGACCCGTAAGTCCCGAAGCTCTCTGGGCGGTCGCTTGAATGTCCGTGACCATTTTGAGCGAATGCTCGTCAGAAGCCAGGTTTTGCGAAAGGATCTCGGCGTAGCCCGAGATCAAGGTCAGGAGATTGTTGAAGTCGTGCGCCAAGTTGCTGGCGACCTGTCCGCGAATTTCCATTCGATGGGCGAAGCGGTTCTCGGTGGCCATCTCACGCTGGTCGGTGACGTCGTCGACCAAGGTCAAGATGCCCCGAGAACCGTCGCCGCTCAGTGGCAAGAGGACCGCCGAGGCGGTGAGGTCTCGGCGTCGCGCACCTATCTCAACGTCGAGAAAGTCGCGGCCGAGTCCCGCGCCGCCGTTCAGTACGTCGGACCATAACGAGCGAAGTTCTTGCCACGCGGCCTCGGGGAAGCGCGGCACAAGGGTCTCGAGGTCGCCGGTAGGTTCGGGCCACGAAAATATCTTGCTGGCGGCTTGATTCCACCAGCGGACTCTTCTCGCGGCGTCAATCTCGACAATGCCCACTGGCGCGGTCTCAACGAGTGCGCGCCAACGCGCTTCACTGTTATGGATCGTTCGACTCATCTGCGCGGCGCCAAGAGCAGTGGAGGCGGTTTGGGCCAACAGTGTCAATACCTCGACGTCCTCCGCGCTAAACGGCGGTCCGGATTCGCGGCGAATCGCCACCACGCCGCGGGCCCGGTCTCGTCGCTCCAGCACCGGCGCGACGAGCCAGTCGCCGTCGATCCACGGCACCGTCACGCCAACTCGAAGCTTTGGTAAGTTGCCGAACTCGAACTCGTCGTGCGCGCTCGTACTGGCGGCGTGTTTGCCCCGATGAGCGATCACGCGCAACGGTGTTGTTCGATCGCCTTCCAGTGAGACCATGGCGTTGTCCGCGCCAAAGACGCTTTGGGCACTCGCGGCCACGCTCGAAGCGATATCGTCTTCGTCGCTCAACGCGTTGACGGTGAAGGACGCGGCGATGAGTTGGTGCAGTTGACTAGCAATATGTTGGGTTCGGCGCACGGACTCTCGGGCGTCGAGACGAAGTTGCGTTCGCTCGAGCGCCTTTGACGTGGTCCTTGCGATTTCTTCGGCCACCGCGATCTCGGGGGGTCCAAGGCCCGGGCGACCTTTTTCGGTGACGAAGGTAATCGTGCCGAAGGGGACGTTGTTCACACGAAGGCCCACGACGACGCACCACGGAACACCCGAGTCAGCTAGCTGGGGCCATACCTCGCTAGCGCCGCCGGCGCCGACGCGCGCCGTGATCTGGGCAACGCCGGGCACCCGAGCGAGCAGTGATTGGTAGCAGTCCTCGCTCTCACCCTCTCGACTCTCGTGTCCGAGACCACGGTGACGAATCGTCACTTTGCGAGGTGCGCCTAGCTCGTCGACGAAGTCCACGTAACACCAGTCACTCAAGGAAGGCACGGCGACGTCGAGCAGCGGAAGCAAAACATTGTCGAAGGTGGGCGCTCTACCCTGCAACAGAACTTCGGAATCGTCAAGGGCACTCGCGTGACGCTTGACAATATCTTCTAAACGAATGTGATCTACCTTTTGCGCTTCGAGTTGAACGACGTCGAGAGAGTTCGCCAATTCATCACGGCTCGGGTTGCCGGAAAACTCTTCAGCCATGAGACGTTCTTCCTGTCCGCTTTCAATACTTTGAGATTAAGCGACCAGCGGTCATCGGTGGGCACGCTGAGCGTCACACTGGCGAGCGGACGAAGAGCTCGACGAAAAGTGAGCGTCGACCTTAGAGAGGTCGGCCGGAGAATATTGCGAAGTCTTCGAGAAATTGATCAATCTGTTCGGCTTCGTGGGGAGCGGAGAAGAGGAAACCCTGACCGAAGTTAATCTCCTTGACTTGGAGGTGATGACGTTGATCGACGTCTTCAATTCCCGACGCGACAATCAACAGGTTGAGAGCTTTGCCTAACTGCACGAGCGACTGCACGAGTTCGACATCTTGTGGTGACTTGGTAATCCCGTTAATAAAGTCTCGATCGAGTTTCACGATGTCAATGGGAATCTGTCGAAGCGTGGACAGTGGAGAAACCCCCGGCGTGAAGTCGTCGACCGCGATACGCACGCCGAACGATTTGAGTTTTTCAATCGTGCTCAACGTCGACTCTCCACCCTTCAACAATGAATCCTGTGAGAACTCCAACACGAGCAGCGCGGGATCGTAACGAGCAGAAGACAGTGCCCCTAGAACGTCGTCGACGAACGACGTCAATTCGAGTTGCTTTTCTGAGATGTTCACCGACACCGCAAAGCGGTAACCCTTGGCGTGCCACGCCGCGCCTTGTTGACACGCGGTCTCGAGGGCCCACTTACCTACCGCGACAATCTGGCCACTTCGTTCTAGCTCGGGAAGAAATAGATCGGGCCGTACGACGCCGCGATCATCGGTGCGCCATCGAAGTAGTGCCTCCACGCCCGCGAACCCGTTTGATTGCAAATCCATTGTTGGTTGATAGACGAGGAAGAACTGGTCGCGATCGAGCGCTCGTGAGAGCTCTTCAGAGAGAAACTCTCGATCCTGCTCCGCTTTGAGGGAAGAAGGTTCATTCACCATTTCGCGTCGCCCTCTCGGAGTATTGACGTCCACACGAAGTCCGCCGGTGAGACGTTAGATTCTGCGTTTTCGACACTATCAGTCTCGTTACGCGCCCCTCACGTCAAGTCAACGTGGCACTTCTTTCGCTGCACGATTGCTCGCGTGGTAGCGATGACGTTCCAACACGACGCTCCTAACTCTCTCACCATCGTCGCGCCGTGCAATTCGTCGCAGCGTCGCAGAAAATTTGAATACGTCATTACTCGACGTTGGACGTTGACTACCGCGACGTAGTTCTGGGGTGGTCAACCATGTCACTAATAACGAAGATACGTCGCGAAAACGACTGTTGTTAGAAAGTTGATACAAGTCACTGCACAATCACGCTAAAGATTGAGTGTTGCCACGACGATCGTTTGGCTAATGGTTTGACCACCGAAATACATTGGTTATGACGACATTTTTGAATTTTCTGCGAGGCGGACATGGAGTTTAAGAAGAAAGAAAAAAAGGCTCCACGCTCAAAACCCGGTTCAAGAAAGTCCGATGACGTCTCGTCGAGCGAAGTCGAAAACACCTCACTTTCGACGGGTCGAGTCGGAACCGGTGGTGCGTCACCACCGACGAAGTCGGACTCTGCGTCGTTCGCCTCAACACCACGCGTCAGCGCTCGTCCAGTAGTCACGCTTGATCAGGAGTTCCCTAACGACAACGGTGGGCTGCCTTCGCGTGATCCCACGCGGTCCGACGAATTTGAAGTCAAGGAGAAGGGCCGACTCGGCGATCATCTCTTAGACCGACATCTCATTACCCAATCTCAGTTGGATCAGGCACTCGCCGAGCAACGCGAATCAGGTCAGAAACTGGGCAACGTGCTCGTGAGCATTGGAGCTCTCGATGAACTTGTTTTGGCTGATGTGTTGGGTTCGTTCTTCGGTCTCGTGTCGCTGAATCTACGTCGCGAGAATATCGATCCGGACGCACTGCTGTTGATATCAGAGAGTGTTGCCCGAGAGAACTTGGTCATCCCAGTTCGATTCATCGACGACGTCTTGAACGTGGCCGTCGCCGAACCGAGTGACGAGTTGACTTCGCTTCTTAAGCGCACCAGTGGCCGCAGCGTACAAATCATGATCGCACCGATGAGCGACATTCGTTGGGCGATCGACAGCAACTACCGCGCTCTTGGCAACGTGGGTCGACTCGTTCAGGCCTTCGAAGCGGTGGAGGAGGCGAGGAAGCGCAACGCTAACGGTGTCGAATCTGAGATTCTGGGCGATAACGCGCCGGTAGTGCAGGTCGTGGACCGCATTCTCACCCAAGCGATACGCGACCGCGCCTCCGACGTGCACATTGAACCAACCGACGAAGACGTTCGAGTTCGATTTCGAATCGATGGAGCGCTCACCGAAATTCTTAAACTTCCCGCGGCGATTGGCCCGGTGCTCGTGAGTCGCATCAAGATTATGGCGAACATGAACATCGTTGAGAGGCGGCGCCCACAAGACGGCCAACTCACGATCACGATCGATGACAAGAAAGTCGACGTTCGCGTGGCGACCGTGGCGACCATCATGGGCGAGAACTGCGTAATGCGAATTCTTGACAAGACCCGGTCGGTGCTTCGCTTAGACGACCTTGGTATGCCACCCGACACGCACGCCACGTACTTGAAGTTGGTCCGCGCTCCCTTTGGCATGGTGTTGTGCGCGGGACCGACGGGCAGTGGCAAGACCACGACGCTCTATTCAACGTTGGGCGAAGTGAGCGACTCCAAGCAAAACGTGATGACGATTGAGGACCCGGTCGAGTACGTGTTTCCTTCAATCAATCAGATTCAGACCAACGAGCAGGCCGGTCTCAACTTCGCGACGGGCCTGAAGTCAATCCTCCGTCAAGACCCCGACGTAATCCTCGTTGGTGAGATTCGTGACGTGGAGACAACGCGCGTGGCCGTACAGTCGGCGCTGACCGGTCACTTCGTCATTTCGTCCATGCACGCCACGGACTCGGTTTCGGCGCTCCACCGACTCTTGGATATGGGAATTGAGTCGTTTCTCATTGCTTCTTCGGTGCTCGGCGTCGTTGGACAACGCCTCTTGCGGCGAATCTGCCCGTCGTGCAAGACCACGTACACGCTCAGCGAAGAAGAGCGGATTTTTTACGAAGACAGCGGCGGACCACCGAAAGAGGTCTTCTATCAGGGCACTGGATGCAATTTCTGCAGCGACACGGGCTACAAGGACCGAATTGGCATCTACGAACTCCTCGTCATGACCCCAGAGATCAAGCGATTAATCGTGGGGTGGGCAACCCAAGAAGAACTCCGTGCGCTGGCCGTAAAGCAGGGAATGCGCACCTTGCGCCAAGAAGCAATCAGTCTCGTCGCCCAAGACGTGACCTCAGTGGCCGAAGTCATAAGGAGCGTGTACACGTTATGAGCCGAGCAAATTCCGCTGTTAAGTACCGTTACGAGGCTCTGGACGAGGACGGCGAGAGGACCAAGGGCGTCGAAGTGGCGACCTCGATCAGTGCCGCTCACCAAGCCTTGATCGGGCGCGGTCTTCAGCCCATTGGCGTCAGCAAACCGCGAAGCATCCTCAAGTTCGAGATCACCAAGAAAAAGGTGCCCCGTAAGGACGTCATGAACTTCTCGCGCCAGCTCGCCGTCTTCATGAAGGCCGGCATTCCAATCATGGAAGCACTGGACGTGATCGAAGACGAGACGTCGGAGAAGATACTGAAGGCCATTCTCAAGGACGTCCTCGAGGGTCTGCGCGGTGGCGACACCTTCGCCGCCGCAGCCGCGATGCATCCAGAGGCGTTCCCCAACTACTACGTGGGAATCCTCGAGTCGGCTGAACTCACTGGCAACCTGGACAACGTTTTGAACCAGTTGGCGGACTACATCGAGAGGGACACCAAAGCTCGCACGAAGATCAAGGCGGCAATGATTTACCCGGCGGTGGTCGCGTGCATGTCGGTGGTCACGGTGGGTATTCTCGCCCTCTTCGTGCTACCACGCTTCGTAGTCTTCTTCAATTCGTTCCACGCCAAACTGCCCCTTCCCACGCGAATGATTCTGGGTTTTTCCGGTTTCCTCACCCAGTGGTGGTTCGTGATCATCGCGGTCGTGATTGGGCTAGCCACCGGATTCATCCTGACGCGGCGCTCTGTCGGCGGCAAGGCGAGGCTGGACGCGCTGTTGTTGCGGATGCCAGTGGTTGGCGACCTTACCCAGACGGCGATTCTCGAGCGAATCTGTCGTATTCTCAGCTCACTACTGAAGGCCGGGGTGGATCTGCCTCGTTCCATGGCCGTCACCTCGGACTCGGCGAACAACGCCGTGTACCGCAAAGCGCTCGAGGGCGTGCGCGAGGAGATGCTCGAGGGCCAGGGCCTCTTTGGTCCCATAACGCGCACGGGACTCTTTCCCGGCGCGGCGCAGCAGATGTTCCGCGTTGGCGAAGAGACTGGAACGCTTGACCAACAACTCGAAATCGCCGCTGACTACTACGCCCGAGAGCTCGAAACGAAGGTCGACAAGGTGACGGCGCTGTTCGAGCCCCTGATCATCATCTTCATGGGTTTGATTGTGGGCTTTGTCGCCGTAGCCCTGGTCACCGCAATGTACGGCATCTACAGCCAGGTGAAAGTGTAGTGAAGAGCCGAAGATTCTGGGTTTCTCGCGTTCGTTTACGGCGCGCCCACGACTCGTCACGAGTCGTGGGCTCTGCTGTCGCGCGCGATGAGTCCGAATTGGGATTTACCTTGATCGAGCTGCTTATCATGGTCGTCGTACTGCCCCTCGTGATTGGGGCAATTGCGGCGGGTCTTCTCGCGGTGTTTTCCCTTCAAACTGGTGTGTCGAATCGACTTTCCGACTCCGGTGACGCCCAGGTTGTTTCGGCGTACTTTGAAACGGACGTGCAGAGTGCGCAACAAATCACCGTCAGTAACACCGTGCCGCAGTGCGGCACCGGGAGTCAACTGCTCGGTCTTGAGTGGAGCCTCAACGCACAGACGGGCCTGTATCAGACGGTCGTCTCGTACGTCGAAACGGCGACGGGTTCAACGTACTCCCTGTTGCGCCAGTACTGCTCGTCAGGGATTTCTTCGACGCCAACTACTTCGACCGTCGTTTCTTCGGACCTGCTCGATAGTCAACCTCCTCCGGTAATTTCTCCAAACTCTGCCAGCACTTTGGCGACCGCGGGTTGGACTTCCGCACAGGCCGTGACCAAGGTCGCCTTCGTACTCAGCGAACCAAAGTCCAAGCTCACGTACGCCCTGTCGGCGGTTCCTAAGTCGAACTTGCCGCCGAGCGAACAGGGATCGCCCTCCAGCGTCACGCCCACGGCTAGCTGTGGCTTCGCCACTGCTGGTACTGGCACGTACGCCTCAACCCTTTGTTTCATTGATTTCAGCTCCTACAACGCCAGTGAAGCGACCTCGGGAGGACAGTACTTCGCCGTGGCGATTACCGGAACGCCCTTCACGATCTCATTCAATCTCACGACCTCGGGGGGCGCGGTGGGGCCCCACGTCTTTCCCACCTACGCCGATCCTCCGACGAGCGAAGCTTTTCTTGGGAACAATGGCTTCTATACCGGCGTTCCGAACAGCCCCGCCCTGTACCAACTGAACCAAGACACGACGAGCATCCTGACGTTTACCAACTTTAAGGTCACTGACTCGCGCGGTGTCCCGGCAACCGACTGGGAACTCGTTACTGGCGACGCGGAGTCCACTGACGCCGGGGAGTCCACGACCTGGAGTTCGGATCAGAACTTGAATTTGGTCCCTAACAGCTCGACGTCGCCAGTCGGTAACGCGTGCGACAGTGTGGCACCGGGAATCGATACTCAGCATTTGATCGGTGTTGGCACAACGAGCGTTGAATGCTCGGCGACCGTGAACTCGGACAAGACGGGCACGGTCATATTGGACGCGCTCACGCCCTCGTCGCTCAAGATCGTCATGGTCGGATCTGGTCTCGAAGCCTCGTTCGTAGGGCTGCTACTGCCGTGAGGCGTTCAAACTCCTCGGCAGCGCTTGACTCAGACTCGAGAGTCGCGGTCGGATGAAGTATTACGTGCCGGACTGGCTGAAGAGCGCGGTGCGATTCTGTCGTCGCGATAACGCGCGCTTTTCAGAAGAGGGCGACACCTTGATTGAGGTGCTGATCGCCATCGTCATACTGGGCATGGCCTCAGTGGCGTTACTGGTCTCTTTTGCGACGTCGATTACCGCCTCGGGGACGTACCGCGACGTCGCGACTCTCGATACGGTGCTGCGAAGTGCATCGGAGGAGGTTATTACTCAGATTCAACAGCAACCAGCCGCTCTTTTTGAATCGTGCGGCGGCGCGGCCGACGTCACATTCAGTCTCCCTACGGGTTACACGGCCGCGATTACCTCAGTGAGTTACTGGAACGGTGCGGCCTTTCAATCAACGTGCGTGCCCAATGCCGAACAGTGGATCTCACTTAGCGTCACTGAGACGCAAAACGGTAGAACCGCGTCGAATAACTTCATCGTTGACGATCCTCTGGCTCGTCCGATCGCGATCGTAGGCGCGGCCACGCAGTTGGTCTACATCGAACAGCCGGGTAGTTCGAGTATCAATTCCCCCCTAACTCCCGAGCCGGTCGTGGCGATCGAAGACGCCTCTGGCAATATCGTCACGACGGACCTCTCGCCCGTCACCTTGGTTATTACGCCAGGTACCGGGACCAGTGGCGCACATCTCTCCGCCAGTTGCTCGGGTACGGAGTTTTACGGCGTCGTCACCTTTTCGAGCTGCATGATTGACACAGCGGGAGCGGGGTACACCCTGAGCGCTTCTGACGGTACATTGACTACGGCGACGAGCAGTGCCTTCACGGTCTCTACTGGTGTGCCCACGCAACTCGTTTTTGCGACACAACCAGGTAGTTCAACTGGAAGCTCCACTCTTTCGACGCAGCCTGTCCTCAACGTCGAAGACGCGTACGGATTCCTCGTAACGAACGACAACTCGACGGTATCGTTGGCGATAACACCGTCGACGGGGTCGAGCGGCGCGGCGCTCTCGGGCTGTGCGCAGACTGAAAGTTCGGGAGTGGTCACGTTCTTGGGTTGTGCGGTCAGTCTCGCTGGAAACGGCTACACCCTGACGGCGAGTGACGGATCGCTAGCTTCGGTGATTAGCACGAGTTTTAACGTGACGGTGGGCGCGGCCGCCAAACTCGTCTTCACGACACAGCCAACAGCCAACGCCTCGGGCAACGCCCTTACGAGCGAGCCGGTGGTAAAAGTGGAGGACGCGGCCGGCAACGTCGTGACGAGCTCTTCGACGGCGATCACTCTTAGTGCATCGGGTGGTTCGCTCTCTTCGTGCGCGGGACTGGTCGCCAACGCGGGCGTCGTGACCGTGTCGGGTTGCGTGTTCTCTGGTCTCGTCGACACCAATTACACACTGAGTGCCAGCACGAGCGGCCTGATCACGGGTGTGAGCGCCTCCTTCACTGTCACGGTCGGCGAACCGGCCAAACTCGTCTTCTCGAGCGCGACAAATGGTGTAGCGAGCGCGAGCGCGTCGTCGCCGTTCACCACGCAACCCGTGGTCAACGTCGAAGACGCGGCCGGCAACGTGGTGACCAACTACGTGGGAGTGGTGACACTCTCGCTAAACGCCGGTGAAACACTGAGTTGTTCCTCGGGAAATTCGGCGACGCCGACTAACGGTGTCGTGAGCTTCACCGGCTGCGCCGGGAGCGCCTACGCCTCGGGCGTGACGCTGACGGCGTCAAGTGCGGGCTTGGCGAGTGCTACGAGCGCAAGTTTCGATATTTCAAACGTGGCGACGCAACTGGCCTTCACGACTCAGCCCGTAACCACCGCTGACGGCGCATCGATTACGCCTTCGGTGGTCGTCAGTGTGGAGGACTCTTCGGGAATGGTGGTCACGACCTCGAGTGCCTCGATTGCCCTCGTCCTAGGTACAAATCCGGGTTCAGGAGCGCTTTCGGGCACTTCCCCTGTGAGCGCGGTGGACGGATCCGCGACATTCTCCGACCTTTCCATCAACGCTCTTGGTTCGGGTTACACCCTTAGCGCGACGTCGACTGCCTTGGCTCCTGTAACAAGCAGCGGTTTCAACGTGGTCGTAGGCGCTCCCGCGAAACTGGTGTTCATCACCGAGCCAGTGGGGGGCGCCTCGGGCGCCACCCTCGCCACCCAGCCCGTGGTGAAGGTGGAAGACTCGGCCGGCAACGTCGTCACCAGTGCCTCCACGACGATTTCCCTCACCGCTTCGGGTGGCACGCTGGCCTCCTGTGCCGGTCTCACCGCTAGTTCGGGCGTGGTGAACGTGACGGGTTGCACCTTCGCGGGCCTCGTGGGAACGAATTTCACCCTCGGTGCCAGCGCGACTGGCCTCGCTGCGGCCACCAGCTCCACCTTCTCGCCCTCGATCTATGGTTCGGCCACGAAGTTGGTCTTCGCCACCCAGCCAGTCGGGGGCGCCTCGGGCGCCACCCTCGCCACCCAGCCCGTGGTGAAGGTGGAGGACTCGGCCGGCAACGTCGTCACCAGTGCCTCCACGACGATTTCCCTCACCGCTTCAGG
>Ga0307373_10004917_pt1 | contig 22193 bp, 21 predicted proteins | sample OX2MG_FD_202534 | JGI IMG/M metagenome (GOLD analysis project Ga0307373, IMG submission 202534) | Soil microbial communities from Risofladan, Vaasa, Finland - OX-2 | ecosystem: Environmental > Terrestrial > Soil > Coastal area > Acid sulfate soil | place: Finland: Risofladan, Vaasa | collected... | reverse complement strand
CCGCGATCCAGACGAGCGCGAACTCGGGGCCGTTGAGCAGATCGAAGACGATCACGTCCTCGGCCTCCACGCCGCGCGCGTACAGGCCGGCAGCCAGCCTGCCGGTGTCCTCCCAGAGCTCCGCGTAACTCCAGCGGCGGCCGCTCACGGGGTCGTGCAGCGCGGGACGCGCGGCGAATCGGCGACTGTTGCGCCTGACGCCCGCGAGATAGCCGAACTGGTGCTCGAAGACCTGCTTGAAAAGCTCGGCGTCGTACCGGTACTGCGTGGTGCTGCTCAACAACTCATCTCCCAATGATCAGCTCGCATCGCTCAGCGATCCTATTCGGCCGACCGTCTCGGCCAGCCGCGCGACCTGCTCGAGCGGCCGCGAGCCGAGCGGCAGCAGCAGGATCTCGCTGACCCCGGCTCGCGTGTACGGCTCGAGGAACTCCGCCACCTGCTGGGCGCCGCCGAACGCGGTCCAGCGCTCGACGCGGTCAAGCGGCATCCCGTACTGACCGTGCAGATGCGCCGCGGCCTCGCTGCGGGCACGCGCGGCATCCGCGTCGACGTGGGCCAGCACGAGCAGGGAGATCCCGGGCGTCGGGCGTTGATGTGAGTGGGCGAGCTCCGCGAGACGCTCGCCCCGCTGGGCTAGCGTCTCGGGCGAGATCCACATCGGCAGCCACGCGTCGCCAAACCGCGCCGCTCGTTCGATCGCGCGATCGCTGCGGCCTCCGACCAGCACTGGCGGCATGGCCGCCGACGGCTCCAGCGAGTGCTCGGTGCCCGCGGCCAGGAACTGCGGCAGCAGCTCAAGCGCGCGGTCAAGCCGTGCCCCGCGCTGTGCGAGTGGGACCTCCGCGGCCGCGTACTCCTGCGGAAACTCCCCGCCGACGCCCACGCCCAGCCGCAGCCGGTTGCCCGACAGCAGCTGCAGGGTGGCGATCTGCTTGGCGGCCCAGGCGAGTGGCCTCGCGCCCAGGAGCATCACGCTGAAACCGAGCTGCACGCGCGTGGTGACGGCGGCGGCGACCGCCAGGCAGGTGGGGGCGTCGAGCACGGGCGCCGGGCACTTCAGATGGTCGCCGGCCCAGACCGAGGCGTAGCCGGCCTGCTCCGCGAGTCGGGCGGCTTGCGCAACCGGGAACGGCTCGCCGCGTCGCAGCGGGTCGAAGGTCGGCAGCAGCACCCCCCAATTCGTCATCGCAGCCGAAGCTAACGAACTTCGGCGCGACGGGCCCGTCCTGCCCGACGGTCGGGGGGTGGCGCGTAGAGTGTTCGCGTGGGTTCGTGGGGTACAGCGCTCTTCTCCGACGACCTGGCCGCGGACGTGCGCGCGGATTGGCGCGACGCGATCATCGACGGCGAGGAGCCCGAGGATGTGACACAACGGCTCATAGACCGTTACATACGGGGCCGGTCTGACTCCGGGGACACGCTCGTCTTCTGGTTGGCGTTGGCGGCGGCGCAACTGGAGACCGGGCGTCTTGATGCCGATGTTCGTGACCGTGCGCTGACGATCATCGACTCGGGCGGTGATGTCGCCCGCTGGCGCGAGACAGGTGAATCCCTGGGCCGACAGCGTCAGAAGGTCCTCGATCGCCTCGCACAGAAGCTTCGGGGCCCACAGCCAAAGCCGAAGCGGCTCCGGCGCAGCACGCCGCTCGGGGTGAGCTTTGACGTCGGTGACGCCGTGCTCCTGCGCAGCATCAACGCCACTGGCGACGTGATCGCGGTTGTGGTGTGCCATCACCCCGGTTATCCGCGAGGCGTCGTGAATCCCGTGGTCGAACTCGTGACCTGGGAGCAGGACCGCACGCCCACCGCATCCGAGCTCGCACAGTTGCCCTGCGTCCTGACCGAGGTCGCCGAAAGGCGGCCCGATCGGGCCGGCGTGCGACCCCACATGTTCGTCGTGACCACGGCGACGAAGAAGGACCGCTTCGGCGCTCACATCGGCCAGGTGATCGCGCGTGGCGTGCCGCGGCGACCGGCAGGCGACCCTGGCAATGGCGCCGCTATCGGCGGCGAGGTCCTCACGTCTTGGACCACATGGCCGGGACTGATCCACATCATCGGCTGGGACAGGTTTCGGCGAGACGTTGAGCTGACGCGGAGCGAGCGCGCCTGAGTGGCTGGGGGTCGGGCTCGCGGAAAACGATCGCACACTCCAAAACGCGGATTGCAACAATAACGTCGGCGTTATTGTTGCAATCCGGCAAAACGAGCTGCCGCCGCGTCGAGCTGAGCCGGCGGCCAGCGGGCCGACCGGCGAAATGCACACGCTCGCTCAACGCGCGAACAGCATGCGCCGCCCGAGACCCAGCCCGAGACCGGCGTAGGCGCGCAGCATGCGCGACTCGGCGTCGGTGAGCACCGCCTCGAGCGCGCCGGCGAAGCGATGCAGGTCGGCTTCGGCGATCGTCAGCGGCGGCAGCGCCTTGATGACGTTCATATGGTGTCCGGCGACCTGCGTGAGGATGCGGTGCTCGTGGAACAGCGGCACCGTGATCAGCTGTGCGAACAGGCCAGGCTGGCGGCGCTCGATCGCCTCCCACACGCGGCGGGCGGTGCGTCCCGACGGCGGGCCGAGTTCGAGCCCCCACATCAGACCGAGCCCGCGCACGTCGTGAACGATCTCGAAGCGATCCGCCAGCGGACGGGTCAGCTCCAGCAGCAGCTCACCGAGCTCGCGCGACCGCTCGACGAGGCCTTCGCGCTCGATCACCGTCAGGCTGGCGAGCGCCGCGCCGGCGGCGAAGTCACCGCCGCCGAAGGTCGAGCCGTGGACGACGCTGCGCTCCATCGAATCGAACGTCGCGTCGAACACGGCGCGGCTGGCAAGCAGCGCCCCGACCGGAACGTAGCCGCCTGACAGCGCCTTGGACAGGGTCACCATGTCGGGCTGGACGTCCCAGTGCTCGACCGCCAGGAACCTGCCGGTGCGACCCAGGCCCGTCTGCACCTCGTCGACGATCAGTAGCGCGCCGGCCGCGTGGCACAGCGCCTGCGCTCCCGCGAGGTAGCCATCGGGCGCGACGTACACGCCCTTGCCCTGGACCGGCTCGACGATGAACGCGGCCACGTCGCCGCGGTCGAGCTCGCGGCCGAGCGCCTCGAGGTCTCCGAACGGCACCGGGTCGCAACCGGGCAGCAACGGCCCGAAGCGCTCGCGGAACTCGTCGTTGCCGTTGACCGACAGCGACCCGAACGAGAGGCCGTGGAAGGCGCGCTCGCAGTACAGGAGCCGGGTGCGACCGGTGGCCGCGCGCGCCAGCTTCAAGGCCGCCTCGACCGACTCCGTCCCGGAGTTGGTGAGCAGCACTGCATCGAGCGGCTCCGGCGTGCTCTGCACGAGGCGCTCGGCCAGCAGGCCCGCGAGCGTCGAGATGCCGAGCTGCGGCAGGCTCGGCGGGTCACTGGCCAACAGGCCCCGCAGCTGCTCCTTTACATACGGGTGGTTGCGCCCGAGTGCGAACACGCCGTAGCCGGCATAGAGGTCCAGGTACTCCCGGCCCTCGCTGTCGATCAGGTACGCACCGCTGCCGCGCACCCACTGGCGGTCGAACCCGAGCGTCTGCAGCACGCGTCCGAGCTGGCGATTGAGGTAGCGCTGGTTGAGCTCCATCCCCTGACCGGCCTGCTGCGCAAGCGAGTCGGCGAGATCGTTAGCCTGCTCGTTACTGTTGTCGTTCGCGTGGGAGATCGGAAAGGCCATTTTCGGGTAGACCGAGTCGGAAGCCAGATTATGGATGCCCTCAACCGCTCGCGCGATCAATTTGCGCCGCTGTCCGACGTCGCCGTGGCGACGATCCCCGGGGAAACCGGAGCAGCCCTCGCACGGGCCGTCGAGCGTTTGCTCTCGTTGCAGGACTCGGGCGGCTGGTGGAAGGGTGAGCTCGAGACCAATGTCACGATGGACGCCGAGGACATGCTGCTGCGCGAGTTCCTCGGCATCCGGCTTCCCGAGGAGACGGCGCGCACAGCCGGCTGGATCCGCTCCCAGCAGCGCGCCGACGGGACCTGGAGCAACTTCCATGACGGTCCCGCCAACCTCTCGACCACGATCGAGGCCTACGTAGCGCTGCGACTCGCGGGCGACTCACCCGACGACGAACACATGCGGCTCGCGGCCGAATATGTGCGGGGGGCTGGCGGTCTGCAGCGCGCGCGCGTCTTCACGCACATCTGGATGGCCCTGTTCGGCACCTGGCCCTGGAGCCAGGTCCCGGCACTGCCGCCCGAGCTGATCCTGCTGCCGTCCTGGTTTCCGCTGAACGCCTACGACTTCGCCTGCTGGGCGCGGCAGACGGTGGTCGCTCTGTCGGTGGTGCTGTCCCAGCGGCCGGTTCGGCCGCTGCCGTTCACGCTCGACGAGCTTGACGGCCCCGAGCCCTGGTCACCACCGTCGGTCTCCTCGCGATTCGGCCGCGGACTGGTGGCGCTCGACCGGGTGATTCGGCTCTATGAGCGGCGCCCGCTGGCGCCGCTCCGCCGACTCGCGCTGTCCCTTGCCGAGCGCTGGATCGTCGACCGCCAGGAGCCCGACGGAGGCTGGGGCGGGATCCAGCCTCCCTGGGTCTACTCGCTGATCGCGCTGCATCTGCTCGGCTACCCGCTCGAGCATCCGGTGATGGAGCGGGGGCTCACCGGTATGCAGAACTTCACGATCGAGGAGGAACCGCGTCGCGTCGAGGCCTGCCAGTCTCCCGTCTGGGACACGTGCCTGTCATTGATTGCGCTTCACGACGCCGGCGTGCCCGGTGACCACGACGCGGTGATCCGCGGCGCCGACTGGCTGATCGAGCAGCAGATCCTCCAGCGGGGCGACTGGGCCGTGCGGAGACCGAAGCTCGAGCCCGGTGGCTGGGCGTTCGAGTTTGCCAACGCCAACTACCCCGACATCGACGACACGGCCGAGGTCGTCCTGGCGCTCAAGACCGTCGACCATCCCGACAAGGAGCGCGTTCGCGACTCCATCGACCGCGGCGTCCGCTGGCTCGCCGGCATGCGCAGCTCCGACGGAGGTTGGGGCGCGTTCGACGTCGACAACTGCAGGGCGCTGGTGCGCGACCTCCCGTTCTGCGACTTCGGCGAGGTGATCGACCCGCCGAGCGCCGACGTCACCGCCCACGTTGTCGAGATGCTCGGCGTGCTGGGCCGCGGCGACGACGAGCTGACGTGGGGCGGCGTCAGCTGGCTGCTCAACAACCAGGAGCAGGACGGTTCCTGGTTCGGGCGCTGGGGCGTCAACCACGTGTACGGCACCGGCGCGGTCCTGCCGGCGCTGGTCGCCGCCGGCGTGCCGGCGGCCGATCCGGCGATACGTCGCGCGGTCAGGTGGCTGGAGCGACACCAGAACGCAGACGGCGGTTGGGGTGAGGACTGCCGCTCCTACGACGATCCGGCATGGATCGGTCGCGGCGAGAGCACCCCTTCGCAGACCGCCTGGGCGCTGCTCGCGCTCGAGGCGGCTGGTGAACCGGGTTCCGCGCCCGCGCGCGGGGGAGTGCAGTGGCTGCTCGAGCATCAGCGCGAAGACGGTGACTGGGACGAGGATCACCACACCGGCACGGGCTTCCCGTCAGACTTCTACATCAAGTACCACCTCTACCGTCTGATCTTCCCGATCATGGCGCTGGGGCGTTGTACGCGATGATCGCGCTGGAGCCACCGACCGTAGCCTCGCTCCCCACCCGCGAGCAGGTCCTGCCGCAGGCTCGGCGGGAGAACTTCACGGTCGCCAGCGCGATCGTCGGGCGCCGGCGCGCCCGCCACCTGATGGCGATCTACGGCTTCGCGCGGCTCGTCGACGACGTCGGCGACGAGTCGCCGGGCGATCGCGACGCGCTGCTCGACCTGGTCGAGCTCGAGCTCAGCGGGGTCTTCGCCGAGGCCGGGGCGCCGCGGCCGCGACATCCGCTGATGCAGGCGCTGGCAGTGACCGTGCGCGAGTGCGGGCTGCCGCGGCCGCCGTTCGAGCGCCTGATCGAGGCAAACCGCGTCGATCAGGTTGTCAGCCGCTACGAGACCTTCGAGCAGCTGCTCGACTACTGCAGGCTGTCGGCCGCCCCCGTGGGGCAGCTCGTGCTCGGCATCTTCGGCGCCGCCACGCCCGAGCGTGTGGCGCTGTCCGATCGCGTATGCGCGGGGTTGCAGGTCGTCGAGCACCTGCAGGACATCGCCGAGGACCATCGCCGCGGACGCGTCTACATACCCCGCGAGGACCTGGCGCGCTTCGGCTGCGGTGAGCAGGACCTTGACTCCGAGCCGCCTTCGGCACCACTGCAGGCACTGATCGAGTTCGAATCCGCCCGCGCGCGAGCGTTGCTCTCAAGCGGCGCGCCGCTTGCGCGCACGCTACCGCCCGCACCGCGGATCGCGGTCGCGGGCTTCGCCGCCGGGGGGCTGCGGGCGCTCGACGCGCTCGCGCCCGGGGCCCCCGGCCGCCTCGGCTACGCCCGGCACCTGGTGCGGACAGTGGCAGGCCGATGACGAGCCCGGCGATCGAGGTCGAGTACGCGTACCGTGAATGCGAGCAGATCACCCGCCGCCGGGCCGCGAACTTCTACTACGGCATTCGCCTGCTGCCGCGCTTCAAGCGCCAGGCGATGTGCGCCACCTACGCGTTTGCGCGGCGCGTCGACGACATCGGCGACGGGGATCTCGAGTCCAGCGTGCGGATGGCTGAGCTCGCCCACGAGCGCGGCAGGCTGGCTGAGCTCGCCGAGGGGCAGGTCGACCCCGGCGACCCGGTGATCACAGCGCTGGCGCACGCCTGCGAGCACTATCACCTCCCCGCCGACGCACTCGAACTGCTGGTCGAGGGCGTCGAGCACGACGTGCTTGGCGTCGAGTACGAGACCTTCGACGAGCTGGTGCGCTACTGCCGCTGCGTCGCGGGCTCGATCGGTCGCCTGTGCGCCGCGATCTTCGCCGACGGCGCCGCCGACGAGATCTACCCGCTGGCGGACGATCTCGGCGTGGCGATGCAGCTGACCAACATCCTGCGCGACATCGTCGAGGACCGCGAGCTCGGCCGCACGTACCTGCCGGCCGAGGATCGCCGGCGCTTCGGCTGCCTCGACCTCGCCGCCGCCGATGAGCACGCGGTCGTGGAGCTGATCCGCTTCGAGGCCGAGCGCGCCGACGAGTGGTTCGACCGCGGCCTGCAGATGCTGGCGCTGCTGGACGGCCGCAGCGCCGCGTGCGTTCAGGCGATGACCGGGATCTACAGGCGGATCCTCGATCGCATCCTCGCGGACCCCGCGCAGGTGCTGCGCGGGCGGATCTCGCTCTCGCCGCTTGAGAAGTCGTGGGTCGCGGCGCGCAGCCTCGTCGGCGCCGGGGGACTGGAGCATCGGCGGTGAGCGGCGAGCCGACCGGCGGTGGCCGCGTGGTCGTGATCGGCGGAGGCCTGGCGGGCATCAGCGCGGCACTCGCTTGCGCGCAAGCCGGCGCCGAGGTGACGCTGCTCGAGGCGCGTGGGCGGCTCGGCGGCGCTGCGTACTCGTTCAGTCGTGGCGAGCTCACGGTCGACAACGGTCAGCACGTGTTCCTGCGCTGCTGCACCGCCTACCGGGAACTGGTCGAGGAGCTCGGCGCGACCGAGCTGGTGACGCTGCAGCCGCGCCTCGACGTGCCGGTGCTGGCACCGGGCGGCCGCCTCGGCCATCTGCGTCGGTCGGGACTGCGGGCGCCGCTGCACCTCGCCGCCTCGCTGCTGCGGTACCCCTACCTCGGGATACGCGAGCGCCTCGTGCTCGCCTGGGCGATGCAACGGCTGCGTGCGGTTGACGTCGACGACCCGGCCAACGACGCCGTGCCGTTTGGCGATTGGCTGCGCCGCCATCGCCAGAGCCGCCGGGCGGTCGAGACGATCTGGGAGCTGATCGTGCGCCCAACGGTGAACCTGACGGTCGACGACGCCTCGTTGGCGCAGGCCGCCCAGGTATTCCAGGTTGGCCTCCTCAGTGACGCGGCCGCTGGTGATATCGGCTGGGCCGTCGCCCCATTGGGCGAGATCCATGATCGCGCCGCCCGCGCCGCACTCGAACGCGCCGGGGTTAGCGTGCATCTGGCCAGTACCGCACAGGCGCTGTCCCGGGTAATGGTCGCCGGCGGCCCGGGTCGCGGTCGGTTGAGCTTCCAGATCGATGCGAGCGACGGCTTCAGCGGTGCCGCTGATGCGGTCGTGGTGGCGCTCCCACCGGCGCAGGCGGCGCGCCTGCTGCCGGCGAATATTGGGCTCGCGCCTGATTTCGCCGAGCGGCTTGGGGCTTCTCCGATCATCAACCTCCACGTCGTATACGACCGTCGTGTGCTCGAGCACCCGTTCGCCACGGGGGTGGACTCGCCGGTGCAGTGGATCTTCGATCGCACCGCCGGGTCGGGTCTAGCCGACGGCCAGTACCTCGCCGTCTCGCTGTCGGCGGCCGACGATGAGCTGCACACCACCGCCGAGGATCTGCGGGGACGGTATCTGCCGGCGCTCGCCGACCTGCTGCCGGCGGCCCGCGAGGCGACGGTGCGGGAGTTCTTTGTGACGCGCGAGCATTCCGCGACCTTCCGCGCGGCGCCGGGCGCCCGCGCCTGGCGCCCGCCGGCGTGCACCCAGCTGCCCGGCCTGATACTGGCAGGCGCTTGGACGGACACCGGTTGGCCGGCGACCATGGAAGGCGCCGTGCGCAGTGGTCAGACTGCAGCGCGCGAGGCGCTGGCGGCGATCCCGAGCTGGCGCCGCTCGCCGCATGCCGTGGTGGAGGTCTGAGTGCGCGGATGGATAGGGTGATCAGATGAGTTCTGCACTGGCTTCGGCAGACGAGCCCGACCTCGAGCGCGAGCGGCGCCTCGAAGACGCCGCGTCCGACGTGATCGTCGTGCTGGCGCCGCTCGCGCTCGAGGCGCACGCGGTTCGCACCGGCGCGCCGTGGGCGGACGTCCGCCGCGTCGGCATGGGTCCGCGTCGCGCCGCCCGCTCCGCGAAACTGTCGGCCGCCGGCGGCAGCAGGCCGACCCTGATCGCCGGCTTCTGCGGCGCGCTCGACCCCGTTCTCGAGCCGGGTGACATCGTGCTCGCAAGCGAGCTGCGCGGGCCCACCGGCACGACGGTGTGCGACGACCCGACGATCCTCGCGGGCGTCCTGCGCCGCGGCGGACTGCGGGTGTACATCGCGCCGATCGCCTCCAGCCAGCGACTCGTGATGGGCGAGCGCCGGCGCACGCTCTACCGCACCGGCGCGGCCGCCGTCGACATGGAGTCCGCTTGGCTGGCGCCGGCCGCTCGCTGCCGCCCGTTGGTCACGCTGCGAGTGGTGGTGGACACGAGCAGCCGCGAGCTGCACCACCCGCTGCGCACGGTGACGGGCGCCGCAACCGCCTATCGGGCGCTGCGCCGCGCCTGCTCACTGGTCGAGGAGTGGGCCAACGCGCTCGGCGAGCGCGAGGTCGTGCTGGCCTCGCCGCGCGCTTCGTGCGCCGGTGTCGAACGCGCGGTCGAGATCGTCGAGCGCGTGCTCGAGGATCGCGGCGCGCCGGTATACGTGCGCAAGCAGATCGTCCACAACGTCCACGTCGTCCATGCGCTCGAGGAGCGCGGCGCGGTCTTCGTTAAGGAGCTCGACGAGGTGCCGGAGGGCGCGACCGTGATCTTCTCGGCCCACGGTGTCTCGCCGGCAGTGCGCAGCGAGGCGCAGCGACGCCAGCTCGACGTGGTCGACGCCACCTGTCCGCTGGTCTCGAAGGTGCATGCCGAGGCGCGCCGCTTCGCCGCCAACGGGTTCGACATCGTGCTCGTCGGCCATCAGGGCCACGAGGAGGTCGACGGCACCTACGGCGAGGCGCCCGAGCGCACCCAGGTGGTCGCGGTGGCCGACGAGGTCGCGGACCTGCGGGTCCGCGACCCCCATAAGGTCGCCTACCTGACCCAGACGACGCTCGCGGTCGATGAGACGGCGGAGGTTGTGAGCGCGCTGCAGGAGCGCTTCCCGGACGCCGTCGGCCCGGCATCGAGCGACATCTGTTACGCGACCCAGAACCGCCAGGACGCGGTCCGCGCGCTCGCGGAGGACTGCGATCTGATCCTGGTCGTTGGCTCGGCCAACTCGTCGAATTCGCGCCGGCTCGTCGAGGTTGCGCAGCGAGCGGGCTGCCGTGCCATGCTGATCGAGGACGCGGCCGACATTCCGCCGGCAGCGATCCACGGCGTGCGCCGCGTGGGTGTGACGGCTGGCGCCTCAGCTCCCGAGGCGCTGGTCGAGGCCGTGATCAATGCGCTCGGAGGGTTGGGCGCGGTGACCGTTGAGGAGCGGCGTGTGGCAACCGAAACGATGCAGTTCAAGCTGCCCCCAGAGGTCAGCAGAGGAGGTCGCTGAGATGACCATTCCGATCAGGCAGACCGCGCGCATGGGTGCGTACGTGATGAAGCAGCGACTGCGCCACAACGAGAAGTACCCGTTGATCGTCGAGCTCGAGCCGCTCTTCCAGTGCAACCTCGCGTGCGAGGGCTGCGGCAAGATCCAGCACCCTGAGCACGAGCTGCGCCGCCGCATGCCGGTCACGCAGGCCGTCGCTGCGGTCGAGGAATGCGGAGCACCGATGGTTTCGATCGCCGGTGGCGAGCCCCTGATCCACCCCGAGATCGACGAGATCGCGCGCCAGCTGATTGCGCGCAAGAAGTTCGTCTACCTGTGCACGAACGCGCTGCTGCTGGAGAAGAAGCTTGACCTCTTCAAGCCGTCGCCGTACTTCTCCTGGGCCGTGCACATCGATGGTTTGCGCGAGCGCCACGACCAGTCGGTCGCACGCGAGGGCGTTTTCGACAAGGCGGTCGCGGCGATTAAGGCGGCCAAGGCCAAGGGCTTCCGTGTGACCACCAACACGACGTTCTTCACGCAGGATTCGCCTGAGACGGTCCGCTCCGTGCTGGACTACCTCAATGACGAACTCGAGGTCGACCAGATGATGATCTCGCCCGCGTACGCGTATGAGAAGGCGCCCGACCAGGAACACTTCCTCGGGGTGCGCCAGACCCGCGAGCTGTTCAGCGCCGCGTTCGCCGACGGGCGCCGGAAGAAGTGGCGGCTGAATCACTCGCCGCTGTTCCTCGACTTCCTCGAGGGTAAGGCCGACTTCCGCTGCACCCCGTGGGGGATTCCGAGCTACTCGCTGTTCGGCTGGCAGCGGCCGTGCTACCTGATGGCCGACGGCTACACGGAGACATACAAGGAGCTCCTGGAGACGACCGACTGGGACAAGTACGGTCGCGGCAACGACCCACGCTGCGAGAACTGCATGGCGCACTGCGGCTACGAGCCGACGGCCGTGGTCGCCTCGACGCAGTCGCTCAAGCAGTCGCTGCGGGCACTCGCGCAGTCCTGACATCGACCTGACCCTGACCTCTTAGGGTTCGGGCGTAAGGTCCCAGCGGTGCGCAGACTGCTGCGTGAGCAGCCGCTGGTGGCGACCGCGCTGGCAGCCGCGATCGCTGCGATAGCGGTGATCGCGATCGCGCATGTGACCGGCGCCGACGCGATCGGCCGCGTGTTCGAGGATGTCGATCCTGGCTGGATCGCGGTCGTCGCCGGGGCCGAGCTGATCACCTATCCCGCCTATGTGCTCGCTTACCGCTCGGTCGCGGGCATCCACGGGCACGCGACGCTGTCGCTGCCGATCGTGAGCAGGATCGTGGTGGCCGGATTCGGGCCCTTCGCCCTCGACGGAGGCTTCGGCGTCGACAAGCGCATGCTCGAGGCGATCAACGAGGACGAGCGCAGCGCGCGCGTACGCGTGATGGCGCTCGGCGTGTTCGAGTGGGCGGTCCTCGCGCCCTGCGCGTGCATCACCGCGATCGTGCTGCTGGCGCAGGGGGCGAACATCTTGCCCTCATTGCTGTGGCCGTGGGCGCTGGCGGTGCCGCCATGCCTGGTGCTGGCTGTTTGGGCGAGCGCCCCTAGGCGCTCTGAGTGGCTGGCGCGCGTCGGTGGCCGGCGGGCCGAGCTGATCGTCCAGATGCTCGAGGGGGTCCAGGGTGTGCGCAGCATGGTGACCGAGCGGACGCTGCCGCACGCGTCGGCGTGGTTCGGGATCACCCTCTACTGGGCGGCCGACATGTGCGCGCTGTGGGCGAGCCTGCGGACCTTCGGTCTCGACCTCGACGTCGGCAAACTGATCATCGCCTACTCGACCGGCTACGCCGCTACCCGCCGCTCGCTGCCGCTCGGTGGCGCCGGATCGACTGAGGTGCTGATGACCTTCGCGCTCTACTGGGTGCGCCAGCCGCTGGCGCCGGCGCTCGCCGCTGTGATGGCGTACCGGGCGTTCAACTTCCTGCTGGTCGCGATTCCGGCGCTCGTTGCTAACCGGCAGCTGCAGCCGATGATCGAGGAGCTGCCGCCCTCCGGATAAGTGATCGCCGCGGCCTGCCGGCCAACGCGGCTCCAGCCGGGTGAGATCCGTGTTTTTCCTCGGATGTCAGCGGCGATGTGCCGGTCTGTGAGGGCTCGCAGGGGCGTAGGTTCGGAATATGGCGAGTGAACATCAGGACGTAAGGACTGAACAGAGGCACTTGCCCGACGGTGTGCCGCTCCTCTCGTTGCGCGGGATCACCAAGCGCTTTGGGCCGGTGCAGGCACTGAGCGGCGTCGATCTCGACATACCGGTGGGTATGGTGACCGCGCTCGCAGGCGACAACGGTGCCGGCAAGTCAGTGCTGATCAAGACGATCAGCGGTCTGTGGAAGCCCGATGCCGGAGAGATCCTGTGGGAGGGCAAGCGCGTTCACTTTGGCGGCCCGAAAGATGCGGACGCGCTTGGCATCACCACGATCTATCAGGACCTGGCACTGTGCGACAACCTCGACGTCGTTCAGAACATGTACCTCGGGCACGAGCTACTCGACCACGGGATGCTCGACGAGACAAACATGGAACTGGCAACGCTCAAGACGCTCCAGGACCTGTCTGTGACGACACTCAACTCGGTCCGCCAGCGGGCGCAGACACTGTCCGGCGGTCAGCGACAGTCGGTCGCAGTCACCCGGGCAGTGATGGCGAAGGCCAAGCTCGTGATCATGGACGAACCGACCGCAGCCCTGGGGGTCACCCAGACGAAGACCGTGCTCGACTTGATCCGGTCCCTGAAACGTCAGGGTGTTGGCGTGTTAGTGATCTCCCACAATTTGAACGACGTCTTCGCCGTCGCGGATCGGATCGCGGTCCTCTACCTCGGCCGGTTAGTCACCAGCGGTCCGGCGTCCGACTTCAACGTGATGACGCTGGTCGACTACATGACAGCCGGGTACTCCAGTCGCCAGTTGACGCCCGAGCGAGCGCAAGCACCAAGGATCTCGGACGACGTAGTTGTGCCCGCGGCTGCGATGCGGTAAACGCGCAGCTGCCGCTCTTGGCGCTGCCGCTGCCGCTCTTGGCGCTGCCATCACACTCACCGGCTGAGAGTTGATGCGCCGTGCCCAAAGCGGCGGTTCGGTTGCGGGACTACCGCAGCTCGCCGGAGATTTTCTACGGACGCAGAGGGTCAGAGGCCGGGTATAGGGTCGTGAGGTCACCCATAGACATGGATAGGAGGTGAGTTATGCCTGGAACACTGACACGTTGGGATCCGTTCGCTGAGATGGGCGAACTGCGGTCACGCTTTGATCGCATGTTCGAAGATCTGACGGACGGTAAGGAGCGTGCATGGACGCCGGCAATCGACGTTGAGCGTGAGAACGAGAATCTCGTATTGCGCGCTGACATCCCTGGGTTCAAGCCCGAGGAGGTCAAGATCGAGGTCGAGAACGACATCCTCACGGTCTCCGGTGACCACAAGGAGCACAAGGAAACGAAGGACACGCACTATGTGCGGCGTGAGCGTCGCTACGGGTCCTTCAGCCGCTCGATGGCGCTACCGCCGGGTGTTAAGGCCAAGACCATCAAGGCCAAGACGCTCGACGGCGTCGTTGAAGTGACGATCCCGCTCCCCAAGGAGACGATGAAGGAGACGGTCACGATCACACCGACCGCCGCCTGACGCCCTCACGCAACGGGGCCGGCCACGACTGTCCAGGGCCAGCCGGCCCCCCGCGTGAACTCACCCCGCGATGCGTTCGATGAACGGACCATGATCATCGGTCCGCCGAGTGCCGGGTGCGGGCGGACGGCGTGTAGAGGGTGCCGCGCAGGCCCACCAGGACCGTCCCGGTGGGCTGCTCTATCGCGTGAGCGTGAGCTTCTCGGTGGTTATGACCGCGGGCCTGCCCGGCCGGGGTGAAGCTGCCGCGCGCGGGAGAACGAGCCCTTCCAGAGGCTCCAGTCTGCTCCCGTCCCTGCGGCAGTCTGAATCGGGGAGACAGGATTTGAACCTGCGGCCGCCCGGCCCCCAGCCGGAATTATCTCTTACGGCCGACCTCGGATCCCCTTGTTTCAAGGGGTTTCCGTCAGGCCGTTCCAGTAAGATCATGTCAAAATGGTACTCAAACAGTACTCACGGGCAGCCTAGCGGTGGCGTCTGGCACGAGAAAAGACGCGCGTCGGGACTATGGAACGGGCGCTCTGCGGATCTACCGCGGGGGCTGGTACGGGGCCTGGTACGCGGCTGACGGTCGCCGTATTAACCGCAAGATCGGGCCGGCTCGCACCCCCGGGAAAGCCGACGGGCTCACGAAGGCTCAGGCCGAGCAGAAGTTCCGTCAGATGCGCGAAGCGGAGGGTCAGCGTCCGGCAGTCATTTCTGATCGGCGAGTCACGATGGAGTTCGCGGGTGCCGAGTTCTGCCATCGCCTCGAGCTCAAGAACCGAAAGAAGTCGCACCGCATGACGGTCGCGTCCGATCTGCGCAACCACATCGCCCAGTTTTTCGGCGAGCGGACCCTCGATCGCATCGAGCCGATCGACATCGAGCGTTACATCGCCGCCAAGAAGCGGACGCTCGCGCTGAAGACGATCCGCAACCACGTCAACACGATGCACTCGATCTTCGATCTCGGGCTTCGGCAGGGGTGGTGTACCTCAAACCCCGTGAAGCTCGCCGATCGCCCGACGCTCAAGAAGACTGAAACCCGGATTCAGTTCCTGGACCAGGAGGAGCTTGAGAAGGTGCTCGCCACCCCATACCCGGATGACGCGATCGGCCGGCTCGAGCCCACGCTGTACCTCACCGCAGCAATGACCGGTCTGCGCCAGGGCGAGTTGCTCGGGTTGCGCTGGCGGGATGTTGACTTCGATGCGCACCGCGTCCGTGTCGTCGCACCGTATGTCCGCGGCGAGTTCGGTGACCCCAAGTCCGCGGGGTCAGGCCGATCCGTGCCGATGGCTGGGCGTGTGGAGACAGCGCTTGCCGAGCTTCGTGCGCGCTCGTACTACGCGCACGACCGCGATCTGGTGTTCTGTCACCCCGAAACTGGCAAGCCCCTCGATCGCTCAAAGCTCGTCCGCCGCTTCCGGCAGGCGCTCGAGGGCGCTGAGGTTCACCGCATCACCTTCCACGAGCTGCGCCATACGTTCGGGACGCGCATGGCTGCGGCGGGGGAGCCGATGCGCAAGATCCAGGAATGGATGGGGCACGCTGACGCGAAGACCACACAGGTCTATGCGCACTATCAGCCGAGCCATGACGAGGTGGCTGCGGTTGATCGGGCATTCTCGTGAGCGCACGAACCGACGGCGTGGCGTACACGGTGATCTGGCATCCCGACGCTCGGGCCGAGAGGGAGTCGTCATGGCCGGAGGGTGAGAAGGTGGCCATGCGGCACGCTGCGCAGAAGCTGGAGGCAGCTGGGCCGAACCTCCGGGCACCTCATTCAAGTGCGGTGATGGGCAGCGATGTGCCGGGACTGCGCGAGCTGCGGCCGCGCGCTGGACGCAGTCGCTGGCGACCTCTGTATCGGCGCGCGACTGCCTCGACGTTTCTGATCCTCGCTGTTGCGCCCGAGGCCCAGATTGATAAGCGCGGTTTTGCGGCGGCGGTGAAGCGCGCCGCGGAGCGCAACGCCGACACGGACTTTGAGTGATGCGGTTGGGAGCCTGATAGCAGTAGTGATATCGTGTCGGATCATGAAGCTGGGCGAGATGAAGACAAATGCTGAAGTGATCGCCGAGGATCTGGCCAACGACCCGGCGTTTCGCGCCGAGTGGGAGCGCACTGCTCTGGCCCGTGCCGTGGCCATTGCCATCGTTCGGTATCGAGCTGAGCATGATCTCTCGCAGCGGCAGCTTGCCGAGGCGGTTGGCATGAGCCAGCCGCAGGTCGCCCGCCTGGAACTGGGGGAGTACAACCCGCGCATGGAGACTCTCTTGAGACTCTCCTCGCGCCTGGGGCTCGAGTTCACGATCGACGTTCGACCTGTAGGAAAGCCGGCGCGCCGTGGCGCTGCAGGCGCGAGCAGCGACCGCGTCGTCGAGACGGTCGCCGTAGGCGAGTCCGAGATCCTGGTCTCGGCCGGCGCTGCGTAAGCCGCAGCGCGGTCCAGCTCTCGAAATACCCGTGGCTGTTGGGATTTGAGTCTAAGTCGTCCCTACTCGTCCTAAGTCGTCCCTGGACGTCTTGGCGGACGTCCCAAGAGGCGGTAGAGACGTCCCGGATTTCTGTTGATTGTTATGGCATGAACACATCTACACACATCACATCCTCGGTCTCGCCCCGTGCGCCTTTGACGCGCGAGCAGGTGATGACCGCCTCCGAGGTCGCGGATCTCCTGCAGCTACCGGTCTCAACCGTGTATTACCTGGCGCGTCAGGGACTGCTTCCAGCAAGCCGGTTCGGGCGCGCGTGGCGGTTCTTGCGACCGCGATTGGAGGAGCTGCTCAATGCCTGACGGAGCATCCCGGGTTGGGCGCACCTGGCGGCAGATGCCGGGTTGGCTGTGGCCGCTGTCCGTCTCCTTCGAATGCGATCGTTCATGTCTGCTGATCGCTGGGACGCTTGGGGGCGCTTGGGGACGCTTCGGGACCAGCACCGTAGGTGCGTACAGTGTGTTGCTGTCGCAGCCTGCTGAAAGCACTGGGCTTGGGGGCGCGTCGTGTTGACTGTCGAGAAGGTGCCTGCCGTGACAGCGGCCGGCTACGCGGACCACCTGGAAGGCAAGACGGGACGGTCGCGTTCCACCTTGGGGGGTACCACCTCAACGGTGGCGAGCGGGCCGGGGCACCGGGCAATTGGGCCAACGTGCCGCGCGACGTTCTCCGCGTTGAGGTCAGTAGGTGCTGGTGGGCGGGTACTGTCCGGCGATGCCGTGGCAATGGCCTGTCGGGGCGCTGTGTGCGCTCCTGCTCGCGCTCGTGACAACACCCGCGGGCGTGTCCGGGGCGGTTCTGCTGCTCCCGATCCAGCTGAGTGTTCTGCACGTTCCCAGCCCCGCGGTGACGCCAACGAATCTCGTGTTCAACGTCGCGGCGACGCCCGGCGGGCTGCTGCGGTTCTGGCGCGAGCACCGCGACACCTCATCGCTCCTGGGGCTGCTCGTCGCGGGAACGCTGCCAGGTGTCGTCGCGGGCGCGGTCATCCGCGTCGACCTGTTGTCAGGTTCGCGAGACTTCCTGCTCGTAGCCTCGTGCGTGCTACTGCCACCCGGCCTGTGGCTGCTGGTCGGAGCACAGCGGCAGACCCGCCCGCGTCCGAATCTCGACCGCAAGGCCCGCGCGCTGGTCTGGCTCCTCGCTCTATCGGTCGGATGCGCGGGGGGGATCTACGGGATCGGCGGCGGCTCGTTGCTTGCGCCGATCCTGCTGGCCGCCGGTTTTTTCCGCATACGAGGTCGCACCAGCTACTTTGGCAGCGACGTTCCTGACGTCGATCGCGGGGATTGCGACCTACGAGATCCTGCAGATCGCCCATGGCGGGGCGATCGCACCGGACTGGGCGCTTGGCGCGTGGCTCGGCGCAGGCGGGTTCGTCGGCAGCTACCTCGGCGCGAGACTGCAGCACCGCGTCCCGGAGACCTCGATCCGTCGGTTGCTCGGACTGATCGCCTGCCTGGCAGCACTCCGCTACATCCAGCAGGGGGTGCAGCCCGCGCCCGCTCGTCACTCCGTCGCCGCTGCCAAACTGACACGCACTTTCCACAGTTCGCCGTTGGGTCTGGGTGCTATTTGGTGTCGCCAGGATCCGGTAATGACGTGATCTCTCCGGCCTGCTTGGTGTCGTAGCCGCCGAGTTGGTCGATTGCCTGGCGGACAGCGGGGGAGCGCAGCGCCGTGATCAGGGGCTCGGCGGCGCCTAGCGCCTCGCCGGGGAGCGCAATGTCGTACTGCTCCCAGACCAGCGGGATGAAGTCGAGGTCCAGTGCCGTGGCGGCGGCGCGAACGCCGACGCCGGCTTCGGCGACGCCCGAGGCAACCGCGAGCGCTATCTCAAGGTGAGATCCGGCCTCTGGGCCGGGCACAAAGTCGGGTGCGATCCCGGCGTCTTGGAGCAGACGGTCGAGCAGAACGCGGGTGCCGGCCCCGAACTCGCGTTTGGCGACGCGGACATGCCGCAGGTCGCTGACGGTGTTGATCTTGTTGGGGTTCCCGGGGGGCACGAGCAATCCCTGTTCGCGCCGCCAGAGGTGGATCAGGGTCGGCTGGCGGCCGTGTAGCAGCGCGGCTGCGTAGGGCGCGTTGTAAATGCCCGAGCGGTGCAGCAGGTGAATGGCGGCTCCGTCCGCGGTGCCGCGCCAGAGGGCGGTGAGGCCCTGGAAGCTGCCGCGGCTACCGACCGCGTGGACTGCGCGGCCGGCTTGGCGCAGGACCACGTCCAGGGCAGGATCGTCGCTACCGGCGAGGCGAAACTCCCGGCCGGCGGCCAGCAAGCGACGGGCAGCCAATGTTGCGTCCGGCGCGATCCGCGCGCGGCGGCGGTCATGTTGAGCAATCACTCCCACCTCGGCGAGGTGACGGTAGGCACGACCAACCGTCGACGCTGTCGTGTGCTGCTGGCCGGCGAGCTCGCGGATGCTCGGTAGCTCCGCGCCGGGTTCAAGCTCGCCGGAGATGACGCGACCGGCGATCTCGCGGGTTATATCCAGGTAGCGGGTCACCGGAGCTCGACTGTACGCGCGATCACGGGGGCAGCGCCAGCAGAAGACCGGACTCGCGATGCTCCGCTAGGCTGCTGACCCGGTCTGTATCACGACAGGGGAGATCAGCGTGGCTTTCCAAGTAAGGCGGTTCGTAGGGTCGGCGGTTGTGGTGATGTGTCTGGCGCTTGCGATCGCGGTCTGGGGCTTTTCGTCGAACGGCACAGCAGCCGGTAAGTCCGGGAGCGCCACCGTGTCGGCGGAGAAGAGCCTGATCGTGTTCGGCGCTGGGACGTTGGCCACGCCGTTCGGGCAGGAGATCGCCGCCTTCAAGGCGCTTCACCCTGGGATCACTGTGCACTCGGAGTTCAGTGCCAGCGGCGACCGTGTTAAGGCGATCACCCAGCTCGGTGAGCCCGACGACGTGCTCGGCGTCGCTGACTACTCATTGATTCCAGCCGAAATGTTCGGGGGTTCGGGCCACAAGCGGTTCGCCAGCTGGTATGTAGGCTTTGTCAGCAACCAGATCACGTTCGCCTACACGGCTCACAGCAAAGGCGCCAGCCAGCTCACGTCGAAAAACTGGTATCGGATCCTGGCAGAGCCGGGGGTGCACATCGGACGCTCCAATCCCGCCGCGGACCCCTCCGGCTATCAGATTCTGCAGATGCTGAAGCTCGCGCAGGGCTACTATCACGACCCGTCGCTCTCTGCCTCTGTTCTCAAGAACTCGCCTGACTCGTCGGTAGCCGAGACCGAGACCTCGCTGCTCGCGGCCTTGCAGAGCGGTCAGATCGACTACCTGGCGATCTACCGTTCCGACGCGTTGCAGAACCATTTGAAGTACATACACCTGCCGCCTCAGATCAACCTCTCAAACCCGGCGCTGGCGAAAACCTACGCCAAGGTGACCACACAGGGCGCGACCAGCTCAGGCGTGCATGGCAAGCCGATCATCTACGGCCTGACCGTCCCGAGCAACGCGCCCGACCCGACGCTCGGCGAGCAGTTCGTCAAGTTCGTGCTAGGACCCAAGGGGCAGGCGATCATGGCCAAAAACGGCTTCCCGGTTCTCTCTCCGGCACTGGCCAGCAGCAAGAGCAAGCTCCCCGCCTCGCTTCGCCCACTCACCAGGAGCTGGACTGGGTAACACTCTCCGGATGCGGTCCGCTGCCGGCCCCGGGCGCCCACCCCGCCCTCGGGGAGGGTTCCAGGTCCTGTTGTGGCTGCTCAGCGGACTGCTGATCGCCTTCATCGTCCTGCCACTGGTTCGGCTCGCCGCGACTTCCTCTCCGGCCAGCCTGCACGCCGCGGCGGCCGACGCTCAGGTTCGCGACGCGATCTTCCTTAGCCTGAAAGACGCCGCGATCACGGCCGTAATCGCGACCGTGATCGGAGTCCCGCTCGCCTACCTCCTCGCCACTAGGCGCGTCCCGTTGCCGGGGCTTGTGCAGGCGGTCGTTGACCTGCCGCTCGCGGTCCCGCACACCGTCGCCGGGATCGCGCTGCTATTCGTGTTCGGACGCACCGGCTGGATCGGCTCACCAGCGAGCCACATCGGGATCTCCTTCTACGGAACGCAGTGGGGAATCGTCGCCGCGATGCTGTTCGTCTCAGCCCCGTTCGCGGTAAACAGCGCCCGCATCGCGTTCGAGGCGATCGACCCCAACTACGACCGCGCCGCCCGCAGTCTCGGCGCCACGCCCGGATACGCGTTCAGACGCATCACCTTGCCGCTCGCGCTGCGCGGCGTGCTGACTGGCACCGTCCTGGTCTACGCCCGCTCGATCAGCGAGTTCGGCGCCGTCGTGATCATCGCCTACTACCCAGCAACAGCCCCCGTCGAGATCTACAACCTGTTCCTGCGCTCCGGCCTGACCCAGTCAGCCTCGGCCGCGGTGCTGCTGCTAATCGTCTCCCTGGCCACCTTCCTGGTGTTGCGGACACTCGCATCAGGCTGGGGGATTTGGGCGGTTGATCGTGATGCCCGATAGCCAGGGACTGGTCCTCGAGCAGGTCTCGACGAGCGCGGGCCCGTTCGGCCTCGGCCCGATCGACCTACGAGTCCCGCCCGGACGCGTGCTGGTGGTCCTCGGGCCCTCAGGTGCGGGCAAGACAACACTGCTAGACACCATCGCCGGATTCCGAACCAGCACAGCAGGCCGCGTGCAGCTCGCCGGACGAGAGCTCACACGGGTAGCTCCCGAGCGGCGACGGATCGGTCTCGTCTTCCAGCACGCCGCGCTGTTCCCGCACCTTTCTGTACGTGAAAACGTCCTCTTCGGACTCCGGGCACGTCGAGAGAAAAACCTCGCCCGCGCGGAAGACCTGCTCACTCGATTTGGCATCGCAGATCACGCCCAACGGCGTCCCCGCTCACTCAGCGGCGGCGAACGACAACGCGTTGGACTCGCCCGCGCGCTCGCCGCCGAACCTGACCTGCTGCTCCTAGACGAACCACTGTCCGCGCTCGATCAGCCCACCCGCGAAGAACTCCGCGGCGTCCTCCAAGAACTCCTCTCGGGCCTGGGCATCCCCGCCGTACACGTCACCCACGACCGCGACGAGGCCCTCAGCCTAGCCAACGACATCGCCGTCATCGTCAACGGCCAACTCCGCCAAATCCAACCAGCACAACAGATCACCTCAGAGCCGGTCGACGCAGACGTCGCCCGCCTCCTCGGCTGGACGGAGCTCGGGCACGGCACCACAAACAACGGCAAGATCACACTCGGCGACCTCACACTCCCAGCCCACGACCTACCCGATCACGACTCCAGTCACGGCACCGTCTTCTACCGCCCAGAAACCGTGCTGCTCGGGTCAGGACCCCCAACAAATGAACCCCAAGTCGAGGTCACCCGAACGATCAAACAAGTGCTCCCGACCGTACCCCTCGCCCGAGTCCTGATCACCGGAGACCCCCCGCTCGCCGCCCTCGTCCTCCCACGTGAACTCACCCGACTCAGCCTCCACGCTGGCGAGCAAGTGCGCGTACGCCTACCAACCGACTCCATCAAGACCTTTACACAACCCCCCGCGTCCACGACCACGGACGCGCTTGGGGGCCAAGCTACTTAGGTCCAGAAACAGTACTCAAACGGTACTCGTCGGGCGGATATCGCTTCGTCTGCGAAAACGTCTGCGAAAACGAAAACCCTGCGATTAGCAGGACTTTCTCGCAATCGGGGAGACAGGATTTGAACCCGCGGCCGCC
>Ga0307373_10004915_pt1 | contig 22197 bp, 23 predicted proteins | sample OX2MG_FD_202534 | JGI IMG/M metagenome (GOLD analysis project Ga0307373, IMG submission 202534) | Soil microbial communities from Risofladan, Vaasa, Finland - OX-2 | ecosystem: Environmental > Terrestrial > Soil > Coastal area > Acid sulfate soil | place: Finland: Risofladan, Vaasa | collected... | reverse complement strand
GACGAGCCCGCGCTGTACCTCGAGGTCTTCGAGGGCACGTTCAAGGCGGCCGACGCGCTGGTCTTCCAGACGATGGCCGAGCGCCAACTCGTCCAGCGCCTGTACCCGGTCGCGGGCTGTCCCCAGATCCTCCTCGGCCTCGGCACCGAGCAGCCGACGCCGCGACGTCGCGACGGCGCCGGGATCCTCGGGCTCGGTGAACGGCCCTACCTGGTGAGCGTGGGGCGCGTCGACGAGCACAAGGGCTCGAAGATGCTCGCGGCCTACTTCGCCGAGTACAAGGCGCGACGACCCGGCCCGCTGGCCCTCGCCCTCGTCGGACCGGTCGCCTACCGTCCCCCGGACCACCCCGACGTCGTGCTCACGGGGATGGTGGGCGAAGAGGACAAGTGCGACGTGATGCGCGACGCGCTCGCCTTTGTCTCCCCCTCGGCCCTCGAGGCGTTCTCCCTCGTGGTCACCGAGGCGTGGACGCTCGAGCTCCCCGTCGTGGTCAACGCCCGATGTGGGCCGACGCGTGAGCATTGCGAGCGGTCGGGCGGGGGGCTGTGGTTCGGCTCCTACCCCCAGTTCGAGGCCGTCGTCGACCTCCTCGTCGCCGACTCGGCGCTCCGGTCCGACCTCGGGGCGCGCGGCCGTCGCTACGTGGAGCGCCACTTCGGCTGGCCCGTGCTCATCGGGCGCTACGCCCGCTTCCTCGACGAGGTCGTGGCGCGCGGGCGGCGCCGGAGGGACGCCGCCGCGGCGTAGCCGCGTACGCTGGACGCCGTGCCCGCCCCCGTCTACGGCATCGTGCTCACCGGCGGTTCGTCGCGCCGGATGGGCACCGACAAGGCGACGCTCGAGGTCGCGGGGGTCCCCCTCGCCCGCCGCGCGGCCGACGCGCTGGCCGCCGCCACGTCGGTGGCGATCGAGGTGGGGCCCGGAACCACCGGACTGCCGTGGACCCTCGAGGATCCGCCGGGATCCGGGCCGCTCGCGGCCGTCGTCGCCGGTTGGCGCGAGCTGGTGCGCCGCACCGGGATGAAGCTGCCGGCGGTCGTGCTCGCCTGCGACCTCCCCTCGGTGACGTCCGAGCTGGTGGCCTGGCTCGCCGTCAGCCCCGGCGACTCGAGCGTCGTGCCGCTCGTCGGCGGGGCCGTCCAGCCGCTGTGCGCCAGGTGGTCGGTCGCGGACCTGGAACGTGCCGGCGCCCAGCTCGTTGCCGGCGAGCGGTCGCTGCGGGGCGCGCTCGGACCCGACACGGTGTACGTCACCGACGAGGAGCTGGCACGCGCGGTCGGGCGCGGGCTCACCGAAGACGCCGACGACCCCGAGACGCTCGCGCGCCTCGCGCTCCTGCCACCGCCCGACGGCGACGACTGGATCGGCCTCGGGCGGGCGACGCTCCCGACCCAGGACGCCGTGGAGTGGGCGACGCTGCCCAACTGCGGGGCGGTCGTCACCTTCACGGGCATGGTTCGTGACCACGCCGAGGGCCGGGAGGGCGTCGAGGAGCTCGTCTACGAGTCCTACGAGAGGCCCGCCCTCGCCCGCATGGCCGCGGTCGTCGCCGACGCCCGCGCCCGGTGGCCGTCGATCGCGCGGGTCGCGGCGCTGCACCGGCTCGGTTCGCTCGGCGTCGGTGACACCGCGGTCGTCGTCGTCGTCTCCTCGCCGCACCGTCACGACGCGTTCTCGGCGGGCGGCTATGTCATCGACACGGTGAAGGCGACCGTCCCCATCTGGAAGTACGAGCGCTGGCGCGACGGACAGGACTGGGGGACCGGCGCGCAGCCGGTGCGGACGCTGTGATCCCCCTCGAGGAGGTGCAGGGCCTCACCGGCCGCGCCTGCGCGCCGCTCGGGTCTGTGGTGCTCGACTTGGCGCAGGCGGTCGGCTGCGTGCTCGCGGCGCCCGCGGTGGCGTCGGTCGACGTTCCCCCGTTCGCGAACTCCGCCATGGACGGGTACGCGGTGCGGGCGGCCGACACCGTAGACGCGCCCGCGACGCTCGACGTCGTCGGTCGCGTGCTCGCCGGCGCGACGCTCGACACCGCGGTGGGGCCCGGTCAGGCCGCGCGCATCATGACCGGAGCGCCGGTCCCCGCCGGTGCGGACGCGGTCTGCATGGTCGAGCGGACGCGGCTCGCGGGAGGTGACGGCAAGGTCGTCGTCGAGGCCGTCGTCGAGGCGGGGGAGAACGTCAGGAACCCGGGGGGTGACGTGCGGTGCGGCGAGGTCGTGCTCGATCCCGGCGCCGAGATCGGCCCGACCCAGCTCGCTGCGCTCGTGAGCGCGGGGTGCGCCACCGTCGAGGTGCACCCCCGTCCCCGCGTGGGGGTGATCTCCACCGGCGACGAGCTGGTCGACCCCGGCACCCCCCTCGGCCCTGCGCAGATCTACGACTCGAACCGCCCGATGCTCCTTTCGCTCGTCGCGGAGTCCGGCTGCCGCCCCGTGGACCTCGGTCGCTCCGGGGACGACGAGGCGGCGCTCGCGGCACGGATCACGCACGCGCTCGGCGACGTGGATGTGCTCGTCCTCTCCGGCGGGGTCAGCGTGGGGGACGTGGACGTGGTCCGCATGGTGCTCGACCGGCTGGGTGGCGCCGCGACGCACTGGATGCAGATCGCGATCCGGCCCGCCAAGCCCTTCTCGTTCTCGGTGCTCCAGGGGTCGGGTCGCCCCGTGCCGGTCTTCGGGCTCCCGGGCAACCCGGTCTCGTCCGCCGTGAGCTTCGAGCTCCTGGTGCGCCCCGCGTTGCGCAAGATGGCCGGGCACCGGATGACCGGGCGCCCCCGCGTGGTCGCGCGCGCCGTTGCACCGCTCCGCCGGCACCCCGACGGCAGGACGCACTTCGTCCGCGTCCAGCTCAGTACGGGCGACGTCGAGACGCCGCTCGCACCGGGGAGGCGGGCGCGCAGCCGCTCCGAGCATCCCTGGAGCGTGCGGCCATGCCCCGGGCAGGGGTCGCACCAGATCCGGTCGATGGGTCTCGCCGACGGGCTCGCCGTGCTCACTGACGGCGAAGGGGTCGACGTGGGCGAGCTCGTCGAGGTCATCGTGACCAACCCGGCGCTCGCCGTCGCGTTCGTGGGCGCGCCGTGACGCGCTCGCCGGCCGGCCCAGCCTGATGGCGACCTTGCTCCTGTTCGGTCCAGCCCGCAGCCTCGCCGGTCAGCCGAGCGTGACGATCGACGCGTCGAGCCTGACCGAGCTCTGCGACGCCGCCTGCCGCCGGTTCGGGCCCGAATTCGCGACGGTGCTCCGGGCCTCGGCCCTCTGGGTGAACGGGGACCCGGTCTCGGGCGACCCCGCCATCGGCGACCGGGACGAGGTCGCTGTCGTTCCCCCGGTGTCGGGTGGCGTGTGAGCACCCCGGCCATGGCAGCATCGGGGACGAGAAGGGAGACCGGCCAGTGCGGGTGACCGTGACGGTGAACGGGACCATCGCGTCCCATGACGACGAGACACGGACGCTCCTCGTGCACTACCTGCGCGAGGGGCGCGAGGAGCGCGAGCTCACCGGGACCAACATCGGCGAGTCGGTGAAGTCGTGCACCGTGCTCGCCGCACAGGGCGACGGCGAGGAGATCACCACGATCGAGGGGATGGCGGCCTCCGACGGCGCGCTCGACGCGGCCGACAGCGGTCGTGGCTGACGCGGCGAGCGGCGCCCCTCGGGAGGTCGCCGGGCCCGACGACGTGCGCGCCGCGTTGCGCGAGCACGGCTACCTCGCCGACGAGGGCCTCTCCACCGTCGTGTTCCTCGCCCTCGCGTTGCGCCGTCCCCTCCTCCTCGAGGGGGAGGCGGGGGTGGGGAAGACCGAGGTGGCCAAGGTGCTCGCACGCTGGCGGCGGAGCGAGCTGCTGCGCATCCAGTGCTACGAGGGCATCGACGTGAGCCAAGCCGTCTACGAGTGGGACTACGCGCGCCAGCTCCTCCACCTGCGCGCCGCCGAGGCGCGCGCCGAGGGGTCGGGCCACTCGGTGCCCGAGGCGATCGAGGACGAGCTGTACTCCGAGCGCTTCCTCGTCCGGCGCCCCCTGCTCGCCGCGGTCGCGTCGCCGCCGGACCGCCCGTCCCCGGTCCTCCTCGTCGACGAGGTCGACCGTGCCGACGACGAGTTCGAGGCGTTCCTGCTCGAGGTGCTCTCCGACTACTCGGTCACGGTGCCCGAGCTCGGGACCTTCCATGCGGCCGTGCCCCCCGTCGTGGTGATCACCTCGAATCGGACTCGCGACGTCGCCGACGCGCTGAAGCGCCGGTGCCTGTACCACTGGGTGGAGCACCCCGACTTCGACCGGGAGGTGGAGATCGTCATGGTGCGCGCGCCCGAGGTGGTGCCGGCGCTCGCCCGCCAGGTGGCCGCGGCGGTCGAGCGGATCCGAACCCTCGGCCTCTACAAACCCCCGGGGGTCGCCGAGACCATCGACTGGGCGCAGGCACTCGCTGCCCTCGGGGTCCGCACCCTCGACGAGGCGAGCGTCGCGGCGACGCTCGGCGCGGCCGTGAAGTACCGGGAGGACGTGGGACGCGTCCACGAGGCAGGCGTCGCCCTGCTGGCGCGCTCGGCGCTCGAGCGCGCGGGGTCAGGGCGCGCGGGGTGAGGGCGCGCGCGGTGAGCACTCCGGACCAGCCGGCGCCCGATCCGGACGGGCCGTCGCGGCGGACCGGCGCTTGCGATGGCCGCCTCCCGGTTGCCTTCGTCCGCGTCCTTCGCTCCGCGGGGCTCGAGATCCCCGGTGGTGCGGCCGTGCGCTTCGCCGAGGCGCTCGGCGCGCTGGGACTCGGCGACGAGCGCAACGCCTACTGGGCGGGACGCGCGACGCTCGTGCGACGCCCCGAGGACGTCGCCGTCTACGACGCGGCCTTCCGAGCCTTCTTCTTCGGCGACGACTGGGAGCACGAGTCCGCAATGGTTGCGGACATCGTGGAGGTCGCGCACGACGATCCCGATGCCGGCTCCCCCGACGCCGACTCCGGTGAGGAGCCGACTCCGGTACGCGAACTGCGCTACAGCGCCTCCGAGGTGCTGGCGCAGAAGGACTTCGCCCGCTGCAGCGACGAGGAGCTCGCCGAGGCGCAGCGCCTGATGGCGCGGATCCGCCTCCTTGGCCCACGTCGGGTTTCGCGCCGGCGACGGCCCGCGGCGCGACGCGGGGACTGGCCCGACCTCCGACGCACCGTGCGCGAGGCGCTGCGCACCGATGGCGAGCCGATCCGGCGCAGGTGGCAGAAGACGGGCGAGCGTCCGCGGCGGGTCGTCTTCCTGTGTGACGTGAGCGGCTCGATGTCGCCCTACGCCCGGGCACTCCTCCGGTTCCTCAACATCGTGGTCGCGGCCGGGCCGCGTGTGGAGGCGTTCACGATCGGGACGCGGCTGACGCGGGTCACCCGAGCGCTCGGTGCCCACGACCCCGACGCCGCGATGGCCGCCGCCGGGCGTGCCGTTCCGGACTGGTCGGGTGGGACGCGCCTCGGGGACGCGCTACGCGAGTTCAACGACCGTTGGGGGGTCCGGGGCCTGGCCCGCGGCGCCGTGGTCGTGGTGCTCTCCGACGGCTGGGACCGCGGCGACCCGGGCGTGCTCGGCGCCGAGATGGCGCGGCTCTCCCGGGTTGCGCACCGGGTGGTCTGGGTGAATCCGCTCAAGGCGACCCCGGGCTACGCCCCGCTCGTGCGGGGAATGGCAGCCGCCCTTCCGTACGTTGACGATTTCGTGGAAGGCCACTCGGTGGAGTCGCTCGAGGCGCTCGCGCGCCTCGTGGTCGGTGACCCGGGGCGAGCAGGACGTGGGAGCATGAGCGCGGCATGAAGGAAGTCCTCTCCGACATCGAGCGTTGGCGCCGAGACGGCTTGCGCGTGGCGACGGCGCGCGTCGTCGCCGTCGAGGGGTCCGGGCCGCGCGACCCGGGGGCGACCATGGCCGTCAACGAGCGCGGCGAGGTGGCCGGGTCGGTGTCGGGCGGCTGCGTCGAGGGCGCGGTCGTGACCGAGGCGCTCGACGCGCTCGAGCGCGGCGGGGCCAGGCGGTGCACGTACGGCTACTCGGACGACGAGGCCTTCGCCGTCGGGCTCACCTGCGGAGGCACCCTCCACGTGCTGGTCGACCCGTCCCTCCCCGAGGTCTACGAGGAGCTGCGTGCGGCGCTCGGGACCGACGAGCCTGTCGCGCTCGCCACCGTCGCCGAGGTCGAGGCGGGTGTGTCCGGCGTCACGCTCGGGGCGAGCATGCTCGTGCGGGACGACGGGACGTCGTCGGGCACCCTCGGGGTCGAGGTGCTCGACGACGTCGTCCGCCGCGACGCGGGCGGGGCGCTCGCGAGCGGGCTCTCGGGCACCCGCCACTACGGGCCACGTGGCGAGGCTCGCCAGCGGGAGGTGTCGGTCTTCTTCGAGGTGTTCGCACCGCCGCCGCGCATGGTGATCTTCGGCGCGGTCGACTTCACCGCCGCGCTGGCCAAGGTGGCGAAGGTGCTCGGCTACCGGGTGGTCGTCTGTGACGCGCGCCCGGTGTTCGCGACGACGAAGCGGTTCCCGATGGCCGACGAGGTCGCCGCCACCCGTCCGGAGCGGTACCTGGCGGAGCACGGCGCGTCGCTCGGCCCCCGCGACGCGATCTGCGTCCTCACCCACGACCCGAAGTTCGACGTGCCGGCGGTCGTCGCCGCCCTCGAGACCGGCGTGGGCTATCTGGGCGCGATGGGCTCGCGGCGCACCAACGACGACCGCGTGGCCCGCCTGCACGAGGTGGGGGTTTCCGCCGACGCGCTCGGCCGGGTCATGTCGCCGATCGGGCTCGACATCGGGGCACGGACCCCCGAGGAGACGGCCGTCGCGATCTGCGCCGAGATCATCGCCCGCCGCACCGGGAGGGCCGTCGCCTCGTTGCGCGACCGAAGTGGACCCATCCACGACCCCGCGGCGCGTGCCACGGCCGCGCTCGGCGACAGCTCCCGCGCGTGAGGGTCGCGCCCCGTTGACCCGACCCGGTGCGCGCGCCGGGTCGCCCGCACCCGGCGACTCAGGCGTTGCGGTCGCGGCAGTGCTCCTCTGTGCGGGGGAGGGGACCCGGTTCAGCGACGGCCACAAGCTCCTCGCGGACTTCCGCGGCCGCCCGCTCGCGGCGTGGGCCGTCGAGCCGGTGCTCGACGCCGGGCTCCCGCTCGTCGTGGTCGCCGGCGCGACGGACCTCTCGGAGGTGCTGGCGCCCTTCGGACCGGCGGTCACGGTCCTGGAGAACCCCCGTTGGCGAGACGGCCAGGCCGCCTCACTTCGTGCGGGCCTCGCCTGGTGCGACGCCCGCGGGTACGTGGCCGCCGTTGTCGGACTGGGCGACCAGCCGCTCGTGCCCCCCACGGCGTGGCGGACGGTGGCGGCAACGACCCTTGCGCCGATCGTCACGGCGAGCTTCGGCGGTCGCCGGCGGCCCCCGGTCCGGCTCGGTCGCGAGGTCTGGCCGCTGCTCTCGGCCGAGGGCGACGAAGGGGCACGCGAGCTCATGCGCCGCCGGCCCGACCTCGTGGCCGAAGTAGCGTGCGAGGGCGACCCAGCCGACGTGGACACCGTCGAGGACCTACTGACGCACGACCGCCAAGAGGGCGCCAGCGTCGGGGGACGACGGAGCGAGGTGAACTGATGGAATTGACGAACGAATTCACGGTGAACGTCCCAATCGACGAGGCGTGGAAGGTGCTCACCGACGTCACGCGGATCGCTCCGGCGATGCCCGGCGCGCGGTTGGACGCCGTCGATGGCGACGAGTACCGCGGTGTCGTGAAGGTGAAGGTCGGCCCGGTCACCGCGGAGTACAAGGGGAAGGCCACCTTCCTCGAGCGGGACGACGAGGCGCGCCGTGCCGTGCTGCGCGCCGAGGGGCGGGAGACCCGCGGTCAGGGCAACGCCACGGCCACGATCACCGCGATGCTCGCCGAGGTTCCCGATGGCACGCGCGTGTCGGTCGTGACCGACCTCAGCATCACCGGACGCGTGGCCCAGTTCGGCCGGGGCGTGCTCGCCGACGTGAGCAACAAGCTGCTCGGCCAGTTCGTCTCCTCGCTCGAGACCACAGTGCTCGGCCCCGGGACCGGCACGGGGAGTGCCGGAGGTGCATCAGGATCACGAGGGGAAGCCGCCGAGGGGCACACCGGCGACCACGGCGCGGATCCCGTCGTTGGCGTGACCGAGGTCGGCAACGGCGCCGGCCCGGGTGCCACTCACCAGGTCGGGGTCGCCCCGGGCGTCGTGGGTCAGGACCGCGAGGTCGTCCCCGTCGACCTGGGACGGGTTGTCGGTCCGGTCATCTTGAAGCGTGCCGCCGGACCGCTCGTGGCGTTGCTCGTCGTGCTCTTCGTCTGGCGCCGCCGTCGGCGTCGTCGCGAGGGCTGAGGGCCGACCGACCCGGGCCTCGAGTTGCTGGGCGTGGCCGCCAGGGGAGCCGTTGCGCTGCTCGGAGGCCGCCGCGTCGCCACTCCGGCGACGCGCGTCGATCAGCCGCCGATCATCGACATCGAGCGCCTGGGGCGGAGGAATCCGGGCTCGTTGATGCCGTGGCCGGGCAGCTTCGCCCACACGGCACGACGCAGGAGCATCGCGACGTCCTCGTCGGTCCCACCCGAGCGCAGGAGGTCACGCACGGGCCGCTCCGCGTCGGAGAAGAGGCAATTGCGGATGGCGCCGTCGGCCGTCAGCCGGAGCCGGTTGCAGGTGCCGCAGAAAGGCTCGGTCACCGACGAGATGACCCCGATCTCACCTTCGCCGTCGGCGAAGCGGTAGCGGTCCGCAGGCGCCGGGTCGCCCTCCCGCCGGACGGCCTCGAGCGGCCAGCGCGCGCCGATCCGCTCGAGCACGTCGCGCCCGGGCACCAGCTGCGCGCGGTCCCAGGCCCCCTCGGCGTCGAGCGGCATGTACTCGATGAACCGCACGACGCGTCCGGTAGCTCGGGCAAACTCGGCGAAGTCGAGGATCTCGTCGTCGTTGCGCCCCTTGAGGAGGACCACGTTGACCTTCAGCGGGCCGAGTCCCGCGGCCTCGGCGGCGGTCATCGACTCGAGGACGACGTCGAGCTCGCCACGTCGGCGGATCTCCGCGAACCGCTCCGGGCGGAGCGAGTCGCAGCTCACGTTCACACGGCGCAGGCCAGCCTCGGCGAGCCGCTCGGCCATCGGTGCGAGGAGGATCCCGTTGGTCGTGAGCGCGAGGTCGTCGAACCCCAGCGATGCGATGCGGCCGACCAGGTCGGCGATGCCCCGGCGCACCAAAGGCTCGCCGCCGGTGAGCCGGATCGACCGTACCCCGAGGTCGCGCGCGATACGCGCGACCCGCAGGATCTCCTCGAAGCTGAGGATCTCCGCGCGGGGGAGGAACGTCATGCCCTCGGCCGGCATGCAGTAGACGCACCGAAGATTGCAGCGGTCCGTGACCGAGAGCCGGAGATCGTCGTGGACGCGGCCGAAGCGATCGACGAGGGGTCCCGACGTGGGCATCGCCTCGACGCCCCCGTCTGGCGGGTGCGCCGCGCGCCCCGCTGGTCCGCGCAGCGGCCCCGAGATCGTGATGGGCACGCCGGTCACGGGGTCGACATACCCTCGTGAGAGCGCCCGGGCGCCATCGAGCGACCCTTGCGGGCACGGGCACGGGCACGGGCACGCGGACGGCGGGACGGCATCAATCCAGCCTACCGGGCGGATCGTCGCGGCCGGCGTGGGCACTGGCCCGTCGCTCGCGCTGAGGAGCTCAGTGCGGCCTGCCCCCCGCGAGGAGCTCGAGTGCGTGCGGCACGACGTCGAGGACGGCCGCGAGCGATTCGGTGGCGCCCGATGGCGAACCGGGGACGTTCACGATGAGGCAGCGTCCCGACGTCCCCGACACCGCCCTCGAGAGGCGTCCGAGGGGACTCACTGCGCGCATCGCCTCGGCGAGGCCCGGCGCCTGGCGGTCCACCACCTCGAGCGTCGCCTCTGGCGTGAGGTCGGTCGGCGAGAACCCGGTGCCGCCGGTGGTCACCACGAGGCCGGCGAAGTCCCCGGCCATCTCCTTGAGCGCCGCGGCGACCGGCTCGATCCCGTCGGGGACGGTCCTGCGCTCGATGACGTCGAAGCCCCGGGCGCCCAAGAGGTCGGCGAGCGCTGCGCCGGACCGGTCCTCGCGGGTCCCCGCGTGCACCGACTCCGAGACCGTGAGGACCTTCGCCGGGTTCGCCATCCGCGCCACGATAGCGGTCCCGAGCGGGCCGGTCCCTGAATGGCAAATACGGAATGGATGACCGAATAGAGTCGCAGATATTGCAAAGATGCTCGTAGAAGCTTGCAGATGCGGAGTCCGAGTTGGTAGGGTCGCTCGAATGCCGACGCCGATTGCCGACCCTTCGGGCCCGCAGCGCGCGCGGCGCCCCTTGCGCCGCGTCGCAGCCTCCGCCGCGGCGGTCGCGACGCTGGCGACCTGGATCGCGACGTCGGCGCTCCCCGTCGGGGCGTCCCCCCGGCACGGCGCCAGGAAGCACTCGGGCGAGGTGGTCGTGCTCAGCGCCGGGTCCCTCGAGACGATCATGAAGACCGCGGTCGGCCCCGGGTTCCACCGGGCGACCGGGTACACGGTCACAGACATCTCCGGCGGGTCGACAGGACTGGCGCAGGACATCAAAGGCGGGGTGCACCGAGCCGATGTGTTCTGGAGCGCGTCGGCGACATCGGACAAGGCGATCGAAGGGAAGGCGAACGGCAACTGGGTCCGGTGGTACATCACGTTCGCGGCCACCCCCCTCGTCCTCGGCTACAACGCGTCGAGCAAGTTCGCCGCCACACTCGTGTCGGGGCCGTGGTGGAAGGTCGTCTCCGCGCCCGGGGTCCTGGTCGGGCGCACCAACCCGGTGACAGACCCCAAGGGCAGGCTGACCGTCACAGCCCTCAAGGCCGGCGCTACGAAGAGCGACGACCCGGCGCTCGCGGCGATCGCGACAAAGGCGACAACCGTCTTCACAGAGACAACCCTTGTCGGCCGGCTCCAGTCGGGTCAGCTCGACGTCGGTTTCTTCTACGCGGTCGAGGCCTCGGCCGCGCACTTCCCGACGGTGCCGCTCGAGGGCGTCCACGAGGTCGCGACCTATACGCTCACCGTCGTGGCAAAGGCTCCCCACCGCACCGCGGCCGCTGCCTTCGTGAAGTGGTTGCTGTCGCCCGAGGCCAAACGCCTGCTCGCGGCCGACGGGCTGCACGAGCTCCGCGCGCCGACGCTGTCGGGGGAGAGGTCGGCCGTCCCCCGGAGCCTCAAGAAGGTCATCCACTAGTGGCGCGGGGGGGCGTGCGCAGCCCCCTGTCGTGGCTCGGGGCGCTGCTGCTCGTCTACCTTGCGGCGCCGATCGTCTACTTCTGCTATCGCCTAGCGGTCACGCCGGCGCGCGGGTTCCACGATCCCGGGCTCTTCCCGGCGCTGTGGGTCTCGCTCCAGGGCGCCACCATCGCCACCGTGGTCGTGACGCTGCTCGGCGTGCCGCTCGCATATGTCCTCGCGCGCCGCCGCGGGCCCCTGCCCGCGGTCGTCGGCGTGCTGGTGCTGGTCCCGCTCGCCGTGCCGCCGGTCATGGGCGGGATGCTGCTCATCTACCTCGTCGGGCCGTACACGCCGATCGGCAGCTTCTTCGGCGGCCACCTGACCGAGTCCCTCGCCGGCGTGGTGCTCGCCCAGACGTTCGTGTCCGCGCCCTTCCTCGTGGTCGCTGCCCGGGCCGCCTTCGGCACCGTCGACCCCACCTTGGAGGATGTCGCGGCGACGCTCGGCCACGGCGCGGTGCGCCGGTTCCTATCGGTCGCCGTCCCGGTCGCCGCGCCGGTCATCCGCGCCGGCATGATCCTCACCTGGCTCCGGGCCTTCGGCGAGTACGGCGCGACCGTCGTCCTCGCCTACCACCCGTCGTCGCTGAACGTGTACACGTACACCGAGTTCAGCTCCGTGGGATTGCCGGGCACCGTGGCACCGACGGCGCTCGCGCTCGGGGTCGCGGCGCTGGCCGTCGCGGCGAGCCGGCTCGTCGTGCTTCGGGTCCGGCGCCGGCGCCTCCACGTCGAGGTGCTCCCGGCCGCGCGCCGTCCCGGACCGCCGGCCTCTGCGCCGCTGCGTTTCGACCTCGACTGGCGGCTCGGCGACTTCCATCTCGCGGTGGCCCACCGCGGCGAGGCGCTGCGCTTGGCGGTGCTCGGACCCTCGGGGTCCGGCAAGTCGGCACTGCTCCGCTGCCTGGCCGGCCTGTACGGCCCCGGTCCGGGCGCCGTCGCGTTCGGGGAGCGCCGGGTGGAGTCCGTGCCGGTCGAGCGGCGCCGCATCGGCTACGTCGGACAGGGCTTCGGGCTGTTCCCGCATCTCAGTGTCTGGGAGCAGCTGCTCTTCGCCCACGACGCCGATCCGACCATCGCGGCCTACTGGCTCGGCGCGCTCCGGCTGGAGGGTCTCGAGCATCGTCTGCCGGCAGAGCTCTCGGGCGGGCAGCGCCAGCGGGTCGCGGTCGCCCAGGCGCTGGCCCGCTCGCCCGACGTGCTTCTCCTCGACGAGCCGCTCTCCGCACTGGACACGCCGGTGCGTGTGGAGCTGCGCCGCGAGCTGCACCGACTCCAGCGGGACCTTCCCGTGCCCACCGTGCTCGTCACGCACGACCCGGAGGAAGCGGCCCTCCTGGCCGACGAGGTGATGGTGGTCGACGCGGGTCGCGTGCTCCAGCAGGGCAGGTGTCTCGACGTCTACGACCGCCCCGTGTCCCGCGAGGTCGCCGAGCTCCTGGGCGTGCGCAACGTCTGCACGGGCACGGTGGCTGCGGGGGGGCGGTTGTCATGCGGTGGAGGCATCGAGCTCGCTGCCGCGACGGCGGACCTCGTCCCCGGGACGCCGGTCCTGTGGCGCGTCCGGCCCGCAGACATCCGCGTCTCGCGACCCGCGACCGAGGAGCGGCGGTCGTCGGGTGCCCAGAGGTTGACCGGTGGTCCGACCCGTACGGTCGTTCCGGCGGTGCTGGACGACCTCGACTGGCTGGGCGGCAGGGTCGAGGCGCGGCTTCGACTCGCCCCCGACCTCGTGCTCGAGGCAGATGGCGCCCCGCTCGTCGGGGCGGCACTCGGTGGCTCTGTCGAGCTCGTGATCCCCGTCGAGGCCGTCAGGGTCTGGCCGAGGGGTCAGAAGACGACCGCGTCGGCGCCGTTCGCGCCGACCGGCGGGGTCACGGTCTGACGGCACCGGTCCGAGGTTCCTTGCGCGATGGCTCTGCTTGCCGGGCCGCGATGGCTCTGCTCGCCGGGCATCGACGCGTCGCGGGCAGGCTCAGCGCGGGCGCGCCACCTCGATGCTGACGCTCGTCGCCTTCACCACGGCGTCGGCCAGCATGCCCGGCTCGAGGCCGAGGTCGTCCGCGGCGTCGCGCGTGATGAGCGATACCAGCCGGTACGGCCCCGCCTGCAGCTCCACGATCGCGGCGACCTCGTCCTTCTTCACCCGCGTGACGATGCCCGAAAGGTGATTACGCGCGGACTGACTGGCGACGCGGGCGTGGTCGTGGTCGCCGGCAAGCTCGATCGCGAGCCGGGCGAGCTCCGTACCCTCGATGCATCGGTGACCGGTCGCGTCGTCTGCCGATCGGACCTTGCCCGCGTCGGCCCATCGCCGCATGGTGTCGGAGCTGACCCCGACGAGCCGCGCCGCCTGGCTGATCCGGTACTTCGGCATCGCCCGTACGGTAGTTCGGAGAAGGGGTGCCGGCGCCGGCTCACCGCGTTGTCTGCAGGCCGAGGGAGTATCCCTCCAAGAACACGAGCGCGTCGCGCTGTCGGGGGTGCCGGTCCGCGATGGCGTGGAATGCCGTCGAGTGGTCGGGGTGGACGAGGTGTGCAAGCTCGTGCACGATCGTGGCGTCGAGCACCCATTCGGGCACGGCGCGCAGCCGGTGAGAGAGGCGGATCTCCCCGGTCTGCGTCGTGCACGAACCCCAGCGCTTTCCCTGGTTCGTCACCCAACGGATGGAGGACGGGCGCACGCCCCCGACATAGCGGTTTGCGAGCGCGGCTGCCCTCGCCGCCAGGGCGTCGTCCGTCGCAGCGGTCCCGGGCCGCTTCGCGAGCACGCGGGCGACGAGCCACTCGACGAGCTCCGGACGGTCGGCCCGGGGCACGTGGGTGGGCATCACCACGACGATGCGGCCGTTCTCCCAGAACGCTGCCGCCGTCTTGCGTCGCCGCGGACTCGTGCGCACCACCACCTCGGGCCGCGCCTCGACCGGGTCGGGCTCGGAGGGGCGTGGCGCCGGTGCCACCGGGTCCGTGCCCGCGTACGGGCTGTCGGGGTCCTGACCGTGGGTTCCAGTCCGTGGCCCCACGGACGGGTCCGCGCGCTCTGCGGGTGACCCCGACCAGCGGAGCGGGAGCATCGGGGAGCAGCGGGAGTCGGCCATCGCCCCATTGTGCAGGCAGGCTGTGCCAGGAGTCGTGATGGGCCGGAGGCACGGCGATGGCCCGGGGTCAGGGGACGCCGCGCGACGCCTGGGTGGACGACCTCAGCGGTTCGCCGCGATTCGGGGTGAGCGAGGGGACTTGAACCCCCGGCCTCCAGGGCCACAACCTGGCGCTCTAACCAACTGAGCTACGCCCACCGAGGTCTGCCAGTCTGGCACACGACTGCTCGCCGACCGGCCGCCCCGCGGCTCCTCACGACCTGGCCGGGAAGGACGCCGCGAGCAGCAGGCCCGCGCCCGCGGTCCCGCCTGAAGCGGCGAGCACCAGCCAACGGCGCCACCGCGGGAGTGCACCGAACCCTGCCGCGCTCGCGGCCGCGTCCACGGCGTCCGAGGTGGCGCCCAAGACGAGCCATCTCCGAATGTCCCCTCCGGAGCGAAGCGCGAGCAGCGCGCCGGCACCCAGTGCAACGTCCCGACCGCCGAGGGCGCGCACGAGCACGGCACGATCCCGCCCCGTCGCACCTTGCCCGATCCACGCACGCCCCGCGGGGCCTGGAAGGGTCAGCGCCGCACAACCCAGCACGACCCTCGTCGCGGCGATTCCGACGGCGGCACGACGCGTCCACGACTGGCGTTGCGCATCGGCCGCGGCCCGGCGTGCGCGCTCGGCGATCGGTCGCGCCGACTCGAGCGCCGTGGTCAGTCGGTCGGTGAGTCTCGAGGGCAATCGTGGTCCTCCGTCCGGTCGTCGTTGGACGCTTCGAGGACTAGGTGCCCGCCGGTGGGCGGCGCCACACCCGCGTCAGCGTCCGGGCAGCTTCCAACCGCGCGCCTCGGCGATCTCGCGACAGGTGGGGCACAGCGGATAGCGGTTCGGATCGTGATTGGGGACCCAGACCTTGCCGCACAACGCCCGCACCGGCGTACCCGTCACCATGCTCTCGACGAGGTTGGCCCCCGTCGGAAGGAATTTGCCACGCTTTCGGCGGAATCCCTCGAGCACGATATGCGCCATCCGCTCGTGGTCGCCGTCGTCCAGCTCCGCCTCGGGGCGGGCCGGAGCGAGGGTGGCGGTGCCGCCCGGCGTCGCGGTCTCGATCGGTCCGATCTCAGGCATCCCCTCGAACCTACCGCTCGCCGCGCGCCGATTCGATCCTGGCACGCCGCGGGTGCGCGCCGCTGGCGCGTCGTTGCTGGTGAGTGGACCTTGTCCGCCGCGCGCGGCGACGATATGGTGCCCAAGGGACGCCTGAACCCTCGTGGGCCACGACGAGGGTTCAGGCGCCGGGCGGAGGGGCTCCATGCCGGGTGAGGTCTTCAGCTTCGAGGTCGTCACGACCGGTGACGTCCAGGTGGTCGCGTTGCGCGGCGAGTTGGACGTTGCCAACGCCGACGTGGTGAAGGGCGCGCTGCTTTCGGCGAAGGCGCGGGTTGTCGTGGTCGACCTGTCCGCGCTGACCTTCATCGACTCCTCGGGGCTGACAGCGATCGTCCACGGCCACAACGACCTCACCGCCCGCGGGTGCGGGTTCGAGCTCAGGGGCGCATCCGAGGACATCCGACGGGTGTTCGAGCTCACCGGATTGACCGACCTCCTCGTCGACCGCTGAAGCGCGCGCACCCACGGAAGACACAGCGTCGCAAGTACAGTCGTGTGGGCCGCCTACGGCTCGCCCCCGTGGCCGAGTGGACTTAGGCAACGGACTTCTAATCCGTTCTACGCAGGTTCGAATCCTGCCGGGGGCGCCAACCAGTCCTCCGCGCGCAGTTGCGCTGCCACGTGCCCGGTGTCGCCGCCGCCATCGTAGAGGGTGACTGCGACATCGAGGGCGCTTTCGGCCGGCTGGTAGACGACGTCGAGCTGCAATGCGTCGAACAGCGCCCGTAGTTCGCCCTGGGGCGCCGTGTCGAGCGAGGTGGCGAGGATCGGCAGGCGGTCGAGCAATGGAGCGACGTCGCCCAACGTGGGCGCCTCTGTTGCCGACTCGTGTGCAAGTGCCAGGAGTCGCTCGTGCCGTTCGGCGATGGCGTTTTCCAGCTCGGCCACGCGCTGGGCTACGCGCCGACGGAGGGCGGCGGTGACGTCGTCGGCTTCAAGGTTGACGAGCTGGCGGGTGACGCGCCGTTCGAGGTCGGCGATCTCGGCTTCGATCTCCTCGGCGCGCTCCTTTGCCGGGGCGGCGCGCTCCGGATCGCCCGCGGCTTCGAGGCAGGTACGCCAGTAGCCGCTTCGTTCAGGACCGAAGAGTGCAATGGCAAGGAAGGGCACCAGCGCGTCGTTCAAGCGCTGTTCGTTCAGATACACGTGCGGCGGGTGGCCGACCGGGATGTCCTTCGAACGTTGGTGGGAAGGCTGGCACGAGTAGTAGGTGGAGTGACGGCGGTGGTTGCCCCACATGCGCAGACCGCAGATGCCGCAGCGAAGCAGCCCTCGGTAGAGGTAATCGCGCTTGGCCATCGGTCGGGCCACGGTGGCCGGGACGGCTTGGCGGGAGCGCTCGTTGGCTGTGGCGCGTGCCTGCACCGCGTCGTACTCCTCGCGGGTGACGATTGCCGAATGCGCCGGCTCCTCCGACCAGACCCATAGCTCGGGCGGGTTGGTCCGGTTGCGGCCCTTCTTGCGCGCTCGTCGGTTCCAGACCTGATAGCCGGTGTACTTCGGGTTTCGGAGCACCTCCCAGACGCTGGAGCGGCTCCACGCGCCGCGTGCCGTCGTCGGGTCGACGGGGACAGGCGGCGAGTAGTGGTCGGGATCGGCGTTCAGGCGGTCACGAATCTGGAGCAGTCCCACCCCGCCGCCCAAGTACCAGTCGTAGATGGCGCGCACCACCGGGGCGCGCACCGGGTCCAGCTCCAGGGTGCGCTTGTTGATGCCGCGGCTGGCCTTGTGGGGATTGGGATGGTCGTGGGTGACGAAGCGATAGCCGTAGAGAGCGACGCCGCCGGTGTGCCAGCCTTGGCGGGTCGAGGTCTCCTGGCCCTGGCGGGACTTGACCATCAGCTCGTGGTGGTAGCCGCGGGCGATGCCGATGTTCACGTGGCGCAGCACGATGGTGCCGAAGGACTCTTCGAGCGGCTCGTCCGCCGCGCACAGCCGCACGCCCGCCTGGCGCAGCTCGTCTTCGACTCGGAAGGCGACCGACGAGTTACGCGACAGACGCGAGATGGATTCGACGATCACGCGGTCGAAGCGGAGTGGTCGCTTGGCACTGTCGGCCAGGAGGTCTTGGAGTCCACCGTCTCGGGGGATCGGGATGTCGAAGCCGGCCAAGCCGCCCGATCCTCGGGCCGCGTAGGTGCGGGTGCCTGACTCGATGTCGTAGTAGTGGGCGACGATCCGTCCGCCCGCCTCTTCGACCTGGCGCTCGGCGTTGGCCAGCTGGCGAGGGAAGGAAAGCGTGGGGTCCTGCTCGTCCTCGGTCGAGACCCTCCCATACCAGGCGTAGCGGGGAGTTGGGCTGGCGGACGTGGTCATGGCAGGACCTCCTCGTCCTGTCCTACCTCTGTCTCGGCAAGGGAAGCGAGCAAGGCCGAAAGTGCCCTTCCCTGGGCCGCCGCCAGCGCCCGGCCGGCCTCGCCTCCCATCAGGCGGACCTGGCACCGGACGGTCAGGGCCGAGCCGGTGGGCGCGGGTTCGGGCGACTCGCGGGCGTGGCGGGTGCAGGCGTCGGTGGTGGCGAGGCGCCGAGCGGTCATCGGGCAACCCCCGCGGCAGGGGTGGCGAGCCGGGCCAGGGACCGGCGGGGAGCCTCCTTACCCACGGGCAGCCAGATGGCGTCGGCGGGGTTGCCCTTCCCGGCGACGGCAGTCGCCACTGGCAGGGCAGTAGCGCCGAGTGCCTGGCGCAGTCCCGGCTCGCGCCCCGGCTGGGCGAGCCAGAAGAGGACAGGCCGGGCGGTGCCGTCCGCCTCGGTGAGGTCGCGGTAACCAGCGAGCTTGCCGGCGACCCGAGGGAGCGGCTCGCTGCCAGTGTCGTACTCCAAGAAGAACTCGACGCGCTGTCCGTCCTCCTCCCAGATTCCGTAGGCGTCGGGACGGACCAGCTCGCCCCATTCGGCTGCGCAGCGCCGTTCCGACCACCAGGCGGTGACCGCCGGACCGGGGCGCTCGCGTGCCGCCTTGTGCAACGCGCAGAAGAAGCCGTTCACCCCGAGAGTGTGGGTCGTCCGCTGTCCGGCAGCCAGCGCAACCACCCGGTCGCGGAGCACCGAGGACCGTGGCGCCTCGATGCCGCGTTCGGCAGCAACGATTGCGGCGCCGGCCGGTCCGAGGCTGTAGCGCCACGACTCCGAGCCCGTTGGTCGAAGCGGGCGGAAGCGGTCGAGGACCCCGAGGCGCCAGAGCGCGACCAGTCGGTGCTGGGTGGAGACGAGGCTCGTGAAGCACAGGTCGCAGACCTGCTCGGTGGTGAGAACCCTGTGTTCCCACAGCACGCGGCAGAGGAGCCGGTCGCGTTCGGTGAGGCGACCGAAGATGTCGAGCGCAGATGCGCCGCGCCGCCGAGGAGAAGAAGAGACAGTCATGGATTGCTCCAGGAGTCGGGGTCCACCGACGCCGGGGTGCGAGGCCGGCCACGCTGGCGGTCGTCGGGTGTCGGTGCCGCCGTCTCAGGGGCGCCGACCAAGACGCCGGGGGAGACGCCATCCGAGACGCCACCAGACCCGCCGCCGTCCTTCCTGCGGTGTGCGCGTCGTCGGACGAGCAGGTCGTGACGCCGATCCGCCCGGCTTCGCCCGGCGTTCTCGCGTGCTTGCTCACGCGCCTCGGCTACTCGTCCGGGCACGGCCGGGCGCAGTGGTCGGGTCCGCAGCGTGAAGGCGTGGAGGTCACGCCCGCCGACCACCAGCCGGCATGCCACCTGGTGGGCGTCGAGGTGACAGAGGTCGTAGGGCTTCAGGTACGGCTCGGTGTGGCGGGCGAGGACCCTGGCGTCCTCGGGTGAGACCGAGAAGTAGACCTTGTTGCGGGCATTGGCCGAGGTCGCCTCGAAGAGGTCCTTCGGCAGTTGGCCGAGATGCTGGTGGGCCAGGACGACCGAGAGGTGGTAGCCGCGCGCCTCGGCGAGCAAGTCGTCGATGGCGGTCGGCAGCGCCAGGAAGTTCTGGCATTCGTCGACGTACAAGGTGGCGTCGGGACGGACCGAGTCGTCGGCCCGGGCAGTGGCGGCCTGCCAGACCGAGGCGACGAGAAGGGCGCCCACGAGCCGCGCGGTGTCCTCACCGAGAATGCCTTTGGGCAGCCGAGCGAGGAGCACCCCACCCGAAAGGACCTCCATCATGTCGAAGCTCGAGGCAGCCGAGCCGAAGAGGTCCCGGGCGAAGCGTCGGGCGAGCACGGCCCGCAGCTTGTTCATGATGGGCCCGATCACCTGGGCCTGACCCGCCGGGTTCAGGGCGTCATAGGCGTCCCAGAAACCCTTCAACCCCGATCGCTCCGACAGGCCGGCGACGAGCGGCGCCCGGAAACGCCGGTCGGTGAGCAGCACCGGGACATCGGCCAAGGTGGCGCCCGGCAGTCGCCGGAGCGTGGCGCACGCTGAGCGCAGGACGTCCTCGGTCCGCGGTCCCCACCAAGCCGAGAAGATCCGGGCGAAGACCGACACCACATGGTCGACGGCGACCTCGGCTGGCTCTCCATCCAGCACGTTGAGAGCCGGCGGGGCTTCGGTCTCCTTCGGGTCGATGAGCACCAGACGTTCGAGCGCCCGCTCGGGCAAGCGAGCGAGGAGATCCTCGACCAGATCGCCCTTCGGGTCGATCAGGACCACCCCGCGCCCGGCTTTCATGTCGGCGAGCGCCAGGTTGGCGAGCAACGTCGACTTCCCAGCTCCGGTGGCACCGATGACGTGAGTATGGAACCGGCCGCCTGCGGTCCCAAGGGCCACGGCTTGGCGCGGCCCGACCTCGGTGTCCCCGAGCACCCGAATCCCACTCTCAGAAGAGCGCATCGTCGTCCTCCTCAAAGTTCTGCGACCCGGCGCGTTCAGCGAGCACACCGGAGGGCGGGCCGACCATCGCCGCGCTGGCGTGGACGAGCCCGGGGATCGCCGCGTCCCACGGCAGATGCGCCAACGCGGCAACCTCGGAGAGGCCCAGTACTTGGCCATACGTGATTGCCCGGTGTTCGAGGCGGCGCCGGCACCCACGCGAGTGGCGAGCGATGAGGTGGTTGCGCCCGGCATAGACACCGAAGGTGGCGGTGAGCTCGTGGGCACGCGAGCGCAGACGCCGTCGGGTATGGCGGTCGGTAGAAGCGGACGAAAGCCCGTAACGGAGGGCGATCTCGAAGGAAGGAAGGTCGCTCGCCTTTTGCACCACGTGACGGACATCTGCCGAACGCATGGGGTCGGGACTCGATGGCCTCTGCGGCGTCGTCTGCCACGCGGCAAGCAACCGGGGCACAAGAGCCATCGGGCGGCCGGTGTGAAGGAATCGGGCAGCGCGCCCGATAGAGCGGGTCGCCCGGGCACCGGCCGGCGCAACGACAACCTGCAGGGCGCCCTCGTCGGACTCGTCGCCGGTGAAGAGGGCACCCAGGATGGTGCGCAACGGGTCGGCATCGTGGTCGGTCCGAAGTGGCAGCCACGACGGCGACGCGAGGCGTAGCTCGCCACAGGTGACGGTTCGTCCTCGGAGGACAGAGGGGCGATTGGGCTCGATCCGGCACCGGCTGCCCGGCCACGCCGACGAGACGGCACGGGCGACGGCGTGGGCGGAGAGGCTCGGTGGCACCCAGATGCGCAGTCCGATGCCGTTGGCCGAGGACGTCACCTCGAAGGCCACCGAGTGCGGAGCAGCAAGCAGGTGGTGACGAGCGGCAAGGACGGGATGGAGGTTGCGCCAAAACGATACGGCACCCTTGGGGTCGACGGCGGGCGGCACGTCGACTTCGACGAGCTGGCCGGTTGAAGTCGACCGGTACCGGGCGAGGACCCGCACGAGCACCACCAGGGCAACGAGGACTGCGAGCACCACGGCGACCGTGGCTGCAACGGGTAGGACGGCGTGGGCGATGCGGGCCAAGTGCTGGCCGAGGTCGGCCCACCAGGTGGCGGGATGGGCGAGGAAGCGTGCGAGCGGTCCGTTGCGGACGGTCGGCGGTGGCGGGTTGAGCGTGGTGGTGGGCGGCAAGCTGGATCCTCCTCTGATCACGAGATGAGCGGGAGGACCGGACTGCTCCAGCGAAAAACCTCCCAATTAGAACACCCCCCCTCCCATCGCAAAGATCGATGAAGCGTCCGAAAACGAGACAACTCAGGCCGCTACGCTGGGGAGACGATTCGTCGCTATTTGTCCGAAAGTGCCAAGGCGGAGGGTCTACTGGCGGAGGGTCGGGCGATCGAAGCGGCTCTGGCCTGGGGCCGCGCCGCCCGAGCTGCGCCCCATCGGGCTGCCCGCCTCGAACTGCTGTGCGCCATGCGCAGCAGCGCCGAGCTCGCACTGCACCAGGCCATCTACGAGGCCAACCAGGACGGCTGCTCGTGGCGCATGCTCGGCCACTACACCGACATGTCCTGGCAGACCCTGCACCGCCGCTACCGGGGCAAGCCCCTACGCCTGCCTCCACCCCCCGACCCAGACGTGGCACGTGAGGAACGCCGCCGGCGGCGGCGCCCACGCAAATCGCCACGATGATCGTGGGCAACGAACCCCAGTGGTGCTCCAGACGGCCAGAGCCGTGCGTCAGTAGCCTTGGGAGATCAACGGCCCAGGTCAGAGGGAGAGGGGACCGACGCCAGCATGGCTGAGACCAGGATCAACAACCATGCGGCCTTCATCTGGGCT
>Ga0307373_10004912_pt1 | contig 22211 bp, 20 predicted proteins | sample OX2MG_FD_202534 | JGI IMG/M metagenome (GOLD analysis project Ga0307373, IMG submission 202534) | Soil microbial communities from Risofladan, Vaasa, Finland - OX-2 | ecosystem: Environmental > Terrestrial > Soil > Coastal area > Acid sulfate soil | place: Finland: Risofladan, Vaasa | collected... | reverse complement strand
ATTCAGTTAAGTGCGTCCCCAGCCTCTCCTTACCCTCAGTCCTCTAAAGGCATTTCGGCACCTTACTTCTCAGGCTTTTTACTGCTATCCTTACTCCTTTAAGGTACCTAGCATGTTACCCATTAACCGGGGAAGTTCAATCGGTGGACAAGCCAAGGATGTTGACGATGCACTACACTAGATTCTGGGCGTCGACAGTCTACGGAGATCGTGGAGGCCGCACTCTTGATGTTCAGGCGTGATGTGCTTCATCGGGGTCGGGCCCTCGTCGCTGACTGGCCTTGCGCCATTGTGATCGCGGCGAGCTACCCGACACAGTCAAAACCACGGCAGGCACCAACGATTCCCCCCCAGAGCTTGCGGGGTCGAGCAAGGATTGTGAGCAACGCATGCCGCGGAGACTTTTTTTAACTGCCGGTTACGCCTTTTGAGTGCGTACATGGAGGTAAGGAACAAATATGGCCGAAATAGTTGGGAAGATTCGTGGCGAAGAAACCTTAAGACAGAAAGCGGTTAAATTACTGACGCGAGCCATCCTGTCAGGAAAAATTAAGCCCGGCGAGAGGCTCAATGAGACCGAACTGGCGAAGAAGCTCCTTGTCAGTCGAGCTCCCGTGCGTGAGGCGCTACAGCGGCTGCACGAACAAGGATTGATTATGAGCATTCCGCGTCAAGGGATGTTCGTCGTCAGCCTGGATGAGGAAAGCATTCAAAAAATTAACGGCCTTAGGTTATTGCTGGAAGCTGAAGCTCTACGATTAGCCCGCTTGCACGCGAGTCCCAGGGAAAAAGAAAGATTGGCGCACCTAACAGACAAGATGGAGGGGATGAGTAGTGTTCCCACCAACCAAATGGTGCGTGCCGACATGGATTTTCACCGCATGATTTGGAGGCTAAGCAGAAGCGAATACCTCGAAAGGATATTAGTCAGCTTGACAGCTCCACTCTTTGCCCACTCAATGTTGTCAATGTTTCGCCAGGAAAAGCGCCAGATGGTCCTGGACTCCCATCGGCCCCTCATGGAGTTTGTCTTAGGGCAGAGCGAAAAGTCGGCCGAAAAGGTGATTCTAGACCATCTAAACCTTCGTTGGGCAGGGCCAGCCAAATTCTCCAGCTTTAACGATGAAGTGTCGTCTCCTAATCCTGAGGATTGAGAGGTGGGTTGAAACGGCAATCCGGAGCCTTGCCGGCTTATAGGGCATCAAGCCGCTCATCGCCTCACTGAGATCTTCCCTTTACCGCACCTTGACTCGCCTCAGTTCGCCGGCCATGCGAAAGTTTTCAAGGACCGAAGCTTTCGCCTTAGGGTTCCTTTCGCAGACCCGTCGTGGGCGTTCCCTTGAGTATTTCATCAAGCTCTCGGCTCCGTTCTTCCAGGACCTTCGTCAGCCAGAAGTCAGACCCCCAGGGAAGGATTTGCGCACCCATCTGAGCATATTGAGTGACGGCTTCAACCGACGCCACCGCCATTCCCCAGACTTTGCTGTTCCGGCGGGCGGCACCGGCAACTCGAACGACGGCATCCGCCAGCGAGACCTTGGTGGGGTCTTCGGAAACTGATAAGCGAAGGGATAAATCACCCGGCCCAATAAAAAGGCAGTCAATGCCCGGCACCGCAGCAATTTCATCGATATTCATGAGGGCTTCGGGTGTTTCGATCTGCGCCACGATAAAAGTCTGCTCATTGGCTTCGGTGGTAAACGCGCTGACGGATCGGCCAGATTCCAAACCATAATCGGCGTCGAGACCCGCGCCGTCGAATCCTCGATTCCCCAATGGCGGAAACTTCACTGACTCAACCACGTGGCGAGCATCCGCTGCGCTGGAAATAAAAGGAATCATGAAACCCGTCGCTCCGTCTTCGAGATAGCGATATAACTGAGTCCGCTCCACGGTGGGAGGACGAACCATGCAATCGATATCGTTGTAGTGGCAGAGAGCCAAGAGGTGGCGAACTTCTTGATCGCTCATCGCACGGTGTTCCAAATCGAGCCACAATCCGTCGTACTTCAAGTTCGCTGCGTGGCGGATATAAAAGGGTATCGAGTGCCCCAGCACACAGACTCGCGCAAATTGACCACCGCGAAATTTTTCAAGCATCTTGCTCTTTCTCATTAGAACGGACCCCTCTCAATATCAGTGAGTATCACCCTCAACAGGTTGGTTTACTCTGAACCATCGCCTAATCCAGTGATCTCCCCGGGATTAGCGGCTCCCTTCGTCTCTAAATCGCTGACTCAGCACATCGTTCATGTCCAGTAGAGTAACTCTTAGTATTGTAAAAACATACCCGTGCGGGCAGTTGAAAGCTTCCGAAGCAAACTTTGGCAAGCTCTCTGTCCTGCGGCTTGGCTCTTACGGTATATCCGCAATGGCAGATCCTGATTTACCCTGCCTGTCTCTTCCGCAGCAAGCGCCGGACGCCCCCCCGGTCAGACGGACTCGCCTAAGCAATAACCTTTTGGGCGGCGCGTAATGTTGCCTCGATGTCTTCATCGGAGTGAGCGAACGAGACATACCAGCGCCCGTCGGGAAGCACAAGGACGCCTTCATCCAGCAACGCCAAAGCAAAATCACTGTACAAGGACTTGTCGGCGCCCATCGTTTCCCGGTAATTGCGGGCGGGTTTCTCCATAAAGGAAAGCTGAAAGACCGCTCCGTGACCGGTGGTGACTACTTGATGTCCTTTGCACCGCAGCAGGGTTTCCAGACCCGAGCGTAATCGATCGCTGCGGCTCTTCAGCTCATCGTAGCGTGCGCCATTGTCGCTTGCCAACGTTCGGAGAGTAGCGTTGACCGCCGCCAAGGCGATCGGGTTCCCATTCAGAGTCCCGGCATGGACCACCTCCCCGGTAGCGATCAGGTTCATGAATTCGGCCTTGCCAGCGAGAGCGCTGACAGCGGCGCCCGAGCCGATTGCCTTGGCATAGGTTGCGAGGTCCGGGGTGACGCCATACAAGCCCTGAGCGCCCGCCAAGTGCAGCCGGAATCCCGTGATGACCTCATCGAAGATCAAGAGGGATTGGTGTTCCTGAGTAATTTGCCGCAGGAAATCCAGAAAGCCCGGCTCTGGTGGGATACAGCCGGAATTGCAAAGCATCGGCTCGCAAATCACTGCCGAGATCTCGTTGGCCTGGGTGGAGAAAAGCTGCTGGACGCTCGCGGGGTTATTCCACTCGGCCACAAGAACATCCTCGTGAGAGCGCTGCCCTGCTCCGACGGGGATCGGGGCTCCCTGGGAAGATTCGATTTCCTCTTGCGTAGGATGGATACTGACCAGAACGCTGTCATCCCAGCCATGGTAATGACCTTCAAATTTCAAGTATTTCCGCCGGCCGGTTGCGGCGCGCGCCAACCGCAAGGCTACTTGCACGATTTCCGTTCCACTATTCGCATAGCAAACCAGGTCCGCACAGGGAATGATTTGAGTCATTAATTCACTGACTTCGATTTCAAGGTCGTGTTGGGCACCATAAGTGAGCCCTTTTTCAGCCTGAGCTATGACAGCCTCAATCACCTGTGCCGGCGAATGGCCAAGCATGAGGGGTCCCCAAGCCAGTCCGTAATCCAGGTAATTGTTTCCGTCGACATCAGTCACCTGGGAGCCTTGACCCGAGCGGAAGTAAAGCGGGTAGGGGCGAGCGCTCCGGCGCAGCCCGCTGGATACGCCGCCTGCCAGGGACTTTTTGGCCCGCGCATACCGCTCACGTGAGCCTTTGGTCTTTTCGATGATTCTTTGTTCGCGATGAGCGATGTTGAACGGTTCACCTGCCATAGGCATTCTCCGATCGATAAGATTTCGTTCTTGATGAAGCCCTTCTTCGTCCTGCCTTGCTTGCAGGCGGAGAGGGTTGGCGCGCAAGCTGCCGCCCGTCGCATGTTTTCAGGGCAAATGAGCTTCGATGGTCCACTTGCCCCGGACCCCGAGATCGACTTCGCCGCCGGTGCCGATGATCGCGTTCCCGACACGAACAAACTTTGCGGCACAGATTCCGTGGGGCATGGTTCCGGCGTTGACTAGACTACCCGAAGCCAAGTGATAGGTGAAAACATCGCGTTCGTAGGTTGTCGTATAACCGCCGAGCAACAGGATCTTGTCGGCAAGGCCGATGCCCCACCAGCACCGACGTCCGATCGGCAGGTCGCCAAGTTGAGTCCACTTGTTTGTCGAGGGATCAAACTCGAATACTGTCTTGACGTTCTCAACGCCTTTCTCGGCCTTCTTGGCTCCCCCAAGAACATAGACTTTGCCGTGGACGGAAGCCACGGCGTGCGCCATGAGGCCGGGACCGGGCATGGGCGGCAGGACTCTCCAGCCTTTTTGAGGCGATTTCGGATCCCACGCCCACAGGGCGTTGCTCATGGTCGTACTCTGATTGCTTTCCGCCAGGCCTCCGACCAGGTAGATCAGCCCCTTGCAGGCTACCGCCACGGAGTATACCCGGGGCTCTGGAAGTGTCGCGCCGGGAACCCGGCTCCATTTCTGGTTGTGGAATTCCAATGCATCGCGGCGGGCATGGTCTTCAACGTTCCCGCCAAAGACATAGAGGGTCCCGTCATAAACGACGGAAGCCGCATCGCTTCTGGGTTCTGGAAGAGGGGCGGCTTGGCTCCAGGTGTTACGGGCCGGGTCGAAGGCGTCAACTTCCGATGCCCAATGTTTCTGTTTGCCCACCCAGTAGCTCCCGCCGGCCACGACGTACTTGCCGCCGATGTTCCCAGCCATAAACCCAGAACGTGGCAAGGGTAGCGGGGCACGCTCTTTCCAAACCAGTTTCTGGGCAAAGGCGGACGACCCTCCGACGAAGGGCATGCACAGCAATAGGATTGTGTATTTAAGCCGCATCTTGACTCCTTTGATGATGATTGGTCGCAACCGATGGAGATAAGTCGACTTTGTCATAGAAGGCTTTTACTTCTTTCATCTTTTCGTCGCTGTAACTTTCCTGGGGAGGACGCAAGTAGCGCTTCGCGACCCCGAAATATTCAAGCGTTGCATGCCAGAAGGGAACAGAGAACTTGTTCCAGATGAATCTGTTCTCATACTTTTCGATGATTTCGCGCTCCGCGGTTACGTCGTTCTTTTGCTCCGCCGCCCAGAAGCGCGCCGAGATTTGGGGCGCGAACGTGGCGAAGGTGTCGAAATAGGCCTTGCAGCCATAGGGCTTTCCCGCCAGGAACCATTCATAGGATCCCCCGGCAAAGAAGTTATATCTCTTCCCGAAGCTGATCATGGTTTGGATGAGGTAATGGAGGCTGACATCCTCCTTCATCGCCACAATCGACTCGATAGGAGACAACTTTTCCAGCAGGCTGTTCGAATACTTGCCGTGGAGAACCAAGGGCAAGCGAGTAGCCTTGGCGATCTCTTGAAAGTGTTTGACGCCACCCTCGTCACCGGTCCCCGGGGGCAGAAGCACTTGAACAGCCGTAGCTCCCACCGATTCGGCGTGGCGGGCAAAATCGACGGCGCGGTCGGTCCACCACGGACCCGTGCCCGCGATGACCATTCCCTGGCCGTCCACAGCCTCGACTACCGTGGTCGTCAGGTCCTTAATTTCCTCATACGTCAGATAAGAATACTGGCTGTCGCCGGCGGTCAGATCAAAGATGCGCATGCCATGGGCCTGCGCTTGATGGATCAGCTTTCCCACCGCCGCATGATCGACCTGAAATGTGGCGGTGAAGGGCGTTGGGATGGAAACAACCGGTCCCCGAAGGCGTTCCTTGAACTCCATGGGGGTGAGAGACGAACGGCGCACGGAGGCCCAAGCGCGCGGCTGGAAGAGACTGCGTCCCAGGGTCAGTCCGAGAGCCGAACCCAGCATCTTTCTGCGATTCATTTGGAATGGAAAACTCATGCTTGCATCTCCCTCTTCGAAAATATTCCTGGTTTTGAAATCTCGTGTTCGATGGCTGTCATTTCGCCGGCGATTTCCCGGTAATCAGGAAAGTCGGTTCGCCGGGTTGGACCATCGGCCACAAACGGATCAGAGCCACCACTCCATCCTGGGGGGCGCGAATGGTTTCAATCGTCTCACCCCGCAGGCTCAATAGACGCCCAAGCTCGTCGCCCGCCTTGACGTCTTGGAGGAGTGCGACGCTGGGAATGAGGAATCCGCGCTCTTGAGATACGAGCGAGGCGTCTGTATTCCCGTTACCGTACAAGTGGCGGTTGGGCGGAAGCGGAGAGGGCTTGCCTGGCAGAATTTCAAGGTGCCTCATCAGGTTTCGGAGGCCGCGCGTATAAACGCGCAGGTCATCAGGATGGACGCGTCCGCCGCCGCGAGCCTCCGTGTACAGCCATGGGATCCCGCATTCCGCGGCAAAGGAAATCGTGCGCCCTGGTTCGATTGACGGATGCCCCCACACCACCGGAGCTCCGAAGGCGAATGCCGCCGCGCGGGAGAGGGGATTGTTGGCGTCGTAACCAACCATGGTCGGCATCAGCAGTCTCACGCCGGAACTATGCAAGTCAATGTAGAAGTCAGCGCAAGCAATGACCGCGTGGGCCAGACCATAAGCCGTCGCGGCGCTGGGTCCCTCGTCCAGCCTTCCGGGGAACACGCGCGCCAGATTCTTTCCGTCGAGGGGTGAAGAGCGCGTTCCATTCCAAAAAGCCGGAGGGTTGGCAACGGAAACCGCTAAAACAGTGCCCTGCATTTCCTCGGCTTCGAGTGAGGCGTAGGTTTCGAGAATCGTCTGAACGCCTTCATACTCGTCGCCGTGCACCCCCGCTGTAACCACCAGAGTCTTTCCTTCCTGCCGGCCGCGCACCAGCAGCACCGGCAGGCTCAAGCCTTTGGCGTCCCCGTTGAGTTCCAGGTCGAAAGAGTATTTCTGTCCTCGATCGAAATCTTGAAGGTTAAAGTCAGTTATCTTCATGGTTCAATTGACATGGTTTCCGCTTCAAGCCAGTTTCATCCGTCCAATACGGTCTTCGCTAAACCGGCGGGATCGCGCGGCGGATTCGTCCGTTCCTCCCGTTGAAGCGCTGGACGGCGCGCCGGCCGCTAGAAGGCTTCTAATAAGTAAGAAAACCCCCATCTACCAGGAGCGTGGTGCCGGTTACAAAAGCCGCCTCGTCGGAAACCAGGTAGGCAACCGCGTGGCCGATATCCTGTGCTGACCCGCGGTGTCCTAGGGGAGTCACTCGCGTGTAGCGCCCTGAGGCGCCGGTCCGGCTCTTGTCTTCGGTGATCGTGGCGCTCGCCTCGGTATAAATGTCGCCGGGGGCGATGCAATTAACCCTGATCTTGTATGGCGCGAGTTCCAAGGCCATGGCCTGCGCCAAGGAGACTTGCGCGGCCTTGGTGGCGCAATAGAGGCTGGCGAACTCCTGCGCCGCGTAGGCTCCCACCGAGGTAATATGAACGATGTTGCCGCCTTGACCTTGATTCACCATCTGCTTCACGGCGAATTGTGAACAGTAGAAGGTGCCCTTGAAATTTACATCCACGATCTCGTCGACTTTACCCGGTGGGCATTCGAGAACCGAACCGATCGCCGGCATGCCGGTGATGCTGGCATTGTTGACGAGAATATCGATCCGGCCGAACCGAGCGACGGTCGCTTCAACCATTTCCTTGATGGAATCCCGATTACCGATGTCGACTCGGAGCGCCAGCGACTCCGTTTTCTCCAAACGGCCCGCGGCCGCCTGGGCCAATTCCAACCTGCGCTGAGCGATGGCCAGCTTCGCTCCCTTGCCCGCGAGGACCTGGGCAATGCCGAAACCAATTCCGGTGCCTCCACCGGTTACAATGGCGACTTTTCCTGACAGGCTCATATTTCATCCAAAGGATAGATTGGCCGCTTGAGATATTTGTAATCGAACCGATGCACGTCGGCGGCAGCCAACCCCGGTGTATCAACCTCGATGATACGATGGGCGATGGGTTCGTAGGCAGCGCGGTAGGCGATGGCGGCCTTGACCACGACAATCCGCAGCCGTGCCGGTTCCATTCCCAGGGCCCGCAGTTGCTGAAGGTTCCACATCGGCATTCGGCGCTCCGTGAGTACCACCGACACTCCGCCCGTATCGACCACCACGGTCCGACCCTGGTCATCCAGGACACCATCGCGCATGGGGCCGATGTTCCTGTATATGCCGTCGCTGATGGTTTGAACCGTGCCCTCGATTTCGACGGGTTCACCATGATAGTGGTCGATTTTGCTGCCTACCTTCAGTCGAACTCGCTGGCGCACGCCGGCTTCTATCGCCGCCGCAACCGCCGCGGGGTCACATAGAAGAACCAAACTCCCTTGCGCGCCCTGTTGGAGCAGCTCCGCCAAGAGAACAGTGCCGTCGCCGGGTGTTCCGGCGCCAAGATTATCTCCAACGTCAACCAGAACCGCCAGCCCGGTCCGTTCTTCAAGGGCTTGCCGCACCGCCGCCTCCGCCTTGGGAAGTGTCTTCTGAAACTCCGCGCGTCGGTTCCAAACGGTGTCGGCAACTTGGTTTGCGGCCCGGCGGGCTGCCTCGGCGTCGTTGTGCGCCACCGCAAAGACGCTGAAGCCTGCATCGGGAACGTCACAGTAGGGAAATCCCGCGGCCACGCTCACGCTTACGATCTCCGGCTGCTGTTCTAACTCGTGCGCCAAGGCGATCGCGTCGGACATGGGAGGTTTTCCCGTCAGTTGCCGCAAAATGTGAGGCAGGAGCGGACGCCGTGCCAGGGCGAGCTGGGGCTGAAGGCCTTCCTGCAATATGCGGCGCAGGATACCGGCAGCTTCCAGGCCGCGTTCACTTTGGTCAATATGAGGGTAGGTATCATAGCCGACGATGGCGTCGGGCCAGCGAATCATTTCCTCAGTCAAGTTGGCGTGATAATCGAGGGTTACCACGAGGGGCACTTCGGCCCCGATCGCCTCTCGCACCCGGCGGAGGATTTCTCCATCAGCGTCGGCAAAAGAAGTGGAAACCATCGCCCCGTGCAAGGAGAGCAGAACGCCGTCCAAAGGCTTTACTTCTTCCAACCCCCCAAGCAACATCCCGGAGAGGGTTTCAAAGGTCTCGACGGTCAAGGCGCCTGAAGGCATTCCCCAGGCCATCACGGTGGGAACAAGTTCAAACTTGAAACGTTCGCCTCCTTCGATAAATCCGCCCATTTCCGAACAGGTTCCACGCCAGTGTTCCATGACATCCGGGCCAAAGTGTAGGTCCTTTTCCGCGAACCTTTCCATGGTCATGGGTTGGGAAAAGAACGTATTGGACTCGTGGTAAATGCCGCCGATGGCTACGCGCATGACGAGGTGATCTCCAAGATCTTGTCTTTGAGTTCGTTGGCTCCAATCAAGAAAGGAGCATGCTTTGCGGCTGCCCGATGCACGGAACTCGGGTCCTTGAATCCATGCCCTGTTACCAGACAAACCACGCTGTCGTCAGTGCTCACGACACCCTGTTTCACTGCTTTGAGTAATCCCGCCAACGCTGTCGCTCCGGCCGGTTCGCAATAAATCCCCTCTTGGCTCAGCATGAGTTGCTGAGCTTCATAGACTTCCTCGTCCTCGACAGCGAAGCCGGAGCCGTCCCGTCGCCGGAGGTGTTCAAGGGCGCGGCTGGCGTCGATGTCGAAAGGTACCGCCAGACCGCTGATGTGTGTGGTACTTTCGATGGGCCGGATTTCAGAATCGCCGCGTTCGAAGGCGGCGACAACGGTGGAACATCCACTAGGTTGCACAGCGTGAACGCGCGGGGCGGAATCCGGATGCCGTTCAAACCCCCGGCAAACTGCGCTGAAAAGTCCACCCCCTCCTACCGGCACAAGAACGTGATCGAGGCGGGAGGGAACCTGTTGAAGCAGCTCCGCGGCAATCGATTCGACGCCCGCCATCCCCTCCGGGCAATAACGGAAGGCGGAGACCACTAAAGGAAGGCCGCGATTGGTAGAAAAGTTCGTAAGAACTTGGAAAACGCGCTCCGTCACCGCCGGGGAGGTAATGAACCCTCTAACCCGGAAGATCTTGGCCCCGTGGGCCTGCATTTGCTCCAACTTCCCGGCGGGAGCGTCCTCATTCACGATAATCAGGCAAGTAATTCTATACCGCGCACAGTACGCGGCGAGTGCAGAACCAGTATTGCCTGACGATGTGGCTACACAGGTGCGCGCTCCAATGCGCAGCAGTCGGGACACTTCAGAAGCGATGAAGCGGTCTTTGTAGGAGCCTGAGGGGTTGCAGTTCTCAAGCTTAAAAGAGAGCCGCGCCATTCCTAAAGACGGTCCGATCTGGACGCTTTCGACCAAGGGAGTGCCGCCTTCGCCTAAGCTGACTGGGGTCTTCACAGGACTAAACCGCCTTGCCCGACCTGGGGAGGCAAGAAGCCTTTCTTCGCGAACTCAATAGCCCGGTCGATATGTTTTTGTCCTTCGCGGAGGGTCATCAACCCATGGCCTGGAAACAGCCCTTCCACGTCGAGGCCCTGGAGTTTCCAAAGGTCAGCACGATAGCCGTCCATTCCGGATCCTTGGACGTTGATCACTCCCAGCACGCCACCATAGAATACCGCGTCACCGGTGAAGAGCCAGTTGTGCCCGTTAAAATGAGTCCAGTAGCAAAACATGTCTTCACTGTGGCCGCGAACGTGAATCGCCTTGAAACTTATTCCTGCCGCCTCAAAGTCGTCGCCATCCGTGACTCCCGAATCGACCGGGCAGGGCGCCAGATGGAAGTCAGGAGGGTAGGTCCCTTGCTCCCGCGCCGCCCGCAGGCCGATGGCGTCCTCGTCGCCGGTTTCCAGTATCGCACGGCTGACCTGGGGCACGATTACCTTGCACCCCGTGCGCTTGCGTAGTTCCGCGGCACCCCCGCAGTGGTCGAGGTGGCAGTGGGTAAGAACCAAGGACTTGACCGCGTCGGTTTCGAGGTCGACCCGAAGGTTTTCCAGCAACTGCTCGGTGTGGGTCCCGGCGCCAGCATCAATCAAGGTGATCCCCTCCGGACCTTTCAGCGCGTACACGTGGCAATCGAAAAGTCCCGAGATCCCGAACTGGAGGCTGCCGATCAGGGCAAGCGACGGCGTTAATCGCACAGGCACACGGTCCAAAGTAGATTTAAAATGCCTTCCTCAACGAACAGGTGGACAACATAGCACAAATCGATTACGCTGTCGACGGTCGACAGATATTTATAGTCGCTTTTTCGCGGTTGGCGAGGGGAGGGACTGCTGGCAGGAGGGGCCAAGACCATTTTGAGGAGGACCATCTGATGGAGAAATCCATTATCATGAAGGAGTCAGGCTTCGTCTACCGCAATCCCAAACCCCATCTCCGCAGTATTGTTGCTTATCACCCTTCCCTTGTTCTCGTGGGTGAAAACGAACTCGTGGCCACGTTTGATCTCGGCCAGGCTGTCGAAGCGTTTGATTACCACACCGAACTGGCGCGTTTGGTAGACGGCGGGACCACCTGGAAGCTGGAGCGTCCCCTAATTTCTCAGCCGCCACCGTCGACCACTCACACGATTCGGACCGCGCGTCTTGCAGACGGATCACTGGTCGGGTTGGGCGGGCTCCATCACCGCATTGATGCGGAGGAGGGTCTGGTGAATCGCGCGACATTTGGCTTTGTACCCGTCGACCTTTTCCTGGTACGTTCCTACGATGCAGGACGGTCGTGGACCGCTCCTTCCCACATTGAGCCGCCGATGGTGGGGCCTTCTTGGGAAATTTGTTCGCCGATTGTCGAGCTTTCGGACGGTCGTTGGCTTGCGCCTACTGCGACATGGCGTGGCTGGAACGGTGACAACCCATCTGGAGAGATGGCCGTGGTCCTGATTAGCGACGATGCCGGCAAATCGTGGCCGGCCTTCGGGCTCTCCTTTGATGGCCGCGAGTCCGGCCATAGCCATTTGGAGCAATCGGTCTTGCAACTGAACGACGGCCGGGTCCTGTCCGTTTGTTGGGTTATCGATGTGGAGACGGGCAAGAATTACCCCAGCGAGTACTCGATCAGCGCTGATCGTGGTGAAACCTTCAGTGCGCCGATGCATACCGGTTTCAAGGGTCAAACCTGCAAAGTGATTCAACTGCTGGACGGCCGACTTTTTTGCGCGTATCGGAGAGATGACAAACCTGGATTGTGGGCCACGCTGGCAATTCTGGAAGGTGAAAAGTGGGTCAACCTTGAAGAAACGCCGTTATGGCTGGGTGCGGACTCGGGAATGAAGGGCGGCACGAGCAGCGGACAGGAACTAAGCATCCTGAAATTTGGTTATCCGAGTATGAAGCAGCTTTCGAATGGCGACATCCTGTTGCTGTTCTGGTGCCAGGAGGAGTGCATCACAAACGTTCGCTGGATAAGAATTGGGGTGAAATGAGTCTTCGTATGGCGGGCAGGGACAGATCGGGCCGCGAACCTCGCGGTTTATGATGTCACGGGCAAGGCCATAGTATGTAGTCGTAGCTGCTGGATAGATCGTGCTGGCTGTCGCTGAGATGTCGTCCTCTTTTCGCGGAGAGCGTGACGGGTGAGCGGAGGAGCAGGATGAGCGTAAAGGGAAAAACGAGAGGTCTGTTAAAGGTTCAATTTGTTGTAGTATCGTCCATTTTGCTGCTGGCTCAACTCGCGAGAGGCCATGCGGAAAAGCCTGTCGAGGGAACACCCTCGGTGCCGGCGCTGGTTGCACACTTCAGTGAAACGATGCGCCTTGTCCTGTTGCCGGACGGCGCGCTGATGGGAATTTATCTGCAGACGGCCGGCGGAGGTCAGGAGGTTGACGCGCGGTATTCGAAGGACGACGGTGCTACCTGGTCTGAGCCCGTAACCCTGTTGAAACTGCCAAGCGGAATGGGAGTCTGGGCTGGCCAAGAGGCGCTGGTGGATCATTCCGGAGAGGTTCAACTGTTCCTGCTGAATGATGCAAGCACCGGGGTTCTTCACAGTGGTGAGGCGCGCCGCCCTAAGCCAGCCCAGATGCGCAAGCGGCACCTGGACATCTGGCATACAAAGTCTGTGGACGGAACGAAATCCTGGCAGCCTTTGAAACGGATATGGGAGGGCTACACGGGTTCGTTGAATTCCGTGATTCAGCTCCGAGGCGGTCGAATCGTGCTTCCATTCTCTTATCTGACTCCTCGCACATGGGGTGATCGGGGAGGGGGCTTTGATGATTTTACGTTCATGGGCCACTATGACAGCACGGTTCTTTACTCGGACGATGAGGGAAACACATGGCATCTATCGCCGTCGCATCTTGAAGTGCCTGTGCCCGATATTGTCTCAGCATATGGAGCCATCGAGCCTGTTGTTTTGCAATTGAAGGACGGACGAGCCTGGATGTTGATTCGAACTCAGATGGGCCGTTTTTATGAATCGTTCTCAAGCGATGGAATCAACTGGTCAGTTCCCCTGCCGACTTCGATCATTTCCTCGGACTCGCCTGCGGGGCTGTTGAGATTGAAGGACGGGCGAATCTTACTGCTCTGGAACGATTGCCAGCGATATCCCTACGCCCACGGTGGAAGACAAGTCCTTCAAGGTGCCGTTTCCTCCGATGAAGGAAGGATCTGGCATGGCTATCGCGAGGTCGTCCGTGATCCTCTGCGGAGCCAGCCTCCGCCGGCAAACGGCGATTTTGGCACCGCTTACCCGTTTCCAACGTTGACGAAGGACGGAAAGGTCCTTCTTCACACGGGGCAGGGAAAGGGCCGAAATTTCCTGGTCTTTCTTGACCCGCGATGGCTCGATGAGACGCGGCAGGTATCGGACTTTTCCAAAGGGTTGAATAATTGGTCAGTCTTTGGGACGAGGGGAGTTGGGCTGGTTCCGGATCCTGGGAAACCGGGAGCGAAAGTCCTCAGCCTTTGCAAGGCAGATGCGAACTGGCCGGCGGGGGCCGTGTGGAACTTTCCGAACGGCAAGGAAGGTCGGCTTCGACTGAGGATCATGGTTAAATCAGGATTTAAAGGTGTACTGATGTGCCTCACCGATCAGTTCTCTCCTCCATTCGATGCGGAAGACCGCTTTTACAATTTATTCAACCTGCGCATAGGTCCCGGGGGCCAACTTCCGAATGGAACAAAGATTGCCTTGGACCGCTGGCACAATTTGGAACTTCGCTGGGATTGCAAGGAGCGAAATTGTCAGGTGATCGTTGACGGTCGGCAGCTTGAGATGATTCCGTTGCTACGAGAAACTTCCGGGGTGTGTTATTTAAGGCTCCGCTCTATAGCGCGAGGGAAAGATGATCGAGGCATACTTGTGGAATCGGTGAGTGCTGAGGTTTCCGCAAGTTGGCCGAACTGATGGGAATGTAGAGGTTGGGGCGCAGGCGATGGCTACCATGACGGCGTACCTGTTCAGATTGCTATCGGACGCTCGGAACTGGACGTTGGGGTCGCCGGGAGCACCCGATCTTGATTTTTGTGCAACAAGGCACACAAGGCTCGCCGCCGGACCGGGAAACGTCAGTCATCTTGGGAAGGAGGAAAGTCTATTGCAAGATTTGGGCGGGGCGTGTAGAATAGCTTTCCGTCGACGGTCGACGACATGGCTGAAGAGAGGCTCTGGCGCTGGTTTGGTTTGCAGCTGCTGCCGAGGGCTGTGAATAGTCCGCCTAGAAATCTGAGTCGGTTGTTCTTACGGAAAGTAATTACGGATATGCAACCGCTATACGGCGAGGCTATGGGGGAAGGAGCAAGGGATGAAGAGCAAGGTGTCTGGTGTTGTTCCTCCGGTGGCTACACCGGTGACACAGGAAGATCAGGTCGACGAAGTAGGCCTTCGGCGTCTGACGCGCTATCTCCTTGACGCGGGAGTCCACGGAATTCTTGCCAACGGTACGATGGGAGGCTTTGCCTTTCTCACCGACGAAGAGCAAATCCGTGCAATCTCCATCGCCGTAGAAGAGGTAAACGGCGCCATTCCGGTGATGGGCGGGTTGGGCGAAACCAGCACCAGCCGTGCCGTCCGTAAGGCCAAGGAGATTGCACGGGAGGGCGTCACACACCTATCCATCCTGCCTCCCTTCTACTATTTCGCCGCTCAGGAACATCACGTGGCGTACTTCTCTGAAATCGCTTCGGCCGTGGACTTGCCCATATTCCTTTACGACAATCCGGTGCTGACCAAAAATCCCATCCATCCTGAGACCATTGCCGAGCTACGACGCAGGATCCCGGCCATTGTGGGAGTCAAAGAGAGCAATCAGGACATGTTTAACTTGCAGACCTTGCTCGAACTCACGAGTGACCAGGAAGATTTCTCTGTTCTGACGGGAAGCGAATTCTTGATTGTCGTAGCTCTGCAGATGGGCTGCTCCGGGTTCGTGGGCGGGCTTCACAATCTTTGCCCGCACATGGCAGTTGAACTCTACGCAGCTTACTCTTCCGGCGATTTGCAGAAGGCCAAAGGGATCCAACAAGATCTCATTAACACCTGGCAAATTTTTCGATATGGGAATATCTGGGGCGCGTTTGACGAGGCCTTGCGGTACTTGGGCCTCGCCGGCCGTGCTGCGGGAGCGCCTTATCTTTCCAGCCTGACGCCCGAGGAGATCAATAAGGTTCACAAGATTTTGGATCGCTACGTCATGCCTTATCTTGATCACTCCAGGGATCATGAAAAGGCAGGCGCCTGAAGCCTGCAACCCGCACGGGTTCAACCCATCGCTTCCTGTTATCAGACGAGGCGATGAGCGCATGGTGCTGGGTCTTGCTTCTTCCCTGTCAGTGTACGCTCCGGGCCGATTCGGCTTTCATTGCCAGGCGGACGGTGCGGAAGAAGTGCGCGGGGGTGCAGCCCAAGGACACGACTGCTAGCGCGCCATCGGAACGTACCCTCCCGGATCGTCGATTCATCCCGGAAGGCAGTCTGTCCAGAGCGCGGCAGGAAGCCACCTTGGCGGAGTTGAGCTGCTTGAATTGTCACCCTGTGAGGGTGGGCTGGAAATTATTCCCCTTAAGAACTCTTCTTCATTGCCTGCAGGCAGAGACGAAGTGTCTGGAGCGCTTCCTTGCCAGTGCACCTCGGCGGGGCCCCGCTGACCACGGCCTGAAGAAAATCCTCCGCCTGGGCCAGATGCCAACTATCTCGTTCACTTCGGTATTCAAGGTGCTCGATGTGATCAGAAGGATAACAGAGAAAAATATCCCCGGTTAGCAAGTTTGCCGTCAGGGATGCGCGGCTGCCGACAATGTGGCACTCGCGCCGGGTCTGGCGGTCCGCGGCGTGCAGGTGAATTTGAGCGGGAACCCCCTCTTCGGATGTCAATGAGATGTCGGCGATAGCCTCGCCGGGAATTCCGAGTTCCGGGACGCTGGCCAGCCGGCTATTTGACAGGCTGAGGGGGCCGAGCAGCCACTCCACGTAGTTCATCTCATGGCTCAAGTCCAGAACCACGCCGCCGCCTCCGGTTGCGGAAGCGTAGTAGGTTTGCTGGTAGTCGGGCCGGGAAGATGGAAGGTGATGATGGCAGATGGCGTAAAGGGATAACAATCGTCCGAGAACGCCATCCTGGCAGATTTGCCGAATACGCTCGATGGCAGGATGGAACCTGAGCACGTAAGCGATGGACAAGGTCAGATTCCTCTGATGACAATCTGCAATGAGCTCAGCGGTCCCGGAAAGCGCCGTGGCCAAAGGCTTTTCGACCAGCAAGTGGAGTCCGGCTTTCGCGCAGGCTTGCGCGATGGGGATATGGGTGTCGGCCGGGGTCGCGATGACTGCCGCGTCATATTGCTCGAGTGGGGCCTCGTGGAGACTTGCGTAAGTTGCCGGGCATCCGCAGCGGGCGGCGACTTCGCGGGCGCGCTCAGCCCGTTCATCGATCAGGGCGACCGATAATCCTATTTGCCGAAAGGCCCGCGCGTGCCGTTCTCCGATGGACCCGGCGCCGACAATCAGCAGTTTTTTATTCTTTGCGTCTGCCGTCAACGGCAGAGTGGTTGGGCTCGCCATGATTTCCCCTTGCGTGGTTAACTCTAGATTGCCGTCCAGCCTCCATCGATGGGGATGTTCTGGCCGGTTACATAGCTTGAGGCATCAGATGCCAGGAATAGCGCCGGCCCCTTGATGTCATCGTCGCCGGCCATACGTCCCAAAAGGGTTCGGCGGCAATAATTCTGCTCGAAGGCTTCGGGTGTGTCCTTAGTCCGGACCCCCCCCAGCGAGAGACAGTTAACCCGAATTCCGTCAGGTGCAAGGAAACTGGCCAGGTAGCGGGTTAGACCGATCACTCCGCCTTTCGCGAAGGCATAGTTCACTGGATTGGTAATCGGAGTCCCTTCATAGATCGAAAAATCTGGTCCGACCATGCCATAAATTGAGGAGATATTGATGATGGAGCCGGCGCGCTGCGCTTGCATGGGTTTTGAAAAGACCTGGCAGGCAAGGAAGAGTCCGGTGGAGTTCACCCGCATGGCGTTTTCCCATTCTGCCACAGTCATGTGCCGGAGATCGCCGCCGGCTCTTGCCACTGCATTGTTGAAAACAATATCCAGGCGCTGGTGCCGTGAGAGGATGCGGCCACTCAAACTTCGGATGTCTTCCTCCGAGGAGAGGTCCAATCGCTCCCCCTCAGCCTTGAGACCTTGTTTCCTTAACTCTGCCGCGAAGGTCGCGCACTTCTCCTTGTTGCGGGAGGCGATCACCACCGTGGCTCCAGCCTCGGCAAGGGCTTGGCTGATGGGCCGCCCCACAATTCCCGTTCCGCCCGTCACCAGCGCGACCTTATTATTCAAGCGAAACAGGTCCAACGCGTTTTTCATGGTCCACTTCTCCGTTTTCAAACAACGCAAGCCCGATAGACGAAAAGTATCGTTAGTAGTCTAATCGGCCCGCTTTCCCGATGGACATTTCCGCCAGGCCGATCCGCAGTTTCCATCCGTCGATACCGGCCCTTTCCCTTCGATAGCCCGTGTACCATACCTTCAGGGAATGCCCGATCTTAAGAAGACAGGCATGTCCCGTCAATGATCCATCAATGTCGGTGGAGCTTCCGGGCGGGAGAACAGGCTTTCCACCGTTAGCGATTCTCCAGTGGAAGCCGTCCGAACTGGCAGCGGCATAAAGGCCTCGCGGCAAAGTAGGAGATGACGTGTAGAGCAGGAGGAACTGACCGTCAATCCGGCAGACCGCCGGCCCGTATGCGTATGGTGCTCGGAGGCCTGAAACCGGCTTCCCTCTATTTTCCCGGCGCCAATGAATCCCATCACGACTATCCGCGACGCAGATGCGGTGCTGGGTCTTCGGTGACCACGCTGCATACCACATCCGGTATTTGCCATTCACGCGCAAGACAGACGGGGTGGCCACCTGCACCGAGTCGAACGAACCCGGCGGGCCGAGGTCGAATACCGGCCGGCCACCATGGGCGCGCGTCCAGTGAATGCCGTCAGCGCTTGTTGCAAGTCCGATCCGATAGTATCCCAGGCCCGACGGCCCCCACTTCGAAGCCATTCCTGTGTACCACATGCGATAGAGGTGTTCGTCGAAATCTACGTCAGGTCCCATAATTTGGCCGTCATCAAACGCACCTTGGGGACCGACTGACAGGACCGGCTGGCCGTTGTTGGCGCGTTTCCAATGGATGCCGTCTGTGCTGGTGGCCATGCCAATTCCCCCAACCCCCATGTGGGAGTCGTAGAAGGAGGAGTACCACATGCGATAAATTCGGCCATCAAACAGAACGCTCGGGCAGGTAGCCCAGACGGCGTCAAAGGCGCCAGGCTTTCCCAGCCCCAAAACCGCGCCTCCCTCCTCCGGCCCGCGAACTTTCCTGAATTCAATCGCGGCGCGTTCTCTTCTGAAGCTGAAGCTCTCTGGGGTGTTTCCCCCTTGATAATTCCCAAGCACAACCTGGGGGAGGAAAGCGCGCCGATCCTCTTGTGCCGCATTGGATGACCTGCCATCGGCAACGTGCAACGCCGCGCCAAACATTAGCAGGACGACCGCAAGCGAAGTGACGATGTGGTTCCTTCTTTTCATTGATCTACGTTGCCCCCCCTGGCCGGTGACGAGCACGCCGCACAAGAGTTCCGAGGACATTCAATCGCTAACAGATCCTTTTGACGATGGTTCTTGGCGAACTTCAAACTCGGGCAAGGCGCCGTTGAGTTGATGGTTGACAGCGTTTCTTGCCGGAGCCTGGCGCGCTTGTCAACGCATTTGTTTTTGCCCCGATGCGGTCTGCGACTCGTGCGACGCCATTACAGTTTCCCAGTTCACTGGACCCGACGCTGCGATCCGGATTTGCCATTCACCTCGTGCTGGTAGAGCCATTTAATCGGCACACGTTTGAACTTTAATGACCAGAACGGCATTTTCTCGTGTTTGCCGACGGGAGGTCCCGAGTAGTATGTGAAGAAGGCCCAATTGTTTACGAACGTGATACTAGGGTAAGCATAAGTATCGTGGGCATCGGCATCCAAGTTCCTGATGTCCGGCCACGTGCGCCCGTTATCTTTGGAGATCGCTGCGGCAAGTGGAAACCGGTTGGTCGCAGAGTTGTTCCAGATCATGAGCAAATCATCAGTCCTGGGGATTCGCTTGATCGATTGCGGGGAATTTGGAGCTGGAACGGACATCGGCTCGGGCGTCGACCAAGTTATTCCGTCGTTGTCCGAGTATGCCTGGTAGGGATGTCCAGTGTTCGTTCGGACCCACAGCATGACCTTCCCATTTGGGAGTTGGACGACGCCGGGTTCTTGGGCCCCCCCGCTGCTTTGTTTCACATCGATGATAGTCTTGCTCGCCTTCCAGGTCTTTCCTTCGTTGTCCGAATAATAGACTCTCGTAAGGAAGTGATGATCTAGACGGTAATCCTTTGTGTAGGCAAGGGGCGCAAGGATGCGTCCTGAGCCGAGTTGGATAACCCGGTCATTGTTGATGGTGTAGTAAGCCGGATGAGGGTCAACGGGAATCGCTTGGGGAGAAGAAAAGGTCAGCCTATTATCCAAGGAGATCCGAAACATGGGGACGCTATCCGCGGGGGAATTCTTTCTGCCAAAGACGAAAAATATCCTGCCGTCATGAAGCCGCAACAAGTTGGCCTCCATGACGTTCATTTTGCCGATGTTTCGCTGAAGGACATGTTTGTCAGACCAGGTAAGCCCTCCGTCCCGGGAAGTCATCGCCGAGATTCGTGCTGGCCCCCAGTCTCCGCCATTGGAAGTGTAGAATTCAGTCCAAGCGAGCAGCAATCGGTGAGGACCTAGGTCCAGGATGGTGGCCTCGGAATTTCGGTGATTGCCGACATGTGCCGGAATCGCGACATAGGCCAGGACGTTCCTCTGCCGCGCGGCGGCGGACAGGACCGCCACGCAGCTTAAACCGATGTACAGTGCAATGCTTTTCAAGCTGAGCTGGAACAAGCTATTCTTCTCCTTCCAATTCACCCTGTCCGAGGACAAGCCCTCTCAACTTTTCGGGGGGGGGAGCGGGTCCCCTTAAGCTCAACACGTACCCGACTGCAAAGGTTATCAGCACCCCAATCAGCGCATGATAGAAGAAGGAAATATGGGTCGTCCAATTCAGAACAGCGACCACCGCCAAGGCCACCACGCCCCCGATGATTGACGGGGTGCCCTTTGCCCTTTTACTGAGCATTCCCAGCAGGAATATCCCGAGGACTGGCCCCCCCAGAAAGGCGTTAACTTTATTGTAGGCGTTCATAAGGGGGCCTAAGCGGTCCGCGAAAAGCGCCCCCACGGTGCACAACGCACCCCATCCTACCGTTCCCATTCGACCTACGCGCACATAGTGAGCGTCATCGTGCCCCGGACGGAGCCAGCGCTTGTAAAAGTCGACCGTCGTTACGGTGGTGAGAGCGTTGATTCCTGCGCTCATCACGGCCATCGAGGAGGCGAAAATGGAAGCAATCACCAAACCGGCAAAGGCGCCACCTACTTCGCGCAGCACAAAAAAGGGAAGAAGCGCTCCGGTGTTCGAGAGTCCTTTCAGGTGGGACGGATGAAAATGGTAAAAGACGTAAAGGACATCGCCCAGCACGTACAGCAGGAAGACAACTGGAAGTGCGATCAATCCATCCATCAAGATGGACCGTTGCCCTTCCTTGAGGGAACTGGTGCTGAAATAACGTTGCAGATAAGCTTGATCGGTTCCCAAGGTTGACAATACCATCGCTCCCCCACCGAAGATGGCAGGCCAAAAGGCGGACAACTGGTCGGGATCAAAGGAGAAATTCCAAAAGTGCAATTTCCCGGCGTGCCCCGCCACGTGATACACGGTGTCGAGTCCTCCCGGAATGCGCGATAAGGCCAGCCAAAAGACCGCCATCATTCCTGAAATCAAGACAGTGAACTGCATGACGTCAGTCCAAATGACCGCTTTCATCCCGCCCAGGGTCGTGTAGATTGTGGTAAAGACCCCCATGATCAACACACACACGTAGAGTGGTTCGCCCGTCAGGAGGGACAGCACGATGGAGGGCGCGTAGATGGTGATGGCAATGTGTGATCCGCGCATGAGCAGAAATAGCCCACTGGCCATCAAACGGGTTTTCAGATCGAAACGGCGCTCAAGATATTCATAGCCGGTGTACAACTTCAGCCGCATATAGAAGGGCAGGAAAACGTACATAACGACCGGAATCGCCGCAAGGTAGCTGAGATTGACCCAAAATAACTCCAGGTTAAACCGGAACGACCATGCTGGCGTTCCCATGTAAGTGATGGCGCTCATGTCCGCCGCTACCAGCGAAATGGCCACCGGGAGCGCCTTCATGGCGCGGCCGCCCAGGAAGAAATCGGCCGCCGACGCGCCTTTGCGATAGAAAAGACTGCCAATGGTGCTGACCGCCGCCACATAGGTGGCGAGAATCAGCCAATCGAGGGTAGTAAAGTGGAATTGCATGGACTTATCAGTCGACCGTCGACAGAGTTATTATCATTAGATGCCGCCGTGAGGCAAGCCAAAAATTCTGATGGGAGACATAAGTTCGCTTCCCGGCGCCCCCGACGGCACACTCCTGATCAGCTTCCCGCGCGGAACGACGTACGGGCCATGCCGCGATTAAGTTTGCACCTGGACTTGGCGGATGAAAGGTTTCCCCGAGGATTTTAACACCTTCCATTCTCATCGGCGATCGTTGCTCTTTTCAGCCCGCGCGGGGGTTTTGGGAGGATACTAGAATATTTTCTTTCGCTGCGGATAAGAAAAATGTGCTTGACATGAGGGGGGGGGCGAGGAATAATGGCGTCGACCGTCGACGCGTCTTCCTTTCGGCAACGGGTTGCACGCAGAAGGCGCAAA
>Ga0307373_10004911_pt1 | contig 22211 bp, 28 predicted proteins | sample OX2MG_FD_202534 | JGI IMG/M metagenome (GOLD analysis project Ga0307373, IMG submission 202534) | Soil microbial communities from Risofladan, Vaasa, Finland - OX-2 | ecosystem: Environmental > Terrestrial > Soil > Coastal area > Acid sulfate soil | place: Finland: Risofladan, Vaasa | collected... | reverse complement strand
GAAGCCCCTGATCGCCGGATGGGTGGGGCACCCTTCGGGCCGTTCAAAGTACCGGGTGCTTGCAATCGTGAGCGCCACACCCCGCTCATTTCCGAAGAGCCGCATTACTCAGGGCGCGGGCAGCGATGCCGTCATCCGGAGGTCGGATGACGATTCCCCGACCGCCACCGTGTAGTCACCGGGCACCGTGGTCCAGCTCCCCCCGATGAAGGCCTGGAATGCCGACGCCGGGACGGCGAGCGTGACCCGACCGGTCTGCCCGGGGGCGAGGGTCACCGGCGAGAACGCCACAAGCTGGGCGGGCGGTTCGCCGGCACTGACGGGCCAGGTGAGGTAGGCCTGGGGCACGTCGGTCCCCGTCCTCGACCCCTGATTGGAGACCAGCACGGTGAGCGCCAGCCCGTTTCGGGTGCGGGTGACGGCGAGCCGGCTGAGGGAGAAACGGGTGTACGAGAGCCCGTAGCCAAAAGGGAACAACGGTTGGATGCCTTGCAGATGGTCGTAGCGGTAGCCGACCCCCAGGCCTTCGGAGTAGGAGGCGGTCAGGTCGATTCCGGGCCATTGCGCAGGCGTGTTGACGGCGGCCTGGGCGTCTGAGGTCGGAAAGGTGACCGGCAGCCGACCGGACGGATCGACGTCGCCGAACAGGAGCGCGGCGATGGCGGCGCCGTCCTGCTCACCGGGGTACCAACCCTCGATGACGCCGGCCACCTGCCCGAGCCACGGCATGAGCACCGGTCCGCCGGTGTTGAGGACCACGACCGTCCGCGGGTTGGCCGCGGCCACCGCCGAGATGAGTGCGTTCTCGTCCCCGGGAAGGGCCAGCGAGGGACGATCGAAGGCTTCGGAGTTGAAGTCTCCGGCGAAGACCACCGCCACCTTGGCCTTGCGGGCCGCGGCGACGGCGGAGGCGATGCGGTCGGTGTCGTACTGCCAGCCGAGGGTCAGGGTCCCGGGGGTGATCGCCGACTCGCCCGTCGGCGTGAGCTTGTCGAACGGCTCCCAGTCCAGGTGGACCTGATAGGCGTGGCCCCCGACCAGCGGGACCGTTTGCGACCAACGGCCGCGGGCGTGGCTGAGCATGTCGGAGACGGCGGGCACCCCGTCCAGTGTCAGGTTGGCCCCCCCGGACCCCTGGAGCGACAGGGTGTAGAGCCCGCTGCGCGGGGGGGTGAGCGTCCCCGTCCAGGTGGCGGAGACGTCGGCCCAGCCCGCCGGCAGCACGACGCTCGAGCGGGTCGGCGAGGCCGCCCGACCCAGCGCAGACCTCGCGGCCTGGGACAGTGGACCGCGGAGGCGGTTGGCTCCCGCCGGGAGCGGGGCGTTGGGCAGGAGCTGGCTGATCGAGGGATGGGGGCGGATGGAGGTGTCGATCGAGGGCTGGACGCTCTGGACCGACAGCGGGCCGGTGTCGGGATCGGTCTGTGTGAGGGTGAGGGTGAGCCCGTGCCCCACGCCTGACGCGGGGGTGAGGCGGTCCGACGGTATGGCGGGGAGCGGTGTGGTGGTGCTCCCCCCGTCCGAAAAGGAGACGGTGGCGTGCGATCCGACCCGCCGGCGGATGGCGTCGAGCGGGGTCGAGGCGAACGGGGCGACGACCTGGGAGCTGCCGTATCCGGTGGCGACCCGGTGGGAGCCGGCATCGGCGCCGATCACGGCAATCGAGGCGGTCCGGGAGGGGTTCAGGGGGAGGACGGCGTGCGTGTCCTTGAGCAGCACGGCCGAGCGCTCCGCCGCGGTCAGGGCGAAGGCAGCGTGCGATGGGGTGTCGACCACCGAGCCCGGCGACCCGGTCTCCTGGCGCCCGACCAGGCCATGGACGAACATCTGGGTCAGTACCCTGGTCACCGCGGCATCCACCGCGGCCATGGGGAGCCGGTGCTCGCGCACGAGCTTGGCCAGCTGCACGGCGCTCGAGGGCTTGATCATGTCGGTTCCGGCGCCGAGGGCCGCGACCGGATCATGGACGGAGCCGAGGTCCGACCGGACGAAGCCGGTGAACCCCCACTGGTCCAAGAGGCCCAGCAGCCCGGCGTCCTGGCATTGGAAGGTCCCATTCAGCTGCGGGTAGGCGCACATCACCGTCGACACCCGGGCCTGGGTGACCGCGGCCCGGAACGGCGGGAGGTAGATCTCCTGGAGGACCCGCTCCGACACCACGTCGTTCACCTCGCCGCGGTCGGCCTCCTGGTTGTAGACGGCGAAGTGCTTGGCCATCGCCATCGCCCCTCCGGCCCCGATCCCCTCGATGTTGGCCACGCCCATGGCGGACACGAGGGTCGGGTCCTCGCCGAACCCCTCATAGGACCGGCCGTTCTGGGGGACCCGGTCGATGTTGAGTGTCGGGCCCTGGATGACGTCGATTCCCTGCCCGGTGGCTTCAGAACCCTCCACCTGGCCGTAGGCCCGGGCGATGGCCGTGTCGAAGGTGGCGGCGATGCCCAGGGGCGCCGGGAGCTGCGTGACGTGTACGGCGCCGAACGCCAGGCCCTGGGGCCCGTCCTGGAGGGTGAGGGCGGGTATGCACAACCGGGGGACCCCGGCGTTGACGTTCTCGTAGACGCCCGAGTTCACCAGCACCGTCTCCCCGAGCTTCTCGGAGACCGTCATCCTGCTCAGCACCTCGCGGGCCAGGGCCGAGGGAGTGTCGTGCCGACCCAGGGCGGCCTCGAGCCAGGGGCAGCGCGAGATCGGGACCGGGGTGGTGGGTGTGGTCGGGGGCGCGCCGGCAGTGGCCTGGCCGGCAGGTTGGCTGGCCACCTGGTCGGCGACCTCGGCCGGCACCGGGCTGATGGCCACCAGCGCTACGACGAGTGCGAACCCGGCCGCGGCCGACAGGTAGAGCCAGCCCTTGTGGCGGGGCTGCCCCGTCCGGACCGGCGGCGGTGGCTGTGGGTCGTCGGGGGGTTCCATCACGGGCTCGGCGGCCAAACATAGCGAGGGCAGGCAATCGTGAGGGGTCGCGTGTCGGCCTCGTCACGGCCATCGCCGGGGCCATCCTCGCCGCCGGGGGAGTCCGTCTCGATGGCGTCGGTGTCGAGCCGCGGGCTCTGGAACGAGCCTCTGACCGGGCCGACCGCAGACCGCCTCACCGGCATCGCCGAGGCGGGTGAGCGGCTCGCGACGCATCCGACCCCGGATGTCAGGCACCGGACGGGAGGTGGGAAGGGGTCCACTCAGTTCTGCGGCGGCGGTCCTGTAAGAGTAGTGTTATTGTAATGATGTAACTAATACTGGCAATGTCCAGTGAAATGTATCCAGTAAGGAGTACCCGATGAGACACCCACACGAGACCGCACGGCGTCGAGGGCCGGCGAGCGAGGACAGACCGGCCACCGAAGGGCTGACCGGGTGGCTCGCCGGCCGCCTGCCGGGTGACTGGTTCGAGGAGGCACCGACGGTCACCGTCGACCGCGAGGAGATCCTGGTCATCGGCCGGGTGTCGGCCCCCGAGCTCCCCGAGGGGGATGACGAGGTGGGTCGAGCGGCCGGAGAATCGGGGCGGATCACCCGGTTCCGCGAGGAGACCCGCGAGGAGCGCATGGCCATCGCCCGGGAGGCCGAGTACCGCTTCGGCCGCAGCGTCGCATGGGGAGCCGAGGTCGGGGAGACCACCGTGGTGTTCACCAACCTGTCGGTTCCGATGATGACCCGGCTCCGCCAACCCGAACGCCTGGTCCTCGACACCCTGGTCGACAGCGGCGTCGCCCGCAGCCGGTCCGACGCGTTGGCCTGGTGCGTGAGACTGGTCGCTGCCAACACCGAGGACTGGCTCCGGGAGCTGCGCGCCGCCATGGAGGCAGTGGAGACGGTCCGCCAGCAGGGTCCTCCGGCGGCCTAGCGACGCGCGGGAGCGTCACTAGGCTCACGTTTGGTGCATCGTGTTCCGGTGAGCGGCCCGACGTCCGTCGATGGGAGGTAGGGCCTTTGGACGGCCGGGGCGCGGAGTGCTCCTGGCGTCGGCGTCGGTCTTCATCATGGCGGCCACGTGGATGGTCACGGTGGCGGGCGCCGGATCCGCGCCCATCGCGGCGCCGAGTCCATCGGCCGCCGACCCGGGCGCATGGACGGTGTACCACCATGATGCCCTCGGCCGCGGCGTCGCCGGTCCGGTGTCAGCGGTCGACACCACCAGCCGGAGATGGACGTCCGAGATCCTCGACGGCCAGCTCTACGGCGAGCCGCTGGTGTCGGGCGGGCGGGTCTACGTGGCCACGGAGAACGACACCGTCTATGCGCTGTCGGCGCCCACCGGCGCGGTTGCCTGGGAGAACCACCTCGGCAGCCCGGTGCCGGCGTCGTCGCTGCCCTGCGGGGACATCGGGCCCACCGTCGGGATCACCGGCACACCGGTCATCGATGCCTCCCGCGGCGAGATCTTCGTGGTGGCCGACGAGTGGTTGGACGGGAGACCGGCCCACGTCCTGGTCGGGCTCAGCGTGATCACCGGGCACGTCGAGGTGTCGCAGGACGTCGACCCCCAGGGAGCGAACCCGGCCGCGCTGTTGCAACGCACCGGGCTGTCCCTCGACGCCGGCCGGGTCGTCTTCGGGTTCGGCGGCAATTACGGAGACTGCTCCGCCTACCGGGGCCGAGTGGTGGCCGTCGGCGAAACCGGCGGGCCACCGCTGGACTTCGCCGTCGGCACCCGGGCCGGTGGGGGCAAGGGCGCGATCTGGATGGGCGGGGGGGCGCCCGTCATCGACAGCGGCGGCAACGTGTGGGTCAGCGCCGGCAACGGGTCGGTGACGTCGCCGGACCACCCCTACGACGGGAGCGACTCGGTCCTCGAGCTCTCTCCGTCCCTCCGACTACTGCAATTCTTCGCTCCGACCTCGTGGGCCTCGGACAACCGCCAGGACCTCGACCTCTCCATGGCGCCGGTGCTGTTGTCCGACGGACAGGTGATCGTGGCCGGAAAGTCCCATGCCGCCTATCTCCTCGACGGCTCCCATCTCGGGGGCATCGGTGGGCAGCTGGCCACCCTGGCCCCGCTGTGCGGTGAGGACGTCGACGGGGGCGGCGCCACGGTGGGAGCCACCGCCTACCTGCCCTGCCTCAGCGGTGTCGTCGCCGTCGAGGCGGAAGGCCCGTCGGTGGCCCTCCGCCTGAAGTGGAGCTCCGGATCTGGTGGCGGGCCGCCCGTGGTCGCCGCCGGCCTGATCTGGACCATCGGCCGGACCGGCGAGCTGTACGGCCTCGACCCCGGCACCGGGGCGGTCCGACAGGAGGCCTCGATCGGCCCACCCGCGAACCACTTTCCGACGCCGGGCGTGGGGGACGGTCTTCTCGTGGCACCGGGCCCGAGCCGGGTCGCGGCCTTCACCGCGCTCCCGGCCGGCGCCACGACCACCCCGGGGCCGGCGACCACGGCGGTGCCGGCCCACGGGAGCGGCGCACCGGCTCCGACGACGGGCACCGAGGGGAGCGGCCTGTCAGCGGCGGGCATCGCCACCTTGGTGGTGGGCGCGCTGGTGGTGGGCACCCTCGGGTGGCTCGGGTGGCGAAGGTGGCGAAGGCGGAGGGCTTCCGGCCGCTAGGCCGTCGCCCGTCCGGGCCGAGCGCCCAGCGCCGACCGCACTGTCGGTCCGGGGCCGGCCGGGCACCGTGTCCCGGGCCTGGTTTGGCAGACTGGGGGCGATGGAAGCACCCGAGACCCACTACGCGCGACGGGGAGGCCTCCATATCGGCTACCAGGTGTGGGGCGACGGCGAGCCGGACATCCTGGACTTCGGCTTCGGCACGTACGTCTCCATCGACGAGGCCGCCGAGCAGCCCTGGTGGCGTCGCTACACCGAGCGCCTCGCCGGGTGCGGCCGGGTCATCCGGTTCGACCCGAGCGGCATCGGGTTGTCGGACACCCCCCAAGACCTCGGCGAGCTGAGTTTCGAGGCTTGGGCAGACGACGCCCTGGCCGTGATGGAAGCAGTGGGCTCGACCCGGGCCGTGGTGCTGGCCGCATCGGGTTCGGCCCTCACCGCCCTCCTGTTCGCCGCCGAACACCCCGATCGCACCGAATCGCTGGTTCTGGTCAACGCTTCGGCCCGGTACGTGGAGGCGGAGGACTACCCCTTCGGCATACCGATCGCACTCATGGAGGAGTTCCGCGCCGGGCTCGACCCTGACCGCCCGGACGAGGGAAGCGAAGACCTCAGCGATCTGCGCCTCTTCGCACCCAGCGCCGCGGACGATCCCGAGTTCGAGCGCTGGTGGACCCGGACGTCCAAGCGGGGGGCGGCCCCGGCCACCGCCGCGGTGCTCGGCCTGCTCACCACCGAGGCCGACGTCCGCCATCTGCTCCCCCGCATCACCGCGCCGGCTCTGATCCTCCACCGCTGCGACTCACTGGCCCCGAGCCCAGAGCATGGTCGCTACATCGCCGCACGCATCCCCGGTGCCCGCTTCGTGGCGCTGCCCGGCGAGGACGTCGTCCCTTTCGTCGGGGATCTCGAGGGGCTCGTCGACGAGATCCAGGAATTCGTCACCGGGGACCGATACCAGCCAGGCCCGGACCGGGTCCTCGCCACGATCCTGTTCACCGACATCGTCGGCTCCACCGCCATGGCGGCGCGGCTGGGCGATCGTCGGTGGACCCAGGTCCTCGCCGACCACGAGGCGCTCGAGCGCCGACAGCTCGAACGGTTCGGCGGTCGCTATGTGAAGGACACCGGCGACGGGCTGCTGGCCACCTTCGACGGGCCGGCCCGTGCCATCCGGTGCGCGTTGGCCATCCGGGACGGCGCCCGCCATCTCGGGGTGCAGATGCGAGCCGGTCTGCACGCCGGCGAGATCGAGCGGCGCGGCGAAGACGTCGGGGGCATCGCCGTGCATATGGCGGCGCGGGTGACAGCCGAGGCCGCGGCGGGCGAGGTGCTGGTGTCCGGGACCGTCGTCGACCTGGTCGAGGGGGCGGGGATCGCCTTCGTCGATCGAGGCACCCATGTCCTCAAAGGGGTCCCCGATCCCCGTCGCCTCTGGGCGGTGGCCGGGGCGTAGGCCGGCGCCGTGGCTCAGCCGGTCATGGCCACCACAGGGGCGGCGAGGCTGATCGCCCCCGTCGAGCCGTGGAAGCGGGCGTCGCCGAACGAGAAGACCCCACCGTCGGACGCCACCAGCCAGTAGCCGCCGCCATCGGGCGTCGCCGCCATGCCCATGGCCATCCGCCGGGCCCGGCACCGGCGGGCCGCCTACCTGCCCCGGATGGCGGTGGCCTCGAACTGAACGACCGGGTCGTCGAGCGGGAGGACCATGCGCGGTCCCAGGCGCTGATGCCGGCCCGCGACCAGCCGGACCACCGTGCCGTAGGCGGTGAATCCGATGGCGTGGCGGGCGAAGCCCATCGGTCCCTCGGTCACCTTCACCTCCACCACACCGGAGCCGCCCATCTCCATGGCGGCACGCTGCATACGCTCCATGGCCGACTCTCGGGCCGAGTACATGGCCTCGGTGAAGTTGGTCAGCTCGACGTTCTGGGACTTCTGCTTGATGGCCACGCCCGCCGATCGTCGGGGGGCGTAGACGAAGCTCGCCCCGACCGCCAGTCCCAAGGGCTCCCACCCCGAGGCGTGGAGGAGGGCGAAGTCACGTCCGGAGAGGTCCGAGACGAACACCGGGTCGGCGGACAGCCCCTTCGATCCGACGCTGCGGACGGCGGTTCCGACCAGAGCCACGTCGACGTGGTGCCGATGCACCTCCGACTCGACATGGACACCGACCACGCCGCGGCCCCCGACGTCGGTGCACTCCCGGTGGATCCGGTCGGTGGCTGCCGCGAAGGCCCGGGCGTAGGCGGTCGAGGCGTGGCCGATCTCCCCCTGTCCCCAGTTCCAGACGCCCATGGGTATGGAGTACAGCGACACGCCGCAGACCAGTTGGATCGGCTCCCAGCCGACGGAGTGGAGGACGAACTCCTCGTCGATCGACAGGTCCGAGGTCCTCTGTGATCCGGCCCCCCGTGAGGTCCCGTCCGATGGCGGGGTCCCGCTCAGGAACTCGGCGGCGGCGCGCATCTCGCCCTTGAGAACGGCCGGATCGGGACCGGCGGCCTCCGGAGACAGGTCCGGGGTCACCGCAGGCGCACGGTGGGCTGTGGTGGGGGCAGCGGGTCGAACTCCTTGAATCGGCGCACCCGGTTCCCCCGCAGGATGCACTGGAGCTCGGCATCCCCCTGGCCGAGCTCGCGCTGCCTGGTGACCATCGAGGCACCGTGGAACGAGTCGCCGGCCAACTGGGCCCGGACCTGATCGCGGGCGATGCGCCGGACGGCCATATGGGCCCTGGCCGTCTGCTCGATCTCCGCCGCCGCCACCTGGTAGCCCCAGCCGGGGCTCGATCCCTCGGTCAGATACTCGGTGACGCAGTACGCCCAGACCCGCACCGAGGACACGGCGGCAGCGATCGAAACCGGCGCAAAACCGGCTTCGATTGACTTGGCCAGCCGTTGCCCGGCCAGATAGGTCGTCCACGGCCGGCCTTCGGCGGGGGCGGGTCCGCCCTCCACCCGGACCGCGGTGCCCTGCACCCGGAACTCCAGGACCCCCAGATCGCCCAACGGCTCCGAGGCGTCGACCACACCCACGATGCCGTGGGCACCCAACGACGTCGCCTCTTCGATCATCCGACCGTAGGCGGCGTCGAAACCCTGCCGCCAGGCGTCCTCGATCCATGACTGCTCGTAGTTCTGGCCGAAACCGCGGTGCTCGGCGGAGACGAATCCATGCGGGCACGGCCAGTTCTCCGAGTAGCCACGGTTGCCGGGCCCGGTGAACTGGCCGAAGGGACCGAAGTTGGCGCCCATCCCGTACCACCTCCACTGCATCACACAGAAGCCCTGGACGTAGGCGACCGGTTCGAGACCCAGTTGGAGGCAGGCGGCGAAATCGGGCACCGTCAGGGCGGAGGTGAAGGCCCCGTCGGCGAACCGCCGGCCCGCAGCCTCCGGGAGGTCGGCCGGGACGTCGGCCATCAGTTGTCGAGGGAGATGATGGTGGTCGGCGTGGGCAGGGTCACGGTATCCGAGGTCTTGACGACCGCAGTCCCGAGGGAGAGGAACTCGATGGTGTGGCTGCCCCACTGGTGGGACTTCTCCTCCAGCCGCACACCGACGATGCCCGCAGCGCCCAACCGGGTGGACTCGTCCTGCATCCGGGTCATGGCCAGCTCCCTCGCCTCATACAGGGCCTGGGTGAAGTTTGGGAGCTCCACGTTCTGCCCCGCCGATCCCAGCGTTTGACCGAGTCCGCGGTGGGCGATGTGGTAGACGCACGTACCCATGACTAGGCCCTGGGGGATGTAGCCCGTCTGCATCAGCGTCCAGAAGTCCTGGCCCGAGAGATCGGAGGTGAACGGCTTGCCCAACTTGTTGCGGTGGGACACCCCGCTCTCCGCCTTGACCGCCGTGCCGACGGCGATGAACTCAGCGGCGTCCTTGCCCCATTCGTAGTAGTTCACGTCGAGCCGCACTCCCACCACACCGTCGGCTCCGAGCTCGGTGGCCTCTTCCTCCATCCGGTTCATGGCCAGCTCTCGGGCCTCGTACATGGCCCCGGTCAGCTTGGTCAGCTCCTGGCTCTGTCCCCACCTCCGGGTCTGGATCCCGGTGTGGTAGATCGACGAGCCCATCACGAAGCCGAGGGGGTGGAAGCCGACCTCTTTGATCAGCAGGAACTCGTTCACGGAGAGGTCCGAGGTGAACAGGCCCTGCTCCAGCTCCTTCAGCCGGTGGCTGGCTTCCTCGGGAAGGTCCGGTGGCGGCTCGCTCACGGGTTCCCTCCGATGACGATGGACTCGAGTGCCTGGCGCACCGATTGGCTGTGGGCCGCCTCCGCCTCGAGCACGGCCAGCAGCCGGGCCAGCCAGACGTCCACCTCCACCTTTTCGCTGCGGATGCGGATCCCCCCTGACGAATGACCGATCGTGCACCGGAGGCTGTCGCCATCGACCACCGCCTCGAACTCATCGTCGTCCAGGGAGATCCGAATGGAGGCGGGCCCGTCCGATTTCCGAAGCCGACCTCCCGACCTCCGCACCTCGAGGCGCGGTCCGAGCGCGTCGGACAGTCGATCGGCGAGGACCTTGACCAGGATGCGTACGTCGGACCCGTCGGCCCGCAACGACGCGGCCGCCAACTCGAGGTCCATCGAATCGTCTGCGCCGGTCACCATTCGAACCCTACCGCCCGGTTGTGGCCGGCGGTCGGGCGAACAGGCCAGGGGCCCGGAGGCTCCGCGCCGGCGCCTCCCCGAGGAGGACCGAGCGTCACCCCGGGGGTGGAGGTCCACGGTGGAGCGCACGCCCGCAATGTTACATTCCGATGTCGGTTGCCGACGCTCGACGACGGTGGCGGGCGAGCTCGGACCGAGCTCCGCCACAGCCCTCGACCGGGGCACGGAGCTCGGTCCTCGGCCCCAGCTAGCGTGCGCGTTATGGCCGATCGCATGCCGCCGGGTCCAGCGGCCCCGATCACCGGGCTCTCGCATGTGCAGCTGTCGGTCTCCGACGTCGGCGCCAGCGCCGAGTGGTACTCGGCCGCCCTCGGGCTCGAGCCCTTCGCCGAGGACCTCGACGGGGGCTACGTCGCCCTCAGGCATCGGGGAGCCAGGCTGGTGATCGTCCTCACGGCGCGATCGGAGGCAGCGACAGGCCAGGGACCTCGGGACCGGCTCGTCGGGTCATCAGCTCTGGGCGGCGAGAGCCTCGACCACCTGGCCTTTGCCGTACCGGACGCGGACACCCTCTGCGCCTGGGCCGACCACCTCACGACGATGGGTGTGGAACACGCAGGCGTGGTACCGGAGAACGGCAACCCGTCCCTCCAGCTTCGCGATCCCGACGGCATCGCCATCGAGTTGGTGGCACCGGGTCCCGTCCGTGCCTGACCGATCGTCCGGGTGGAGAGTTCGCCGCGCGGGTTCCCCGACAGCCGGTTCAGGGCGAGGTGGGGGACACCGCAGGGGTGATCTGGGCGTCGATCTCCTTGAGGTCGAAGTAGTCGCGCCAACGGGTGACCAGTCCTTCGTGGTTGACGTCGACGACGGTGCACCCGTGGATCTCGATGGGGATGGTCCCCCCGAGGGTTCCCTTCCCGATCCACTCGAAAGCGCCACCCGTCTGGTCACCGTGGACCCATCTGATCTCTTGACGCCAGTCGGGGAAAGATGCGCTGGTCATCGCCTCGATGGCCCCGATGTCGGTGGTGGGCGGGTTGACGGGATCGCTGAAGAGGGCTCCCGGGGCGAAGAAGGACGGGAAGTCCCCGTCAGGTCCGAGGGCCGCCTCGAGCCTGTTCGCCCATGACGACCAGTCCATGGGCACCACCGTATCCGCATCCATCGCCACGGGCACCGAGACACTGCTCCTGGGGGGACCCACCGCTCCGAGCGGGTCGACGCGGCCCGCAGTAGTCTGCGCACGGCGATTGCAGTGTGGCCTCAACGCCGGGGAGGCGAGTCGGTTGGCCGGTCGGGAAGCTGAAGGGCTCCGGGACGGAAGACCCTATGTCGTGGTGTCCGCGGATGCCCACGCGGCGCCCGACGACCTGGGCCAGTTCCTCACCTACGTCGATCCGGTCCACCGGCGGGCGGTGGCGGAGTTCGGAGACCTCTCCTCGCTGGCCATCCCCATGTTCGGTGGTGTCGACCCCGGGGAGGTGGACGACTCGGACGCGGTTCGGGCGGTGGCCACCCGCCGCCTGGCCGGAATGGGCGTCGACACCGTGCAGGCAGCCGAATGGTTGGACAACTACAGCTCGAACTGGGTCTTTGCCTCCGATGCCGACGGTCGGAGGCTCGCCGTGCTCGAGGAACAGGGGATCCACGCCGAGGTGACGTTCCCCGGCCCGGTACTGGCCGGAGGCCTGTCCCCGGCGATGTACATGGGAGCGAACTCGAGCAAGGGCCTGGACCTGCTGTGGCCGGCCCTCCACGGCTACAACCGGTGGCTGGCCGAATTCTGCCGGGCGGCGCCCGGGCGCCGGGCCGGATGCCTCCCCATCGATCTCCATGACATGGACCGCGCCGTCGAAGAGGTCGCCTGGGCCCGCGCCGCCGGCTTGTTCGGCGGCGTCATGCTTCCGGCCATGTCGCTCCGGTCTGGCCTGCCCGGGTACGCAGACGACTACTACGAGCCGTTCTGGAGTGCCTGTGAGGATCACGATCTGGTGGTCAACCTCCACACCGGCGCCTCCGGCACGGCCACGGACGCCAAGCAGCTCTACGACGCCAAGCATGGTGGCTTCCTCGGGCTCTTCGAGGTGTTCGTGTTCACCCGCCGGCCGCTGTGGTTCATGATCTTCGGCGGGGTCTTCGACCGCCACCCCAAGCTCAAGGTCGTGGTCACGGAGAACGGGGTCCAGTGGTTGCCCTCCTTGGTCCGGGACATGGAGTCCTTCTTCGACACGCACGGCGGAGCGCCCGTTCGGTCCTACCTCCGCCTGCGCCCCTCGGAGTACGTCGAACGCCACGTGTTCCTGGGCGGATCGCTCATGAAGCGGCAGGACGCCGAGATGCGCAATGAGATCGGCATCGACCGCATCATGTGGGGTGCCGACTATCCCCATCTCGAAGGCGCCGCTCCGGTGCACCGGCTGATCCTGCGCCAGGTGTTCGGGGGTATGCCCGAAGAGGATGTCCGGCGGATGCTGGGCCTGAACGCCATAGGGGTCTTCGGTTTCGACGCCGATCAGCTCCAGGCCGTTGCCGACCGGGTCGGACCGACGGTGGCAGACCTGTCGGCGACCGTCTCGATGGACCAGATCCCCAAGACCTTCAGCTGGAGCCTCGCCCGACCGGTGCCGCTCTCGGCACCTGCAGGCACTGCGTCCTGACCGTCGGGACCCTTCGGGGTCGGCATGGTTATGTGACAGACCGTCAGGTCCGCGGGCACCGATCTGACGAGCTCCAAATACACTCGTGACCATGAGCAAAAAGCATGACGCCGCCATTCGCGCCACCAAGCAACTCATCGAGGCAAACAAGGAGATGAGGCGGAGTTTGCAGGAAAACGAGCTCGTTCTACGTCGGGCGCAGAAGCTGCTGGATCAGGGCGGCGGCATAAGGGACACGTTCGAAGAGGTTGCGCCCACCGGTCCCCGACTGGCGATCACCGTCGCCCTTCAGAAGCTCGTCAAGGCCCGCCACCAACTGCGGCTCGCCGTCTTTGCGGCTGGGCTCGAAGAGGGCATGACCATCGGTGAGCTGTCCCGATTCTGGGGATTCTCCCGGCAGCTCGGTGCCCGGTACGCCAAAGAGGCCCGGACCAAGTCCTGACCCCACCGCGCGCCTGCCGGTCGTCGGATGGGTCGGTGGTCGGAGGGTGGTCGAGTTCGAGCCGTCGTCCGAGCGCCCGGTCGGGCATACGGGTGAGACCTCCGACGGCCCTCGACCGAAGCGTCGAACCTTGTCCGGAAATGACTGGGTCGCGTGGGCCTCCGGGCCGTCTCCGATCGCCCGGATCAGCGGCGCAACCGATCGCGTGTCACCATGGGACCCCGGAACAAGCCGGAGTCCGTTGCTGCTTATCCGCCCTTACCGGCTCCGGAGATACAAGGAGCTCATCGTGTCAACAGTCCCTGGCCTCATCACCGCCAGCGCCGGAGGATACTTACTGGGCCCGTGATCTACTTCGTCCTTTGGATCGCGGTCATGCTCTGGATCTACAACATTGCGAAAGCGCAAGGGCCGTCATCCTTTCGGTTGGGTGATCCTGGCCTTCTTCTTCTTCTTCTTTCTCCTCACCACGGTTCATAAGTCCAACGGAGGCGTCTTATGAGCAACGACGAATCGGGCCATGGGTTGGCGGCGCGTCCAGGCCTCGTTCGTCGAGGTTATGAGGTCGTGAAGTTCCCGCCGCCAGCAGAAGGCCGGCTCTTCTCGAGCCGGGCCAGCGGGGCCTCGTATCTCGGTGCCTGGGGACTGACCGCCACGCACTTGACCATCTGGATCCTCATTGCGGTGAGCATCGTGACCTCGAAGGCAATCACGATCGGAAACTCCGTCCTCTCCTTTGTTGCGACCTGCCTCCTGATCTGGGTGGTGATCTCCATTCACCACCGCTTCCAGATCGAGCGCGGTGGGAAGGCACGACACTTCGTATCAGTCTGGTGGCGAGGCCCCTGGGACCCGGTGGGACGACAGATCTGGCTGCCGGTGAGGTTCGGTAGCGCCTGGAGGGTCGTCCGCCACGGACCCGAACCAGAGTCAAGGTGACACGCTGACGGCCAGTGGTCTGGTGTCACAACCTACGCTTGGGCCTGCTCCTTGTTGCGCCGTCGGCCGCGGTCGGCCGCCCCGAAGATCAGCCGGACGACTACGGCGATGACGGCGAGATCAGCGAGCATCTGGATGGCGACGACGAGCCGGGCCGCATCGGTCTTGGCGGTGATGTCACCGAATCCCACCGTGGAGAAGACAGTGATGGTGAAGTACAGCGCCGAGGTCCGGCTCAGGCTGGTGCCGAAGGCCGAGGGGTTCGACTGGGACATCACCAGGTAGAGCCAGGAGAACATCACGAGGAACAGTGGGATGACAGTCGCCATGGCGACGGTGGCCCGGAGCATCGGCTGATCACTTCTGGCGATCTGGCGGATTTCGACAGCGAGGACCACCACGAAGAGCGCAAGTGCCGCGGCCACGTGAAGCACGGGGAATGTGTCCGAGCGATGGGGGATCGGGGCGAGGTAGTAGATCGACACGAGCACGCCAGCGGTCAGCGATGCGCGCAGTGTGGTCCGCACGATCTGCGAGCGCTCGAAGTCCTCCAACCAGGATTGGCCCTCGTCGACGGTCGTCATCGCATGAGCCTACGGCTTCAAAGAGTCGGGATCGGACCCATTGGTCGCTACGTACCCGAACTGCTGGATCCTTCGCCATCGCCGCGACTTCAGCGAAGATTCAGGCTCCACTTCCTCGTGCGCCTCGGGACCGCTGACGGGTCGATTCCAAACGAAGGGAAAACGACACCTTCTGACCGGAAACCCAATCGAAGGCACCTGAGGTTGGTGGGCGCGGGCCGTCGCGGCACTCTACCTTGATACCTCGGGGGGTATCAAGGTAGAGTGCCGATACGACCCGGTGGCTGGCTTCGCGGGGCCCGGCATCAGCCCAAGGGCTCGGGCGGGTTCTGCCCAAGGTGGAGTTCTCCCACTGGCCATCGGTCACTGGACCAACGGGATCGTCCATCGAGATGAAGGAGGAGTGACGATGGAACTACCCGACGAGATCGTCGAGGACCTGTGTAAGCGGCTGCGCCGCGCCGCCGGCCAGGTCCGGGCCGTCGAGAGGATGCTGGCCGAGGGCCGCGAGTGCAGGGACATCGTGACCCAACTCAGCGCGGCGATCAGCGCGCTCGAACAGGCCGGGTTCCGGCTCGTGGCCAGCGGGCTCACCTACTGCATCGAGCACCCCGAGGAAGCACAGGCTTCCGGCTACCCGCTCGACGAAGTGCAGCGGATGTTCCTCAAGTTGGCATGAGCGTCAAAGCGCGCCAGCGAAGGGGCACTGACGAGACACAGAGCAGGAACCGTGGGATTCTCCCAGTTGATTGAGGCGCAGTGACAAGTCCGATCGTCGAGGTCTACGCCGATATCTGGTGTCCCTTTGCCCATGTCGGCCTGAGGGCGATCGCGGAGCAGCGCGCCAATGTCAGCCGAGGCGATTTGGCGATCCGGGTCCGGGCCTGGCCGCTCGAGTTGGTCAACGGTGGGCCCCTCGACCCGACCGTCACATGGGAACACGCCGAGGACCTGCGAGAGCAGGTCGCCCCGAATCTGTTCCGACACCTCGACGTCGACCGGTTCCCGAGCTCGACCCTTGGTGCCCTGGCGCTGGCCAACCGGGCCTACCGGACCGATCTCCAGAGCGGCGAGCGATTGAGCTTCGCGCTGCGGAACGCACTCTTCGAGGAAGGCCGGGACATCTCCGACCCGGTCGTCATCGAGCAGCTGGCGCACGAGTTCGGCGTCGTGGTGCCTGACGAGTCCGACAGTGCCGCCGTGATGGCCGACTTCCACGATGGGCAGCGACGCGGAGTCCTCGGCTCACCGCACTTCTTCTGTGGCGACGACGACGTGTTCTGCCCGTCGCTCGACATCAACAAGGACCCCGTCGAAGGCGTGTCGATCGTCAGGGACGTCTCGCGTCTGACGGAGTTCCTCGAACGCTGCTTGGCCCAATCCGGGCCGGCATGAGTCGTGGGCACGGAGCTCCAGACGGTCGCCGGGTAATGCCCTCGGCAGCCCCGGCCGAGGGACCGCGCAACTCGGAGGAACGTCATCCAGATTTGGGCCCACTCGGAAGCCAGATGCAGTTTTCAGCCACCGGTTCGGCCTACCTGTCTGGTGTGCGGTTTGAGCCGCTATCGTCCGTCGAATTCGCCCCGCACTCTTTTGTCGACCTTCCGATTCTTCGGGAATTGCCCCCCAAATCTCATCGACTGCCAACGAGGCTGGCTTCGGGACGACGACGACGAGGGCATGGTTTGGGCAGCGGCTCGACCTGAAGAAGCGGCATGGCGCATGGTCGCAGAGGTCGGCGAGATGCCCGATCGACGACGTCCCGTGCCAGTGGATCGGGCCTGTTATAGCGTTTCGGTCACGGGCGGTCGACGACTTGACCGATCAGTCAACCTGAGGTGGGTACGACCGAGGGAGCGTGGATGCCGCAGAGCAGATTGAGCGGATCTGAGTCGACTGGGACAGAACGACGGGTCAGCTGGAGCGCCGGGTTTACCCGATGGCCGATGCAGGTGGTTGTGTCGGTGTGCCTGGTGTTGGTTGGAGCGGATTGCGGTTCGCCGTCCACTTCGAGCGGAGTGCCTGCTGCCGTGGCATCCACAAGATCAAGCATGTCGTGGTGATCATGCAGGAGAACCGATCGTTTGACAGCTACTTCGGTACGTATCCCGGGGCAGACGGCATTGCATCCCAAAACGGACGGTTCACCGTTTGCCTGCCGAACCCGGCGACCAAGAGCTGTGAGGCAGCCTTCCACGATTCTGCCGACGCAAGCGGAGGAGCGGATCACACGAGTGGAGCGGCCACAGCTGAGGTCAACGGGGGCAAGATGGATGGACTCGTCGCACGAGCCGAGAGCAGCCCCACGTTCTGCGGGGTCATTCAGGGATCCCGCATGTGCCCATAGCGATATCCTCGACGTCATGGGCTACCACGATGCGCGCGAGATTCCGAACTATTGGACCGACGCGCAGGACTTCGTCCTCAACGACCATCTTTGTGGGCCGGTTGCGTCGTGGAGTCTTCCCGCTCATTTGTACATGGTGTCGGCGTGGTCGCCGTCCTGCACGTCGTCGGCACCATCGAGCTGCTCGAACAACATCGTGGGTCCGTACACTCCCGCCCAACAACGGTTCGTGAACCAGGCAATCGCAACCGGTACAGCACCGGTGTCCGACGCATGGACGGACATCACCAATAGGCTCCACAAGGACCACGTGAGCTGGGGCTACTACGTCGAGGCGGGGACGAGCCCGATTGCGAGGATGGGGCGGCCACATGTCCTCCGAAAGCGCAGAGCTACGAAACGCCGGGTATCTGGAATCCGCTGCCCTGTTCACTGACGTGCACCAGGACGGTCAGCTCGGCAACGTGCCCCCGGTGAAGTTCCTGGACGCCGCCTCGACCGGGACCTTCCCGCCGTGTCGTGGATCACGCCGAGCCAGGTCAACTCCGAACACCCACCGGCCAGTGTCCATGAAGGCCAGGCGTGGGTGAGCAATCTGATCAACCACGTCATGCGCGGGCCGGACTGGAACTCAACGGCCATCTTCTTGTCGTGGGACGATTGGGGAGGGTTCTATGATCATGTCGTCCCACCCATCGTCGACGGGAACGGGTACGGCCTGCGAGTTGCAGGGATCGTGATTTCTCCTTACGCCAAGAAGGGATATGTCGATCACCAAACCTTGAGCCACGATGCATACCTCAAATTCATCGAGGACGACTTTCTTGGAGGTGCCCGGCTGAACCCGAGCACCGACGGTCGGCCAGACCCTCGGCCCACCGTGCGCGAGCCATTGCCTCAGCTGGGCACCTCGTGAGCGACTTCAACTTCAACCAGTCACCTCGACCTCCGGTCCTTCTGCCGCTCAACCCGCCACCAGGGCCCCGTCCCAGCCCACTTCGAAAGGCAGAGACCGCGAACGCTGGGAGCTTCCCTCGGGTGTCAGATCCCGGATCTTCTCCACACTCGTCCCGCAGTTCCCGTCTGGGCACCGCCGGACTCTGTTAGAACTGCAGGCATGTCCCGGATCGTGATGGTGCACGGCGCTGGTAACGACCTGTGGGGTCCATCATCGATCAAGACGAAATGGCTGCCCGCTCTCGCCGATGGCCTGGCGTGGCACGCAGTCGACATCGATGAAGTTGATGTTCGGATCGCCTTCTACGGCGACATCTTTCGTCGGGACCCCGAAGAGGGGTATGAGCCGCCGGTAGACCAAGCAGCGGCGATCGCCTCGGTCAAACGCATTGTTGGAGATCACGATCCAGCTGTCGACCTCGACGAGGTGATCAAGATGCTGACCGAGCACCATTTCGACCGCTTGCTCGCCCAGGCTGCCGCCTACATTCAGCAACCGGCGGTTCGTCATGAGGCCCGAGGCCGAGTCGAGGCGGCGGTCGAGGATGACACGAGAGTGGTGATCGCCCATTCCCTCGGCACCCTGGTGGCCTACGAGGCGCTGTGCGCCCACCCCGAGTGGGGAGTGACGGACTTTGTGACACTTGGCTGTCCACTAGGAGCTGACGTGGTCCACCCGTGGCTCGATCCACGCCCCGAAGAAGGAGCCGGGGCGTGGCCGGGTGCGGTCCAGCGGTGGACCAACATCGCCGATGCCCACGACCCGGCAGCCGCGAGTTCCCTGATTGGTCGGTTCAGCGGTTCGGTGACCGAGTACAAGGTTGACAACGGTCATCGGGTCCATGACCCGGAGCCCTATCTCAACAACCGCTGGACAGGCTATGCAGTGGCCACTGGCCTTACCGGTGTCAAGACCCGGTACCCAGACGACACTTTGGCTCCGGTAGGTAAGCGACACCCCTAACCCTCATCAGCCGGTCTTCCTGAAGTCAGAAGTGGCGGACCGATCTCGTCGGGCTACAGAAATTCGGGTCCCAGGGACCCGGTACAAGGCAAATCACGGATATGCCTTGTATACTGAGACTATGACGAGCACGGGGGATGTCCGAGTGTCGCAGCGAGGCCAGATGAGCCTCCCTGCCGAAGCGAGGCACCGCTGGGGACTCGATGGCGGTGGGGAAGTCGGCTACCTCGACGTGGGTGACGCGGTCATCCTCGTCCCAGGCGGCGTCGCCAACCTTAGGCACCGGCTCTTCGAGGCCCTGACGGAACAGGACTGGGCCCACGCCCGAGATGGTCACGGGGACCCCGACCTCGCCAACGAGTGATCGATCTCATCGACGACCAGTTGCTTGGGTCAGTACTGCGGGGAAGCCCGTCACCTCGACGCAGTGCATCGATCTGCACGACCGGGTATTTCTATGTCCGACTCTGCCAAGCGGTCCTAGGATCAACCGCAGCAACGGGCGTTCTCTCCGCTCCATTCGCATCGCTACCTGGCGAACTTCATGCTCGGGCGATGCGATCGCTGCTCGAGCTACCCGAAGAGATCGGGCTCGTCAGTCTTCGCGAGCTCGCACCGTTGATCGGCCGGCTTCGTGCTCGACATGACCTCAACATCCTGGGGATGGAGGTACTCGCCGCAGCGGTTCACCTGCCGGTTGCCGTCTACCTTTCCGCCCCATCGCCTCGGCTCGAGGACTCGCTTCGGCGTGAGGGCAGGTCCGTTCAGATTCTCGCCTGACTTGGGAGTCTTCCTGGGGATCCACTCTCGGAATTAAACCGGCGATAGGGGATGGATCCCCCCCTGATGTCGAGGACTTCAGGCCACGGCGAGCGGCGTGATGGCATCCAACGCGGGGCCGAGATGATCGCGTTCGACCTCGAGGTCGTAGCGTGCCTGCAGGTTGATCCAGAAGCGCTCACTCGTGCCGAAGTACCGGGCCAGCCGCAGAGCGGTGTCGGCACTGATGCGACGCTTGCCGTGGACGATCTCGTTGATCCGTCGCGGCGGCACGGAGATCGACACCGCCAAGCGGTGCTGCGTCACCCCGAGCGGCTCGAGGAAGTCGAGCGCCAGGACCTCACCTGGGTGGATCGGCGTCATCGTGGTGGTCATCTCTTCTCCTCTCAGTGGTAGTCCGTGATCGTGACTTCTTCAGGCCCCGCCTTGGTCCAGCGGAAGCAGATTCTCCACTGGTCGTTGATCCTGATGCTGTGCTGGCCCGCCCTGGTGCCACTCAACCTCTCGAGTCGGTTGCCTGGCGGGACTCGAAGGTCAGTCAGGTTGTCCGCAGCGTCGAGGATCACGAGCTTGCGCAGTGCGACCCGCTGTAGATCACGATGGAACCTCTTGACCGATGTCCGTCGCCACACCGGTTCGGTGTCGCTGTCTCCGAAGGACTGCAGCACAAGTGAAGTATAACGTATTGCGTTATGAACGCAACACGTTATATGACGGTGCGGACGCAAGCGTGAGCGGATTCCGAAGTCGCCGACGTGACCGTGCCGAGGTGCCAGACGACGTCCCCCCGAGCCGGTGCGTAGGGGGCACACGATCAGGGTTGACTCCTGGCTACGAGGTACAGCGGGAAGGCCAAGATCCACAGCAAGAGGCAAGCAACGAACCACACCGACGGGCTCTCCATCCGGTACGGCCCCAACGTGACAGTCACGGGTTCGCCCTTTGCGAGACGGAGACCAGAATCCCGATACACCCAGACGTCTGTGGCGAAGACGACAAGCAACAAGAGGACAGGCACCACGGCGCTCAGAGCTATCGCTGAGACCATTGCGAGCCTCCTTCGCAGGTGGAGTCTGGACCCTCCCGTAGACCGTAGATGACTCGGCTACCCATCGGTCACCGACCCGGCGTTCAGGGACGATCGGGCATCGCCCGGCTTCGTCAGATCGCTAGCGAGGCGGGCCGTTCTGCTGGGTCCTTGTTGATCGGTGTGGTCCACTGATCGCCGGGGAGGTTGGTGCCGAGAACCACCCGATACGGAGGGCCAGCCAGATTGCGATGCAACCATCCGGCCGGGGCCTGGAGGCGGCACCCGGGACTGACGCCGGTCACCTGCCCGTGCTCGTCAGCGAAGCTGCCGGTTCCCGAGATCACAAACGCTATTGAGTCGAATTCGTGCCAATGCAGTGGTTCGTCCTCATGCAAGTCTTCATCGAAGGCCAGGCCGTGGAAGCCCAGTTCGGCGACCTGTGCAAGGGCCTCTTCCTCGGTGATCGGCGTGCCCGTTTCGAATAGGTAGTCCATAGTGCGATGAAGCTCCTTCCGCCGGAGCCATCTGGCGCCGATGACAGAATTGCCTACCATGCTTTTGCAGGTTGTGTTCGAGATCGGAGGCAGTGTCCCACCTTCCCGGCGGTATAGGGCAGCGACTGCAAAGCCTGCAACGTTTCGGCCGTGCCGTGCGTCTATGACTGTAGGGGGCGAGTGCCATTCGTTTTGGTTGGCCGACACGTAGGAGTTTCCAGGATGCCGTTACACACCCCCAGACGGGTCCAGGTGGTGGTTTCTGTCGTAACCGTGGCCATTCTGGCCGCAGCCTGTAGCCAGTCCGCCTCGGTGCCGAAGCCCAAGCCAAACCCCGCGGCCGAAAGCGTCAGCCAACCGCTACCAGTCGTGGTGAACGATGTTCCGCTGCTTGAACTGGCGAAGCACGCTCTCGGGGCAGCGGAGGCCTACTCGGTATCCAAACCCGTGAGCGTTCGGGTCGCGCTCGTGTCCTGCTCTGCCATTTCGAAGAAGGCGACGAACAGATCGTGGAGCGGATGAGTAGTCGAGGCGATGAGGCGTAGCGTCAGTTGTGTCCTCATTTGGTCGGCCCACTCAACCACCAGAGCGGCCTGGTCAACCGATGGGTCAGCGGCAGCGCCGTGGACGACATCGCCACGCTGGGACACGACCTTCGACTTCCACACTTTCCATACGTCCTCACCATCCGTGGTCGGCGGTAGGGGGTCGAGCGGGCCAAAGGACGATTCCACCTTGTTCAGCGCATGGTCCCATTTCCCGCCTTTGAACAATGAGCGGACCTTTCGATTCGCCAGCCTCCACACCTTGTCGAACTCGTCAGGCGTTCCCTCGATTTCTTCGATGAACGC
>Ga0307373_10004910_pt1 | contig 22215 bp, 21 predicted proteins | sample OX2MG_FD_202534 | JGI IMG/M metagenome (GOLD analysis project Ga0307373, IMG submission 202534) | Soil microbial communities from Risofladan, Vaasa, Finland - OX-2 | ecosystem: Environmental > Terrestrial > Soil > Coastal area > Acid sulfate soil | place: Finland: Risofladan, Vaasa | collected... | reverse complement strand
GTCGGGATGTCCCGGACGGCGACCACCCAGGCGGCAACCTCGCGCGGGGTCCGGTTCCGGTGGACCGCCGCAGATCCCCGTGCTCCCAGGCGGTGCCGGCCCCTCGGACCGCCCGCGTCCTCGTGCCGGTTCGGCGATCGCCCTCCACCTTGGCCGCGGTGCGGGCGCGTGGTCGAGCCGGGGCGGCTGCCACCGAGCTGCGGGCCCGAACGACCGGTTGCAGGGGTCCGACCCGTACCGGGCCCGGGGCGTTGGCTCATCGCCGTCCTCGCCGACACCCGAGGCTGCTCCTTCCCGACGCGAGGGCACATCCCTTCAGCCTCGCCCACCGCAGCGCCGAAGTGGGGGAACCCGTCACGTGAATTTCGCCACGGTCAGGTACTCCCCGTAAAAGATCCCCAGGCCGAGCGCGGCGAAGAGACCCGCGACGATCCAGAACCGGAAGATGACCGTCGTCTCGGGCCAGCCGATCAGCTCGAAATGGTGGTGGATCGGCGCCATCCGGAACACCCGCCGGTGGAACATCCGGAAGCTCACGATCTGAATGATCACCGAGAACGTCTCCAGAACGAAGAGCGCCCCGACGATCGGGAGGAGGAGATCGAGGTTCAGGAGCAGGCACAACGCGGCAATTCCCGCCCCGATCGCCAACGACCCGGTGTCGCCCATGATGATCTGCGCGGGCGCCGCGTTCCACCACAGGAACCCGACGCAGGCACCCGCGAGGGCGACCGAGCACAGGGCCAGGTCGATCGCCGATGCCGGGAGCACGTGATAGATGCTCTCGTGCCGGAAGATCCAGTAACCCATGATCGAGAGCACGGCGAAACACAGGGTCGCCGAGCCTGCGGCGAGGCCGTCGAGCCCGTCGGTCAGATTGACGGCGTTCGAGGAGCCGACCAGCACGAAGACGGCGAACGCCACCCAGCCGAGCTCCCCGAGCTCGAACCCGGGCGAGTCCAGCCGGGTGAAGGAGAGCGCGGTGGACGTGTGGGCCCAGTGCACGGCCGCCTCGGCGAAGACCGCGGAGACAGCGATCTGGGCTGCCAGCTTCGCCCGCTTGTTGAGTCCGAGGCTGCGCCGGTTGCGCACTTTGAGCCAGTCGTCGAGAAAGCCGATGACCCCGAACAGCCCGACCACCCCCACGACGAGGATGCCGGTGCGCGAGAACCGGACCGCCGGGCCGACGTGCCCCATGAAGTACCCCGCGACCACGGCGGCAACGATCGCCAGCCCGCCCATGGTCGGGGTGCCCGCCTTCACCGAGTGGGTGGCCGGCCCGTCCTCGCGGATGTGCTGGCCGATCCGACGACGCAACAGCCACCGCATGAGGACCGGGGTGGCCAGGATGGCCACCCACAGCGCGACGCCGCCCGACTCCATCAGGGAGAGCACCCCTCAGGCTCCCCACCGGGCGGCGAGGACCTCGGATGCGACGAGCCGGTCGTCGAAGGGGATCCGCTCGTCGCCGAACTGCTGATAGGTCTCATGCCCCTTGCCGGCCACGACGACCACATCGCCCGCTCCGGCCATGCCGACGGCCCGCTCGATCGCCCGGCGGCGATCCGGCTCCACCACGAGCCGGCCGTCGCTCACCGCGGTGTCCGGGAACCCGGAACGGACCTGTTCGATGATGGAGGCGGGATCCTCGTGGCGGGGGTTGTCGGAGGTCACGAAGGTCACCGCGGCGGCGGCATGGGCGGCCGAGCCCATCAGCGGACGCTTCGCCCGGTCCCGATCGCCGCCGCAGCCGAAGACCAGCACCACCCGGCCGCCCTCGGCGACGAGCCGGGCAGCTTCGTCGAGCACCGTCCGAAGGGCGGCAGGGGTGTGGGCGTAGTCGACCAGCACCGCCGGTCCGGCGCCTTCCACACCGGGCACCGGCACCGGCTCCAGGCGACCGGGGACGACCGCAGCGCCGGCCAGGCCCTCGGCAACGGTCGCCGGGTCGATCCCGAGGGCAACCCCTGCCTCCGCCGCGAGGAGGGCGTTGTCGACGTTGATCAATCCGGTCAACGAGAGGGCCACCCGTCTTCCCCGCCACGTGAACGTGGTCCGCCCGGGCTCGAGCCGGATATCGGAAGCATCCGCCCGAGTCACCGGGAGCAGCGGGACGTCGGCGACCTCGAGAAGCAGACGACCCCAGGGATCGTCTGCGTTCACGACCCCTCGTCCCGCCCTCCCCGGGGAGAACAGGGAGGCCTTGGCCTGCCAGTAGGACTCCATCGTCTTGTGGAAGTCGAGATGGTCGTGGCTGAGGTTCGTGAAGACCGCGACGTCGAATTCGACGCAGTCCACCCTCGCCTGGACGAGAGCGTGCGAGGAGACCTCCATCACCACCGCCCGTCCCACTCCGTCGGCCCGCTGATCGTCGCGGACCGAGGCCAGGAGCTCCTGGAGGTCGGCGGCCTCGGGGGTCGTTCGCTCCCCCGAGAGCGTCCCGACCAACGTGGCGGGGCGTCCGGCGTGCACGAGGACGGCCGCCAGCAGGTGGGTCACCGTCGTCTTCCCGTTGGTGCCGGTCACCCCCGCCACCATCAGGTCACGCGAGGGATGGCCGTGGAACGCGGCCGCCGCTCGGGCCATCGCCGGGCGGGCCCCGCCGACCCGGACCCTCGCCTGGACGACCGGGGCTCCCACCGCGACCAGGTGCTCGCAGACCAGCCCGACCGCCCCGCCGGCCACCGCCTCCGGCGCATGGCTGTGGCCGTCCGTCGAGACCCCGGGGATGCAGAAGAAGAGGTCCCCGGGGTCGACCTTGCGACTGTCGTAGGCGACGCCGACGACGTCGACCGCCCGAGGGTCGCCCGCCGTCTCGAGCACGTCGATTTCGTCGAGCAACAGGTTCATCTGCACAGGGAGAGGCGGGGCCGCCGGCGAGCATCGGTCCCGGTCCTTCCGGGGCGGGCCGCCTGGGCCTGCCGATGGTACCGGCCAGACCGGTGCCTCATGTGACGTCCTGCACCTGACTGGTCCCGATGCGCCCCCCGCTCGACGGGGCACCCGGCGAGGAGGGGATGTCGTAGCGGTGGAGCGCATAGCTCATGATCTGGGAGAAGACCGGTGCGGCCACCGTCCCGCCGTATATCGGGGTCGGGCGGTTCAGGACGACGATGGCCGAGAACACCGGGTGGTCGGCGGGTGCGAACCCGACGAAGGTGGCCATGAAGGCATTGGGCACGTAGCTGTCCTTCCCCGGGGTCGGGATCTGAGCCGTACCGGTCTTGCCCGCCACCGAGTATCCCGGTACCACGGCACTGGTGCCGGTTCCTCCCGCCACCACCCCCTGGAGCATCGTCGTCAGCTCGGCGTTCGTGGCCGCCGAGATGACCCGACGGGACGGCGACGGCCGGGTGGCCGTCGCCGTCCCGTCGGGTGCGACGGTGCCGCGTACCAGCCTGGGCTGGACGAAGACCCCTCCGTTGGCGACCGCGTTGTAGGCGTCGAGCACTTGCTGAGCGTTGACCGCGTCGACCTGCCCGATGGGCAACGACACGAGGTCGGTGGGCTCCCATTGGGCCGGGGTGGCCAGGATCCCCGCCGACTCGCCGGGGAAGTGGAGACCGGTGGGGACCCCGAACCCCAGCTTCTTCACCTGGGCCAGCAGCCGGCTCTCCCCGAGGGCCTGGGTGATCTGATAGGTGCCGAGGTTGGAGGACTGGGCGAGGATCTGGGAGGCCGTCAGCTGCTCGGTCGGGTGCGACTCGGCATCGTGGAAGATCGAGCCGTCCAGCGTGATCTGGCCCGGCACCGAAAAGGTGGTACCCGGATTGATGACCCCGGCCTGCAGCGCCCCGGAGAAGGTGACCAGCTTGAACACCGAGCCGGGCTCGAAGAGCTGCGTGAGGGCGAGGTTGGACGGCGCCTGGTCCACACCGTCGCCCGCACCGATCGGGATCGGCGAGGTGGCGGGCACCCGCGGGCCCGGGCCCTGGGAGGCGACCAGGTTCGCCATCGAGAGGATGTCCCCGGTCTTGACGTCCATGACGATGGCGCTGCCGCTGACGGCGTGGGACGAGAGGATCTCGGCGGCCAGGGCCTGCTCGGTCTGGTATTGAAGCGCCTCGTCGAGCGTCAGCTCGAGCCCGGTCCCCGGCTCGGTGGAGGTCTGCCTGACCGGGTTCTGCGGCAAGGCGATCCCGGCAGGCGACTCGAGAAGGGTCTCGGACCCGGCCTTGCCGGCCAGGGCGGTGTCGTACTGGTACTCGAGTCCGGCAGCCCCGTTGCCCGACCCGTTCACGATGCCGAGGACCGGTGCCGCGAGGTTCCCGTTCGGGACGACCCGCCTCGAGTCGGCGACGACGGTGATGCCGGGGAACGCGGCCGCCGCGATCTTCTTTCCGACCTGGTTCGACAGCTGCTTGGCCAGGGGCACGTACCCCGACCGCTGGTGAAGCTCGCTCGCCAACTTGGTCGCAGGCACGTGAAGGAGGGGCGCCAACGCCGCCGCCTCGGCGACGGGGCGGACGATGAGGAAGTCGTCGGCATACACGTCGGACGTCGGGACCGACATGGCGAGCACCTGGCCGTCCCGGCTGTAGAGGCCGCCGCGGACGGCAGGCACGATCACCGGCACCGCGAGCTGTCGGCTGGCCTGGGACTGGTAGTGGGCCGACTCGAGCACCTGCACGTCGACCAGGCGGACGACCAACGCCAGCAATGCCAGGACCAGGACCAGCCGCAGGAACCGGACCCGCTTGGCGACGATCACCTGGCCATGACCTTCGGCGAGCGACCGGCGGGGGGCGGCCGGGCGGCGAGGGGCCCGGGGGCCGGGTTGCCGGATGGGCAGTTCCCTCGCCCCGTGCGACCAGTCGGGGTACCGCTGCCGGGACCCGGGGCGGGTCCCCGGCCGGGTTGCCGTTCGAGCTCCCCCTCGCGTCGCGGATCGGGTCCGCGATCGAGGTGCTCCCGACCGGTCGGACTCCGCCCGCCCGCCGTCTGGGCTTCGCCGGATCGGCGGTCCGGTGCTCGACGGGCTCACCGGATCAGTGACCGGCCCCGGCGGCGGTGGGGGTGGGGGTGGGGGTGGGGGCTGTCGTCGTGGGGGTCGTGGTCGTGGGGGTCGTGGTCGTGGGGGTCGCCGGAACCGCGTACATCCTCGGAGCCGGTACCGGAACGTCGAGGGGAACCGAAGGGAGCTGGGTCACCCGGCTCGGCTGTTGCATGTGCAGCTGCTGCTCTGCCCGGGCGACGATGCGCGACGGGGTCTGGAGCTCTGCCGTCGCCAGCTCCATCCTGCGGTGCTGCGCCTGCGCGGCTGCGACCTTCACCTGTTGCTCGGAGAGGCGGACCTGACCACTCGCAAGGACGGCATGGCCGACCACCACCGCCAGGAGGGCGACCACCAGCGACGATACCGAGAGCATCGCGGCGATCGAGTGCTTGCGGGCCCGCCGGCGCCGCCGTAGGCCGGTGTCGACGACCTTGAGCGGCGGCCTGCGATCTCCGGCAGGCGCCCTCCCCGGCACCGGCCGGACAGCACCCCCGGCGATCGCGCTCGAGCGTCGGGCCGTCGCCGTGGCGGTCGGCGTCATCTGGGCCCGGCGACACGTTCGACGGCCCGGAGCCGCGCGCTCTCGGCCCGGCGGTTCCGGACGATCTCCTGGGCGGAGGCCTTCCGGGAGCCCCGGTACACCAACCGGTGCTCGGGACGGGCACCGCAGACGCACGGCAGGCCGGGCGGGCACGTGCAGCCTCCGGTGACCGCCTCGGCGAACGCCCGCTTCACCAGGCGGTCTTCCCCCGAGTGATAGGCGATGGTCACGCAGCGACCCCCCACCGACAAGCCCGACAACGCCGCCGGGATGGCCGCTGCCAGCTCACCGAGCTCGTCGTTGACGGCAATGCGGATGGCCTGAAAGACCCTCCGGGCCGGATGCCCCCGGCGACGGGCGGGGGCCGGTACCGCTCCGCTCACCACGTCCGCCAGATCGGCGGTGGTCGAGAGAGGCCGGGCCGCGACGATGGCGCGGGCGATCCGGCGCGCCAATCGCCCCTCGCCGTTGGCGACGAACAGGACCACCAGCTCGTCCTCGGACGCGCCATTGACGATGTCGAGCGCGCTCTCTCCGGTCGTCTGGTCCATCCGCATGTCGAGCGGACCCGAGGCGCGGTAGGAGAAGCCCCGGTCGGCCCGGTCGAGCTGGGGTGAGCTCACCCCGAGGTCGAAGAGCACCCCCGACAGGCCCGAGGGACCGCCCGCGTCGGCGGCGACCCTGGCGAGCTCGCCGAAGCGGGCGTGCATCACGACGGCGCGGTCCCCGAAGGCCTCGAGCGATCGTGATGCGGCGGCTAGAGCATCGGGATCACGGTCGAGCCCGAGCACGGTGAGGTGCGGGTGAGCAGTCAGGAGCGCGACCGAATGACCCCCGCCCCCGAGCGTCGCATCGACGACGACCCCGGGGGGAACGGGAGCGAAGAGGTCGACGACCTCTTGCACCATGACTGGCTCGTGGGAGAATTGCCGGACCATCCGCAGCCCCTCGACCGACGAGGTGCTCTCGGGGGGATCCCCCGAGCGACCACCGGGGAAGAGGGCGGAGGAGGAATCTTCCACCGTGCCGGTCGAGGGGCTGCGCATGGTCCCGGACTGTTCCTGTCGTTCGTCGATCGCCTCCCAGGGCGTCACTCGTCCCCGTCCTCGAGCAACCAACGCTCGTCGGGACGTACTCGTTCCTCCCATGCAACCGGGTTCCACAACTCCACCCGGTCGATCGCTCCGTGCACCAGGACGTCGCCCGCCAGGGCCGCGAACTCCCGGAGATGGGCGGGAATGGGCATACGCCCTTGCCGATCGATCTCCACCTCGTGGGACGTGGCGGCCCAGAGCCGTGCCCGGTTGCGATTCGCCCTGCCGTCGGCTGCCCGCTCCTGCATGGCCGCCATCTGGCGCTCGAACTCCCCCGGCGTCCAAAGAGCGAGACAGCCTTCGCGGTTCTCGGTGAGGTAGCCGCCCCGCTCGAATGCGGCGCGGAACTTGGCAGGCAGGATCACCCTGCCCTTGGTGTCGAGCGAATGCTCGTACCTGCCCACGAACCCTGCCACCGGTCATTGCCCCCAAGACGCTCCCTGGATCGCGCCCTAATCCGCCCTTCCAAACCACTTCGTGCCACTTTACGCCCCTTTCCCCCACCGGTCAACAAGGTGAACCCCGGGTCCTCCACCCGGAGGCGACGGCGAGCCGGCGAGGCAGTGCAGGGGCTCTCGATCGCGTGACGGGCCCACGAGGCGCGTCGGACACCGCAATCGGGGGCGCGGCCCGAGGGCGTCGTGAGGCGAGGGGCAGGCAGCGGGACCTGGTGGCCTTCTGCGAGACCCGAAGCAGCCGGGCGGGCCCGGCGACTGTCAGCGATCGGCTGGGAGGACGCTCCAGGGACCCGGCGGCAATCGACGGAACAGGGCCTTCTCGACCTCGGAGGGATCGGGCTCCCGGCCGAGGAGCTCGTCGAGACCGATCGCCACCCGGCGCAATGCCGACGCCATCGCTTCACGTCGCGCCGGGGGCACGTCGAGCAGGCCCACCAGGGGGACCGGGTCCCATCGGCGGTACGCTGCGGAGTGGAACAGCGATCCCTGTCGGCTCCGCCACTGGGCGACGCCCACGACCTTTCGTCCTTCCGCCAGGACCTCTCCCGGCCCGACCCCGGCGAAGCACACCAGGTCCGACCACGCCCCCGGGACCAGGGCGCCGCTGTGGACTCGCAGCAGGGCCGCACCAAGGTCTGCCAGAGCTGCCGCCCAGGATTCGCCCACCCAGCCGGGCGCCCGCGAGACGTCCTCGTCGAACAGGGCGTCACCGCGGGGCACCCACAGGTCCACCCAGATCGGGTCGCTCGGGAGGACGAGGACGGCGCCACCCCCGCTCCGACGCCGGAGCAGCTCCACACCGGCTGCCTCGGCAGCGGGCCGGGAGACGAGGAGATCATCCTGTGTGCTCCCGAGGACCAGGGCACGGTCCGAGGCGCGGCGAACCACGATCGATCTCGTGGTCAGGGAGCGGAACCGTTCGACATCGAACCACGACGCCGTGCGCCCGCCTCCGGGTCCGGTGCTCATCCGGGGAGCGCGTCGAGGGCGGGCTCGTCCAGGGTGGAGGGGCTCAGGGCGGGGATCCTACGACGCCGCGGCCAGGTAGGGCGCCCAGAGCGGGTCGACATCGGCCAGGTGCCGGAGGCGCCAGAGGTGCCCGTCGGGCGCCGATGGCCGAAAAGGGAGCGACCACCCCAGCTCCGAGAGCAGGCGATCACCCTTGGCGAGATTGTCGCGCTGGCAGGCGGCGACGACATTGGACCATTCGTGACGTCCACCGCGGCTCTTCGGCACCACGTGATCGACGGTATCTGCCGGCTCGGAGCAGTAGACGCACCGGCCGCCGTCACGGCGGAGCACCGCCCGGCGCGTCAGCGGGGGCGTCCGGGCCCATCTCGGAATACGCACCATGTGCGACAGCCTGATGATCGACGGCACCTCCACGGAGAGGGAGGCGGAATGGAACACGGTCGCCTGCGGCCGGAACGCGATGGCCTCGGCCCGTCCGGCGAGGACCAGCACGACCGCACGGCGGTCGGACACCAGGGCAAGCGGCTCGTAGGTCGCATTGAGCAGGAGGGCCCGCTCCATAACGCCAGAGGCTAACCGCGAGCCGCCGGCATCCTGCGACACCACCGCAAATACGCGATCACGTCCTCGGCCGAGAGCTGGACCCCCGCCCGGTCGTCCGCACCGGCTCGGTCCCCCTCCGGCCGGTCGGGCCCGCCGAAGGCCGTCAGCAGCCGGAACTGCCAGTAGGCCTCGTCGGGGAGTGGGAGGAACGGCCGTCGCGCCCACCAGCGAGGTCGGGCCAGACGAAACAGGGTGGAGGCCGCCGTCACCCAGAGGTGGGGGCGCATCGCGATGGCCCTCGCCACCGGTGCGGCGGCGGTCCCCCACCCGGCCGGCGGCGGGAAGCGCACACGGTCGGGCGGCGGCGAAGGCTCCCCGCCCGCCGCGGGCGTTCCCCTCACGCCGTCGCCCGGTCGAAGCCCCAGCCGACCGCCCCCGCCCCCACGAGGGGGCCGCTGGGACCCAGCCCGGCGGGGACGATCTCGGTGCCGGCCGAGTACTCGAACCCCGCGCGGTACGCGAGCTCCCGTCGCGCTGCCTCAAAGAACGGCTCGCCGAAGCCGAGCGCCACGGAGCCGGCGACCACGACCAGGGAGAGGTCGAGGAGGTTGGCCACCGAGGCCACGGCTCGCCCGACCAGGCAGCCGGCCCGCTCGATCACCTCGGGGGTTGCCTCCGCGGCGGGGCGGCCGGTGATCTCGGCGATGGCCGTTCCCGAGATCTCAGCCTCGAGGCAGCCCCGACCTCCGCACCGGCAATGGCGTCCCCCGGGCTCGACGACGACGTGCCCGACGTGCCCGGCGTTGCCCGTCCGCCCGTTGAGGACGCGCCCTGACGACACGATCCCTCCGCCCACGCCCGTCGACACCACCATCGCCATGTAGTCGTCTCGGCCGACGGCGGCCCCGGCCCAGCCCTCCCCCAGGGCGAGCGCCTTGGCATCGTTGTCGACCCGGGCGGGCAGCCCGGTCAGACCGGCCAGGCGGCGACGCAACGGGAATCCCCTCCACGCTGGGATGTTGAGAGGCGAGACCCGTTCTCCCCCGGCGGTCATCGGCCCACCGCAACCGACGCCGCACACGACGGAAGGCCCGGCGTGCAGCGCGCCGTCGACGAGCCGGGCCAAGGCGGACCAGATCACCTCGGGATCGTCGGTGACCGGCGTCGGGGCGTGCTCCTCGTGGGAGAGCCCACCGGAGGCGTCCACCAGACCGACCGCGAGCTTCGTCCCCCCGACGTCCACCGCCAGGCACCGTTTCCCGGGTCGGTCATCCGGCCCCCTTCGGGCACCGACGTCCGCCTCGGCCACCCCGGACGGCTCAGCGCTCACGTCGAAAGCGCGTGCGCAACCACTCCCGGGCCTCGTGCACCGCGCCCTCTATCCCGCCGCCGGCGGGATGGCCGTCCTCGCCTTTGCGCGTGGTCAGGTCGTGCCACCCGGCCCGCCCCATCCGGCGCAGGTTGCGCTCGAACACCACCGCCGATGCGAACATCACGGCGACGCCGAGGAAGCCCAGCACCACCGACCGGGAGTAGAACGCGACGAGAACGGTTACCCCGGCCACGAACCCGACGGCCGACCACTTGCAGAACCGCCCGGCGTGGCGGTACACGGTCTCGGACCGCACGCGTTCGGCGAACTCGGGGTCCTGGCGAACCAACGACTCCTCCAGCTCGGCCAGGATGCGCTGCTCATGCTCGGAGAGCGGCACCATGCCCCCCTCGTTCGACGCCCTGCCGTGGCCACACGCTGAAGGACCTCCTCAAACCCCTCGAACTCGAGACTCATGATCGCGCAATCCGATACGACGGACAACGAGTCCGGGTTCCCGGGCCGCCCGGTTCCGGGCGCGGGGCCAGTCTACGACGGCACCTCGGCCGGCGCCCGCCGGCCATGCCTAGCTCGGTCGGCGCCTCCGGCGCAGGAACAGCCCGATCACCCCGCCGAGCAGCCCGGCTATCGCGACGACCCCGATCAGGGGTGCCCTCGCCGTGAAAACCCAGAAATGGATCCGGACTTGCTGGAGATTGGCGATGGCGAACCACACCAAGAGCACGGCCACCACGCCGGTGAGCACCATCCGCACGTCGCGCTGCCGGGCCCGCGGCGGGACCTCGGGAGCCTCGTCACCCTCCGGACCGATCTCTTCTCTCAACCTCGCCTCCGTGGTCCCGACCACCACTCTGCCGCGTCCGGGCGCCCCTCGCTCGGATGAGGTCGCCCGGTCGAGCCGGGCCTGCCTCAGCGTGCCCTCGACGGCCCGGCCTCGCTCACGGTGTCCCGGGCAACGGCCAGGAGCTTCTCGTCGTCGACCAGGAGCGCGTGCGCGAGCCGGCGCACCAGGTCGACGACCTCGGGGTGCGCCTCGGGATCCCACCCCTGCAGGAGCTCGGTCATCCGTTCGCGACGGGCCGCCTCGAGCCTGTCCATGGCAGCACGGCCCTCATCGGTCGGGCCCAGCCGCCCTCCCTCGGGATCGCCGACCAGACCGGCGTCCACCAATTCCCTGACGAGGGGTTCGATCCGGTCGATGCCGCCCTTCCATCGGACCAGGAGGTCGGCGAGCGTCCGGTCCGGACGGTCCGCCAACCGGTAGAGCAACCAACACGACCCGGGCGACAGGTCGAGCCCCGCCCGCTCGGCCAGCGATCGGTAGAGGAGCGTCCGGTTCTCGCGCCTCGCCACCCGCTCGAGAGCGAGCTCCACCTCCTGCAGGGACGTACGGTCCTCGGGCACCCCGAAGCCGTCCCCCGCCTCGGCGCCCGGACGCACCGTCTGCCGGAGCTCGACCTCGGGGAGGAGCCACGTGAGGACGAACGCCAGGGCGGCGATCGGCGTGGCGATGAGGAACACCTCCTGAACGGTGGATGCCACACCGTGGACCACCGCAGCCTGAACAGGCGCCGGCAGTCGGTGCAGCAACGCCGGGTTGGAGAGCTCCGCGGTGTCCCGGGCCGATATCCGGGCGCCGCCGAGATAATGGGCGATCTTCCCCCCGATCAGGTTGGCGTACACCGCGCCGAACGCCGCGGCACCGAACGAACCGCCGATCGACCGGAAGAACGTGGCCCCCGACGTCGCCACCCCGAGCTCCGTATAGGGCACCGCGTTCTGCACGGCCACGACGAGCACCTGCATCACCAGGCCGAGGCCCGATCCGAACACGGCCATGTACACCGCGGTCACCGCGCCGCTGGTCTCGACGCCGACCGTCGACATCAGGTACAGGCCGATGGTGGTGAGGGCCGTCCCGACCACAGGGAACACCTTGTAGCGCCCCCAGCGGCTGACGATCTGGCCGGATCCGATGGAGGCGACCAGCATTCCACCCATCATCGGCAGGAGCCGGAGGCCGGACGCGGTCGGCGACAGGCCCTTCACGACCTGAAAGAACTGGGGCACGAAGGTCAGGGCGCCGAACATGGCGAAACCGATCACGAAGCCGATCGCTGCGGCTGCGCTGAACACCCGGTTCCGGAAGAGGGCGAGCGGGAGCACGGGCTCGACGGCCCGCCGCTCGATCCGGACGAAGACGACGGTCAGGACCACCCCGAGCACCCCCATCGTCACGATGGGGACCGACAGCCACCGGTAGGTCGAGCCTCCGAGGCTGGTGAAGAGCACCAGCGCCGAAGTCGCAAGGGCCAGCGCGGCGGTACCCGCGTAGTCGATCACCCGATGGACCCGCTGCAGTTGCCCGGGGAGCTGGGCGGCGGTGACGAAGAGGGCGACGATCCCGATCGGGACGTTCACGTAGAACACCCATCGCCACGAGAGGTACTCCACGAACAGCCCCCCGATCAACGGTCCGAGGATGGTGGCCAATCCGAACACCGCACCGAAGAGCCCCTGATAACGACCCCTCTCCCTCGGTGAGACGACGTCGCCGACGATGGCCTGGGCCCCGATGATGAGCCCGCCGCCGCCAAGACCCTGAACCGCTCGGAAGACGACCAGCTCCAGCATCGACTGGCTGAGTCCCGCGAGGACGGAGCCCAGCACGAAGATCACGATCGACGCCTGAAACAGCTGCTTGCGCCCGTACAGGTCGCCCAACTTCCCCCACAGGGGCGTCGAGACGGTTGAGGCCAGCAGGTACGCGGTGACCACCCAGGAGAGGTGGGAGGCACCGCCGAGATCGCCGACGATGGTCGGCAAGGCGGTCGACACGATGGTCTGGTCGAGCGCAGCGAGGAGCATCCCCAGCATGAGGGCACTCATGACGAGCAGGATCCGCCGCCTCGACATCTCGACCGCTCCCACGGCGGGCAGACCGTCGCTCACCGTCACCGAAGCTCCCCACCCCCCCTGCTCGGAACCACTCCGGTGGCCACGCGATCCGAGGTCGCGCGGGCCGGCCGCCGGCCCATCGCCGAGGGCCACCAGTTCCACCGCCCGAGGAGCGCTGCCGTCGACGGCACCAGCACCGTCCGGACCACGAACGTGTCGAGCAGTATCCCGACGGCCAGGCCGAAGCCGATCGCCCTCGCCTGGCTCCCGCCGCTGCCGGCACCACCCCCGATGGCCAGGACCGCGAAGGTGCCGGCGAGGACCAGTCCGGCCGACGTCACCGTCGGGCCGGTGGCGCCGACGGCCCGGACCACCGCCTCACGGAGCGGCCGGCCCTCCGCCTCCTCGCGGATCCTGGTCATCACGAGAATGTTGTAGTCCTCGCCGAGGGCGAGCAGGAAGATGAACATCAGGAACGGGAGGACGAACGTGATCCCACCCTGGCCGGCGAAGCCGATCAGGACGATCACCGCCACCCCGAGCGAGGCGAGGTACGACAGCACCACGCTCAGGATGAGGTACAGCGGCGCGACCAGGCTGCGCAGGACGAGCGCCAGGACGAGTCCGATGGCCAGCACGGCGATCGGCACAAGCCGCTTGAGGTCCCCGTCCGAGACGGTGCTCACGTCGTACAGCGCCGGCGCCTGTCCGGCCACGCCCACCGCGGACGCACCGACCTGCCGACCCACGTGCTCCACATCGGCACGGATCGCCGGCACGGCGTCGAGCGCCGCCGTCGTTCCCGGCTCCCCGGCCCGCAGGCCCGCCTGCCACAGGACCGTCCGGCCGTCGGCGCTCAGGAAGTGGCCGGTCGCGACGTAGGCCGAGTAGATCGCCGCCGGCACCGTGGAACCCGGCTGCTGCACCCGGTCGAGCGATTGGGCCGGACCGAGCTCGGCGTGGAGGCTCTGCAGCTCGGACGGGGTCAGCCGGCTCCCGTTCGGGTTGAGCGGGCCCGCGAGCTTCGTGAAGCTGCCCGATGCCCGAAGACGGGTCGTCGCCTCGGCGATCCTGCCGGGGTCCGACCACAACGGGGCGGCGAACCGCATCACCAGGGTGGTCGGGTTCTGGCTGGACTGGGGGAAGTGGGCCGCCAATGCCGCGTTGCCCTTGGCCGCCCCGGAACCGGTCGGCGCGTTCGTCGCCCCACCGAACCCGCCTGCGCGGTACCCGATCGCAGCGACGGCCAAGGCGCCGAAGACGAGCACCCCGATCCCCAGCGTGCGGGCCGGTCGACGGACCAGCCGCCCGGCCACCCGGCCCCAGGTCCCCCCGTGCTGCTCGGTCGGGGCGGTGCTGGTCGGCCAGAACACGGCCCGCCCGAGGATGGCCAGCAGGGCGGGCAGCAGGGTGAGCCCCGCGAGCAGCATGACGGCGACGCCGATGGCCAGCGGCACGCCGAGGTCGTGGTAGAGCCCGAAGCTGGCCAGCAGCAGCGTGAGCAGCGCCACGACGACCGTCGCGGCGGACGCGGCGATCGACTCGCCGACCCGGTGGACGGCGGTGCTCACCGCATCCTTGGGCTCGCGCCCGCGCAGCAGCTCCTCCCGAACCCGGAACACGAGGAACAGGCCGTAGTCGGTGCCCGCCCCGAGGACCAGGACGATCAACAGCAACTGGGTGATGGCGGAGATCCTGAGCCCGACCGAGCCGAGACCCCCGATGAGCGCGCCGGCCAGTTGGAGCACCAGGACCGCGGGAAGGAGGGTGATCAGAGGTGCGAGCACCGATCGGAAGATCACCAGCAGTAGGACCAGGATGAACAGCACGGAGAAGGCCTGCACCTCCTTGCCCGTCCGCTCGGATTGCTGCTGGTTCGCGACGTTGCTGGCCAGCTGGCCGGCCGGATGGGCCTTGAGGTCGGGAGGGAGCTGCGATCGGCTGAGCGCTGCCGAGAGATCGCCGACGAGCGTGCTCTCGCGTCCCTGGTCGAAGGGTGAGATCGACGAGATCACCAACAGCTGGGACGCCCGGCCGTCGGCGGAGTCGCCGATGAAGCGAACCGCTCGCACGGTCGGGACGCGGGACAGCTCGACCGCTGCGCGGGAGAGCGCGGTCTGATCGGCCGCGCCGAGCTCCGCCTGCGAGGTGACCGCGACGATCGGGATCTGGCTCATCGAGATCGACCCGGCGAGTGGCTCGGCCAGGACGGCGGCGAGGTTGCTCGGGGCGCCGGCCGGGAGAAAGGCACTGTTGTTGTTGTCGACCTGGCTGCCGAGCGAGGGAAGCGCATGAACGGCGAGGACGGTGCCGACGACCCAGATCGCCACTACGAACCATCTGAACCGCACCACGGTACGGCCCAACGCCGAGAACACGGCGCTCCCGGTCGCCCGCCGTGACGTGACGGCGCCCACGTTCCCGATGTCGCCCGCCGCCACGATCGGCCCATGGTAGAACGCGCAAGCGTCGGCCGCGCCACGACCCGGGAGGCTCGAGATGTCGGGTCGAGAGGTGTTCGCTCCCTACCCCGGTACCCCGACCGGGCACGACACCCCGGTGCCGCCGAGCCCGCAGTACCCGTTGGGGTTGGCCGCCAGGTACTGCTGGTGGTACTCCTCGGCGTAGTAGAAGGGCCCTGCCGCCGTCACCTCGGTGGTGATCTCGCCCCGCCCGGCCGCGGTCAACGCCCGCTGGTACGAGGCGAGCGTGTCGACCGCCTCGCTCCCCTGCCGGTCGTCGGCCGTGTAGATCGCCGACCGGTACTGGGTACCCACGTCGTTGCCCTGGCGCATGCCCTCGGTCGGGTCATGGCCTTCGAAGAATCGCGCGAGGAGCGCCGGGTAGGTCACCCGGGCCGGGTCGAACACGACCAGCACCACCTCGGCGTGGCCCGTCGACCCCGAGCAGACCTCCTCGTAGGTGGGGTTGGGGGTGAAACCTCCCGAATACCCCACGGCGGTGGTGTGCACCCCCTCGATCATCCAGAATTTCCGCTCCGCCCCCCAGAAGCACCCCATGGCGAACACGGCACGCTCCAACCCGACCGGGAACGGGGGCGTGAGCGGTGTCCCGAGCACCAGATGGGCCGCCGATGGCGCGATCGCCCGCTCGCGACCCTTCAGGGCGAGATCGGGCGCCACCATCTCGGGAACCCCCCTCGTGAACAAGCCCATCCTCGCTCCTTCCCATCCGACTGGATGCACCACTGCGGAACGAGTTGCCCCGCGCCGGCTGCCTCCGGTCCAACGATGCCACCCCGTCGGATGTTCCGTCGGGTCTCCGGCAGCGACGGGTCCGGTGTCCTGCCATTATGGAACGGGCAGGCCGGCGCCCGACCGGACAGCGGAGGGACAGCAGTGACCGAGGAGGTGCTGTACCAGCTCGACGACCACGTGGCGACCATCTCGTACAACCGTCCCGAGGCGCTCAACGCCGTGAACGGCGAGATGCGGAGGGGCCTCAACGAGGCTTTCGCCCGCTTCCGCGACGACGAGGACGCCTGGGTGGCGATCGTCACGGGGCGCGGCCGGGCCTTCTGCGTCGGCGGCGACCTCCACGACGCCACCGGGTCGGCCGGTGACTTCGCCGGCACCTTCTGGGAGAAGCCCACCCAGAATTCGTTCGAGAGCGGGTGGGAGATCTTCAAGCCGGTGATCGCCGCGGTGAACGGGTACTGCCTCGGCTATGGCCTCACCCTCGTGACCTGGTGCGACTTCGTCATCGCCTCCGAGCGGGCCGAGTTCGGTTTCCCCGAGGTCAAGCTGGGCGTGCCCACGATCGTCGGGGCCATCCGCCTGCCCGGGCGGATCGGTTGGGAACCGGCGATGGAGCTGCTCCTCACCGGAGAGCGGATCGACGCCCGGCGGGCCCATGAGATCGGCCTTGCCGGCCGGGTGGTCCCCCACGAGGACCTCATGGACGAGGCACGCGGTCTCGCCCGACGGCTCCTCGCCGCCGCCCCCCTGGCCGCGCGTGCGACCAAGGAGGTCGCGTCCCGGGCCCAACGGCTCCCGATCATCGAGGCGATCCGCTTCGGCGAGACGATGCGCAAGGTGGCGGCGGCCACCGAGGACGCCGCGGAGGGCGCCCGGGCGATGGCCGAGGGAAGGCCCCCCGCCTGGACAGGCCGGTGAGATCGCCGTCCCGGTCAGGGCTGGGACGGGACCGGCACCAGGGCGGTGGCCGATCGGGGTCCTGCCGCGTCCCCCCCTCGTCGGCGCCTCGCTAAGTTGGGCGACGTTTCCGGCAGCACCCAACGGGGAACACGCAGAGACGGCGGACTACCGAAGGGAAGCGAGGAATGGCAACGACCCGATCGGACGGATCGGACGAGCCCGGCTGCTCGGACGACCAGGACACCTCGACCCGCCTCGCCTCGCGCTATTCGGAGGTCCGGGCCCTGACCGAGTCCTTGGCCGAACCGCTCTCCCCGGAAGACCAGACGGTGCAGTCCATGCCGGACGTCAGCCCGACGAAATGGCACCGAGGGCACGCCACGTGGTTCTTCGAGACCTTCCTGCTGCAGCCGGGACTGAGCGGCTACGAGCCCTACCACCCGGCCTTCGCCTACATCTTCAACTCGTACTACGAGACCGTCGGCGCCCGTCATCCCCGTTCCGAGCGGGGGTTGGTCTCGCGCCCGGGTACGTCCGAGGTCGCCGACTATCGGCTCCACGTGGACAAGGCGATGGCGAAGCTGCTCCGCGGGTCGATGGGCGAGGACGTCCGTGCCCTCGTCGAGCTGGGGATCAATCATGAGCAGCAGCACCAGGAGCTCCTGCTCATGGACATCAAGCACGTGCTCTCCCGGAACCCCCTCCGGCCCGCGTACCGGGCGCCCGGGGCGGGCGGGAGCGCACCGACCCTCGCCGGCGGGAGCCGTCCGGGCCCGGCCGGGCCCGGCGCCCTCGGCTGGTACGAGCACGAGGGAGGGCTGGCGGAGATCGGGCATCGGGGCGACGGCTTCGCCTTCGACAACGAGTCCCCGCGCCATCGCATCCTGTTGGCCCCCTTCGCTCTGGCGGATCGGGCGGTCACCTGCGGGGAATGGCTTGCGTTCATGCAGGACGGCGGGTACTCCCGCCCGGAGCTGTGGCTCTCGGACGGGTGGTCCGCCGTACAGCAGCAGGGCTGGCATGCGCCCTTGTACTGGTCCACCGAGGAGGCGTACTCCTCCTCGGGCAGTGGATGGCAGATATTCACCCTGGCCGGTCCGCGCCCGATCGATCCGTCCGAGCCCGTCTGCCACGTCAGCTACTACGAGGCCGACGCCTACGCACGCTGGACGGGAGCCCGGCTGCCCACCGAGTCCGAGTGGGAGGTCGTCGCCGCCCGCCGAGAGGTTCGGGGAAACTTCCTCGATCGGTCCTCTCTCCACCCCCGCCCCGCCCGGCCCGCCGGCACCACGCTGTTCGGCGACGTCTGGGAGTGGACGGCCAGTGCGTACAGTCCCTACCCTGCCTTCCGGGCGGCACCGGGCGCGGTGGGTGAGTACAACGGGAAATTCATGGTGAACCAGTACGTCCTGCGAGGAGGGTCCTGCGTGACCCCGGATGACCATGTCCGCGCCAGCTACCGGAACTTCTTCCCCGCAGGGGCCCGGTGGGCGTTCGCCGGGGTGCGTCTGGCCCGCGACCCGGGAGGTGACCGGTGACCCCCCAAGCAACGCTTCAGGTCGACATCCATCTCACCGCTCGGGACCTCCGGGCGGCCCTCGAAGAAGACGTGAGAGCCGGGCTCACGACGACGCCCAAGAGCATCCCGCCCGTCTGGTTTTACGACGAGACGGGGAGCCGGCTGTTCGAGGCCATCACCCGGCTCCCCGAGTACTACCCCACCCGAGCCGAACGCAGCCTCTTGACCGAGCACGCCGGAGCCATCGCCGAGCAGGCCCGAGCCGACACCTTGGTGGAGCTCGGGGCCGGTGCCTGCGACAAGACCAGGATCCTGCTCGATGCCATGCGGTCCCGGGGGCCGCTCGTGCGGTACGTCCCGTTCGACGTGAGCGACGAGTTCCTTCGAGCGGCCGCCGTCGGCCTGGTCGACGACTACAAGGACCTGCAGGTCCACGCGGTCGTCGGGGACTTCCACCAGCATCTCGACCAGATCCCCCTCGAGGGCCGGCGGCTGGTGGCGTTCCTCGGGGGCACGATCGGCAATCTCGACCCGACGTCCCGACGGCGGTTCCTCTTCGACCTCAATTGCACGATGGCGGGACACGACCACGTCCTGCTCGGTACGGACCTGGTGAAGGAGCCGCGCCGGATCCTGGCGGCGTACGACGATCGGGCCGGCGTCACCGCGGCGTTCAATCGCAACGTCCTTTCGGTTCTCAACCGCGAGCTCGGCGCCCGGTTCGAGATCGACAGGTTCGAGCACGTCGCCGCCTGGAACGCCGAAGAGCAGTGGATCGAGATGCGGCTCCGCTCGACGTGCGACCAGATCGTGGCCATCGACCGGCTCGGGATCGACGTTCCCTTCGCCCGGGGCGAGGATCTCCTCACCGAGATAAGCGCCAAGTTCACGCCGGCCCGGATCGAGCGCGAGCTCCTGCAGTCGGACTTCGTCGTGGACCACATGTGGGGTGCCGAGGACGGCGAATTCCTCCTCACCCTGGCCCACCCCTACTGCTGAGCCGGGAGAGCGGGGATCGAGGCGGAGGGCCTCACCAGGCGCCACGGCGGGCCGCGACGCCTGAGCGCCCCCGGCAGCTCCGAAAGAGGGCGACCGGCTCAGGAGTAGAGGGCGACCGCGGCTTCGGCGGACGCCACCCGGAAGCTGAAGCTCTCCTCGAGGTAGAGGTAGACGGATCCCTCGTCGTGGCGGTCGTACCCGATCGAGAGGTCCTGGCCCGACTCGAACAGGAAGTCCCCACCCCTCAGGCTGATCACGACGGCCCCGCGCACCCCTGGGGCCCAGACGATCGGTCCCCCCAGGATCTGCCGGAGGTGGTCGAAGACCACCAGGCCGCCGTGCTCGGTGGTCTCGACGACCCCCGTGTAGCCCTGCGGCCCGAGGGCCAGCCCGTACGGTCCGCTGACCCCCTCCGCCAGCAGCAGCTCGACCGCCCGTGCGACGTGGCCGGGGTAGTCCGCATAACGCTCCCCGAGCGAGATCGGGGGGTGCGGGGACGCGTCGGTGATGCCCTTCATCCCCGCGCCCGCCCACCCGTGCAGGACGGCGATGTTCTCGGCCTGTGCGATGCGGGCCGCCGCCTGGTCGAGCTCGGCGAGATCGACGTCCCTGGCGCCTCGATCCGCGTCGAGCAGCTCGTCCCGCGACACCGCGAACGCCGCCCGGAGCTCCGCGAGCGGGAGGACGTGGCGCTTCCGAGCGGTCAGGCCTTCGACCGGCGACGCCTCGACGGCGGTGGTCCTCCCGAGGTTGCTGGCCGAGTGGTTCCACCCGAGGGGGCCCGAGAAGTCCACCAGCTTGCGAGCGGCCAGTGCGGGGATCAGCCGCTGCCGACCCTCCTCGTCGATCTGCTCCCATCCCTTCTCGGTTATCGGCGCGTGCGAGCGGAGGAGATGGTTCACGAGCCCGACCCCTTCAGGCCACCGATCCCGAGCGATCCGTCGCCGCCGGCGACGCCCGGAACGGCCGCCGCTCCGTCTCCGTCGGCGGTGGCCTCGGCCTCCACCTCGGTCACCGGGACACTCGTGAACAGATAGGTCCGAAGGTGGCGATCGAGCACGCCGTCGTGCCGGCGCAGCCACTCGAGGGTCATCGCCGCGTGCTCCTTCTCCTCGTCCCGGTTGTGGGCGAGCACCGCCGCCAGCTCGGGATCGGAGGTCGCGTCCACCCGCTGGTCGTACCAGTCGATGGCTTCGAGCTCCTCCTGTACCGACGCGATCGCCCGGTGCCGGTCGATCGTCTCAGGGGCCAACCGGTCCTCGGGTTCGTGCAAACCGGCACTCTGCGCCATCGGCCATCCTCCTCGCCACCCGAGCGGCCACACCATCGTTGCCTCCGGAGCCGCTCTCACGGTACCAAACGACCCCGGGGGTTCATACCCCGGTCGCGGCACCGCTCAACCCCAGGAGCGGCGGGTCGGGGGCATGCCGGCCCGGCACTCCCGGTCCGGCACGACACCCAGGACCTGATGGACGGCCAGCCTGCCGGCGTCGAACCCGTTCGCCGACGCAACCATGTAGAGCCACCAGGTCCTTGCTCGCTCGCTCCCGACCGAGTCCACCGCCTCCCGCCAGTTCCGCCGGAGGTTCCCGACCCACTCGTGGAGCGTCTTGGAGTAATGCTCACGGAGCGATTCGACGTCACGGACCTCCAACCCGGCACGCTCCATCTCCCGGACCACCTCCGCCACGTCGATGAGCTCCCCGTCCGGGAACACGTAGCGGTTCATGAAGGTCCTCCCGTGCAGTTTGGCGCCGCCCGGCCTCGAGATGGCGTGATTGAGGAGGCGGCCTCCCGGCGAGAGCAGGCCGCGCAGGATCCCGAAATACCCGGCGGCGCGCTTGCCCCCGACGTGCTCGAACATCCCGACCGACGAGATCGCGTCGAACCTCTCGGCCCCGAGCTCCCGGTAGTCCTGCAGCCGGATCTCGACCTGTCGGCCGAGCCCGGCCCGCGCCGCCGCCTCCCTCGCCGAACGGGCCTGAGCCGGGCTCAGCGTGATGCCGACGACGCGGGCACCGTGGTGCGCCGCCGCGTGAATGGCCATCGACCCCCAGCCGCAGCCCACGTCGAGGAGCCGTACCCCGGGCCGCTCCCCCAGCCCGAGCTTCCTGCAGATCATCTCGTGCTTGGACGTCTGCGCGTCCTCGAGCGTGGCCGCGTCGCTCTCAAAACGGGCACACGAGTAGGTCATCGACGGGCCGAGCACCAAGCGGTAGAAGTCGTTGCCGATGTCGTAATGACGGGAGACGGAGCGAGCGTCCCTGGCCCTCGAGTGGCGGGCTCCCGAGGAGCGGGCCTCACCGGCGGGCCGGGGCGGCGGCCGGCCCACCGCGCCCAGCCGCCGGGCGACCCGCAGGGCGGGCGCGAGCGCGTTCCCGACGAGCCGGAGCCCGGCGCCGGGGGCCTCCTCGAGGGCCCGCAGCACCTCGAAGGCGTCGCCGTCGAGGTCCAGCTCGCCCGCGACGAACCCGCGCACCAGCCCGAGCTCGTCCGGGGACCATACCAACCGGCGCAGCAGGTCGGCCGACCGGACGGCCACCGACCCCGGCCCGTCCTCCGGTCCGAGCCGGCTGCCGTCCCAGAAGACGAAGCACACCGGCAGACCGTCCGCGAAGACCTTCGCCAGGAGCGGGGCGACCTCGATCGCCACCGGCCGCGTCCCGTCGGCCCCAGGGTGCGGTGGGCCGGATCCGGGATCCGGGTGTGCCGATGCCGATACCGGTGGCGAGTGCCGCGACGGT
>Ga0307373_10004909_pt1 | contig 22216 bp, 23 predicted proteins | sample OX2MG_FD_202534 | JGI IMG/M metagenome (GOLD analysis project Ga0307373, IMG submission 202534) | Soil microbial communities from Risofladan, Vaasa, Finland - OX-2 | ecosystem: Environmental > Terrestrial > Soil > Coastal area > Acid sulfate soil | place: Finland: Risofladan, Vaasa | collected... | reverse complement strand
AAGTTCTGAAGGTCTGCCTCGGCCTGCCCAGATTCCCGGTGAACCCACGACGAAGCCCGGTGGAATCAGCCGCCAGACAAACACGGCCACCTCATAGGTTCATCTCAAGATTGTCGGTGGATCGAGGCTTAGGGAAGTCGCCCGAATCTGCCGGTGGGCCACGGTTGATAACCGCCGACCATCCGGCGAACGGGGACAGGCACTCAACGTGAGCCAGCTCGTTACCGCCGGGGACCCGTAGTCTCGTCGGGATGCACGACTTCGACCTGGTGATCTTTGATTGTGATGGTGTCCTAGTGGATAGTGAGCGTCTCTTCGTGCGGACGGAAGCGAAGATCCTGTTCGATCTCGGGTGGCCGCTCACGGAAGCCGACATCGTCGAACGGTTCGTTGGGCGCTCGGCTGCCTACATGCAATCCGAGATCGAAAGACATCTGGGACGTGGCATCAACTGGGATGCAGAATTCGAGTCCCGTTATCGGGAAGTGCTTGAGCAAGAACTCATCCCCGTTCCGGGCATCGTCGAGGCACTCGATCAGATCTCCTCTCCGGTGTGCGTGGCGTCGAGCGGAAGCCACGAAAAGATGCGATTCACCTTGGGTAAGACGGGACTCTTTGATCGATTCGATGGCCGGATCTTTAGCGTCGACCAAGTGGCGCAAGGCAAGCCCGCCCCCGACATTTTCTTGTTCGCTGCGGACCAGATGGGCGCCTCGCCGAATCGGTGTGCCGTGGTCGAAGACAGCGTCTCTGGGGTCGCTGCTGGCTTGTCAGCGGGCATGACGGTGTTCGCATTCGCTGGGGGCGTGACGAGTGCCAAAACGCTCTCGATCGAGGGGGCTGTGGTATTTGACGACATGAGGGAGCTTCCGGCGGTGCTCGGGTGGCTGTAGGCGTCTGAACGCAACTGGTGTCCCACCTATCCGGCGGACTGGGGCAGGTCAACATTCGGGGCCATATCTCAGATCGGCCTGTAACCTGCTGCCCGATGTCGGATTCGGAACTTGTTCGGACTACCGAACGTTGCGATACATGCGGAGCCGAGCGGACTCGATCACGGCTGAGAGAGGGCGGCAGCCCGAACGATCCTCCCGCCGCACTCCCGCCTCCGGGTCCATGTAAAAGCTGCGGCGGAGGGTCCTGGACGAAGATCTCCGATTAGTCCGGTTCCGTCGTGTGGCGCCGATCCGGCGTTGTGGGGCACCCAGGCGACTAATCGACAGTCGCAACCGCAATCAGAGTGTCCATGGCCAACCTAGGAGGAAGCAGGTGCTGGGCAGCGAAGGTCGCCGCCCTCCTGAGAGAAGTCGGGCTCGCATGACCACTGAACGAGATCTCAACTCGCGGGAAGCCGTTCACTTCAAGAATGCGCCGAAGCGTGTCCTCGCAAAACCAACAGGTGTGCTCTGGATGGACCTGGCCGTGCCCGCCCCAGCGATAGACGAAGCCACCGACGTAGAACACGTTCGGGGTCGTCAACACAAAGCGGCCACCGGGTTCGAGATGACGCCGGACACTGGTGAGAAACCCGTGAACGTTGTCGAGATGTTCGATGATCTCCCCGGCAAAGACCGTGTCGAATGTCCGTTGGAGGTCGAAGTCCTGGGCATCGGCCACGGACGCTTCGAGTCCCTCTGCCTGGATTCGACCGATCGTCTCTTCGTTGATGTCGATGCCGACCACGTTCGGGAAGCTGCTCGCGATCACGCCGTGGAGCCAGTCGGACTTTCCATAGCGGGAGGCGCACCCGACATCGAGGATGTTCTCACCCTTGAAGAGCGGCAAGACCACGTTCAGCCGGTCACGGAGGTCGCCCTCACCCCATGGACGGTCGCCCCATTTCGGTTGCAGGAAGTGCCCTGTAGCTGGACCGTCCGACGGGATCAACCTCATACCTCGGTCTGTCCGTGCCGAGCGAACTTCCACGATTCCGCCCTCCCTCAGTGCCAGTGGTCCGCCTCAGCGTGGGAAATCAGGTTACGACAGGTCCGGTTGTGGCGCACGCGGGGGATGTGGCCACCCGAATCGCCGTTTTAGCCCGAAAGTGCCTGCTTGAGTGGGGGCACCCCCGGCCCGGTTTCGGGGGTGGCCTCGACCTGCCCGATATGGCACCCGGGCACACGCTGGCCGAGGCGGCGGCGGAGCCGCCGCCGACGGCCTTTGCGTCTTGATCAGGTAGAGAAACTGCTCACAGATCGATCACGATGGCACGGGTACTTCGAGAGCATCGCTTTTCTGTCGACCTAGTCGCTGGCATGAAGCTGAACAGCGACCTTCGTTTTCATCCTTCCGCTGGGTCGGAAATGTCTCGGAAAAATCTTTGACTGCCCCGTGTCATCCCCTGGTATCCGTGGGTACGCGCTGGCATCCGCTGGCACACGCTCTTGCACAAATTGGCCCTCGGAGGTGTCACACCATGGAACCACCCTGGTCGCGATGGATCCGCACGACCACACCATGCTCGAAGCCTTGGTCCGTCACGGTCGGCGTGGCCAACTCGATGAGTTCCTGGCCCAAGGAGGCGGCTGCGCTTGGTGTCGCCATCCGATCCGCTTACGGGGCTATGTCGTTTCGAGCGACACCGGTGGGCGCCACATCACCTATACGAGCGCCTCGTTGCCCGACGGGGTCTTTCTCAAGGCTTGCGGCTCACGCAGCGAGGTGCGCTGCTCGGCTTGCGCCCAGGTCTACCGGGGCGATGCTCGCCATTTGGTGCGGGCGGGTCTCGAGGGTGGAAAGGGCGTCTCCGAAGCGGTTGCCGGAAATCCGGCAGTCTTTGTCACCCTGACCGCACCCGGCTTTGGCGCCGTGCACACCATCAGGACCGCTGGCGATTGTCACAGCGGGCGGGACCGGCGTCGTTGCGTCCACGAACGCCCCAACGTGTGCACGCAGCGCCATCGGCCGAGCGACGAGACGGTCGGCACGCCGCTCTGCCCGGATTGCTATGACTACGCCGGCGCCGTGCTGCACAATGCCTGCACGCCCGAACTGTGGCGTCGCACAACGATCTATCTCGCCCGCCAGTTGGCTTCTGCCCTCGGGCTCAGCCAGGCCGTGGCGGCGAGGCGCATACGTCTCTCCTTCTGTCGGGTGGCAGAGTTCCAGCGACGGGGCGTCGTCCACCTCCACGCCGTCGTACGGGCGGACGGGCCCGAGGGCGCCTCCCCACCCATCGGAGTCGAGCAACTGGCCGAGGTGTGTGCAGCGGCTGCCCGCTCGGTGTCGGTGTCCCACGCACGAGGGACGGCCCGCTGGGGCAAGGAGATGGACGTCCAGATACTCGGACATGGCGACGAGCGGGCCGCCAAGGTGGCGACCTATGTCGCCAAGTACGCCACGAAGTCCTCGAGTGAGGACCCTCGCCTCGGCGGGCGCATCGCGTCGCTTCAAGACCTCGAGGCTCGAGCCCTCCCGGCGCATCTGCACCGGATGGTTGCCACCGCCCTGGAGCTCGACGCCCAACCGGAACTCCGTCATTTGAACCTGGCCCGTCATGCCCACCGTCTCGGGTTCGGTGGACACTTTCTCACCAAGTCCCGGGGCTACTCGACCACCTTCACCGCCCTGCGGGACGCCCGGGCGCACTGGAACGAGGCCCGACGCCACGGCGGCCAGGTACCCGAAGACCGGGTCACTGGCGGGCGATCGGTGCCGGCTGGGCCAACCAGGGCGAGAGCCTTTTCGCCTCCCATCAGCAGCGTCAGCGGGCCGAGGACCGGAGGGAGGTGCTCTCCGATTGGTACACCCGAAGCGAGTGAGCCCTTGTCCGGAGGCCAAACCGCCGCAGGCGGTGCGGCAGCCACCGCATGACCCGTGTAGTCGAGCGCAGCCATCGGAGACCTCGTCGCTGAGGGCGGGTGTCCGAAGGTGGCTGCCGCTCGCTCCCCCGCTGGTCGCAGCGATAGCGTCGCGGTCATCCAGGTGGCCTGGACTTCCTCCCCGAGGAGCTCCGCCGGCGTTCGCCTCCCAACGAAGACCGTTCATCGTGAGGGAGTCGCTGCCGTGAGCATCCATCGTCGAGTCGCTAAGTCAGGCGGGACCACTTGGGTCGTGCGCTACCGGGATCCCGTGCCCCGGGGAAGGCACCTTCGACCGCAAGGCCGACGCCGAACGCTTCGAACGTTCGGTGCGTCACCAGCTCGACACGGACCAGTACCTCGATCCCGAATCAGCTCGCATCACCGTGCGCGACTGGGCCGAACGGTGGTGGCCGACGGTCGAGCAGAGCGAACGGGCGCCCAGCACCATCAGCGGCTACGAGTCGGCCTTGCGGCTGCAGGTGCTGCCCCACCTCGGCGACCGCCGGCTGCGGACGCTACGACGCATTGACATGGAGGAGTGGCTGAGCCTTCTCCGGGCGGCCGGCTACTCGAACTCCACCATCCATGCCGCCCGCACCGTCCTCGGCATGGTGCTGACCTCGGCCACGGACGCCCGCATCATCGCCGGCAATCCCCTGGCCGGCCTCCGGCTGCCGAAGGGTTCGAGTCGGACCCGCAATGCCCTGACGGTCGAGCAGGTCGAAGCGCTGGCTGCTGCCGTGGATCCGTGGTGGCGGCCCTTTCTCCTCGTGCTCGCTTACTGCGGCTTACGTCCCGGAGAAGCCCTCGCCCTCCGGCGTAGGCATCTTGACGACCTGGGCCGGCTTACCGTGGAGCGGGGCATGACCGAGCACCGAGGCGTGCTGCTCGAGCGGGACACGAAGACACACCGGTCCCGGGTCGTCGAGGTGCCGGCCTCGGTGCTGGCCGAGTTGCGGACGCATGTGCAGCTCCGAGTCGGCGGCGATCCGAACGCTTTGGTGTTCACGACGCCGTTCGGCGATCCGGTGCGGCTGTCGAACTGGCGGCACCGGGTCTGGGATCCCCTCGCAGACGAGCTCGGTCTCCCCGGATGGGCGACGCCGTACGTGCTCCGTCACACGGCGGCGAGCCTGCTGGCCCAGAGCGGCGTGCCCGTGACAGCCGCAGCTGCCTCCCTCGGCCACGACCCGGCTATCTTCCTGCGGACCTACGCCCACCTGTACCCGGGTGACCTCGGCGCCGTTGCCGATGCCATGGACGCCGCCCGGTCCGCCGTCGTCGATGCGCAGGAACAGGGCGACGAAGGAACCTCGGATGTGCGGGCTCCGAGCTCTGTGTGTCCGAGCTCTGTGGCGCGCGTGGATTTCGCGGGGAGGGCCAGACGCCGCCGCCAAGAGGCGGAGAGGCATGGCCTCTGACCTGCACTTTCGAGTCGGGCTGCCGGGATTTGAACCCGGGACCTCTTGACCCCCAGTCAAGCGCGCTAACCAAGCTGCGCCACAGCCCGTGTGTCGTCGAGGCACTTCGAAGAGGTGCGTATCCCGACGGCTCACCGGAGCGAGGTCGGGACCAGAACGACTTGAGGATGGTACTCCACCCCGATCGGGGAGTAGCCAGAAGTCGAGGTTTCCCCTGGTCCCGGGCGTTGTGCCACAAAGAATTGTGCTTAAGCACCGCCGCCGCCGGGCCGAATTGTCCGAGGTGGCAACAACTGCGCGAGGCACGCAACTTGATCTACTGCACTACGTCATCGAGACCCAGCGGCTGGTGAACGCAGTCCCCGGAGCAGCGGGCGACCGTGCGCTCCAGGTGGTTCTCGAACGGGTGCAGACAGTGACCAATGCAGACGGTGCGGCCATTGAGGTGGCCGACAAGAACGTGATGGTCCATCGGGCCGTCAGCGGCATGCAGATCGATCCCGAGGGAACCCGTACCCTCGGCGACCGGAGCTTCTCGGGGCTCTGCGTGCAGGTCGGCATGCCGCTCCTGTGCCGGGATACCGAGACGGACCCCCGGGTCGACGCCGAGGCCTGCCTGCGGGCCGGTATCCGTTCCATCGCGGTGGCGCCGATGATCCGGGGCGGAGAAGCCGTCGGGGTCCTGCGGGTCGTCTCCAGCGAGGCCGAGCACTTCGACGACTCCGACGTCGCGGTCCTCGAGCTGATGGCCAACCTGGTCGCCGCCGGGTTGACGAACAACTCCAAGCTCGAAAAGGAAGCAGAGCGTGCGCTGCGTGACCCGCTCACCGGTCTCGCCAACCGCTTCATCTTCATGGATCGACTCGCCCACCACGGGTACGAGGCTCGACGCTACGGCAGGCCCTACGGGCTCTTCGTCATCGGCCTGGACCGGTTCTCCGTGATCAACGAGTCGCTCGGACAGGAATGGGGCGATGCCGTCCTGCGCTCGGTGGCCCAGGGACTGAACAACACGGTCCGCGCCGGCGACACCCTCGCCCGCATCGAGGGCGATCAGTTCGCCGTCCTGTGCGGCAACGCCGAGCAGTCCGTCGTCGAGGACCGGCTCAAGTGCCGCATCGAAGGCGTCGTGTCTGAGGTCAACAAGGAGCTCAGGTTGGACGGCTACACCTTGAGCGCCAGCGTGGGCGTGGCCTGGAGTGCCGGGTCCGACACCACCCCCGAGGAGCTGCTCACCCACGCCCGCGGCTCGCTGCGGCGCGCCAAGCCCCACCGCTAGCTCCCCCGGCGCTCGTGGTTCTCAGCCGATCCGGCGCAACGACGCCCGGTACCGCTTGGCGTTGTTGACGTACTCGAGACCGGAGATACGGATCATCGCCACGTCCGACCGGCCCTCCAGGATCTTGGCCGGCACGCCCAGGGCCAGCGCGCCCGGCGGGACCACCACGTGGTTGGGCACCACCGCATTGGCACCGACGGTCGCACCCGTGCTGATGACGGCCCAGTGCAGGACGACACTGCCCGAGCCGGCCAGCGACTCGTCCTCGAGGGTGCACCCTTCCAGGTGGGTCAGGTGGCCGACTACGCAGCCGTCGCCGATGACCGTCGGGAAGCCCGGCCCTGCGTGGACGACCGTGCCGTCCTGAATGGACGAGCGCGCGCCCACGGTGATCGTCCCGTAGTCGCCGCGCAGGACGGCGCCGGGCCAGACGCTCGACTCGGGGCCGATCGTGACGTCCCCGATCACGATCGCGTCGGGGTGCACGAAGGCGGCGCCGTCAATGCGCGGGGCGACGCCTTCTATCTCGTAAATGGGCATGGCGAGCGACGCTACACGTGGCTGGCAATCCAGGTCACACCCTGGTAGCCGCGATAGCCGAGGTAGATCACGCTGGCGACCAGCATCGCCTTGAAGTACCAGGGGATCGGCGCACGCTCCTGTTCGGCCAGGATCGTGCCGCACGTGGGGCACTCGCCGTCCTCGCCCAGATCCTCGTCTTCGACGAGCGCGTCGCACTCTTCGCACCAGGCCATCAGGACCGGCCGCTCCTCACTTCCCGCCGATCCGCACGCGCAGCTTCATCGGCGTGGCACCGAGATCGAACTTTTCCCGGATGCCGCGCTCGATGTAGCGGAGATAGGTCTGCGGCAGCCGCCCGTTCGTGAAGAGCGTGAAGGTCGGAGGGTCGATGGCGCCCTGCACCACGTAGCGGATCTTGAACCGCGGCGCCGCCTGGCGGAGCTGGAGCTCCTGCACGGTGCGGTTGAGCGCCCCGGTGGGCACCCGCTGGTGGTAGGCCGTGACGCAGTCGCGCAGCGCCGGGAGGATGCGGTGCACCCCCTTGCCCGACAGGGCGGACAGCTTGAGCACCGGTGCGGCGCCCAGGAAGGCAAGCCGATCCCCGACGCCGGCCAACACGTCGTCGCGGTCGTCCACCGGCACCAGGTCCCACTTGTTCAACACGACGATGGCCGGGCACCCCGAGACGCCGATGCGCTCGGCCAGCCGCTGGTCCTGGTGTGACGCGCCGATGGTGGCATCGATGACCAGCAACGCCACGTCGGCTCGCTCCAGGGCGCGCAGGGCACGCATGGTCGCGTGCTGTTCGGTACCGCCGCGCTCGGTCTTGGACGGGCGGCGCAGCCCCGCCGTGTCGATGAACCGCACCGGCCCGTCGACCGTCTCGACCACCGTGTCGATGGCGTCGCGGGTCGTGCCCGGCATGTCGTGCACGATGGCGCGCTCCTCGCCCAGGAGCTTGTTGAACAGCGTCGACTTCCCCACATTGGGCCGGCCGATGATGGCGACGCTCGGCGTGCCGGGGTCACTGTCTCCCCTGCCACGGTTGGCGCGCGACGTCTCCGCCTCGTCCTCGCCCGGGAGAGGGACCGGCAGCAGCGCCACCACCTCGTCGAGCAGGTCGCCCGTGCCGCGTCCGTGCAGGGAGCTCACCGGGAACGGGTCGCCGATGCCGAGGGCGACGAACTCCCAGATGGCAGCGTCGCGGCTGGCCCCGTCGACCTTGTTCACCACGAGCCGTACCGGTGGGCCGGCGCGCCGGATGACCTTGGCCGCTTCGAGGTCCTCGTCGGTCACGCCGGTGGTCACGTCGACCACCATGAGGATCACGTCGGCCTCGGCCAGGGCGCGCTCGGCCTGGTCGCTCACCTTGGACTCCAGGGCGTCACCCGCCGCCAGCCACCCGCCGGTGTCCATGATGGTGAACGGGACGCCCGACCATTCGGCCGAGAGCTCCTTGCGGTCGCGGGTCACCCCCTTCTCCTCCTCGACGACCGTCGCCCGGGCACCGACGATGCGGTTCACCAGCGACGACTTGCCGACGTTGGGGCGCCCGGCGACCACGACCATGGGGCTCATGCGGCGCACACGGGCCGGAAGGACGTCCCGTCGAGGGCCCGGCGCAGCGAGGCCCCCTCGGTCGGCACCACCTCGACGTCTCTCGGCAGGTCCGCCAGGGTGAGCCCGTCGAGGAAGCGGCCCTCGTTGAGGCAAGCGTCGGGCAGCAGGCAGCGGGACTCGTCGGGCACGTCCTTCAGCGCCCGGGCCACGTCCTCACCGGTCAGCAGGCCGGCCACGCCGATGTTGCCCCCGAAGAAGTCGTTCGCCACGGCCTGGAGCCGGACGTCCTGGCGCGGGTGGGCGGCCACCAGCGGGCCGAGGACCCGGGCGCCGTAGGTCCCCGTCAGAATCGTGACGGGGCGGCCGTCGGCCCCTGCGGGAGCGGTCGGGAGCCGCGGGGCCCGGTAGCCCTCGGCCGGTGCGGCGTCGACCGACGCGAAGAACCCGTGACGCACGCCCCCGGGACCGCCGGCGGCGGGACGGGCGAAGGCGTCGACGAAGGCCCGCGCCATGCCGATGCCGTTCTCGTGCTGGGGGTAGCCGTCGTAGCTCCGGGCTGGCGGAAGGTCCCGGCCGGCCAGCAGGTAGTACTCGTCGGCCGCGTAGACCATGCGGTGGCCCACCGCCTTCTTGTACAGCCGCTGCCAGTCCCCGATGGTGTCGAGGACGCGCTCGGCCTCCTCCTGGGTGTGCGGGCGCATCTCGGGCTCGTTGGAGTAGCGGCTGAGACCCAGCGGGACCGCACCCACGCTGGACAACGCCGAGTAGCGGTCCAGGATGCCGGCCAACGTGTCCTCCAGCGCGGCGCCGTCGTTGACGCCGGGGCAGACGACGATCTGACCGTGCACCTCAATGCCGCCGTCGAGGAGGACCTCCAGCCAGCGCAGGCTGGTGGCGCCCTTCGGGTTGCGGAGCATGTGCGCCCGCAGCTCGGGGTCGGTGGTGTGGATCGACACGAACAGCGGGCCGAGGCGCTCGGTGAGGATGCGCTCCGCGTCGAGCTCGGTGAAACGCGTGAGGGTGGTGAAGTTGCCGTAGAGGAACGACAGCCGGTAGTCGTCGTCCTTGAGGTAGAGGCTGCGCCGCATGCCCTTGGGCAACTGGTAGATGAAGCAGAAGGCGCAGTGGTTGTCACAGGTCCGGATGCGGTCGAAGACAGCCGAGGAGACCTCCACCCCGAGCGGCTCCCCCGCCTCCTTGTCGATGCGCACGACCCGCGGCAGGGGCGCGCCGGCGCGGCGCACGAGGACGCTGAGGTCGCCCGCGTCGCTGAGTCGTTGGAAATCGATGACGTCGCGCGGCTCCTGCCCGTCAATGCTCAGGAGCTCGTCACCCACGGCCAGACCGGCGCGGGCTGCCGGCGACGCCGCGGTGACCGAAGTCACCGTGGGAGCTGACATGGAATACAGGTTAGTGCCGATAACCTGGACTTTGTGCCCGGAGTCGACCGAGTGATGCTGGCCGAGCCCCGGGGGTTCTGCGCCGGCGTCGAGAAGGCGATCAAGGCCCTGGCCTGGATGGTCCGGGTCTTCGAGCCGCCCGTCTACTGCTACCACGAGATCGTCCACAACCGGCATGTGGTCGAGCGCTTCCGTGCCCAGGGCGTGATCTTCGTCGACGACGTGGCCGATGTGCCCGCCGGTGCCCCTCTGATGCTCAGCGCCCACGGGTCGGCGCCCGAGGTCGTCGAGGCGGCACGGGCCCGGGGTGGCGCCGTCGTCGACGCCGTCTGCCCGCTGGTGACCAAGGTGCACCACGAGCTCAAGGTGCGCAGCCGCAAGGGCTTCACCGTCCTGTACGTGGGCCACGCCGGCCACGAGGAGGCGGTGGGCACCATGGCGGTGGCGCCGCAGTCGGTCCGCCTCCTCGAGCACGAGGAGGATCTCGCCGGACTGGACGAGCTGGCCGCCAAGGGGACGCCCGTCGCCCTGCTGGCGCAGACCACGTTGAGCCATGACGAATGGCGTGGACTCATGGAGGCGGCCCGGCAGCGCTTCCCCGATCTCTGGATGCCCAACCGCAGCGATCTCTGTTTCGCCACGACCAACCGGCAGGCTGCCCTCAAGACCATCGCCTCGGAGTCCGACGCCGTCGTCGTCATCGGCTCGGCCAACTCCTCCAACACCGTCGCCCTCGAGAAGGTCGCCCGGGCCGGCGGCTGCCCGCGGGTGTTGCGCGTCAACGCCGCCGACGAGCTGCCCGACGATCTCTCCGGCACCGTGGGCGTGACGGCGGGAGCCTCGGCGCCCGAGGCCTTGGTCGAGGAGGTCATCGCCCGCCTCGCGCCGGCTGAGGGGGTGACCGAGGTGACGGTCACCACCGAGGACGAGTACTTCCCGCCCCCACCCGAGCTGCGGGAGCTGCTGCGGGCCGTGGGCTCCATGCTGGGCTTCTTCGCCGGCGGGTCCCGCCCCCTGCGGGCCGATCCCGCCGCCGAGGACCGTTCGGTCTCCGCGGCCGACGTCCTGGACCTACTGGCCTCGTGAGGCCCCGGGCGCGATGATTGGGCCATGACGTTCACCCGGATGGACGAATCGACGAAAGAGCAGTGGGATCACATCATCGTCGAGTCGATCGAGCACCAGCCCCGCGTGGCCGACCGTGTGCTCGCCATGCTCGCCTCGCTGGAGGAGATCACCGACGGCTTCGAGGTCGACCAGCTCGTCCATTCGCTCCAGACGGCCACTCGGGCGGAGGAGGCGGGAGCGTCCGACGAGGTTGTGGTGGCCTCGCTCTGCCACGACATCGGCAAGGCCGTCTCGGTCATGAACCACCCGCGCATCGCTGCCGAGATCCTGCGCCCCTATGTCGGCGAGGACACCTACCGCATGATCGATGCCCATCAGGACTTCCAGGGCCGGCACTACTACGAGTACCTGGGCCAGGACCCCGACGCACGGGACAAGTACAAGGGCGCGCCCTGGTACGCGCTGGCCGAGCAGTTCGCCGACGAGTGGGACCAGACCAGCTTCGACCCCGACTACCCCACCAGGCCGCTCTCGCACTTCGAGCCCCTGGTTCGCCAGGTCTTCGCGACGTCCCGGTCGTTTTGAATCCCGGACGCGGCGCCACCTCGGGCGCCGCCATCCACACCGACCCTGATCGCGCGCGCCGCGTCATCGAGACCTCACGGCGGGAGTTCGATTCCCGCCATCCCGACGTCAAGCTCTCGCCCGCCGTGGGCCTCATCTGCGCCTACGAGGAAGAGGACAACATCGGGGCTGTCCTGGCGGCCATGCCCGAGGAGGCCTGCGGCCTGGCCGTGACCACCCTCGTCATCGTCGACGGCGGCAGTGACAAGACGGACCAGGTGGCCAAGGATTCCGGCGCGGTCACGTTCGTGCTGGACGAGAACCTCGGGCACGGCTACGCCCTCCGCGTCGGCTACGCCCTCTGCATCGAGCTCGGCGCGCAGTTCGTGGTCACGCTGGACGCCGACGGGCAGAACGACCCGGCGGAGATCCCGGTCATGCTCCAGCCCCTCGTCGACGACAGGTCGGACTTCGTGGTGGCCTCGCGCGTCCTGGGACTGGACACCACGACGGACCGCTTCCGCAAGGTCGGCGTGCGCGTCTTCTCCTGGGCCATGAGCGCCATGGGTCACACAAAGCTCACGGATACCTCCAACGGCTACCGGGCGCTGCGGGTCAGCATGCTCGACGACATCGCCTACCGGCTCGTCCAGCCGCAGTATCAGACGGCCGAGCTCCTCATCATCGCCATGAAGCGCGGCTGGCGGGTGAGCGAGGAGCCGACGGTGTGGCTGCCCCGCGCCTCGGGCACGACGAAGAAGGGCAAGAATTGGCTCTTCGGCTTCCGCTACGGGCGGGTCGTGGCCGAGACCTGGTGGAAGATGCGCAAGGAGCCGCACCACCAAAAGGAGCCGCACCACCAATAGGGGCGTCCCCACGCCCCGCCGTCAGTAGCGACCGGTCTTGTCTCGGGCCTCGTCGTAGACGGCCTGCAGCTTCGGCACGAGCGTCTCTGTCGCGGCCCGCACGGCCGAGCGTGAGACGCGACCACCCTCGGTGCGTGCCGGCGGCGGGATGGCCGGGCCGATGACGACCTGAATCGTGCGCGGCTTTGGGATGGCGCTCCCCTTGGGCATGGCCAGGTACGACCCGCCGATCCCGATGGGCACAATCGGCGCGCCCGTCCGCGCCGACAGGAAGGTGGCACCTTCCATCAGGTCCTCGATGACCCTGCCCTCGCGCCGCGTCCCTTCCGGGAAGAGGACGAGCAGCTCGCCGCGGCGGAGTACCTCTTCGGCGCGCTGGAGCGCCTCACGATCGGCCGACTCGCGGTGGACCGGGAAGGCCCCGACCGTGAGGAGCAGCTTGCCCAGCCACTTGTTGTTCCACATCTCGTCCTTGGTCATGAAGAAGAGCTTGCGGTCCGTGCAGAAGGCGGCGAAGCCGAAGTCGGCGAACGACCGGTGCACCGGGGCCAGAATGGCCGGCCCGGTCTCGGGGATGTTCTCGCGCCCGACGACCCGGGGCCGGAACCAGGCCCAGAGCACGGTGCCGAAGATCATCCGCTCCACCCGGTAGAGCGGCGTGCGGCGGGGGTCGATCTCGAAGGGCTGGTGGCGTCCCGGCGCCTGGGCGCCCATCCCGTCGGGGCCGCCCGCTTCCGGTTCCGGTGACGTTCCCGCTGGGCTCACAGCCACGACAGCACCTCCTCGACCACATCCTGCACGGTGCGGCCCGTCGTATCGAGCCGGTGGGCGTCGGCGGCCTCGCGCAGCGGCGATGCCTCCCGGGTCGAATCGATGCGGTCACGCCGGGCCACCCCCTCGGGAGCCTCGTCGTCGCGCCGGCGCGCCCGCTCCTCGGGCGACGCGGTCAGGTACACCTTGACCTCCGCCTCCGGGAAGACGAACGACCCGATGTCGCGGCCCTCGACCACCCCACCGCCATGGGCGTCGGCCCAGGCCCGCTGGCGCTGCACCAGGTGGCGTCGCACCTCGGGGTTGGCCGCCACCACCGAGACGGCGCGCCCGACCTCGGGTGAGCGGATGACGCCGGTCACGTCACGGCCGTCGATGGTCACCCGGTCCCCCACCACGATCGTCGACGCCCCCGCCAGGGCCGCCACCGCGTCGCTGTCCTCGAGAGGCGTGCCCAGTTCGAGCGCCAGCGCGGCCACGGCGCGGTACATGGCGCCCGTGTCCAGCCGCTCGACGCCCAGGTGTTGGGCCACCGCATTGGAGACGGTGGACTTGCCGGCACCGGCCGGCCCGTCAATGGCCACGAGCAGCGCCCGGGGGGCGTGGGGACCCGCCGCCAGCCGCTCCAAATCGTGGGCGAAGGTCGGATAGCTCGTCTCGACCGCCCCGAACCCGGTGAGCAGGCTGCGCTCCCCCGGCGCCGCGGCCAACGCCGCCACAGCGGCCGACATCGCCATGCGGTGGTCACCCCGACTGTCGAAGCGACCGCCCCGCAGCGGACCGCCCGCGCCGGTGATGGCGAACGTGTCCCCGTCAATGCTGGCCCGGGCGCCGAACGTCTCGACCATGTCGGCCACGGCGACGAGACGGTCCACCTCCTTCACCCGCAGCTCGCCGACGTCGGTGAACACCGTTGTGCCACTGGCCACGGCGGCGGCCACGGCCAGGGCGGGGATCTCGTCGAGGGACGGGATCTCGCTGGCGTGGACCTCGGTGGCCGTGAGCGGCCCGGCCGTGGCCCGGATGGTCGTGGTCCCCGGGTGGCCGGCAATGAGCGTGATGGAGGCGCCCATGCGCCGAAGGACGTCGATGTAGCCGAGCCGGGCCGGGCCGTCGTAGACGTCGGCGATGTCGACGACACTGCCGGGGACGACGCACCCCGCCACGGCGAAGAAGGCCGAAGCGGACGGGTCGCCGGGCACCGTGCGGTCGACCGGTTTGAGGGAGGACGCCCGCACCGTGACGACGCGTCCATCGCCCCAGGGCTCGACCGTGAGGTCGGCTCCCGCCTCTGTCAGCATCTCCTCGGTGTGGGCGCGCGTCGTGACCCGCTCGCGCACAATGGTGTTCCCCTCGGCCGACAGGCCGGCCAGAAGGATGGCGGACTTCACCTGCGCGCTGACCACCCTGGCCGTCCAGTCGATGCCGTGCAGCTTGGCGCCCCGGACGCGCACGGGCGGCAGGCAGCGCTCACCCCGGCCCGTCACGGCGGCGCCCATCAGCCCGAGCGGCTCGGCGACGCGGTCCATGGGTCGGCTCGAGAGCGACTCGTCGCCGATCAACTCGGTCTCCCAGCCGAAGCCCGCCACCAGGCCGATCAGCAGGCGCATCGACGTGCCCGAGTTCCCGCAGTCGAGCGGCCCGTCGGGCCGGTGCAGTCGGGCCCGGCCGCCGTGCAGCTCCACCCGACCGTCATCGTGGCGCTCGACGCCGGCCCCCATGGCCTCGACGGCGGCCAACGAGGCGGCGACATCGGCGCCGTCGGACAGGCCGCGGATGACCGACGTCCCCTCCGCCAGCGCGCCGAGCAGCACGGACCGGTGCGAAATCGACTTCTCGCCCGGCGTGCGGACGGTGCCCCGGCACGGGGTGCCGCCCTCGACGACCAGAATGCGCGGTGCCGTCATGACAGCTGCTCCGCCCGGCCGGGGTAGCCGGCGGCCTCGACCGCCACGCGCAGGGTCTCGGCCTCGGCGTTGTCGACGACCAGAATGAGGACGCCGCGCGGCCCTTCGGCCGAGTGCGCGATCTCGATGTCGTAAATACCGATGCCCGCTCCCGCGGCCAGCGAGGTGATCTCCGCCAGCACCCCGTCGCGGTCGGGCACGGGGATGCGCAGCTCCGCCAGGTGCTCGGGCCGCACCGCGCGGGCGGGCAGGTTGCGCCGCGCCGCGCTGGCCTTCTGCAGCAGGTCGAGGATGGCCGGCCGGTCTTGCCCCGCCACGCGGTCGCGCATGGTGATGAGGTCCTTCACCAGCCCGTCGAGCGCCGCCACAATGGCCGTGGCGTTCTCGGCGCAGATGTCGGGCCAGATGCCGGGGTGGCCGGCGGCGACCCGCGTCATGTCACGGAAGCCCCCGGCGGCCAGCCGCAGGAGCGTGCCGTCCTGCTCGGCGCCATCGGTCGCCGCGTTCATGAGCGTCGCCGCCACCAGGTGCGGCACGTGCGACACCACGGCCACCCGCCGGTCGTGGTCACCCGGGGAGAGGACGAGCACGTCGGCACCCAGGCTCATGACGACGCCTTTGAGCCGGTTGAAGGCCTCGAGGTCGGTGGTCGCCGTGGGCGTGAGCACCCACACCGCGCCGACGAAGAGGTCGGGGTCGGCACCGGTCAGCCCGGTCTGCTCCGAGCCCGCCATCGGGTGGCCGCCGATGAAGCGCGGGTGGTCACACTCCCCCACAATGGTCGTCTTGACGCCGCTCACGTCGGTCACGACCGCGTCGGCCCGCCGGCCCTCGTGGCCCAGGGCCTCCCGCGTCACCGCCGTGACCGCCGCGGCCGGCACGGCCACGAAGACCACGTCGGCCCCCAGGTCGTCCCCGACGGCGTCGAGGATGCCCGAGTCGAGCGCCGCCTCCAGCCGTGCGGGGTCGGCGTCGAGGCCCGAGACGTGCCAGCCGCGCCGGCGCAGCCCGAGCGCGATGGAGCCGCCGATCAGCCCCGTCCCGACGACGACCGCCCGCCGGCCCGCTCCGGCCTCAGCCGGGGAGGTCATCGCGCAGCGATTGGGCGCCGTGGAGGTAGATGTGCTTGATGTCCTCCCGCGAGCGGGTCGTGTGGACGTGCAGCAGGACCCGGATACAGAGGGGCTTGGAGCCGGGGACGGCGATCTCGGCCGCGCACAGGAGCGGGACGGCGCCGAACCCGATCTCCCGGATGGCCGTGGCCGGGAAGGTGCTGGTGACGTCGCCCGTGGCCGTGAACAGGACGCTGATGATGTCGTCCTCGACCAGGTCGTTGCTGGCCATGAGCTCGCGCATGAGCTCCTGGGAACGTTCCGTGACCTGGGCCACCGTGTCCTCGTCCACTGTCGTCGCCCCGCGCAAACCCCTGACGGTGGGAGCAGCTGCCATGGCGGGTCACTCTACCGGCAACGCTCGGAGTCCCAGTTGAGGGGCAATTCCTAGGGTTGGCTCGCCGCCCGGGCGCTGCCGGACCCGGCCGCGGCGGCCAGGGCCCGGACCTCGGCGGCCTCGAGGTCGCGCCACCTCCCCGGCGCCAGGTTGGGGTCCCGAACCGGGCCGATGCGGGTGCGTACCAGCCGCTGGGCCGGGTGGCCGATGGCGCTGCACATCCGGCGCACCTGGCGGTTGCGGCCCTCGTGGATCACGATCCGCAGCACGCCCGGGGCCAGCACGCCCACCTCGGCCGGCGCGGTCATCCCGTCCTCGAGCTCAATGCCCTGGCGCAACGAGCGCAGGGCACCCGGCGCCGGCGTCCCGCCCGCCACCTCGGCCACGTACTCCTTGGGCACGCCGTGGGACGGATGGGTGAGGAGCTGCGAGAGCGTGCCGTCGTTGGTCAGGATCAGCAGGCCCTCGGTGTGGCGGTCCAGCCGCCCGACGGGGAACACGCGCGGCTCGGCCGGCACCAGCGTCATCACGGTGGGACGCCCCTGGGGGTCGTCCGCGGTGGTGATGGCGCCGTCGGGCTTGTTCAAGAGGTAGTAGACGAGGTCGGGCGCCACCGGGACCAGTGCGCCGTCCACCTCGACCCGGGCCGTGTGCAGGTCGATGCGCCGGCCGAGCGTCGCCACGTCGCCGTCGACGCGCACGCGGCCGGCGGCAATCAGTTCCTCGCAGGCGCGGCGGGAGCCGAGGCCGACCCGCGCCAGCACCTTCTGCAGGCGTTCCCCTTCCGGTTCAGGCGTCGTCAGCGGACGTCTCGACCCCGAGGCCCAAGGCAGACTGCAGGTCGCGCTCGAGATCCCCGGCCACCTCGGGCCCGGGGAGGAAGTCCTCCACCGCCGGCAGCTGCTCCAGCGAGTCCAGGCCGAGCCGCTCCAGGAAGAGGTCGGTGGTCCCGAACAGCGCCGGTTGGCCCGGGCCGTCGGCGTGGCCCACCACCTCGATGTAGCCCCGCTGCTCCAGCAGCCGGCTGACGCCGTCCACATTCACGCCGCGCAGCGCCGAGATCTGCCCGCGCGAGACCGGCTGGCGGTAGGCGACGATTGCCAGCGTCTCGAGGGCGGCGGTCGACAGGCGGTGCGACACCTCGCGGTTGGCGAAGCGCTCGACGTAGGGCGCCATCTCGGGGTGCGTCTGCAGCCGGGCGCCCCCGGCGATGCGGGCGAGGACGAAGCCGCGGTGCTCGCGCTCGTAGGACTGCGCCAGTTCCGTCAGCACCTCGTCGACCTGCTCGACTGGCACCTCCACCAGCTCGGCCAGCAGTTGGGGGGCGACGGGCTCCACCGCCACCAGCAAAATCGCCTCGAGGGTGCGGCCCAGCTCTGCGTTCTCCACCTGATTCAAACCCTCATCCTTCGTAGTCGTCGATGGCGTAGCCGTCGAGCTCCGCCAGGCCGCGGCCACTGGTCACGTCGGCCAGGGGGTCCGTGGCCACCCACGAGATGGCCAGGTCACCGAACGTCGCGCCCTGGCCGAGTGTCACGCGGCCCATCTTGCACAGCTCGAGCAGGGCCAGGAATCGCACAATGACCTCAATGCGGGTGCGGCACCCCTCCACCAGCGAGCGGAAGGAGGTGGCGCGGTCGGCGGCGGGCACGGCGATGAGGTCCGATACGGCCTCGGAGACCGACAAGGTGTCCACGGTGACATGGGACAGGTCGACGCGGGGCACGGGGCGCTCGGCCGATCCCCGCAGGTAGGCCTGGGCGAGATCGTCGGGCGTGATCCCGGCCAGGAGGTCGGGGGCGTGCACCACGAAGTCGTCGTCGAGCCCGACCTCGCGCGGAATCGAACGCGAGGCCTGCTCGGCCAGGGCGACGAAGACGTCGGCCGCGGCGGCGTAGGCGCGGCACTCGAGCAGGCGCGCCAGGAGCAGGTCGCGCTCCTCCCAGCCCACCAGGTCATCGTCCTCGTCGGAGGTCTCCCGGCCGGGCAGCAGCTTCTGGGACTTGAGCTCAATCAGAATGGCGGCCACGAGGAGGAACTCGGAGAGCTGGTTGAAGTCGATCTCCCCGCGCTGCGCTGCGAGCACGCTGACGAACCCGTCGATGACGGGCAGCAGGGGGATGTCGAGGATGTCGACCTCGTGCGACGAGACGAGGTGCAGCAGCAGGTCGATGGGACCCTCGAAACTTGGGGTGGAGACCGAGTAGGCCACTCACTGACGTTATCGAACCGGCCGCCGGGCCCGGGGCACCCCAGGTCACCGGCCAGGGCGGCCGCCGGGGCGCCCTACCATGGTGCCCCATGAACCGGATCGTCTCGGGCATCGCGCCCTCGGGCAATTTCACCTTGGGGAACTACCTCGGGGCGCTCCGGCAGTGGGTGGCGGTCCCGGAAGGCACCGAGGCGCTGTTCTTCGTCGTCGACCTGCACGCCCTGACCACCCCGATTCAGCCGGCCGACCTGCGGGCCAACACGCTCGACGCCGCCCTCAATCTGCTCGCCGTCGGGCTGCATCCGGAGCGCTGCACCATCTTCGTGCAGAGCCACGTGCCCGAGCACGCGATGCTCACGTGGCTCCTCGAGAGTACGACCACCATGGGCGAGTTGCGCCGGATGACGCAGTTCAAGGACAAAGGGAAGGACCAGGAGTCGGCCCGGGTGTCGCTCTTCACCTACCCCGCCCTGATGGCGGCCGACATCCTCCTCTACGACGCGGCAGAGGTGCCGGTGGGCGACGACCAGCGCCAGCACCTGGAGCTGACCCGCGACGTCGCCATCCGCTTCAACCACCACTACGGCGACACCTTCGTCGTCCCCGAGGCTGCCATCCCGCGGGCCGGCGCCCGCGTGATGGACCTGCAGCACCCCGAGCGCAAGATGTCCAAGTCCGCCGACTCCCCCCTCGGCACCATCCGGCTCCTCGATTCGGAGGAGGAGATCACCAAGAAGGTGCGCAAGGCGGTCACCGACACCGACGGCGAAATGCGTTATGACCGTGACGCCAAGCCGGGCCTGGCCAACCTGTTGGACCTGTTGGCCGCAGCGACGGGCCGGACGGCGGTGGACGTGGCCGCAAGCTATGAGCGCTACGGCGACATCAAGAACGACGTGGCGGCGGCGCTGTCCGAGCTGCTGCGGCCCGTGCGGGAGCGGCGCGCCGAACTCGAGACAGACCTGCCGTACGTGCACGAGGTGCTGGCCCAAGGCGCGGCGCAGGCGCACGAGATCGCGGCCGCCACCTACGCCCGGGCCGCCGAGGCCATCGGGCTGCTTCCCCCGCCAGCCCGCTAAATCCCGAGCACGCTGGTCCACCAGCTCGACAGCTGGCCGAATAGCCACGTGATGGGGCCGTGGGGGTAGAGAAAGAAGTTCAGCAGGACCAGCCCCAGCAGAATCGGCATCGTGTACTGCCGGTAACGCAGATACGTCGGCCAGTAGCGCGCCGGAAGGAGGCGCTCGAAGAGCACCGAGCCGTCGAGGGGCGGGATCGGGATCAGGTTGAAGATGCAGAGCCACACGTTCACGAGGCCGATGTAGAAGACGATCAGCGCGCTGGTCGGGATCGCGCCGTAGGTCGGCAGCCCGGGGCGGATCACCTTGATGAACACGACGGCGGAAATGGCGGCGATCACCGCGTTGGTGGCCGGCCCCGCCAACGACACCAGCACGCCCTGATTGCGCGGGCTGTGCAACTTGCCGGTGTTCACCGGGACCGGCTTGGCCCAGCCGAAGACACCGGCGCCGGCCAAGGACAACAAGGCCGGGACGATCAACGTGCCGACGGGATCGACGTGCGCAATCGGGTTCAGGGTCAGACGCCCGGCCCGTTTCGCGGTGTCATCACCGAAGGCGTTGGCCACCCAGCCGTGCGACACCTCGTGGAGGATGATCGACGGCACGATCACGCAGAAGACGATGACTTCGGACTCGGTGATGTGGTGGCCGCGGTACAGCGCGATGAAGACGATGACACCCGCGATGACCCACAGGGCGCGCTTGGTGCGGAGATCCATCGGTCGGCGCCCCCCCGAGGAGGGAGCTCCGGAGTAGCTCACCTACTGCTTCGCGGCGTCGGCGATGCAGAGGCGCGCGGCGGGCATGGCTTCGAGCCGGGCGGCGCCGATGGGCTTCCCGCAGACCTCGCACAGGCCGTACGTGCCGGCCTCGAGGCGCTCGATGGCGGCATCCACCTCGTCAAGGGTCTCCTGTAGCTCAATGGCCAGGCGCTCGGCCTCGCCGCGCTCGGCCGTCACCTGGCTGGAGTCGGCGAAGTTGGAGTCGTAGTTGAGGCCGCTCCCCTGGTCGGCGAACCCCAGTTCTGTCAGCTGGGCCTGCAGACCGGCCTGCTCAGTGCGCAGGAGCTCGGCAAAATCAACGTCGGCGGTCTCGGCCGTTGGAGCCTCGTTCGGCATGGGGTCATGCTACGCGGTCCCTCCCCCTCGGTGTTCCCGCCCGCGGGTGGGCACCCTCGTAGGCACGGCGCAGGTGCTCGGCGGAGACCTTGGTGTAGCGCTGGGTCGTGGCGATGGAGGCGTGGCCCAGGAGCTCCTGGACGACCCGCACGTCGGCGCCCCGCCCGAGCATGTGGGTTGCGCAGGAGTGGCGCAGGACGTGCGGGCTGACCTTGTCGCCCAGTCCGACGCGGTTGGCGTACTTCTTCACCACCCCGAAGACCCCGACCCGGGACAGCCGTCCACCGCGGGCGTTGAGGAAGACGGCCTCGGCGTCGCGGCGGCTGCGCCACTTCTTGGGCTCGAGCAGCGGCCGGCCCTGACCCGAGAGCCACTCGGCCAGGGCGGCGCGGGCGAGCGAGCCGATGGGGACGACACGCTCCTTGTTCCCTTTCCCGAGCACCCGGAGCAACGGGAGGTCGGTGCCCTCGACCGCCGCGATGACGTCGCCCAGGTTCAGGCCCACCAGTTCGCTGACGCGGGCGCCGGTCCCGTAGAGCACCTCGAGGACCGCCCGGTCGCGCAGGACCATCGGTCCGGTCCCGACCACCGAACCGAGCAGGAGTTCCGTCTCCTCCTCGCTCAGGGCCTTCGGCAGCAAGTCCGTCACGGAGACCGACGGCAGGTCGAGCGTGGGATCGTCGGCGCGCAGCCCCTCTTCGACGAGGAAGCGGTGGAAGCCGCGCAGGCTCGAGAGGGCCCGCGCCACGGACGAGGCGTTGTGGGTCCGGCGCAGCAGCTCCAGGTACGCCGCCACCTCGGCGGAGGTGGCCTGCTCGATGCTGCGATCCCCGAGGCCGTCTTGGTAGGAGGCCAGGTCGCGCCGGTAGGCCGCCAGCGTGCGCGGGGAGCGCCCCCGCTCCACCTCGAGCCACGAGAGGTACTCCTCGGCGTCCCGGGGCAAGGAGGTCGTCACGAGGGTCGGCCCTGCGCTCGGTCCCGCAGGCGTTGGCGGGCCATGGTGAGCCCCAGCACCGTCGTCTCGTCCTTGAGCGTCCCGTCCGCCACCAACGCGTCGACGTCGTCGAGGTGGATCGTCTCGACCGTCATGTAGCCCTCTTCCACGCCCTGGGGCCGGCTCGGAACGGAGGACAGGCCGGTGGCGAGGTAGATGAGCGTGTGCTGGTCGCTGATCCCGGGCGTGTTCCATGTCCC
>Ga0307373_10004907_pt1 | contig 22220 bp, 21 predicted proteins | sample OX2MG_FD_202534 | JGI IMG/M metagenome (GOLD analysis project Ga0307373, IMG submission 202534) | Soil microbial communities from Risofladan, Vaasa, Finland - OX-2 | ecosystem: Environmental > Terrestrial > Soil > Coastal area > Acid sulfate soil | place: Finland: Risofladan, Vaasa | collected... | reverse complement strand
GTCAAGAAGTTCGCCGGTTGGACTCCAGACAGCCCGATGCCCTTGGTGTATGTGCATCTGAACACTGCGGACCTGGATAGGGCAGTCCTCACAGTAGCCAAGATTGCCTCGGCCTTGGCTATTTAAATCGGTTTTGCCGCTGCTTTCTTAGCTATCTTGGTGAGCACTTTCAGCCACTCATGCAATGGGGCACAAACGACAACCTGTTTCTTCCCCATTGAATCTTTGAACCCTATTGCTACTTGGCTTGACCTAGGATTCTCCAGGTCCAGTACTTCATCTGCAACCCAGTATCCCCCCCAGCCATCCTCTTGCAACCCCAATACATAGGTTCCTATACCCTTTCCTATGGGTGTGTTCTCAAATTTCTGTTCGCTTTCGTCATTTTTGCTTTCCATTTTCATCACTTCTTAAGCGTTCCTCTTTGTATCTTTGGAAGACTGATATTGCTTCTAAGACGCACTTCATACACCAAGTCTTAGGGATATTCCCTATGTCATTGAACGTTAATGCGCCCCCCGCCAGGTGATTTTTGCAGTTATCACATTTCGGCATTGTGTCCATCCCTGAATTGACCTTCTCCAACATCTTGCTTATATCTAGTCCCATCATATCCCCTTTGCTATAAATCTAATGAGATTACTCAGACTCCACCAACGCATAGTACGCTTAACATAGTTGACTAGCGGCTTGTATGTCTTGAGCTCCGCGTCTGTTAGGTTACCTTGCTCTTCTATCCTCTCTTTCGTCTTTCTCCAGCCTAGGAAGCCAGTACGATGGATTACATACTTGCTTTTCTTGAGATATGTATCCCTGGCCTTAAGCGTCCAGTCATCCATTGAGCTTCCCCCTTCTACCTTATCCTTAAGAACCCTCTGCACATCACGAGTAGTTATGATCCTCTTGCCAGATTCGATGATTCGCCTCTTAACTGCGGTACAAACTTTCTCTATGTCCGCTGGAGAGTATCGGATCATGGCCAATGACAGGATATTCATGTCCAGCTTTAATTGATATCGGTCACCCACTTTCAGATAATAGCGTATGAGCTGTTTTCTATCTCCAAAGCCTGGAGGCCCTATGAAGATATGATGTTCGAGCCTTCCGCTTCTCTTTATGGCCGAGTCTAAGAGCCACGGCAAATTCGTAGCGCCTATGATGAAGATGACATCTTCCTTGTTGTCATGCAACTCGCTAAGCTGCATCAGGAACTCATTGATTGTGTTCTTGATGTCGTTGCTAGTGAACTCGTTTGCAGCCTCTCTTGACGATCCCAGCGCATCCAATTCATCAAAGAAGAGTATGCATGGCTGCATCGCCTTGGCATCCTCGAATAGTTTCCTCATGTTCTTCTCGCTGCCACCTACGAGCTTATCCAATACATCGCTTACGAAGATCGACTTCATCGGTATATTAAGCTCGCCGCTTATACCTTTAGCTAGGAATGTCTTTCCTGTTCCTGGTGGCCCATAAAATATTATCCCGGTGCTCTTTGCCATGTTCATGTTCGAATAATCTTCCCCTTTGCGCAATGGCAGCTCCATTATCCTCCTTACCACACGTTTCTGAACCTTGTACCCTATCACATCCTCAAAAGTAATGTGATGGAAGGTGAAGCCCTGCACCATAGGCTTAGGGGTTTCAATGGTATCCATTTTTGTTATTTGGCTTGCAGCACTTCTCATCTCCTCTATAGAATCTAGAAGCATTTGTATCTCATCCGCTGGCGCGATATCCATGGCCTTCAGATAGAAGGCTTCGGCCTTTCCATACTCCTTATTGCTTTTTGCTTCGTTTGCAAGTGCAATTTGTTCCTGGTACTCTTGGGTGTCCATTAACCTACCACTTTCATTTCTTCCTTCTTGTTATATTTCTCATACTGCCTGAGGCGGTTAAGCCTGCCATAGTCGCGCATGAATGCTTCCTTATCCTTTTTAGAGTAACCTATCTCATCCAACAGCCCTTCTATCTCGATTAGGGACAGCGTATGCTCTATGTTAACCCTAGTCCAAACGTCCTGGAGCATGAGGTCGTAACCCTGTGTACTCTTTCTTCTTACTTCGGAGGCCTTCGCCGCCACATCTTTCTGTTCCCAATAGTACATCTGGAACTCGTGCTCATCCCTTGCATTAAGTTTTGGGGCTCTAAAGGTACCATTATAGTTCGGGTTAATCTTTTTCATCCACACCCCTATATCCCTGTCCGTTCTACATTTATCCAGCTCTTTCATGTAATAAGGATCCTTTTTTCTCACTAGCGTGGATGCAATTGATAGTATAAAGTGTCTCTTCTTCATCTTCTGTATCCAGAAATTCATACCCTCTAGCATCATAGCGGTAGGTCTTTGCTGCACCTGATACTCCCAAACGACGATATTGTGGTAGGATCTAGACGTGAACCTTTTTACCCCGAGACTTACGATATCAGACTTCATGCTCTGAAGATTCGTCGCGGCTTCCATACCTTCATTTATGTCTATACACTGATACTGCCCAGACTCGAAACGGTCCTTAAGTAATTGTGCATCCGGTGTTATGTACACATCCCTTTTTATTTGGAATTTGTCTTGTATGGTTTCTGCTGCGTCAGGGTGCTTTTCTATGTAGAACTCATTATATTTTTTGACCTTCCAATAGTCCACTAGATAGGTATTGCATTGTTTTAGTAGCCTTATTGCTGTGTTACTCTTACCTGCAAGGTTAGGTCCGCTAAGCAGGATATGGGCATCGCCCTTGCACCTTACTACGTAATATGTGAGTAGCCAGCATAGTTTTTTCCATTTTCTCTCTATGGTCCCGTAATACTCTTTTTCTTCGGCAGTCAGCTCTGGGAATTCAAGTTTTTTTTTAAACTCTGCGTCCCATTCCATCGTATCCTCTACCCTATCCCTAAACTTATGTTTTATCCCAAGACTTTTAGCCAATATGTCGGACAAGAATTCTAAGTTCTTTAGGGTTGAAATGGTATCAAGTTCTCTCTGACCGGTAAGAAATCCTATGTATGTATTAATCTGTGTTGCTGGATCCCATTCTTGATATTTCATGCAGAGGAAGCGTACTTGTGAAAAGATTTTCCTTATTTCTGCTATTGCCTGTGAATCCCTTATGGGAAAGACCTGCGATTCGCCGTTTGATATATACGTATTCCTTGCGCTCCATTCTTGAATCCACATGACGAGATGCATGAGGTTCTTCTCCGTTTCAGCTTCAAGTTCCCTATCGTAGTGATGCTGATAGATAAGTCCCCCGCTACCTTGTTCTGCCATCTAATCACGGTTGTGGCGGTGGGCTGAATGATTTGGTGAAGCCGCCAATATTATTCAGGAAATTCGTTATCCCATTGAAGATGTTTGGGTTAGCAGCATGTAGCACAATTATCATGGCTATTATCCCCACGGCAGCTACGATGATTATGTAGAAGATCCAGTTTGTTCTTGGCTTCTCGTATTTGTTCAACATTCGCCAAACCAAAAGGTCCTGTGCAGTCATCTTGTTAGTGAGAATCAGTGTTTGGAGCGCCTCCTTTGTCAATCTAACATAGAGTGGCACTTGCGTCATCGCAGTTTCGTCGACTCTTATGAGATAGCCTCCTCCGTTTATTTTTGCAGAATAATCTTCAGTCTTGTTGAGCCCCATGAAAACGATCTTTGTTGTAGGCCACTCCCATGGCCACATCGGCCTTCCCTTTCCGAAAAACTTATAGGAATCAAATTGCGCCCAGCTTTGTCTACTTTCTAGATCCGTCTTAGCTATGAAGGGTGCACTGCGCATGAAAGTATCCCCGCGGAATATCAGCGCATAATTGCCTTCCCTATATTCATAGTGTTTGCCGGCCTTATCGTTCGAGGTGATACTACTAGACTTTACACTCCGCATCACCCAATTCTTGAGTTTGGGCCCCATTGCTTTTAATTCAACGTTGCTGGCTTCAGTGGCCATCTCTTGACCTTTTGAGAGTGTGGTGTCAAGCTGTGGGATACTGGGCTCAGATTGTGGGGTTCCTGCTTGAGAATTTAAATCATCTGCCATGGTTATCACGCTGCTGATCGCCAGAACTTTACCCTATCTTTGTGTTCTTCCTCTGTTGACCTGTTTGGGCCTAGGAACTTGAAGATGCCGGTCAAGAACTTAAGCATCTTGCCTCCTCCGGTGCTTCTTCGTGCTACTCCGTAGAGATTGAACCACATCTGAACAGCCAGGGGCATTATCTCCATAGGGTCCTTGAAGTCCCAGCTATCCCAGTTGACCACCAATTGGTCAATGATGGCCATCACACCATCCTTGCATATCTCTTTCAGGTTGATTTCCTTGGTATCGAACTCTGTAGTAGATATCACCTCAGAAACCAACATTATGAAATTGTTGGTGATGATGTTATACCCATCCCAGTTAACCAATGTCTTCCTAAACTTCCCACCGACCTCTATGAGTTTATAGCCGGGTATTGGGGAGCTTTCGTCCAGCACGTCAGATTTAACCAGGATAGCGCTATAGAGCAACCTGGAGAGCTTGTTCAGGAAGATGCCCTCAGGGTCTATGATCTTGTTGTAGGTCTGATAAGCTTCCGCTGGGAGGTTGACCACTGCAGATGCAGCAGGTATCGTTGTTGAAGAACCCGATTGCTTAGGTGGTTGCATTATGAAATTCTGCTGTACCTCAGGCATAGATATATTGGTACCGCAACCTTTTAAAGCAGGATTCAAGATTAGCACAGAAAACAAGTTAATTGACCTTCAGGTTGGACCCCCTCTTACAAATCGATTGATAGAGAATATAGAAAACGCTGTATTCTCATCTAAACCTTAATCTCCTGACAAGACATTAAGAATAGACATGCGGCGCGGTTGGTGGCCCGGTTAGAAGTTTTTTTAGGTGTGGATAGGCCTGGGGCTGGGCAATGAAGCACGTGCTAGGTGGTTTGATTAGGCCATGCGCAGCACCAGGCTGCCAAAGGATCCTGGGGAGGGTAGGCTAATGTATTAGTAGGCGCTTATGGACTTCCCTAGGTCGATGGGTAGGTTGGTCAGCATGTTAGATCTCTTAAGCATCTCCACCTGATTCCTGGTACTGAGCTTGGTCCTGATGTGGGCATAGTAGTATAGCATGCGCTGGTCTGTCCAACCGAACCACTTCACGACCAAGGGTACTTCCACACCGTAGTTGACCACCACACTGAACGCGCGCATGTGGCGGAGTATGTGGGGGGTGATGCCGCTTTCCCTATGGAGCTTCCCTCTTGTGTCCCTAAGGTCTGCCCTGAAGTTAGTTTTGATTAGGCAGCTCAGGTTCTCCTTCTTTATGCTCTTCCACTCCTGGAACCTGAATATCTCCGAGGCGCTGAGCGCAAGCCCCCCATCGGTTATCAGCACCCACATCTTCTGTTCCCATTCATTGAAGACCGGGAATACCTGATCTATCATCTCCCTAGCAGTACCATCTATCGATTTGTGCTTCTCGTTCACTTTCGTTATCTGGACCCATACCTTGCCCCCCTCATTCGTAATGGCTATGGTGGGGGGCTCGAGCACCGGTTCCATCAGCCTGGATCCGGTGAGATACAGGAAGTACCAGTACTTGAGGAGCTGCATAGGATGGGAATTGATATGGGGAAGCCTCCCCTCCTTACCCTTGAACCTATCAGCATACGCTTGGCCTATTTCCCAAATCTGCTTGCTGATGTTCTCCCCAAGATTTGCAAAGACCCACTTGTTCGTTTTCTCGGTTTTCTCTTCCATCCTTATCCCCTGAACAGTAGCGAGATGAAGTAAGCTGCGACAAACACCACGAAGTTAAGCAGCGCTTGAACTCCTAGCCCCCCCGCGGCCATCACTACTGAGATGGAGAACACCAGTGCGCTTATCGCTACGAGCTTGAACCTGCCGGGCGACCTGGCAAACTTAACCCATAGGAAGACGTAGAGCGAGCCCAAGAAGATCGCTGGGATGATGGGCAGCACATTGAAGGCAGTTCCCACAGTGGCGGATATCGGATCCGTTGAATTGGTCATGTTAGCTATGGCGCCGCCCCAGCCGCACCAGGTTCCGTTGGCCCAATATGGGGGATTTGGACAGTATATCATTTAACCACCTACGTTTTCAATATCAGACTTCTGCCAGGACGACAGTATCTTGTAAAAGTTACCGATTGTGATATACGAAAAACATATGATCGATACTATAGTCAGGATCGAGTAAGGTAGGAACGTCACCTCAGAGGCCTCACCGCTAAGTATGGATAGTATCATTGTGGGGAACTGGTTAAGGCTCTGCCAGAATAGCCCCAGCGCGCCGTAGATGAAGGCAAGCCCCGAATACGATTGCAAATAGCCTGCAGCATTGAAGCCCGAGCTGGAGTTAGCCTGGCTCAGTACGGGGATCTGGAACTTATTCACAAAGTTGCCGTAGGTTACGTTAACCAGGCTGTTCGCCCCAAAGAAGTTTGAAGTCTGACCGGCTGGGAGAACTAAGGTCATCATGGGCTCCAGCAGGAACATCACTACCAGAAAGCCTATGATGGCTGCCGTCTGCGCTCCTATTGTTGGGCTCCCCATGTTATGGACCTCCTAGGCCACTCTCGTGCCTGTGCGTCATTATTGCAATAAATATCAGGAATATCATCAGCCCAATAGCTCCTGGCAGAGGGATGAATGTCGAGATTCCGAGCAGATAGGATAGCACAAGCATGACATCAACCATGACTATCGTGGTGGATGCCAGGTGCTCATCGCCTATTGCGCCGGCCTTATCGGCGCTGACGCCTATCCCTAGGCCGCAAAGCATGAACAGCAGCGTGATGAACGCCCTTGCCACTAAACTGAAACCCACCTGTATTACGCCAGTATTAAAATCGAATATGTAAGGCAGCGAAATGCCCGGGCCGCGCGCCGTGACTATCACTCTTGTAGCATTAGAATCCGTGCGATTGAAGAAGTCATAGGTAAACTCAGTCGCACTGACTTGTACCGAGTTCTCGGGGATCCAACCGCTCCCCAGTGGGGATATCCCATAGACAGTTAGATTCCATAGGGAGATTATATCGTTTCTATCGTTGCCGCTGCATGCTATCATTATCGTATTCCCCGTAGGGGTGCTTTGACAGCTTGCAGTGATATTTGGTATCGCGATCGAGGGAACACTCTGGTTAATCGGTATCTTAATGGTGATAGGATTGCCCTGTACGCTGAAGTTTGTGCTATAGACAAACTTGCAGTTTCCATCGAGCAGCTTGAATGCATAGCTTCCTCCGTTCTCCAGCGGCAACGCAAAGGGGTTTTGAGTGATTTTATACTGCTGGACCACTATTGATGAAGCGTTGCTTATGCCATCGAGAACATGGATAAAGTCGCCTATTCCGCCTCCAGAGTAGCCAGATGAGATGCTTACGGCATAGAGTGATCCATTCGCGTCAATCAGGTAGGGGGACAATGTCATATAAGAAGAGGAGTTTAGCGAGGTGGGGCAGTAGTTATTTATGACTGTACTGGATAGCGTCAACGCCGCAGATGAGAGTGTTATCGAGGTTAATGCCAGATTAGGGTTGGCAAACGATGAAGAAGGAATATAGACTTGAAAGTTATTCGCTGAAAATGCTGCCGTGGTATTTTGTATAATGTGGCCATTGAAAAGGCCTGTCAGTATTGCGCTCGTTGATGTGGGGATCTTGACCGAGCTCTTTTGGTTATATGTAGTGACATTGATTATTTCCCTGGTACATGGTGCAGAAGGGACGCTATTGGCAGGGGTTATGCAGAAGTTGGAGAGTGTTAGGGAGTTCACCGTCTGCCCTGTCTTATAAGTAAGGTTAAAGGTCTGGAATGGATAGGTGACTTGTATGTTTAGCGGCAGTGTCGTAGTATTGGATCCCTTACTAATATTGACCCCTGCGGATGATGAATAGGGATATCCATCGACTATGATGCTCGTTGGTAGACTTGTGAACATCAAGGAATTAGTAAGGTAGATGGGAAAGTACTGGATAAGTCCATTGGAGGTAGTATACCCAGTAGAGGGCTGCGCAGTGAGGACCACGCTATTGAGCGGTATGAAGGTCTGATTGATCAACACCATATTGCCAGCCTGAAACTCGGCAATCCTGAAATCGTAGTTGCCAGTTATGACATTCGAGGGATTTTCAGTGAAGGCGAGGCTGGCAGAGTTCGATACCCGCGCAAGGAAGCTGCCGTATGAGGTGCCTACTGCGTTGACTGAGTTCGACAGGGAATATGTGACCGAGCCCCCAACCGGCGGAGTAGTCAGTGCATATGGGAAGGTTTGGGGTATGGAGTTGCTGGCACTTGATATAGCGTTCCAATTCGGAGCTACAGTGAAGCTTGACAGTGCGTTGGTTACTGTGAGTGGGGTATAGCCAATCCAATTCACCGTATAGGAGTTGGAGAGGAAGTTGCCGTTGCCTGGAGAGTTGAAGGTGAAGCTGAAATAGTTTATGGCATTCGTCACTAGAGAGGATACCACATTCGAGATAGAATTAGTAGATCCGACTAACGATGTTGTAGTTGTACCATCCAATTGTGCAGTCAACCACATCTTAGTCGTCAACTGTGAGAGCGCATCAAGCGTATTTTCGGTCGTGTATGAACCTTTAGTAGTGCATGCGTAACCCACTGCCGGCGAGGTCCATGCCTGATTGGTACAGTTGTTGAGCGCCAAAATCTGCGGTGCCTTGCTTATCGTGAGGGTTCCAAGTGTGTTCTGCCCGAGTGTTGAGTCCACCCCGTTAAATACGATGATGCTTGGAGTGTTGCAGGTCTCGGTGTTTTGTCCGGCGCAGTACGTGTAAGTCGCTGATGTGATGCCTGATGCGAGAACTACATTGGCAGGGGTTGTGATGAGGCAGGTGTCGCCTGCTGAACATGTAGTCGTTATTGTGGAGGGTTGCTCATATACGACATTGCTTGGATTTATGGACAATGATGTGCTGCTTGATGTTTCCCATCCTCCTTGCGATATTGAAGGGTAATTTAAGCTTATTGGCACATTCCTTATCCTCATCCAATATGTAGTGAATGGGGGCATTCCTGATGATGCGGAGTATATATACACATTGGATGTGATCACTGGAGGCGATGATGTTGTGAAGATGGGTGCATAGTTGAAATATGCTATCCCATTCGACGGTGCGAAGTATAGACTCAGTGTATTAAACCCAAATGGTGTGCTTTGTGCCGTATTATGGCATGTTGAGGTATCGCATACCTGGAGTATGGTGTATTGTAGAGCAAAGTCGAACTGTTTCGCTAGTGTGATTATGTCAGCAGCACCGAAGCCCCAGCCCTCGTTATTGTTGGTTCCTGTTGATGGCATATTACCGAAGAATTCGAGTATAGAGTTTGTAGTAAGGCCGTATGTATTCAAGGTTGTAAGATAACTTTCGCTTGCACCAGTTATCAGTAATCCATTGTTGATAGAGTAGCCAGAACCCGACGTGGAGAATATGGATGGCACTGAGGTTCCTGTAAAGTTTTCATAGAGTGTATTGAATACCTGCGCGCCGTCATCATATTGCCCATAGCTTGACTGTGCACAGCCTGAAGCACATGATAGTTCTGGGGCAAAACCAATGACTGAAGGAAGTGGCACATTAGAAGCTGTCGAGATGGCTCCAAGTGCAAAACCATTGTATGTAGTTGAACCAGCAATTTGTGAGGGTATCCTGAACCATAACTGAAGGCTCGATGAGAGACCATTATATTGCAATGTGTTCGCGGTGTTGGCTGTCTCCACCCAAGCTGCATTAGTTACCCAAGCCCCTGAGATTGTGTTATAGATACCCCAGTTGTCTAGTGCTGTGTTGATGTATGTAGAGCCAGCAAGAGTATTGACTATGACATTGATCTCTGTGTTAGTTGGTAGGGGGTTTGTGCCTGTGGTTATCGTGAGGGGGTTACAGGCAACAAGACCCGCAGGAACGGAGCCGCACCCCGTGGCCGAGGCTATTGGTAGGCCTACGCCAAATGCTGCCAAGAAGAGCACGAGAAGGCTTATCCTAAAGTTGTGCCGGGTCATGTGCTCACCACACCTCCTCCCCGCCCCATCGGCATCGCCTCCATTATCACTTCCCTACGCATGATCACGAACAGTATATACGCTATCGTCAGCACACCGTTGAAGTAGGGCAGATAATCCATCAGGTAGGTCGTAAGCGAATAGTGCTTAGCGATGTTCAGATAAACTGTCTGTGTTATGTAGCTGTGCGCTATGTCGCTGAGGTTGAAGGATATAATCTCAGCCAGTACCACGAAGAAGAGGCCCAATATCAGCGTAACGGCAGGATTCGCGCCCTCATAGCCCGCACTTATGAAAGCCACCAGGATAAGCACGAAGTAGAGGAAGATGAGTATGACATCAGGCGAAGAATCGAATATGTTGGTGCCTATTTTCTGTATAACTGCCTGCTGCGACGCGTTAAGCGTAGGGTTACTGCTTATGACTTCCTGGGTTGTGTAGTTACCGATTTGCGTGGTGATGGGCAGCGCTATGAATAGGAAGAAGACCATTATGGATATTACGAAGGGGTCCCATACGAACCCTTTTAATGCGGCCGCCTTCCTCTGTTTTTTACGCATTTTCTCATTATATCTCAAATCTAAACATTTTAAAGGAGGATTCAAGCCAGCGCTATGTTCTGATTCTGCTTCTTTGCAGCCTGCGCCGCCGGCGAAACGTCCAGGTAAGCCGCGGGCACATCCGCCATGCTTTCAGATGGCCCACTCTGCGCGTAATAAGGCGCATCGGCGAACTTGAGGCTCTTCAGCATCAGGTTCTGGAGATCCTGATAGCCCATGTTCCCCCCAAGGTTCTGGAGAAACTCGTTGGCGTACATGGCCCCCAATGCGTTGCGCTGAGCGTCAGCCTGGAGGTTTTGGCCATATACCCCCATCAGCGCCTGCTGCAGCTCCTGCGCATACTGGGGCGTATTCTGGTAAGCCAGCTGCGAGTTGCCCATGGGTTGCGGCGTGGCGGCCAGACTCATTGATTCCGGGGTGGCTGAAAGGGACATTCCCGAAAGCTTCTGGGGTGATGCCGGCTGCGCCGCCGCGGTAGGCTGTATGCCGTACTCCTGGAGCTGAAGATTCTCTAGTTCCTGCTCCAATGCAAGCTCATTTGGCGTAGGCACCCCCATCCCTGGCGCATCAAAGGGCGCCATGGACGTGGAGGTGGCTGGTTCAGAGGTGGATTGGGCGCCATTTTCGACAGGGTTGCGTACGTCTATCCCCAGGAGCGGCGAGCCCGTATCCGTGGTCCCTATAGACTGCAATCCGGGGAACAATGAAGCCGCGACTGAGGGGCTGTACTGGGTATTCTCGGTAGCAACGTAGGTACTGCTTGGTTCAATCATATGCATGAACCAAGAATTGCCGGGATAATAATAAACAAGCGGCTTCTTGTAATCCGAAGCGCTGCTCGAGGAGCTGCTGGAAGAGCCCGAGCTGGAGGAGCTATTGGAAGATGATGAGGAGCTGGGGCTGGAGGAGCTGCTGGAAGAGCCCGAGCTGGAGGAGCTATTGGAAGATGATGAGGAGCTGGGGCTGGAGGAGCTGCTGGAAGAGCCCGAGCTGGAGGAGCTATTGGAAGATGATGAGGAGCTGGGGCTGGAGGAGCTGCTGGACTCCGAGGGGGAAGAGGAGTTGCTTGCCGTGTTTGAGGGTGATGAACTACTGGATTTTGATGATGAATTTGATACCGAAGCGCTTTCAGGGCTACTGAGTGAGGATCCACTACGTGAACTCCTGTTTTGTAGAGATTCTATCGGGCTTGTGAATAAGAATTCATTTGCTGGTGAGATGATGAGGGTTGGACTTCCAGGCTTCGATGCATCGAAAGTCACTATTTTGTTTATCGTGCCGCCTATCTTCATTGTTACTTTCGGCGATGGATCCTCTATTGACTTGATGAGTGATGTGACATCCACACCCATCTTTTGTAGATATGCCAGCCTGTTTGCATCGAGTTCAGCGAACTGTTCTGTCACTTCAGGATTCTTCCACTCCAGATTTCTCCATTTAGCCAGTTGAGCATCGGCTTTATCAGCATTTGCAGCTTCTATCATGGATTTGATTGCGCCTACAGGGGTCAACGAGTTGAGCGCGCCATATGGTGTAAGTGGATTAACTCTTTGTTGCGCTTTTATCCTCAATGAATCTGCGAGAGTCGTGCCTATAGCATATGTATCGACTACGTCTTTTGGCCTGTGTCTTATTGCGTCTACTATATTTTTGCCACTCTCATCTTTGAAGAATGTAGCGGAAGCGCCAGCTTTCCTAACGAGTTGCTCATACGCCGTCTGTACAGCATTTACCTTGTTAAGCTTTATTGTAGGTCTGTCTTCAGCGTATCCATAACGGTAGCCTGCGCTGCCTTCGATCTCTGAACCGTCACCGGGGTATTTGAGTTCAATTGCCTTTTCACCATTTACATCAAGGTGCATTTTCCCTGTTAGTGTTCCGATGCCTTCGTCAACCACTTTGGCGCCAGCGCCTATTGCTCTGACCAGCTTTTGGCCATTTGATAGTGCCAGGCCCTTATTCGCAGATTGAATTTCTATATCCCCTATATCCCTTTGAAGCTCTGGTTTTCTTTGTGCGCCCTCTGCGAATGATCCATAGAGTTTTACCATATCTATCTTATCTTTTAACTGCCCTTGCAGAAGTTTTATGACTCTTCCTGTTTGTTGTTCGTCCATAACTTTTGTCATTTTTGGAAATTCGCCGAGGAACTTGCTTTTTTGGTTCTTCAATATGTTTAACATCAGTTTTACACTCTGAACCTTTTGGATATCGTTTTCGCTTAGGCCTACGCGCTCCAATGACTTTGGGCTGGTCAATACCGCGGTTTCATATGCTGTTGCAGGATAAGAAGCGATATTGCCCCCTGCACCATATAACGGGAATTCTCTGTTCTGTAATATTGGCAAATCCGGGTTACCTATCTGTATTCCAGTCTTCAATAAACCTTCCCCGGGTCTGCTGTATCCCACCAACGGGAATGCCTTTCCCTCTCCAGTCTTTAGATATACCCCACGCAACACGGTCTGTTGTATCATATCCAAATAGTTTGTGAGCTGTTCTTCAAGATCTGCCAATGCGTTCTTTATCATTGGCGTATCGCCCCTCGCCTTTATTGTTTTATCTATACGGGCCTTAAGTTCTACAGGCTTGTAAGCAAGTTCGTTTATGTCTTCTTGTGTAAGTCCAAGTACGTTATACTCTGCTTTTTCTAATTTAGTTATCGCACTATTGAGTTGCTGTTCCCTGATTATCTTCTGAAGCTTAAGTACTGTGAGATTTGGATTGTCCTTCAGTATTTCTTCTTTATCTGCGAGTATCTGCGAAACATCCCTAACTTTAATTCCATTAATTATTTTGATTTGGTCCGGTTCCTTACTTCTCCCAAATGTAGGTACCAATTCGGATTCCGCGCTTGGATTAGGCGACCTATAGACTACATCAATTGCAGGCGTATCTCCCTTTAATATTCTTATCTGTACCGCATTATTTCCTTTTTCGACTACATCCGTTTCCACATCTTTATTACTTATGCCGTTTGCCGCATTAAATTTCTTAAATTCTCGTAGTGCTCTGTCCGCAACGGTTTTTATATCGGTTAAGAGAGGTACATACAGCTCTAAATCTTGCTCCTGCCTGAACGTGCCTTCAGGCAGCTGTAAAACTGCTGCTCCGCTTCCGCCGATATACGCCTTTTTTCTTATTATCGGATCGTTTGAAATGTACTCATTCACCGGTTTGAGTTTTCCTAATGGCTTTTGCGCGCTCAATTCTGGTTTTATTGCAGTCTTTACAGAACCTAATTGTATTGGTGATGATTTCAGTCCTTCAAATACGAATGGTAATGCAGCGCCGAACGCAGCATTGGTTATGTCCTGTTGACGTGTAGCAAGTCCCTGGCCGCTAGCCAATGAAGCTATATTGACAAAGCCGGTGTTTGTTGCTGCCGACGCTGCAGATTGGCCAGGGTATCTGAGGTACCATGGCAACTTGGCTAAATCCTTGTTAAATATGGATTTAATCGCGTTTTGTAGCTGTACATCAGCCAAGATGCCCCTTGATGAAGGTAGGATCTCCGGTAATCCTTCCAGCGGTGCCGTCCGCGCAAAAGCTTTTGAGAAGTCGCCTATGGTTTTAGGTACGGTGGATAATGCCCCAGTAGGTGATCCAAGTCCTTCTGGGAGGGATTCGAATGGATTCGTTTTTATCAATCCCCTAGAGATTTGGTTTAGAGGCTTTGACAGTGAGCCAAATGCTTGGGGCAATTCTGGCCATACTTTACTCAGGCCTCCAAGTTCTGCGGCATATGTTGCCCATGATGATCCCCCTTGGAGCGATGCCTGCGCAGCCTGTTGCGGTGTGAGATAAGGCTTGCCGGTGAAGTACGCTATTGCATTCTGCAGTGTTGGGTCACCTGCAAAGCCCAGAACTGCACCCGCGCCTATCCCGCCCAGACCAGTTCTCCCTGCAAGATAACCCTCGGGGATGGCTTGCAGAGATGCTATAAACGCTATTGCCTGTTGTTGTGGAGTAGCTCCTGGGGCCAGACCGGCTTGGATCTCTGGTTGTCCATAAATAAAATTAACGAGGTTGCCCAATACTGGAGTTTCTTGTATGATTCTTTGCAATTCGGTTCCTGGAATAAGAAGCATATTAAGCGTGTTGAGTGCTGTCGCTGTTTGAGGACTTATTTTGCCTTGATAAACTAATCCTTGGTTGATTATTCGGTATTGAAGTGCCTTTTGGAATTGCTGGCTTGTCGCATTATTTAATGGGCTAACGTAACTATTATATATTTGATTGGGTAGAGCATTAATATATTGTTCAAGGTATCCTAATGAAAGTGGAGACAATGAAGTGGTATTTGTTCGGTTTGCTGTGGTTGTTCCTATTTGTTGGTTTCCAGAATGCAATGGCTGGGGGCCTATCCCAACCGAAGAGTTTGTATTACCTACCTGGGAGCCTGATTGTAAGCTTATTTGTGTCTGGTCTAGTGCTGTTGGTTTACCATACTGTGAGTTGGATAAGGAAAATGGCGAGCCCGAGGGTTGCGAAGCCAGCGCGGCGCGCTGCTCATTCGTAAGAGTGCTCTCAAATGATGCTAGCGCTGCCTGCTGTTCCTGCTGCAGGTTGTACCCCGAGGAAGAGGAGGTCTGCAAACCGCCGTTCTTGTCGTAGTAGTACACGGTGTAGGGATGGCCGCTATTGACTGTCAGTGCGGTCCCCGGGGCCAGCTCGCCCAGCGCTGTCTCCAGCGCGCTTATGGGAACTCCCAGGGCCAGGAGGTGGGTGACAGCAGCAGGGGTGAGCGTGTTCGCCAGTGCCTGGCCCGCTGCCGAGGTGGTGGAGACGGCAGTAGGCTGTACAGTCGTGGTGGACGTCGCGGGTATCGTAGTAGTCGAGGTGCTCGATGGCGCACTCTGCGAATAGAGCCCGTAGGCCTGATTGGCTGCCGCCTGCTGGGCGAGTACGTTGAGGTTGTCGCCAGGCTGGCCTGTCCACCCGGCAGGCGCGGGTATGCTCGTCGGGTAGGTCTGGCCGCCGTAGGTCACTGCTATCGTGTTGTTGACTCCTCTTGAGAAGGTCGCGGACGTGCCGAAAGCGGGATAATCAGCTCCGGGGGCCTTGACCTGCTGCGATGTCTTGAGCTGCGGCAGGGAGGTGAGGAAGTTGGCCAGCTGTATGGCCTGCTCCGGGGTGGTTATCGTGGTGGCCAGCGCGGGGCCCCCCATGGGCTGCATACCTGCAGTGATCCCAGAACCGCCAGAGGGCATGATCATCGCCTGCTTGCCAGACTGGATGAACGTGCTTATGTTTGGGTCGTAGCTCTGCCCGGTGTAGAGATAGCTGCCTCCGTTGGCCAGGGCGCTGTCCAGGGATCCCTGGGTGAGCAACTGGGTGTACTGCGGCTTGCCCCCTGTGGGCTGGATCAGGTAGAAGCCGGGGCCTGAGAAGGTCGGTGTCTGCGCTTGCTCTGAAGAGCTTAGATTGACCTCCTGCTCGGGCTGGGCGGCATAGGTGTTGGTTCCCGGGATATTCTGGCCCATCTGTATAGTCTGAGTGGAGACATCATATGGCTGCCCTGCAATGTTCACTGTCTGCTTGGGTACCCCCACATTGACTTGTAGGCCAGAGGGGGTCTCATTTATCTGTGGCTGAACCTGCACAGGGACCCCATCTATGGAGCTATACGCATTGCCGCTTGAATTGAAGGATACAGGCGCTCCGCCGGGGCCTGCGAGACCGAAGGAGTAGGTCTCCACAGGGTTAGTGGGGGACGCATATCCTGAGAGCTCAGACTCGAGGCCTCCAAGGGTCAATCCGGGGTTTTGGGCCAGGAGCTGCTGCGTAATTCCCTGGTTCTGCGCATAACTGACAGCCTGGGCCCCCGAGTAAGTCGTACCGTTGACCGTGAAGCTGGGAGTGGGCGCAGGTACGTTGTAGTATGTCACATTGCCCTGCGGATCCACATACTGCGCGTTCGCCTGTGCCGCAGAACTGACCGTTTGCGCGTTATTGGGCACATTGCCGGCGGTCAATGTCTGGAGCGGCGGGGCGCTCGATGAGGAGCTGGGGCTTCCACCTCCGCTGTTTCCGCTTCCAGAGCCGCCTCCGCCTAGCACAATCGAGGAGCTTGTGCTGAACGCGTTTGTCGCATCAGAGTTAGACGAGGATGAGGGGCTAGAAGGGACGTTCCAGGTTCCTGTTGATGGGTTATAGGAGTAGGTGGCGAATTGCGGCTCTGGACTTGAATTGTTCGATTCTGATGGCTGGTTGGCCGTCGTTCCAGACGACTGGGGTGTTGCAGAGCCGCCGAACAGGCTCGTACCCGGGCTTGTCTGTGGTTGTGCGGTTGGCATGATATCAAGCCAGTGCTTCCCTCTCCTTGCTCAGCTCCTTAAGCGTCTTCGCTTCATTCAGTGCCTTTTCGAGACTTGCCTCTCCCTCCTCTTTGGCGCGGGCTATGGCCTTCTCAAGATAATCGTCCTTGATCGCGCCGTCCTTCGTGAATCCTGTTGCGCCGTAAGTATCCATGACGTACCTGTGTACGCGGCCCATGTGCCTTATGCTCTTTTTTATCCACTTTTCCTGGGTTATCGGATTACCTCATGCGTATGCAAGCTTTCCATCCCTCTTACAGCCCTTCTCCTCCTTCATGCACTCCCTGAAGTGCTTCTCCAGAGCCGGCCATTCCCTTATCCTCTTCTCATCTGCCTGTAGCGCCGCGATCGCAGACCTTATGCCGTTGGCCTCACCTTTATAGTATTCCCGCTCTGATTCGTTCTTTGCCTCTTTCTTCATGTACTCGAACATCCGCTTTTCTTCTTCGATCAGGAAGTTGACCAGAGCCTTCTCCCTGATGCTTCTTGCGACGTATTCCTTGTCAGCCCGGTATTCATCCACCATGTTATAACCATCTTAAGCGTAAGAAAGATTGTCCTCCGTCTCTTCTTGCTCCTCCCCATTGGATTCTGACTGTAATCCCTGCTGCAGCTGCTCCTTCTTCTTTTTCAATTCCGATATCTGCTCATTCACCTGCTTCTTGTTTTCCAGATCCGCTACTTCCTTCTTCAGCTTATTGAGCTCTTGGCTCTTCTTGTCGAGCATGCCCTTCATAAACCCGAACGCAGTTTTTCCTGCGCCGTACAGTTGGCCTACCGTCTCCGCGGCAGCGTCAATTTCAGTCTTGGGTTTCTTGCTATTTGCCATGTTTATCTCTCTGCCCCTGTCTTTTTAAGCAGGATTCAAAATCCCGTATTTCGTTAAGATTTGGATCCTGCTTCGTCCAGGGCATCGTCGAAAGTTTCTATCGTACGGTTCAACAGGAACATGATGAAAAACACCGCCTCGAGCAGCGCCATGCCGCATGCGAAAGATAGGTAGATGTAGAATGCCCATGTGGGGAATGGCTGCTCAGTATCGGTGGTTACAGAGTACGCTGGATATTGCGCCATAGAACTAGATGATACATTCGCCGTGGTGGTGTTGGTTGTCACGGTGTAGGCAGGATAATAGACTGTTGATGTTGCCGGTGCAACCAAGGCCCCTATGGTTACCAGCCACGCGACCAAGGCCGTGAGGAGTATGTAGACTGGCCTGTCGCTCTTCTTCCCCGTGTCCTCTTCTATGATGTGATAGCCGTAAAACGTGAACGTGAAGGCTACAGCAAATATGGCGAGAAACAGTCCTATCATGCTATCGCCTCCTTGAACGTAGCCATTTGGGCCATCGTGACTTTTGAGTCTGCAGTCTTCCTTATGTCGCGAATCGGGCTAATATATGCGTTCTTAAAGTGGATACTTGATTTGTAGTTATGCTTCTTCTTCCTCAATTTCTCTAAGTCTGTATCGGAAAAGACTTCGTTCTTTGTAGGTGTGATAACTACAAAGAAGTACCTGTTTATCTCGTGCATCGCCATACCTACTTGTTCATGGCTTTCTTTGCCAGGACACCTATTATGACGCTCAGTACCAGCGCCATGAAGAGGATGTAGTAGACATAGTTCCCGTTGGTACCAGAAGTGTTCGCTACACCTCCAGCGTTCTGGGTGTAGTTGAGATAGAGACCTCTGGTAACTGCGGAGAACGCATCATTGGCAGTTATTGTATTAACTGAGTAACTGGCAGGCGCAGACCCAGGCGATACCGCGTTGAATACTTCCACTGCTTGAACATTGAAGCTCAAGTCTGTTGAAAGTGGGACTCCAGTTACGGTTACCTGATTCATAGTAAGGAAGTTACCACATGAAGTGCAGAATACCGTACCTGGAGAGTTACTGGTTACTGGGAATGAATAGGATATGGTGGATCCTCCGGGGCTGTTCGCGGCTATGACGTTGGTGGCCACATTAGTCGGGAAGGCACCTGAGATAGTTATAGTTAGAGGATTAGATGCTGATATCCAAGTAGTATTACCAAAGAAGTTAAGCACGATTCCGTTGCCAAGGGTTGCTATGTTGGCTGCTATGGCAGATATTGGGGTTGTTGAGTTTATGGCGGCAAACTGTGCCCCTTGGGCAGCGAGCTGCTGTTGGTTCTGGTTCTGGTTGGTATAAGAGATACCGAGGGCTATGACTATGGCCACGCCTATGATGATCAGCCCAAGTAATGCCCTACCTGCGCTTTCTACATCAGACATGGTTTGCCTCGTTTTATTCTTTTATTCCTGTTCTTGAAGATTTGCAACGACATAGTCGCTGCATAGTCGCTCATCGGGGGCCATACCTACTTGTTCATGGCTTTCTTTGCCAGGACACCTATTATGACGCTCAGTACCAGCGCCATGAAGAGGATGTAGTAGACATAGTTCCCGTTGGTACCAGAAGTGTTCGCTACATTTCCTGCGTTTGTCGTGTAGTTCGCCAGTATTCCGTTACTTACGCCGGCAGCAACCATCTGCTTTTGGTTCTGGTTCTGGTTGGTATAAGAGATACCGAGGGCTATGACTATGGCCACGCCTATGATGATCAGCCCAAGTAATGCCCTACCTGCGCTTTCTACATCAGACATGGTTTGCACCGCTATGAATCTGTAATGCAACCTTTTTAAGCAGGATTCAAGGTTTTCTATTTCGTTAAGATTTGGCACCAAGACGTTTTTTTGCAGATGCACGCTTGTAGATTATAGCACACATCCTACAAAGCCACAGCCTCAATTCGGCGTTGTAAACGTCGCTTATCTTACCGCAACGTCCACCTCTCAAGGTTGTTCCCTGGCAGCTATATATCCTTACTATTGGTCGTGTGTCCAGTTCCATCCATGTACATCTCCTCCTCTATCTCTACTGAAATTTCCTAATCCCATTCAAACCAGCTATCTGTTGTAGTATGCCCTGAAGTTCTTCTCAGCGTCTGCAGGTATCTTTGCCTGTGTATGGCCGCATCTATCGCATTTCCAGCCCTCTTTTGTGGCTAGTGGGGATAGATAGTATCCGCTCGGATATTCCCTCCCTAGTCCTGCTGGCTGTGGGTGCTTGCAGTCACATTTACATTTTTTGGGTTCTATGCAATCTTGGCACATATCAATTCACCTTAGTATCATAGCATCAATGGGGATCCATCGGCTCTCCCTTCTCCGTGCTCACGCTCTTGTGGAAGTGGCCGAGGAGCCAGAACGCGCTGAAGGTGACCAGCGGAGCCAAGCCCCCCTTGAGACCTGCAATAGGGATTGCTATGGAGCCGGTAATGAAGACGTACATCAGCCAGGCATAGTTGTCGTAGCCTCTCTTGGCTGTGTTCTGTATGCTTACGGCCATCCTTATCAGGCGTGAATGCGCTGCTTGGGATTTGTCTTTGGTCTCCATGTCACTCCTCGCAGTTTGAGCACAGGTTCGGCTTCGCCCACGTGCAGCCTTCCTGGCAGCCCCTTTCCTGGGTGCAGCCGCAGCTCTTGCACTTGTAGGTCCTGTATGTCAGGTCCACAAGCTCATCATGTATCTTGCTCAGCTCCCTGCACAGTGTATCAAGCTGCTTTCTGGATCCATAGGCGTTGCTGCCCTTGATCCTTGGGATGTAGTTCTCCAGCTTGACCGCCAGCCATGACCTGACCTGGGCATCGGTCTTGGTGGGCTTGGCGTTGCTCGGTTTCTGCTTCACAGCTGAACCGACCACCACCCCCACCCCGCGCCTGTCGTACGGCCCGTCGCCCGCGCCGACGTACCGGCGGTCGAGGTCGAAGCCGTAGCCCCAGCGCACCAACGGACAGATCCATGCAACCGACCTGCGCCAGAGATATCTTGCTCGGGAGTCTGAACTGTCGATACTTTCTCCGCATGGTACGCCCGTTGCTGAATCGGTCAAGTGCCAGCCATTGCTCCTTGGGAAATCCTTGACTACATGGATCTTCGCCCCCTTCTTCAAGGTCAGGGACTCGAAGTCGCCCTCGCAATCCCGTATGTCGAACACCAGCGCTGCATCCCTCATCCCCTGATACGTTTCTGGTATCTCGAAGGTGAACCAGTTGGTACTAATCTGCTGTCCGAATGTTATCCCGGGCTTCTCGTAGACTATGATGGTTCCAGTCCAAGCTCCGCCCCAGAGGAGATTGCGGTACTCTTTTCTCCTCTCAGGATTCTGGAGTATGGCGTCCGCCTCGAGGTTGGATATCAGGCGCTTGCCGTTTGCGCGTCTGATGGCCTCCTCGAAGCTCACTCCTACAGTGCTTCCAGCGAGCACCTCTATCCTTGTTTCCGAGTTTGTGTTCTTCATCGAATCACTTCATAAACATCTTCTTTATCGCGCCGATCAGGGATAGCCCGGGCTTCTGGGCCCTGAGCTCCTCGTTCTCCTTCTTCAGTCGCTCCATCTCCGCGGCGGCGTAGTTCACCACCGGGAGGAGGGAGGCCACGAGCTCGTTGTTCTTGCGCAGCGTGTCCTTGGCCTCGGCTATGAGCGGGATGTGGGTTATCTGGTTCTGGGTGAGGATTGCGTTCTGCTCGGCCTGGAGCTTGATGGCGCCTATGGCCGCGGAGAGCTGCTCCTTGTTATGCTCCCATGCGTTGCGGTGGAGGACGTCATCGAGCATGAGGTGGATGGTGGTGGTGTGCTTGTCCGCGTTGGCGGCATCTGTGGCCTCGGCCTCCTTGAGGCTTTTGAGCCACTCCCCGGGGCTCTCGTCCATGGTGAAGCAGCACCTTTCGGTGTCGGGGTCGTATATCTTGAAGGTCTTCTCCTTGAGCTCGAGCTCCCCGGCCTTCTTCCTGGAGAGGACGTCCTTGGCCATAGGGTTGTTGGTCTGGGAGAGCTCCTGCCTGACCAGAGCGCCCACATAGAGGCCCTCAATGCGCTTGATTTGGAGCTTGAAGGTGCGTTCCAGCATGCGCGCGGCCTCCCATGCCCCCCTAAGGACATCTTGCGTCACAGCGTAAGGGACGGCCTCATTCTGGGGGGTGGATGTGTCTGGAGGGACGATCTCGAAGCACTTGTTGTAGAGCCTGGCCTCATACCCGTTCTCCAGGAATAGGATTAGGGGGTAGTTGTTGCGTATGGACCACTCCTTGAAGTCCACTCCCTTGTCCGCGCACAGCAACTTAAGCTCATCCTTGCTGTAAGACTCCAAAGGGTACTCTATGTATGTTGCAGCGTTCCTGTAGCTTGGCTTAGTTTCAGCTTGTGACACAGCTTGTGACAACTCATGGATAGTATGAGCTTCTGACGGACTTGTGACACCACTTGTGACAACTTCTGACACCACTTGTGACAC